>Ga0185307_1000281_pt1 | contig 34053 bp, 37 predicted proteins | sample LHCtaG_FD_128010 | JGI IMG/M metagenome (GOLD analysis project Ga0185307, IMG submission 128010) | Hot spring microbial communities from Little Hot Creek, USA to study Microbial Dark Matter (Phase II) - LHC4sed_matched (SPADES... | ecosystem: Environmental > Aquatic > Thermal springs > Hot... | reverse complement strand
AGGGTTATATTATCCTATATGTAGAAGTATAAGTAGAAGCCGGGGTGCCCGAGCGGACTAAGGGGCTGGCCTTGAGAGCCAGTGGGGGTTAGACCCCCGCGCGGGTTCAAATCCCGCCCCCGGCGCTTAAGGTGGTATCTACTAGCTGTGTCCCGCGATAATACCTAAATATATGTTTAATCCCTTAAGCGAGAAAAGAGGTGAAAAAGCTAGATAGGCTTTGTTGCACCCCACTTTTCAAGGGCTCTTGCAAGCTCTTTATGGGTTTTAGCGTACTCCTCTAGTGGTATGCCTTTGTTTATTGCTTCAAGTGCTTGTCTAACAGCAGTCGCACCAGCTCGTGGTCCATCTGGATGTCCAATTACACCACCTCCTATTTGTAGCACTATGTCTTTTTCAAGAGCCTCTATAACGAGTGGTAATATTCCTGGATGTAGTCCGCCAGAGGAGACTGGGATGGCTGGCTTAATGTGATACATTGGTTGCTCAAGGTGGAATATGTCGTCTAGATCTGGTTTGAAGTGTTCTTCTCGGAGTATTCTGGCGTATCTAATGACATCTATTTTCTCGCCCTCTAGTTTGCCAACCCCGGCTGTTCCGACGTGTAGCTGATCTACCCCGATGATTCTATATAGCTTAGCGAGAACAAACATAGATATGCCATGATACTTGTTTCTAGTGAAAGCTGCGTGCATAGCTCTGTGAGCGTGGATAGCTAGGCCATACTCTTCTGCAAGGTCTCTAATGTAGGTTAGCGCGCTCCAGCCCGTGATCACCACGTCTACCATTACGTAGGGGTTACCATAGTCTGCCACTAATTTTAGCCTCTTCTCCATTTCTCTAATATCTGCTGTTATATTTGCAAACCACACCTTTTTCTCGCCAGTTTCTTTTTCAACTCTATCTATAATCTTCATAATGGCTTTTGCTCTAGCTTCAAACCGGCAGAAATTAGGACTTGCTAAGTTCTCGTCGTCTTTAATGTAATCTAGCCCGCCTGAAAGGATCTCATATGCTAGTTTTTCAACTTCTTCTGGCACATAGCCCTCCTTTGGCTTTGGCACTGTGCCAACTATTGGCCTATCATAGACCTTAAAGATCTCTCTAACACCCTTAAGCCCTTTACTAGGTCCTTTAAAGTACTCTAGAAACCTTTTAGGTAAGTAGAGATCTTCTAGTCTTAAACCAGCAACTCTCTTCATTCCAAAGATATTGCCAGCTATACTGGCTAAAAAGCCGGGCATATTTCCTTCTTCAAATAGGTCAACAGGATATGCAACTTTAACTAGATAAGAGCCATCTCTAAGGTCATGTATTTCATACACCTTGGCACTAAGTCTCTTAACTCTCTCAATATCATACCATGGATACAGAGTAGTCCAAGTTCCAGTACTACTCTCAGCGCCTATGCCACTAGCGGCTTCTTCAACTCTAAATCCCTGGGCAGGTGTAACTCTAAATACTACTATAACGTCATTACTAGGATCTGGTGTATAGTCTGGTGAGAGATACTCGTAGTAAGACTCAAAACTGTATCTTCTACTCATACAAAGACACCCTATTCTAGTATTCTTTAAGAGGTATAAGCTTATTTATATTATTGTACACGTGGCGAGGTCTCTGTGAGTGCAGAGAGGATTATTTATCGATATAGAGATGTTTACGAGCAACTTGAGCACATAGGTGATGTCTACATTAAAGCTTATGGTAAGAATGTAGTCTCACTACTAGAAAATAGTGGCTTAGCTCTTTTTGACACTATGGTGAATATTGACCGTGTTGAGTGCTGCGAAGAAAGAACTATTAGTGCAGAAGGCTTTGACCTTGAAAATCTATTATACAAATGGCTGGAAGAACTGCTATTACTATATTACTCTGAGAACTTAGTGTGTAGTAGAATCGTAATTAATAAGTTCGAAGTCGCTCGGGAAGATACTGATCTTGTCTATAGAGTGTATGGCAGCGCTTGTTGCGAAAGATTTAATAGCCAAAAACATGAACCCCGCGTAGAGGTCAAATCACCAACATACAGCTTAATGCGGATTTTAAAAACAGAAGATACTTGGATCGCTTATTTTGTTCTTGACATTTAAATCGCAACATGCCTATGTGTACTTGGTCCACATTGATCTAACTAATCTTGCATTAACTTAGAGTGTAGAATAGCTTTACAGTTTTCGCAAAAAGAGTATTCTTTTTCATCTACTTCAACTATACTATTACTAAATCTCATAACACATCTCGTGTTTAAGCAGTGCTTTAAGCCAAGTAGGTGTCCGAGTTCGTGAATGACTTCCTTAACAAGTCTCTCAAAATATAAATTATAGTTTATGGGCTCACCGTAAAATTCGGGTTTAAGTCTCTTAGTGAAGACAACTGCGACTCGACTCTGAGGATCAGCTTCACCAAACACAAAGTTCAATCCGTGCTCGAAGCCGTCGAGATATCCAACACCAATAATATAACTCTTACCCACTAGTCCAATTAGCTGAAAGACACCTTTAATGTTTTCAATTACACATGCAGCGTGATATTGCACTCTTTCCCAGTTAAAACACTTCATAGTAGGCTTAATAACATCTGGCCACACTACAGTGTCTGCGTTTATTCCCGCAGCTGCTAAAACATCTCTAACATAGTTATTTAAATTATCAGCAAACTCTAAAACTCCATAACTAGTTAAAGGCACAAGAATTACCTGGATAACATGGCTACTCACGTATAAGCACCTTGCACGCCACTTCTAAAATCTAATGTGAACTAAGATAATAAAAGACTTTAACCTTGAAAATCTATTATACAAATGGCTGGAAGAACTGCTATATTACTCTGAGAACTAAGTTATAAGTTAACTCGTAGCTTAGTAAAAGGGAGTAGTAGAGAATGCCGCCGCGGGGATTTGAACCCCGGACATCCCGGTCTTCAGCCGGGCGCTCTCCCAGGCTGAGCTACGGCGGCTCCTCTACTAATACTATTTTGTTTTTTACTTTTAAGGGTTTATTAGGATTTCTCTTTTGGGTTCTTGTTATTCTCTCATGGTTCACATATTTACTAGTATCTGGTGTTATAGAAGAGAATACCTTGTTTCTGTATTGGCTTATGCTTTTAAGTGTTAAGGCTTTATTATCTATTTATCAGGGGTTGTCCTTGCTTGCAGCTATATTAGCTGGTGGTTTTGGGAAGAGGCTTCGGCCCTTCACAGAGGAGGTTCCTAAGCCAATGATCCAGGTTGGAAATAGGCCTATATTAGAGTGGCAAATAGTGTGGCTTAGGAAATATGGTTTTAATGAAATTGTCCTATTGGTGGGCTATAAGAAAGAGAAGATCATTGAATATTTTGGTAGTGGTAGTAGACTAGGTGTAAAAATAACATATGTGGTTGAAGACGAACCTTTAGGTACTGGTGGGGCTATTAAAAACGCAGCACACATACTTGCCAAGGAGAAGATTTTTCTAGTAGTTAATGGTGATATAGTAACTAATATTGACCCTCTAATATTAGTTAATGAGCTCTCATCAAGTCAGAAATATCTTGGAGCTATAGCTATTATACCGCTACCAAGTCCCTATGGAGTAGTAGAGCTCATAGATAAGACCGTTAAAGGATTTACTGAAAAGCCTCTGCTGAGAGATTATTGGATTAATGCAGGCGTATATGCTCTTAAACCTGAGGCTCTCAAATATCTTCCCGAAAAAGGTGATTTAGAGAGAACAGCTTTCCCAGACATGGCAAGAGATGGTGTCCTCTGTGCTGTTAAATTCACAGATATATTTTGGAGAGCTATTGACACCTATAAGGACTTAGAAGAAGCCAGTAAAACTATACACGAAATTTTCAGAGAGTACGGGTAAAATCAGTATTTCCAGCGCACATCACCAGTCAAGAGACCCTCTTCTCATCACCACCTCATCATTAGTAAATACAAGTAGTGCTCCTAATAAAACTTATAAGGTTAAGGTTAAAAACAACTATTAAGAGGCGGCGGTCGTCTAGCCTGGACTAGGACGCCGGCCCTCCAAGCCGGAGATCCCGGGTTCAAATCCCGGCCGCCGCACATTTTCCTTTAAATACCCAGATAAACTCTACGGGGCTGTTTTACACAGTCCACGCTTCCGCGGAGGGGGGTATCAGTAGTTAAAGTTGGGTACCCGAGGTACATTGCGCAGGAGAACGGAGGCTTTAACAATGTCCACGTGTGGACGTATGGGTATCTCCTGAGGAGGATCAGTGAGGTGGCGGAGGAGTACGGGATAACCGTTATCTTTGTTGACGAAGCCTACATGTCATCCAAGTGCTCACTACACGGGTATAACTGCGGAAAGAGAATAAAAAAGAGAACTCTTCAAGTGCACAACACTAAACAAAGTCTTCAACGCAGACCTGGTGGGAGCATACAACATACTCATAACCCCAAGCCCCGCTAGGGGTAGGGGTAACGGGCTGGAGACCCAGCCCAGGGCTGAACCCCCGGCACAGGGTAATGTAGCCCCAAACCTCCCCGCTCTAGCGGGAATCCTCGCCCTTTAGGGCGGGGAAGAGGTCAGATTGCAAAAACACTAAGTTGTAGTATCTAATGATGTGAAGCTGTTCTTAATAACTATGTGATAATTATGATTTATTATCCCTATAGGAATTAAGTAAAAACTAGGTGAGTTTTGTGACTGAGAAAACTCAGGAGTTATATGATGTAGAGGAGTTTTGGAGGTTTAAAATGCGTGTTGGTTTAGTTAAAGATGCTGTGAGAATTCCTAGGACTAAAAAATTGATCAAGCTGGTTGTTGACTTTGGTAACGAGGAGAGAGTGGTAGTAGCGGGGATAGGAGATCAATACACACCCGAGGACTTAAAAGGCAAGAAAATGATCTTTGTGACAAATCTCAAACCTAAGCAAATAGCAGGAATCGAAAGCCAAGCCATGTTAGTAGTTGCTGAGGATGAAACAACAGGTAAAGTCTACTTGATCACATTGGATGAAAAAATACCTATAGGGGTAAAAGTCTGGTAAAGAACTCGACTGATCTTATATATAGTTCTACCAAGTTTATACAAAGACCTCTTTTCCTTTAGTTACTTCTTGAGCTTGAATCGCTGAAGTGTTCAGAAGCACCTTATGACTACCTCTTACTAGGGAGAAATAGTTTAAAATAAAAATACGAGCTTTTAAACTGAAAATCTTCTCAATATAAACACATGTCTACTCATTACCATATTAGAGGAAGGAGTTTCAGATGCATGCTTAATTCTTAAGTAGCTTTAATTTACCTTTCACCTGGAGTCGTGAACGTGATCCTACCAAGGGGGATTATAATATTCCCCTACAGTTTCTCCTTCCAAGCTTGTAAGATTTATTACACTAAACCTGGGGAATGTGTTAAAATTAATTGTTTAGCTAAATAGAGTAGTGTAATAGGTGAGATAATTGGCGAATTTTAGCTCTATTTGTCCTTTTGAATGGAGGTATGGCTCTGAAGAAATGAGAGAAATATTCAAAGTTGAGAATCTTGTGAAAACATACTTGCTAGTTGAGAAGGTGCTTGTTGCAGGGTTAGTTAAGGCTGGACTAGCTCCAGAAAACTGTGTTGAGGTCTATGAGAAGTGTGCTTCAAACATTACGGCTAGTGAAATATATGCTAAAGAGGCTGAGCTAGGACATGATATAGCATCTCTTACATATATACTAGGAGAGAGGTGTGGCGAGTGTGGGCGATATGCACACTTAGGTGCTACAAGCTATGATATAGTTGACACGGCGTGGGCTCTGGTGATCAGTGAGGCTCTCACTATTATAAAACGAAAACTAGCTCAGGTAATTCAGCGTTTTACTGAGCTGTCTAGAGAGTATAGAGATGTAGTAATGGTTGGTAGAACACACGGTCAACACGCTGTGCCCGTAACAGTAGGCTTTAAATTTGCTAATTACGTGTATGAGCTGAGTAGGAGTTATGAAAGATTATGTGAGCTCACTAAGAGGGTTGTCAGAGTAAAAATGTCTGGTGCTGTGGGGACTATGGCTGGCTGGATGGGTAAAGGACTTCAAATTGAGGCAACTGTCTCAGAAATCCTTGGCATTGCCCCTCACGTGATATCAACACAGGTAGCTCCTAGAGACGGCTTTGCTGAGCTCATATCTTCACTAGCTATTTTAGCATCTCAACTAGACAGGTTTGCCTTAGAAGTCAGAGAGCTCTCTAGGCCAGAGATAAGTGAAATATATGAGTCTGAGCTGAGAGTAGGTAGTAGTACAATGCCTCATAAGAGAAATCCTGTCATAGCTGAGAGAATCTCGGGATTAGCCAAGATAGCTAGAACTCTTGTTATTGCAGCACTAGAGAACATACCTCTTATGCACGAGAGAGATCTCACTAATAGTAGTAGTGAGAGGGTATTAATACCCCATGCTTTCCTATTGGTGGATCAAATGTTAGAAGACACGCTTAAACTGCTTAATGTGTTATGCATAGACAGAGAGGCTATAGAGAGAAACTTGAATTTAACTAGAGGAGTTATAATGAGCGAGGCTGTTATGATTAAACTTGTTCAGAAGGGATTAGCTAGACACGAGGCACATAAGCTCCTCATGAAGATTATAAGAAACCTAAAACCAGGCGAGAACTTTGCAGAAGCTCTATTAAGAAATGAAGTAGTATCAAGACTATTAAGTTCAGAGGAAATAATAGAAACATTGAATCCTAAAAACTACCTAGGTAATTACTCGGAGTTAATAGATAGAGCCCTCATGTATGCTGAAAAAACTTTAAACAAATGTTAATTGTAACACAATATAGTACAATAATAACGTCTATAAGTTACAATTGAACCAGTGAAGGCGATCTGAGGGTCTTAACTGGTTTTCCATATATATGTATATATCGTAAATACGCATATAGATTTATAAAACTCAGCTGAGTTATATATCTCCTGGTGTGTACTTTGGCTAAGAATTGGGTTAGAGAGTTCTATGCTGCAAGATTAAAAGAGCTTTATGAACGTGGAGAATTCTGGGAGATTAAGAGAATTTTAAGTCCAGCTGGGCCTAGAGCTGTAGTTGAGGGTAAAGAAGTAATTGTATTAGCATCTAATAATTACTTAAATCTTGCTAATGATCCGCGTCTAAAGCAGGCAGCTATTGAGGCTATGGAGAAGTATGGTTGGGGACCTGGTGCTGTGTGGGCTATTGCAGGGTATCATGAAATCCTAGCTGAACTAGAAAGGAAAATTGCAGAGTTTAAGAAGACTGAGGCGGGCTTGTTCTTCCCCACGGGTTTCGCGGCCAACGCGGGAACTATACCAGCTATTGTTGATCAAGGAGATCTCATACTCTCAGATCAGTTGAATCACGGCAGTATAATAGATGGAGTGAGATTATCAAAGGCTGAGAAAATTATTTATAATCACTGCGATGTAGCAGATCTTGAAGATAAATTGAGAAAAGCTCAAGGAAAATACAATAAGATTTTAATTGCCACTGACGCTGTTTTCTCAATGGATGGAGATATAGCTCCACTGAGAGATATAGCTAAACTAGCTGAGGAATTTAACGCTATTCTCTATATTGACGACGCCCACGGAGATGGCGTGCTCGGAGATGGTCATGGAACACCAGCACACTTCGGAGTTGAGGACAAAGTGGATATACACATGGGCACTTTCTCAAAAGCTCTAGGCTCGAGTGGAGGTATGATAGGCTCTGATAGGGAGATAGTAGAATATATTAGAAATAGGGCTAGAACGTGGTTACTGAGTACTGGTCCACCACCAGCAGTCATAGCCGCGAATATCAGGGCGATAGAGATCATTATGAGCCCTGAGGGCAGAGAGCGCATTAGGAGACTACACGCAAACGCAGAGTACTTTAGAAAAGGACTTCACTCACTAGGTTTTAACACTGGGAAGAGTCAAACACCCATAATACCAACTATAATAGGTGATACTAAGAAAACACGTGAATTAGCAAAAGCACTATTTGATGAAGGAGTATTCGTAGTACCAATAGTTTATCCTATGGTTCCCAGAGGTACTGAGAGAATTAGAAACCAAGTTAACGCGGATCACACTAAAGAAGACCTAGACAAAGCTCTAGCAATATACGAGAAGTGGGGTAAGAAACTAGGAATAATATGATCTTTAGGCGGTTTTTATTGACACGTGCACTCGTTATAGGTGCAACTGGACAAGTAGGCTATGAATTAGTGCCTGCACTCAGAAAACTCTATGGAATTGACAATGTAGTTGCGGGTTATCATAGTAAGAAGCCAACAGGAGTACTACTTGAAGGTCCATTTGAGTACGTAGATGTGTCGAGTAGAGAATCTCTTAATGCCGTAATTAAAAAATATGATTTTGACGAAGTTTATAATTTAGCAGCACTACTATCAGCAGCTGGTGAGAAGAATCCACAATTAGCCTGGAAAGTAAATATGATTGGGCATTATAATGTACTCGAACTAGCGAGAGAGTATAGATTTAGGGTTTTCTGGCCGAGCACAATAGCTGTATTCGGCCCTACAACACCAAAGTACAAGACACCACAACATACAATTATTGAGCCTATAACAATGTATGGTATTACAAAATATGCAGGGGAGCTCTTAGCAAGGTACTACGTATACAAGTATGATCTTGATGTTAGAGGTGTTAGGTGGCCTGGTATTATCAGTAGTGAGGCTCTACCTAGTGGTGGCACTACAGATTACGCCGTAGAAATGTTTTACTACGCTGTTGAGAAAAAACCCTATACCTGCTATTTAAGAGAAGATACAGAATTACCAATGATGTATATGCCAGACGCTATTAAATCAGTAATCCAGCTAATGAGCACCAGTAGATCTAGACTTAAACTCTACGTAGGATACAACGTGGCGGCTTTTAGCTTTACGCCTAAACAATTAGAAGAAGAGATCAAGAAGTACATACCAGAATTCAAAGTAGAATATAAACCAGACTTTAGACAGACAATAGCAGACTCGTGGCCTAGAAGCATAGATGATAGTGTAGCAAGAGAAGAGTGGGGTTGGAATCCTGACTGGACATTTGAAACAATGGTCAAAGACATGTTAATTAAAATAAACTGGAAACAACACAAGAAACTATTTTTTGAAAGTAAAACTTCTTAATTTTTTTACACTTCTTTATTTAACTACTCCTCCGGCATATGCAAATACTATAGGATAGTTGAGTTTAGGATAAACTTAGGTCACTCTGGTGACTATTATAACCATATAGAGTGTTATAAAATAAGGAGAAGTATATGGGCTTTAGACTTGCAAGAGAAATCTTAGCATATGCTAAAAGCGAGCTTGACAAGGCTTTAAAGCTAAATGATGTTTTCTCTATAGAAATGTAGCTGACAAGGCTTTCTTGGCGTTTATTATAGCTGTGAACACGTACATAAAGGCTATTGGGGGTATTGGACCCTCTGCTCACAGTGAGAGGAAGAGAATTCTGAGGAGAATAAGTAGAGAAGACCTGAGAGCTCTCTACAGCGATCTCATGAAGACTCTTCACGAAGAAGCTTTTTATGAGGACGTTTTCAGCCTGAGGAGGTTGAATATGCTGTTAAAAAATGAGGATTGCATTGACACACTTGAAAAAGAAGTTATACAGAGGGGAGGGGTTCGGCTCTTATGCGGGTTTATGTAGATTGATTTCATCGCCTCATCTCTGTTCCCCTGCATCCCGCTCGGGGCTTCATCGGGCTTAGGGGCGTTTGGGGCCATCCCAGAGATCCCACATCTTGAGTTTGATACCTCGCCTACTCCTAATTCTCCTTCAAAACTTATAAGTATTCTAAATAACAGAAGAATAAGACGATTCATATAAACCACCATAAACCTATATGAAACCCAAAACAGCGCGAACGGCAAAAATTAACAGTAAGTGCACTTAGCTGGATAATACTGTTTCAATTACTGTTATATCTATAGTCTACAGTCTACTAGATGCCAGTAGTAGTGCTAGTAGTGCTATTCCCAGAGTATTTGCTATTTTACCTCCTTTCTCGCCGAGAACAATATTCGCTATTCTCCCCCCATCAGTTATATATAATGGCATTGAGTTTATTAGTGCTAAGCTAAAGTTTACGATATAAAGCCACGTGGTGAAAGTTATTAAGTGTAATGTTACTAGTGGTGTTAACACGCTTGCTACGCCGAGTCTCGGTGCAATTGTGGCTGAAATGCCAAGTATAGTTATGTTAGCAGGCTTGAACACCGCGATCTCTTTGTAACCGCTACCAAATCTCCACACCGTGAATTTAAGCACAATGTTCTCGGGAGTTGACATGAAATCTCTTAAAATGCTAATAGATTCCAACTCGGTACCGTTAACAGCTAGGATCACGTCGTATGGTCTAATGCCATACTCCTCGGCGAGACTTCCACGAGAGACTTCTGTGACGAGTAAACCAGTACTCTGCGTTAAGCCGAGGATTAATAACATGGCAATTAAATATAGAAGTATATTTGCAGCGACACCAGCAGCTAGAATTAAAACTTTATTAAACTTACTAGTACTTTCAAAAGACTCCTCGTCAAGCTCTATAAACGCTAAAGGAAGTATTAAAGCTATTAATACGCCAAAACCTCTCATTCTAATACTTCTAGACGTGGCTACTTTAGCGTGCATGTATTCATGAGCAAGTGCGCTGATGAAGATCGCTGTGAGCATAAATAATAAATCTATTCCTGTAACACTAACTCCCGGTATTAAAATTACAACAGCAGGTGTCTTATGGACAAATTTCACATATATAGCTGAAATAATAGTATATATAGTAAGTCCTAGTGCTATAACGTAGAAAACTATCCACAAAGGATAAGCTTTATTAATTACTCTGCTAGGCTTAACACAACTAAATTTTCTCCACATAAAGAGAACACCATACTTAATAGAAATAGACTTGTAACGGTGTAGGTATACTTTGTACAATAAATTTACAAGTAACCATGAAAGAGCAAGAAACACAATAAACATTTCTAACCCATTCACTCTACTCCTACCTTACTCAACTTTAAAAAGAAATAAGAATTTTTACTAAAAAGATTTTTCGCGTGTTCAGTAGTTGTGCTTGAGATCTCTCGTAACGATCTCGGCCACCTTCCTGCCACTAAGTAACATACCTCCAAATATAGGCCCCATTCTCGGTAGTCCATAAACACTGCTAACAGCCATACCAGTAACATAGAGACCTGGCACTATTTTACCAGTATATTCCACCACGAGTTTTTCTGCTAACTCAGCATAACCAGATCTTTCGCCTTTAACTTCAATTTTAAGCTCAGGTATTTTTCTTGACGCAATATTGACTATTTCTGCACTGTGTCCTGTAGCGTCAATAACTGCACAAGACTCTGTGTATAGTGGATCTACGTGGAAACCTCCTTCATGAATAGGTGTCCACACCCACATAACTCCAATTATTCTTAAAGGATCAGTCCTGTAGACTAGGTCCTGAACATGTGCACCCAGGATAATCCTAGCACCAGCATCTATTGCTTTACTAGAAAATTTAGCTACAGCCTCAGCCGGATCCACGACGTAGAGATCATACTCTGTTTTAGCGTATTTAATTCCGAACTCATCTAGTATTGGCCTAGCTTCTTCCTGGAATATTATCCTGGGTAGTAAATTACCCCCAGGACCAGTTCCACCACCAAAACTAAATCTTCTCTCAAAAACAAGTACTTTAAATCCTGCTTTTGCAAGATAGTACGATGCTGTTAAGCCTGAGGGCCCAGCACCTACTACTATTACGTCAACTTCACTGAGCTCCTCGAGATCTCTGAGAGCATATTTAATAATAGCCTTTGAAATATATGACTCTCTAATCATGTAAACCCCACATGCATTTTTACATAACCTAGTTTAAATTTATAGATAACTATGTAATCACTGGGAAAAATCTCTACAATAAATAGCTTTAAGCCTGGTCTCAACTACTTTCTCTCGGAGAAGCACTATTGTCTCGTACAACTGGTAAATTAATCCTGACGAGATCTGGTCTCCGGGTTTTAGCTTACTAATAGTGTTCTCAATTTTATCTATGAGATTTAGTATTTCCTCGAGCTTGTTTACGAGAATATTACTCTCCACGCTTTAAACCCTCTTCAAAAGCTATTCTGAGTAGGGATTTATTTAGTTCTAGTGCACGACCTCTAAAGTGCTCTTCAAGAGACTTCTCTATGACATCTAACCCTAGTAATCCACGTAGAAACTCATCTACGCCTAGTGCATATCCTAGTATAGCTATATTGGCGGATATCGGCGAACCAGTAATTTTGACGCTCATATTGTTTGCGTCAACAACGTGTAGTTTAATATCCCTAGTCTTCACCTCGCTGATCAACTGATCTCTACTCGGGTATACAGAAAGTGGTGGTGGCCACAAAAAGTCATTAACAGTAACATACCCCATTCTTCTAACATGATGTATATGTCTCGCAGCCTCTATAAGCTCTAACGCTAACATGTGATCAGCACTGCCCACAGGCATTATTGGACTAGGCTCCTCCCCTATTCTAACATATATTACTACGCTACCACCACGTTGACTCATCCCATGAACTTCTGCAACAGCTACATCAAGACCTCTAATAGTACACGCTACTCCTATAATAGAACCGAGTGTAAGTAACCCCTGACCCCCTACTCCCACAATTAAGATATTGTAGCTTCTCATGGACTCCACCACAGAGTTTCCCAGTTCTCACTGGGTTTATTTGCAATTATTATTGCGCTGTAGGGACATATTGCAGCACAGAGCCCACAGCCAGCACACAGAGAACTCTCAATACGAGGCTTTTTAGATCTGAGATCGATCACTATTGCTGGGCAAGCTGTTAACTTGACGCATGCCATACAACTAGTACACTTATTCTCTATAATAGTGTATATTGGTAGAACCACTCCACGTCTTCGAGCATTTCTCAAAACCTCTAATGCGCACTTCATACGTGAAACTACAGCTACATTAGCACCACGTTTAAACTCTTCAAAAGCCTTTGTAAGCTCTTCAATTGCTTCTTTAACACGCAGTGGATTTATAATGTAGACTTTAAATCCAAGAGAACACAGCACGTTCTCGGGAGCTACTCTTATAGTAGTTTCACCTGTAGCTGTTATTCCCGTACCTGGATGTGGCTGATGACCAGTCATAGCCGTAGTCATATTGTCAAGTACTAGAACTAGTACATTACTCTTATTATATACAGTGTTAAGTGCTGGTGGAATACCTGCGTGGTAAAATGTCGAGTCACCTATAACAGCTACAATGGGATTTTCAATAACCTTAGCTAACCCGTGTGCAACACCAATACTACCACCCATTTCAAAACATGTCATTTGAGTTTCAAACGGCTTCTGATAACCTAAAGTATAACACCCTATATCACCAGTATACACAACATTACGTAGTCTAGCCTTGTTAGCAGCTACCTTCACAGCATAATATGTACTTCTATGGGGACAACCGGCGCAGAGTACTGGTGGTCTTGGTGGTATTGGCGGGTTTAGTCTAATAGGTTCTACACCTTCCCATGGAAGCTTATCCTCCACACCCATAAACTTCGCTATAGCTATATATACAGCTTCAACTGTGAGCTCATAGCTTTCAGGTACGAGGTCTTTACCTCTAATATTAACTTTAAAACCACTTGAAACAGCGATATCTTTTAACTGCATTTCTACAACTGGATCTAGCTCCTCTACTACGAGGATTTCTCTGGCATATTCTAGTGTTTTTAGTAGCGGCTTTCGTGGTAGTGGAACAGGCATATTAACTTTCACCAGTGTGACCCTATTAGTTAAGTTGAGTAAGTTTAATGCCTCTTTCACATATGTATATGCTAAGCCGCTGGCAACTACGGCTTTCTCTAATCCCTGATTGTAAATGGTAACATAGTGGTCTTCTTCGCGCAGGGTTTCCCAGATCTTTAAGAGCACTAGTTTTCTCCTCCTCGTATGTGCTGGTACAAGTACCCACTTTTCGTAGTCTATAGTGAACTCACCTTTACACTTCTTTTCTACTGGAATGTCTTCTTCAAGTTCTACAGGCATTCGTGTGTGGCTTATTCTCGTAGTAGATCTGAAGATCGTTGGTATTTTGTACTTTGAACTCAGCTTGAAAGCTTCTTTCACGAGTTTATAAGCTTCCCTAGCATTTGATGGTTCGAGAACTGGTAAGTGTGCTAGTAAACCATACCACCTATTATCTTGCTCGTTTTGACTACTATGAGCGCTGGGATCGTCGGCGGTGACCACAATAAAGCCCTCCTTGACACCAGCATAGGCAGAGCTCATGAGTATGTCAGAAGCTACATTTAAACCAACGTGTTTCATAGCTGTAAGACTCCGCACACCAGCAATAGCTGCACCATAAGCTGATTCAAAAGCTACTTTTTCATTAACACTCCACTCCACGTATATACTGCACTCTTTAGCTACTTCTGAAAGTACTTCAACGATCTCTGTAGATGGTGTTCCAGGATAGGCAGATGCGAAACAAATACCAGCTTCAAGAGCTCCTCTGGCAATAGCCTCGTTTCCTAAAAGTAAAACTTTACTCCCGCGAGGCCTTAACAAGGGGTGTTGCCACAACTAATTTTCACCATTAGATTATAAAGGATAAAGAGATATTAGATTAAAATAGCTTTGAGGTATAGTAGTGTTCTCCACGAATACCTATGTATATACTTGTATATATAGAAGTGGGTATAAATATTGTAAAACTTTATAAGTAAGAAATCCCACTAAAAATAATTGGGGAAAAGAGGTGCTTACAATGTCTAAGAGAGTAATATTTGAAGACAAAGACGTAATTGTAGAGATCTCGCCAAGAGACTACGAGCTACCGGATTTAGTATACGAGGCTATTAAAAAGAAAGGTAGACCTGTACTATTCCAAGAACTAGTCAAAGAGTTTAGTGGTATTGTTGGAGAAGATCGCGTGAGAAAAGCCGTAAGCCACTTACTAGCACTTAAGAAAATAGTTGAATTTCCCGATGGTAGCCTAGGAACACCTGACATGGAGTGGAAACCCTCAGGAATCGTGAGAAAGAGAAGAAGGAGAAGAATTGCTAGGCTAATGGACATGGAAGGCCCTCAGAGAATACTCTACACAGTGGCTTAATTTAAGCTTTTTAACTAACTAATCTCTTTTTTAACTCTTCCTCCTCTATCACTCCAAGGTGGAGTCTTATAAGTGCCACATTTTTCTATGTTTAATATTACACCATATCTACTAATCATTTCACAGATATAGTCTTCTGGAATAATTGCCCTTGCTCCTCGCGATGTTTCAATTATGAGAGCCTTACCTACTCGTCCAATTATTCTAGAGTCTTCAGCTATAAAGTTCAGAAATATTGGTGACCTACTTGTAGGTAAAAAAGCTCTTTGCCACTTAACTCCACGAGAATCTTCAAAAATCTCGCTAATTTTCTTACCATCGCTACAGTTGCCCTGCTTATCACACTCTATAAACTCAACTTGCATTTTTAAAGCGGCCTCACGAGCTATTAGTGTAAGTTTCTCGGCTAACTCACTGCTGAGTAGTTGTAGTATTTGAGTGTTTTGATTTTTCTGCTCTTTACTTGTAATAATGCCCTCACTGGTAGTCTCTCTAGCTCTATGCATTCTTGATCTGAGGATCTCTTCGATCTCGACGTTGCCTCTCTCTTCTACCGGTTTTGAAGCTTCCTCATCTAGCCTTTTCTCCTCACTCGCAGTACCCTTCTTCGCGAAATCTGTGATCTTTCTAGGTTTTTTCAACGCGTTCACTAAGCCTACCCCACACTAGAAGTATAGTAGTCTAAAGTGTGTTAAAAACCAAAATAGTCAAAGTATATAAGGCAACCTCTTACTATAAATGAAATAGCTGGGCCCGTAGCTCAGCCTGGTAGAGCGGCGGGCTCTTAACCCGTAGGTCCCGGGTTCAAATCCCGGCGGGCCCGCTTACACCCTCAGTTCAACTCGGAAGATCACTTATGCTTAGACAAATAATTCCCCACGTAAACCTCTACATTGTCTCTGGCACGCCATTTATCTACATAAGTGATTCAAAGACATTAATACTTTCAGATCTACACCTAGGTTTTGAAGAGGCCGCTTCGAGAGGACTGAGCTATAGTCTACGTGGAGTTAGTGGATATACAGCTGTTTTTCTCCCACGTATTCAGCTACGAAAAACACTAAGTATGTTGAGCTTTGCACTTAAAGAGCTCAATATATCTAGAGTAGTAATTAATGGTGATTTAAAACACGCCTTCGATAGGTTACTGAGACAAGAACGTGAAGAAATTATTGAGCTCGTTAAGTTTCTTAGGAGTAGTGGAGTTGAAGATATCATAGTGGTACGTGGAAATCACGATAACTTCATAAAGCCCGTTCTGAGAAAACTCAACGTGGAGTTTGTAATTGGTTTTTCAACAGTGACCAGTAATAAGAAGATATTATTTGTTCATGGCCACGAAGACCTCAGCTTAGACGAATACGACATTGTAGTAATAGGTCACGAACACCCAGCTTTAAAGTGCTTTGAAGCCTATAAATTTCCATGTTTTCTCAAGATCCCCTTCAGCGAGAATAGGTACTTAGTAGTTATGCCTGCTACAGGCCCCTATCATCCGGGTATAACTGTAACACCTAATCCAGATGATTATTTGTCTCCGCTGATTAAGAGGGTTAATAATTTATACTTGATGTCTATAATTACATGGATAGAACTTAGTGAGGCATCAGCTAGCGGAATTACACAATTTGAGTCGCAGAATTTTACAGACCTTGTGAGAATTGATTGGTTTAAGGCTAAAGACCGCGAGTATGCTGTATTGGAGTTTAAAAATTACGAAGTGGCACACGCGCTCTGCATGATCTAAGATGTCAGCAAATCGACCCCTCATCAATAAATCAGAATATGTCGGCTTCATCACACATTAGAATTTTAGTAAAGGTCTCTATTAAAACCTCTCTCAGATCTAATAACTTCACCTGTAGAGAGCAATTTTTATTAGTAGCTAATTTTAACTCTTCCTACGTGAATAGGTGAGAGTTTGAAGTGGCTAGTGCTTTTATGTCTAATAGGAGTATTTGTGATTTTCACACCAGTTTACAGTATTCTAGAATATAGTGTTGTTAAAACATTAATAGTTTATGCCCCAGCCGTCTCGAGTAGTGGTGCTGGTGTATTATCAAAGATAACTCTAGGTATAGCTTATCCTGGTAGTGGTAGAGTTTTCTTCTCAGCTCTACCATATACAGAAATCGAAACACAAGGTGCTGCACGAGTAGCAGCTTTTATAGCATCACTATTAGCACGAGTAGAGTTTTCTAACTACGATTACTATGTTTTAGTAGAATCCACTACTCCAATTATTGGCGGGCCCAGTGCAGGTGCGTTATTCACCATTGGCTTTACTTCTCTACTATTAGGTCTGTCAATAAACAATAATACAACAATGACGGGTATGATTAATCCTGATGGGACTATAGGCCCCGTAGGAGGCTTAAAAGAAAAACTCGAGGCGGCGGCATCAAGTGGATTTAAGGTCTTTTTAATACCACTCGGTCAGAGACAGTATAAGTACCCAGTTTACGAGGAGATCACTAGAGGCTGGTTAACTATTAGAAGAGTTACTTATAGAATAGTAGATCTAGTAGAGTATGGTAAGAAGTTGAATGTCAGCGTCATAGAAGTTGGCAATGTTCTAGATGCACTCTACTACTTTACAGGAGTAGATCTTAAAAGAAATACTACTGAAATAAGCATTAAAATTAATACAGAATTAGCTAGTATTTTAAACAACGAGCTAACTAGAGTAACGAGCGACACTGTCAAATATATTGAAAAAACCACTAGTATTGTTAACAGTCTACCTAGTGTTTACAAATACTACTACTTACAAGTACTAGAGGACTTGAACAATACGCTTACAGGTATAATTGATATCTCTAGAAATTATCCTACATATGTGTTATTTAAACTAATAGACCTCTACGAGTCTATTTTACTATTTTACTTGCAGTTAGCGATTGCTACAGGAAGCTTGAGTGTAGACAATATTATAAAGTCTCTCTATAATGTTCTCGACGAGTACAGTAAAACTGCTCCGAGTAAGTGTTCTTTAGAGTCATCTCTGGCGAGAGCACACATATATATAGCGTGGTATTACTACACAAAAGCTAACTCTGCACTAAATGCTAGTAATTTGGATGTCGCGTTAACTAATATTGCTCGTAGCTATAGAAACCTCTTAGAGTACTCAATATATAAGAATATAAGTTATCTTATTAGTGAAGAATTAAGTTGTGAAGTAAATAGGCTAATTCATGTATACTCTAATGCACTTGCCTCATACGTGTATGTAACTAAAACTCTTAGTAGTGCTGGTGTAACCCTTACCAGTAATATTGCAAGCCTACTTGATGATCAAGTCGATGTGGCCGCGTATATGAGTGAGAATAACGACATAGGTCTTTTGGGAATATCAATACTCATACTAAGCTACACTTCGCTATTATTACACTCGGCTATTGGCGATACTTCTAGTATATCTGGCGAATTAGAAAAAATAATAACTATATACATGGGGGCCTCAGAAACACCACTTTACAACTTATACATAGACATAGCTAATGGTGCACGTGAGGTAAGAGATAGGGATATGTACAGTAAGGCTCTTCTCTCCGCTGTTGCAGTAATACAAGTACTCGCACAAATACACGTATTAGGCAGGGAAACCTCGACGAGTACGCAACAAAATACACTAACACCAACCACTTCAACTAACAATCCGCTAGGAATAAGCTCACCCGCATCAAACACTACGACGAGCGGATCACCTAACATAGCCTCCCCACTTGATAAAGTCAATATATATATCGATCTATTAATAGTGATCTTAGCCGTCACTACACTAATTCTACTTTTAACTAAGCTGTTATCAGGAAGCAAAAAGGTGTTCACGTCTTGAGAGTCTTTTTAAGCGGGAAAACTATTCCAAGTATTAGGTGGAGTTAAATGTGGTTATGGCTATTTTACACACCATCACTGTTACTAACGCTAATAATAGCTTACATCCTTGGATTTACAGTTATCCTTATAGGAGCAGGATATATTGCACCGCGAGTAGCTAGACGTGTAGCTGGGAGGTTCTCGTTACAGGCCTCTATGGCTATACTAGGTCTAGTAGTGATCTTGGCTGGAATAGCTGGAATAGGTATAGTTGCTTATATTCTGTTGGATATCGTTGGAGCAGAGATTACAGCAGGCTTTATTATTTTAATCTTAATACTTGTACTAGTGCTTAATATGATAACTTATACTCTCTCTCCCCTATTGATAAATATGATGTATAGTGCTAAGAGAGATCCTCAGTTACAGCGCGTTGTAGACGATGTTGCGAGAGCACTTGGCTTTTCAAAACCACCTAGAGCTGTTATTGTTGAAGGGCCTCCTAATGCATTTGCATATGGTAATTTTGTAACTGGGAGATATGTGGCTGTTTCACGTAGCTTAATAGCAATAACTACTCCTGAAGAGCTTAAAGCTGTAATTGGACATGAGCTAGGTCATCATAGACACAGAGATAATGCTATAATGCTATTTATGGGTTTAATTCCAAGTGTACTTTACTTTATCGGAGTGACCTTAGTGAGAATTGGAATTATATCAGGATATGCTAGAGCACTATCTTCTCGTAGGAGAGAAAGTGGTGGAGGACTAGTACTAGTCTTAGCCGGCGTAGTTGCTATTATTATTAGCTTCGTAGTACAAATACTCGTATTAGCATTTAGTAGATTAAGAGAATACTATGCAGACTCTGCGGGAGCATACGCTACTAGTCCACGTGCAATGCAGAGAGCTCTTGCAAGACTACACATATACTATAGAGGAGCACCTGGAGCTAGAGAAGAAGTATCTAATAGTAAGCTCAAAGCATTATTTATATATGCTTTTACCGAGACTTATACTAACCCATTTTACAGATACACTCCACTAGTAGATCCCAGAAGTGTAGATATTGATAGAGTCGTAGAAGAGCTTAAGAGAGCTAAAACCGAAGATATATCAGAATTCTTCTCTACGCATCCACCAATACCTAAGAGAATAAGATCTCTCGAAACACTTTACACGAGAGGACTCCAACTACGCTAATACAATTATTCTATTACCGCCTTTTTTCTTAGCTCTTCTGAGAGCTCTTAGAGCCCTTCTTCTACCTAGAGTGCCTTCATAAGCATCTCTACGACTCTTTGCAGATCTTCCACTAACATAGTCAACGACTATAACAGCTGTGAGTGTGGTACCGAGTTCTCGTATTCTATTAGCTATATACTTTAGCTCTGAAATCACGAGATCTAAGTAGTCCACACCGTAGGGGATCTCAATTACAGCTTCTTCAGTACCTCTTTCGTAGTCTAAACCATATATAACTACACCTCTGAATTTCCGAGTAAATAGCTCAACAAGACTCGTTAGTTCGCTTGTGATAATGTTAGGCTTGTATGGATCTAGTCCGTGTTTCTCAACGAATTCTCTAAATTTGTCTAGATCAATAATTACAATAATACCTGGAACAAGTGGATACTCAGAGTGAGCATTAAACTCTTCATTCCTCTTCATGGTCTAAGAGGCTGCCCGCCTCATCACATGTAATAAGAAGTAATTGTATAAGAGAGTAATATATATTTTTGTGCTAAAAACGCAGGTGTTACTCTAGCTCCTCTTCTCTAGGACCTACTATACAGCCTGTACTCCATAGTTTCTCAGCTATCTGTTTAACAGCTCTCTCAACCTCTCTCTCTTCTTTAGCCCCTGTAATAACCATTTTGCCACTACTGAAGACTAATAATACTACTCTGGGATCTCTCATTCTAAATATTAGTCCCGGGAATTGCTCAGGCTCGTACATGCTGTCTTCTAAGTAGTAGGCTGCCTTTTCCAGATTTACATATGCGTGAAGATCTCCTCCAGCAACAATATTTTGCACTTGTACTCGTGGTCTTCCCCGTATCTCAATACCATGCCTACTTAGAATTTTCAGTATTTTCTTGACGGCTTCAACTAGTTGTGCTACACTCTTAGTGCCGGTGACAACCATTTTACCGGATTTAAAGATCAGTGCTGTTGCTCTCGGTTTATCTATGTGGAACACTATACCTGGGAATTGTTCTGGTTTATAGACGAATTCTGGAAGAGTTGTTTCAATATGATCAACATCAAGCTCATGCTCTAGTATAACGGTCGCAACAATATTCTCTATTCTATAACTCCACTTAAAAGTGCTCTCAGTAGACAAACAATTCACCCATAATAGTAATCAGTGGTTTATTTTTAAATTCTTCCTTTAATAGTGAACCCTTCAACAACTATGCAAATCCAAATAGGAACAGTACTACTTGTAGAGCTATTGGCGCGAGAAACACATATGCTAAGAGAAGAATAGCAGTTTTTTTAATAGAGGTCTCTAAGAGCTGTTCTAAGTACGAGGCAACCTCACCCATTAATTTCACATTATCACGTAGCGTATAAAGCCACGCTCCACTCTCAGGAGTGGTCTTTATAAGCTCCTCTGACTTTTCACGAATAGCTCTTAACAACTCCGCGCTCTCATGTACTGGAATGTATATTATTGAAGCCCTAATTCCAGTCTCGCTGTGCTCGTCGTTTGTAAGAACCTCTACTAGATCTGTACCCAGAGGCTCGGCCTGTTTAAGTAAAAGATCTCTCACGTAGGGCTTCATGTTATTACCTCGCATATAAATTAGACAAAACCTCTCTCTACTAGCCCCCTCAATACATAGCAAACAAACATCGCCATCAATTAAACCCCGCGCTTTTGCCTTAAAACAAATATGTCTGTGAAGTGGGAGTATTGGCGTTCTCAGCTTAATCTCGTAGACGTGCTTAAGAGCATTATCAAGAGCAGCTCTCAGCTCATCTAAGTCTAGTTGTTTTTGAAGCTCCCAGTTGTGAGAGTCTATTAATATTAGCTCTCCTAATCCAAGCTTCTTAGCTTTAAACTTATACTCGACTTGAATATTGTAGGGTAGATCGTCGATACCAGCATAGGGTCGCGATATAAAAATAACTGATATCTTATCGAATACAATACCACAAAGCCTCCACTCATAGTACTTTGAGCAGAATCCTCCATGATAAAGCAGCTCTTTCTTATCACCACCCAGATACTCACTTAAAAGTCTCTCTCTATATTTAGCTGCATGTACTGCGGAGACAATATTCCTGTCATGTGAACCTAATCCATGTAAAGCTAGGACTTTTTTGCCAAGCCTTTTAAAGTTCTCTGAGAGAATTGCCGGTAGCCTACTACTACCAATATTCGAAAAAGGTCCGTAATGAACATCTGTATACACTACGAGAACATCTCCGAGTTCTATAATCATAGGATTTACGGTAACCTCTTCACCGAGTTTCTCAAACACCTCCTCAATTTCTATTCTCCTATCAAGCCAGTTCCTGAGGAAAAGTGTGCCTAAATCCGGGGCTGCTACTTTACCAAGCTTACATCTAGACATGTAGAGATATATGATCACATCGACTAGTACCAGTAGTACTAGTATTAAAACCCATGTGAAAAGCATACGTGTAGTTATGTGATTAAGAAGCCTCATTATAATTAGCGTAGTAGTTTGGGGTAAAACGGCTATTAAGTATCTTGAGGGGTTAGTTCCATCTAGACCCAGTATGACTGTTATTGTGATAGTAACAGTAGAAGTGATTATTAGTGGAGTGTTTTTAGTAAGAACTAGTAGTATTGAGGAGTAAACCAGAGTAGCGAGTGCTAAGCCGAGAGACCTTTTAATCTTGTAGAATACTGTCTCCTTGTAACAATGAGCATAGAGTCTTGTATACAAGAATACTAGTAGAGCATTAAGCAATAGAGGGTAAGATGATATGCCAATAATTAACAGTACTGTAAGAGATAACAATAGAAGTGCTAACACCAGATACTGCCACTTAGGTAGAGAAAACAACACCAAATAGTATTTTCCAACTCGAGCTCTTGGCTTATAAATATCTGGCAGCGCACTCACCGCTACCTACCCTATTTCCTCTCTAAACTGTAAGTTCTACTTCTCAGTCCGTTAATCACGGTATTTGAAATATGCAATATAATAGTAGCTATTAAGTACACTAATATACTATGTTAAATCGCCACATACACAAAAAACCTCGTGTATAAGTTGATGAAGCATCTCCATGTCGCCTAATTCAAAAGCGGATACTAGGACTGCTCTAAAAGGCCCTCTTGTCTTTTCAGCTACAGATATGAGATCCGATACTATTTCACTTGATAAGCCCTCTTCGCGGGCTTCTTCAATGAGCTTTGAGGGGTCTTCGACCAAGAGTTTAACTATTCTTGGATTACTAGCAATATCTCTTTTATTAATCACTGGAACAGCCAGTAGCCCCGTCTTAACTTGTAGAAGTACGAAGAGAAACCAGAGAAAAACTCCATCAGAGACCCTCTGAATAGCAGAAGCGTCAATAACATATACTAACACAGCATGTGATGTCTTGGCGAGCTTTTCGAGGAAAACCCTACTGGCAGGTCTAAAGAGAAAAGCTTCCATTTGACCAGGTGTGTCTATGAGCACTAAATCCCACTTATTGATGTTTATAAATGGCTCTTCTGAGAAGATCTCAGTTATCTTCTCCGCTATGAGCTCAGAAGCTTTTATAAAAGCCCCATTAGGTCCAAGATTATACTTTAACATAATATCTCTAAGAGTAAATAGCCTTCTAATATCAAAAATAGGGTTATATAAGAGCTCATCTGCTCCAGGATCAAGGTTTACAGTGGCAACTTTTAGGAAGAGTGTCTTACGGGCCCACTCACTATAAGCCTTTACAAGGCTACTCTTACCTGAACCAGCAGGTCCTGTAAACACGACTACTACAGCTGGCAAATACAACACCTACTACGTGTCGAGAAGACGTTAAAGAACAGATTGTTCTATTAGAAACTATACACTAAAGTTTTTAGACTTCACTCTCAATAGGTGCTTTAGTTACCTTCTTTAATTGTCTCTGATACATTTCAACTAGTTCTTGGCTCGTAGTAGCGTCTTCGGGTCTCTTATCAGGTCTCCATCTTATAAATCGCGGAAATCTAATAGAAATACCAGCGTCTGGTTTTAACATCCCTTTAGCACATGTATGTATTGGTGAGAGTGTTAGTTCTGCACCAATAATTTCAGCTACGAGTACAGGGTCTACCCAGACGTCAGCTTCCATCTCAGCTTCTACTCTTGGGTGTTTTTTACTCCTAATATATGGTTTAAGAAGATCTTGCAATTTATCGAGATCCTCGTCTTTAAATCCAGAGCCGACCTTGCATACCGTTTCAAACAGGTCTTTTTCAGGGTTATAAGCCGCCATTAAAAGAGTGCCGAATTTACCTCCTCTCCGACCTTTACCATAAAAAGCGCCAACAACAACTAGGTCTACAGTATCGATCATCTCGCTCCTATAATCACGTTTAAACTTAATCCATAACCAGCCTCTCGCACCAGCCTGGTAAATGGAGTCTTTGTGTATAGCTTTAACTATTACCCCCTCACAACCCTCACCAATAGCCTGCATAAAGAACTTCTCTAGCTCTTCTGGATCACCAGTCTTAGTGTACTTAGCTATCATGAAGTCCTCTGTCTCTCTCACAATTTTCTCCAGTGCAGTTCTCCTCTCAATAATAGACTTAATGGTGTAGTCTTCTCCGTTAAGATAGAGAAGATCAAAGAGGAAGACTTTCACTGGGTAATCTTTTACAACAATATGTATGTCGTGCTTCCGCTTTCTATGCATTAACTCCTGGAAAGGAAGCAGTTCACCTGTGTCTTTATCGTAGGCTACTATTTCACCTTCAACTATAACTTCCTCGGCGTTGATATTGTCGAGAGTCATTTCAACTACATCTGGATACTGGTGAGTAATATTTTCAAGCCTTCTCGAATATATTACTACTCTACTGCCTTTCTTGTGAATTTGTGCTCTCTCTCCATCGTATTTATACTCTACAAGAGCTATACCTCCAGCTTTGGCGAGAATCTCTCTCGGGTCATTGTGTCTCTCAGCGAGCATAGGCCTTATGGGAACACCTACTTCTGGCTTAATTTTCTTTAAGCCCTCTAAGCCCTCGATAGCTAAGATCCTTGCAACCTCCCCAAGATCTGATCTTAAATTATACGCTCTCTCTATTATAGGTCTAGCAGTGCTGCCACCACCATATATCACTGCTAGTGCATCCATTATAGTTGCGTCGCCTATACCAGCTCTTAACTTACCTTCTATAAATCTCACAATGAATTTTGCCTCTTTGGGCGAGGCGTCTCTCAATAAGCCTGCAGTTAACCTGATCTTGAGGTCTCTACTGCCCTCACCCTGTGCTTGTGCTATTTTTACGAGAGTGCTATAGACACTGCTCACAGTTAGCTCTCTGGAAACTCCTTGTGTAAATGTAAAGAGCGAGACCTTAATTTGCGCTTTGCTTTTTAGAGTTTCGGCTGCTTTACCCAGGTCGCCTGTGCTCCTAACTAATTGTTCTACTTGACTCTCACTAACATTACACGCAAGAGAGATCGCTTTAATAAGGAGCTTCTCACTGACTCCAAGTTCCGGCATACCTTTCCAGTCAGGCCATAGCACACCTGACACTAAATAAACAACTTTATCTATTATCTCCGGTGGGGTACTCTTAAATAGATTTGCAAGTAAAGCGATCATCTGCGTTCTCGCAGACACTAACTCTAATCTATCCATTGTCTCAGCTAGAAGCTTAAATAGCATATCACTCATACACACAACCCAGTAGACTTATTCGTGTAAAACCTTATAAAAAAGATACTCTTATCAGACAAGCATATAATGTATTATTAATGTTAACTTATTCTGTTTTGCCTGCTCTGTGTGATGCTCATACACGTCTCATTAACCGAGCTCTTTGTGATTACATCCTAAGATCTATTCATATTTTAAAGTAGTAGTTTAAAACTACGGTCTTAGTGAGTTATTAAGGACTTTATATTTTAAAAATTCTGGTGATGAGAACCCGGCAAGAATGAGCAATGATTAATCAGAGTTTCGCTGAGGGAGAAAGCGTGCATGTGAAATCCTCACCTGCGAAAATGCTCGTATTTATGCTAATACTTGTCCTGTTAATTTTAAACACGATTAACCCAGTACTAGGAGAGCGACAGTACAAGTCATGTAGAATAGTGCTTCTCGCGGTTTTAGGTGATGGTAGAGGTGCAACTGTGCCCGGCGAGATCAGGATTGTATATGGTGGGAAAGGGCTGATCTCTACTAGTAATGGTGTTGGCGAAGACGTAGTAGTCTCTTTTAACCTTGCGTTAATGTACGCCTCAGCTATTACAGGTGTTGATTATAAGTGTTGCAACTATTACCTAGATATTAGTGCGAATGTAGGAGGACTTAGTGCCACACTACTATTTTACATAGCACTTCTACAGATATTTCAGGACCGAGAGTGCTCTACAGATATTTCAGCGACAGGCATCATAGGTCCAGGAGGCGTAATTGGAGCTGTAGCTGGACTAGAGCAAAAACTACTTGCCGCGCAAGAGAAGAATTTAACTCTTGTATACATCCCAGGCGTAGAGCTCCAATTTCTCAACTACACTCCAATTCCCGTTAAAGAAGTCTTTACTGTTTATGACTTTGTACATGAAGAATTTGAAAATTCAAAAACTAATATAATACATAAAAACGTTCAAATAACTTTTAGAACTGTATATGAGAATTTGTCTTCCATGATCGAAAACATCCTGAATCAACTAGAAAGCGTAGAGTGGAGAGATGAGTACTATGAACTTGCACGTAGATATTTAGATGAAGCACTCACGGCGGCTTCTCGCGATGAGTACTATGTAGCATCCTCACTTACTTATGCAGCACTCGTTAATGTGTACACCTCTAAGCTTGCGTACTTAAATACTACGAGCTCGGAGGCTCTACACGAAGAGATCAGATCAGCGCTGGAAGAGGCCCTCGCTATAGCTTTAAATATCAAAAACGGGGTCACGCAGAAACTAGAAGTAATTGCGAAGACTAAGTACGTTGATCCAGTTTACCTAGATTTTCTAATAACCTCCTATACTAGGGCTAGTGAAGCTGAAAAACTAGCCATACAGGCAAAAACTTCTCTTAGCACTACAAGAGACATTGACGAGACTATTTATATTACAGCTAGAGCGTGGGCACGTGCTCTGTCAGCCTTAGGCTGGTTTAATGTTACTATGAGCAATTATAATAGTGTGGGTGAGACTATAAGTGTGCGTGATGTGGGGTTAATTAAAACAAGATTAAAGGAGTTTCTGAGCGCTCACGTAAAATATTTGTTACAAATGGGCATAAATAGGGAGATTAACTTGTCTGAGAAAAACGACTTAGTATGGTTTGTACAGATATTTGAGCAATTACTAGATATCTCACGAGACCTCTACACTACCTTACCTAGTAGAGTCTTGTTCACATCTAATAGCACAGAGGTAATTAGACCCTTAGTGACTAGGTTAAAGAGACTAGTAGAGGGCTTTATGGGACGTTACAAGTACTATCCACTCTCTACTCTACTAGTCTTAGACCTAGCAGAGTACTACTTAGGCCTGGGCTTTGAGCCATTCACTGTAATGTCACTTATATATACGGAACTCCCAAGACTGGCACTTTATATACTTGCGGCAAATGCCGAGAAATGGGTGATTACAGGTTCTCAACCTTTCTATGTTCCACGCGAAACAGCTGTTATCTACTCGTTCGTAATTCTATTGTGTGGATTATACTTGATTTATTCTACATATAAGTCACTTGAGAAGAAAAGACTTCTTCTCGCTACTGAAGTCTAAAAGAGTCTTCTTTACTGTTCTAGCTCCTAATACCTCGCCCAGTACTAGTTTAATAGATTTCTTAAAGTCTTCTTCTAGAGAGCTTTTTAACTGTGGATTATAAAGCGCTGCTGCAGGATGATATGTAGGTATAATTTTAACACTAAAATTAAATAATTTTGCAGAGTAAATTTTACCATGTTGTAAACTCATACTAGTCCACTTTAAACCGGCTAGTTTAAAAATAGTCCTTGCAGAGTGCCTACCAAGACAAACCACAATTCTCGGCTTAATTAGCTCTAATTGCTTTACTAAATATGGTAAACAAGCACTAATCTCGTCGTCTTCCGGGTCCCTGTTTCCAGGAGGCCTACACTTAACTATGTTTGTAATATAAAAATCTTCTCTTCTATAACCAGTAGACTCTATAAGCTCAGTGAGTAATCTGCCAGCAGGGCCGACAAAGGGCCTACCTTGCTCATCTTCTTTTTCACCTGGAGCTTCACCAATAAACACTAAAATACTCTTTTTATTACCTTCACCGGGAACGGCTCTACGCCTACATGTGTGGAGTTTACACTTAGTACAGTTCAATATTTCCTCTTCAAGTATCCTCCAGGGATCTGAGCTCAAAAAGCAGAACACCTTTAAGTGGGAAATTAGCTAACCATATTTTCTCTAATCTAAATTTTAGATAAAAGTTAATATGCCGAGAAAGCTATATAGGAATGCTCTTAACTCTTAGTACTCTTAGCTACTAGAAACTAGATATATGTGCAAAAAAGTAGTTTAGAAAAAGAGTTTACAGAGAATTAAACTCGTAGTTGAGATAGCTGCAATTAACATATTGTCATCTAGTAGTGGTGGTATCTCAAAGTGCTCTATTATTGTCGAGAGCACGGCCGGTACTATACCGTGTATACCTACGTAGTAGTATCCTATAGTTAGTGTTACAACTAGCATTGCAATATTTCCAGTCCAAGCTTTAGTTCTCTTACCGTATACAGCATTTCTCACAATACCTGTTACAGCATCACCTAGAGACATAAATAGTGGTGGTATTATGGCGTAATAGGGGTTTTTCAAGATAGTCCAGACTACAAATAGTGACAAGCCCCATGCAATACAGAAGTTTACTTCATAAGCGTTGTCTTCTACTTGAAACCACGAGAGTTCCCGGCTCTTGTAGTGTGGTATGTATAGTATTATCGCTATTACTAGGGCGAAGATTAGTGGTATTAGCGGTGACGTGAAGATGTAGGGTGTAATGAAAGCTACTACGCCACCTGCTAATATGTGTATGAATTTCCTGTTGTAATAAACCGCGACATTTCTCTTAAATCCTTTCTTTAACATGTACAGGTATGCTCTCTTCGTAAAGTAAACTACACTAAGTACATATATGAATAATACTAATGCAAGTAGAATTTCTTGCGTAGGGTTTTCCGGTAACAAATACATAGCTACTAGCCCCATTAACCAGATGTAGAAGAATAAAGTTAAAAACTAGTTGTGGAGAGCTATTTGCTGGAGGTGTAGTTACTACTTGGAGACTTCAGCCGAGGACTCCGAATATTGTATAGCATATGGTGGTGTTGAAGCATGTTCTCCGCTGGAGTGGAGAGAGATCCTCTCTTCTAAGATTGACAATATAGTGGTGTCTAATAGTACATGTACATGTATTAGTACTAGGCTCTCACTTTACAGGCTCTTATTGTTGAAGCTACTTAGACTGAGAGTGTTAAAATCGAATAATAGGATTGTGGTGTGGGGTATTATAGCTGGCAGGGATTTCTCAAAGTGTAGAGAGAACATACTAGTTAATTTAAATGATAATGACTGGCTACAATTATACTCTAAAAAACTACCTAAACTACTAGCACTTCCACTCTCTGAACCCCTACGGGTACTAATCTTCACGCTTATCGGAATTTCAGGGATTTTTGTTAATCTCGTGAGTGCACAAACAGTATACACTTTATTAGCAAGATATGGATATATAGCTAATCCCATAGCCTCTACTACTGGTTTTGAGACCAGCGTCTTGTGGAATTTTATCCTACATGAAAAGATAACGTTCAGGGAAACAGGTCTTGAGAAACACTTAAGGAAAATGCTAGTAAGACTAGTTAAATACCACTTTGCAAGTATTGGTAGCTGGGCAGCGCAGATCACTATGGCCACACTACTCCCGCTTTCACTGAGAACACCGTTTTGGCTTGCTCAGCTAGTAGGAATAGTACTGGGCTTCGTAGTAAACTTTATATTGGGGTATATTTATACGTGGAGCATGCATAGAGTGAAAAGAGCGTGGTGATATTATTGGGGTTAAAACATAGAAAATACATTTATGTTGAGAGAAGTGATGGCTACTATGTTAAAGTGAGAGTTCTCAATATTAGGTTTGGTCGTGGAGAGATACAAGGCAATGTCTCAGACCCGTCAAGATACATTATTGTAGGCTTTAAGACTAAAAAGCCTCCACACACAGCTACAATTGTAGGTGAGGAGACTCTACCACCACATATTAGAGAAAGAATTTACAGTGTTTAGTTATGAGTACAGCTGTAGAGTTCTTTATTAATACTCTCAAATCTCACAGTAAAAAAGTCCTAGTAGAGAGGCAGAGGGACTACTTACTAGTGGTGACTAGTATTAGTGGCAAAGATGTTATTTTGTGCTTTAAGAGAGGACTTCACGCTGACACGTACTACGTAAAACTAGCGCTTGCAGATGATATTTCCACTCTCGAGTGTACTGAGCTAGAGTACTCTCCACTTGGGCTTTACGTTTTCTCAGAAAACCCAGCTATACTGGCTGAAACTGCTATTAGAAAAGCAAGACTACTCATGGAGAGATCTAATGCTTAACCTAGCTCTTTATTCTTAGAATAGCTGGTTTAACTCCCTCGCTATCTATACTGTAGAGAATCCAGCCTTGTTTATGCGAAGCCCCTTTCATCTTTAATACTCTAATTTGTCTCACAAAGACTGGTATTTGAGAAGCTAAGTCTTCAGGTATGCTACTAGTCTCTAGTACCCCGTCTACTAAGTGTTCTATAATTAAGAGGTAGTTTCTTAGCTCACTAGTTGAGGTGTGTAGTGTGGCTATAGTTGTTATGCCACGAGATTTAGCTATATTTGCTCTCAGAGACTTTACGAATGAGACGAAGCGTGCTGGATCCAGCGAGATCATCGCCTCGTTCAGAGAATCTATAACTACGAGTCCTCGCTCCTCTAATCTAAACCGCTCGCTTGCTTTAATAAGTGTGGTTATTGTGTTATCAGGGTTTTCAGGTGAGACTTCGTCTATAACACAGGAATGAACTCTTCCCCTACGCTGTCTCATAGTATAACTAAATCCATCAATAATACTCAATAACTGCTGGGAGCAGTAATTCTCAACCGGTATTTTAAACGCTGAAAGTTGTCTTAAAACTGTTAAGGGGTCATCGTCGAGTGTCAGGTAAATTACCGGTTCACCAACGCTAAGTACGTCTTTTACAAGGTGTATTAATATAACACTTTTACCAGAACCGCCTTCTCCAGCTAGTACTATAAAGGAACTTCTAGGCAAGCCTTCTGGAAGTAAATATTTGAATAGGTCTTGAGATAGTTGCAAGAACATTGTCTACTCTCCCACTTCCACCAAATTCTACTCTAAATCAAGGCACCTATTTAACCTCTACTTTATAATGTTAATAGCAAATTAAGCGTTTTACGTGGGAAGTAGTTAAACATATAGTTCATCTTTAACAACATTGGTTAGTACCATCGGATATACTGCAATAACTCCATCTAGCTTTTCTATTTCTCTATGTACTTTTTCTAACTCTCCGCGAGTGGTAGCCCAGATGACAGCCAAGATATCGTGATCTCCCCCTGTGAGCGCTAAGTACTTAACGCACTCCATTCCTTCAAGTGCTTTTACAACATCAAAGAGCTTTTCAGGCTTCACATTTATACCAGTAAAGCTTACGTGCTCGTAGCCAAGAGATCTTGGGTCTACAATAACCGTGTACTTTCTTATAACACCTGTTTTTTCAAGTTTTCTCACACGCTTAATAACAGCGACATCAGTTAACTTTACAATTTCAGCTAGATCTCTGAAGGTTATACGGGAATTTCTAGCTAGTTCTCTAATAATTAACTTGTCAATTTCATCAATTCTAATTCTCACTGCTACTCTCCTCACTAATACGTTTAATTCGAAATACACCTATCCTCTTATATTGAGCTTCTTCACCTTCGGGCTCAATATACTCTACGAGCTCAGCAGTATATCCACTAGGGACCAGTAGATACACTAGATCTTCTAGCCAGTCGCGCACACCACATGTATGGCAAAATGTGCCTGTGAACTCGATACTCACTTTCTCACCATTAACATTAATGATTTTGGCCTGGGCTTCAACACCATGTAACTTATTATATAGCTCAACGGCTCTATTTAGATCTTCGCGAAACCCGCGCTCTGACATCTACCTATCACCAAGTTAACTTACCTAGAGACTTAATTAAAAACTTAGTTTTGAAAAACTAATAGTCACATAATACACAGAGCAACTTACACACACCTAGAGATACACATGCTATAATAAGGTGGCTGTATCACACTTAATTATTGGTGTTACTATATATTTGCAATAAAACCGGCTAGTGAGGTGTAATTAAAGTGAGCCTAGAAAAAGACATCTTAGAGCTACTTAAGAAAATGCTTAGTTCAAGTGCTGAGGGGAAAAAAGGCCGAGAGGGATTAGAACTGGACAAAGTAGAGGCAGACTCTCCGCACGGAATATATGTCTATGATTTTAATAAAGAGAAATGGATTCTTAAACAAGTTTCAGGTAATCCGGCTTTACCGTGGAGTGATGGTTACTACGTGGTTTATTTTGACAATACAAGGTGTCCTGCTTGTAGGAACTATGATAACTACTGGTTTCCCTTTGTCAAGGTCTTTGGTAGAATGTTTCCCGAAGTAAACTACGTAATTGTCCTCTGTGATTGGTTTGCACGTGAGTGTGTCTCTGAAGCAGCCAGTGGTGCTTTTAAAAAATTTGATGTTCACGCCTCACCAACAACAATATTACTAAGAGTAAGTAACAGTGAAATTAAAGAAAAAATTGAAGTTAGTGGCGTAAAGAAAATTGATGAATTATTAAAATTAATTACTGAGTTAACTTCAAAGGTGTAAGTGCTCTAGTTAAACTTTTAGTAATTACACAGTATACCACAAACTCCTGGTAAGAGGCCTCAAGTAGGCATTGAATGGGCTTATTGACTATTTAAGGGGGATAAATGAGAATCCAGATTTCAGAGTGCTAAGTAAAGAACTTTATGTTGCTGAAGATATAGCTAGTTTATGAGTATTTACACTGTAGATGGTCTTTAATTGCTTAGAACCAGAAGACTTCACTAGTACTACTGTTAAAAGCTGTGAAATCCTTCACGAATATAGGATTTAAGTAGTTTTGAGAGCTAGTATTAGTGAGATCTTGGCATAATTTAAAGGAATTTTTCCACCGGCTTCTTTATAGATAACATAGTTACCATTTATTTAAAACTAAGTTTTCAAAATAATTCAAAATGTTTTTATTAGTGTCTCTGATTAAAGAGTCTCAGTCGTCTCTGCATATAGATGTACTCTTGGAAATTACTAGGGCTGAGAATATTGATTACGAGGTCTTGAAGAAGAGAGTCTCTAGTGGCAGGGTAATCATACCTAAAAACGCCGGGAAGAAGAGAGTTAGATTTACTGCTATAAGTGATGGCTTAGTAACAAAAGTTAATGTAAATGTAAGTATGAGTGGTGTATGAACCCTGAATTAAGAATCGAAAAAGTTGAAGTTGCAGTTAATTATGGTATTGGCACGTTCATGGACCTTAGCACAGGCAGAGATCAAGAAGAGATCAGGAGAGCACTAATAGAGGCTTTAGAGTAAGTTCCATTTGGCAGCGCCCCGCTTGTCGGGCGCAAATTTACGGTACTAATTAAAAAATATAGCAGTGTTGTTAGTATACGGAGAGACTGGTTTATTGAGATTATAGAGTTGCATTTAAGATACGGCGCGGACTTCATGACTATATATGCGGTGGTTAATGGAGACCTCGGGTTAAGAGTATTAAAGAGTAAGGGGCTTATGTCTATTGTAAATCATGGAGACTCAATGACTGCTTCTATGGATAAGTGGG
>Ga0185307_1000280_pt1 | contig 34148 bp, 33 predicted proteins | sample LHCtaG_FD_128010 | JGI IMG/M metagenome (GOLD analysis project Ga0185307, IMG submission 128010) | Hot spring microbial communities from Little Hot Creek, USA to study Microbial Dark Matter (Phase II) - LHC4sed_matched (SPADES... | ecosystem: Environmental > Aquatic > Thermal springs > Hot... | reverse complement strand
CTCTTGTCCTGTATGAGTTTCTTCTAGGCTTGCTTCTTAGAAGAGTACCACATCTTGGGCAATGATTCCAGTTTGCTAAGAACGCCTCCCCACATGATGAGCAGTATCTATACCCCTTATAATATCTAGGATTCCTCAACCCAGTTATAGGATTGAAGAAGCTTAGCTCAATAATATAATCATCCATCCTTCTCTGACCTATCTCGAATATCTCTACATATCCATCCATCTTCCTAACCATGAGCCATAAATCAACATATCCACCCTCAGAGCCATTAAATATTATAGATGTTATGTCTCTAGGTATATGCATCCTAACACATCCATCACATAACAATGTCCCAATATACGCTACCCCCTTGAGATATAGTATGGCTCTACATGACCTACCTAACTCCATATCTTCTCCCAATAGTTTATTGGTCTTCATCCTGCCATTACCATCCCCATCTCTGTATACCCTGAATCTAGCATAGAAGAAGTTCTCTGATAGCTTGGCCACAAACATACATATAATCTATTAATCTATAGATGAGCATGAATTTTGAGAGGTGTTAGAGGAGGTAGCTAAGAGGGTTATGGAGATTATGGAGTTTGCTGGATCATATGCTAGAGAGTTTCTAGCTATGTCTAAGACTGTAGCAAAAGTATACAGGTTCTGCTGGCCTATAAGAGTATATATTGGATGGATATTTGAAGACCTAAAGACAGCAAAGGAGGTCTCCAAGGTATTCAGAGTATTCTTTAAGGTTAAGAGTGAGTGGAGGAGGATGAATGGTAGAGAGCTTTCAGCAATATTCATAGACTTCGAGGAATGGATAACATTCTACTCTATAAGAAGTCATCAACTACACCCACTAGACATAATAGCTTTAAGATACCTAAAGAACACTAATATGGAGAAGGCTTCCAAGCAACTAGCAAGAAACCTAGCAGAATTCTTCAAAGAACATGGCGGAGAAGTAGAATGGGGTGTTGAAGATGGCTAGGGCTGTCTATGTTGATACATCTCCTACTGCTATTAACGGTAAGAGGAAGAGGAAGCCCCATTATGTCTATGATGGTGAGAAGATATACAAGGTAAACAAGCTGACTAAGCTTAAAGGTGTCGGTGAAGTATTCATTGATACATTGTTCCCAGAGATATATGAAGAAGTATTAGAACTACTTAGAAGAGATATCAAAGTATATCTACTGAAGGATACAAGGATGTTGAAGAAGCTTAGACTAGAAAATAATATGAAGAAGAATGATAAGAATGACGCGATATTGCTTTCAAAGATTTCAAGAGATGAATTCAGAGCTTTAACAGTTCAGGAGATGGAGAAGAAGACTAAACTGGAACCATTGATAAATAAATATGAACTATTAACTAAAAGGATTAAGACATTGAAGCAGTGGATTAAGAATGATAAATACGATTACAGACTGAGAGATAGTATAAGATTGATGGAGAAGGATAAGGATGAGATTGCGAGGAAGATCGTTAAGATCTCTTCAAACAATGCTGTATACAGAGAGTCTTGTAGATTACTTGGATTAAAGGATAGTGTTGAAGTTGCTTTTTTAACAATAAAGCTTCCATTAAATCTACGGCTGAATATTCTAAAGAGAAGAGTAGGGCTAACACCAAACCATAACAATGGTAGATATGACCACAGTGCCTATACATATCTTTCTCAGCTAGCTGTAAACATTTACATAAATGCAAAACAATGGAAAGATAGATGGGAAGTTCCAGAAGAATTCAGAAAGATCATCGATTCCCTACCACGAGAGAAAGCAATCTACAAGCTACAATCAAAGATACTAAAGATGTTTAGGAAAGCATATTTTCTAACGAATAATAAATCAATGATGACCCTGCTGGCCGATGAGTAGTAAGAGTTGTGAAGCTGGCAGGGTGTCATAGATGATATGCTCTCCTTAACTAATAGGATGAGTAGGAGGATAATCTTCCCGCCAGCCTCCAACTACTACAACTCATCGGCCAGCCCCAACCTCTATCTTTTTTAATAATTCTAACCTCAGGTCTTATCAACTTAATAATATTGTCTAGGAACAGTAATCATCTATGAAGCTATTCTTCCATGATCTCTTCTACTGCTTTTCTGAGCCTTCCAATACCCTTCCTAATATTATCTATTGAGTTAGCGAAGCTTATCCTTATGTATCCTTCACCATAGCTTCCCATAGCTGTACCATGTAGGAAAGCTACACCATACTTCTCAATCAAGTCTAATACGAATTCTTCAGAGTGTTTCCCAACCTTACTCAATATTCGAGAGATATCTACAAATGCGTAGAATGCTCCAGCAGGCTTAACAAATCTTATGCCATCTATCTTGGATAACTCTTCAACGACAACTTCACGTCTCTTCTCATACTCTCTAACCATCTCATATACAGGTTCTTGCGGCCCTCGAAGAGCAGCTATAGCAGCATGTTGAGCAAAAGATACGGGGCAAGAAGTCATGACGTTCAAGACTTTAACAAGGTATGGATGGAACTGTTTTGAGATAGCGGCGTATCCAAGCCTCCAACCCGTCATCGCATACCTCTTAGAGAATCCATCTATAAGCACTACTTTATCGATGTCTGAAGCATAGTTTAGTGGAGAATAATGCTGTAAGCCATCAAAAAGGATCGGTCGATATATCTCATCTGAGACAATGTAGAGTTTATGGTCTTCAGCAAGCTCAACTATACCTCTAACCTCTTGGCTTGATAAAATAGATCCACATGGATTACTAGGCGAGTTCAATACAATCATCCTAGTTTTAGATGTTATCATCTCTGAGAGAACATCAGCTTTCATAGAGAATCCATTATCTATCGTGAACCTGTAGGGTACGACTCTCGCACCAGCATATCTCGCAGCAGAACTATATGCTGGATAGCCAGGATTAGGATATATTACTTCGTCCCCTTCTTCTAGAAGAGTTAACATTACTGCAAAGACGGCTTGCTTAGCTCCGACAGTAACAGCTATATTACTTCTCCAATCAAAATCTACCCCATAGACCTCTCTAAGATACTCGGAAATCGCCTCTCTAAGCTCTTGTATCCCAGGCGTTGGAGTATAATGAGTTTCATTCCTCCTTAATGCTTCGATCGCAGCCTCCTTAACATGTTGAGGAGTATCAAAATCAGGCTCACCAATCTCTAAGTGAACTACATCTATACCCTTCCTCTCTGCAAGCTTAGCTTTCTCAAGAACAATGAAAGCCGCTTCAGCTTGTAGATCAAGTATACGTCTCGGGATAGAGAAACCCTCTACAACCATTCTTCTCACAATCTAGATAAGCTAACTCTAGAGTAAAAATATTAACTATGTATGCTGAGATACTTCTATCTATCTACCTACCTACGATAATTAAAATCTTGAGGAGTATTAATGGTAGTAATCCAAGAAGGTGTGGATTTGACTGTCAAGATAACGTTTTTAGTATGAAGTTGAAAGCATTATTACGGAGAGAGGTATTGAGTAAGGCGGAGAAAAAGCTCTGGCGTAGGCTCTACAAGTATGATAGAGAGCAGAGATACTTAAGGAAAAGGTCTGAGTTAGATGAAGCTCTTGAAGAAGTCTTTGATCAGACCACGTTAATGACCATCTACAATCTAATGAAGAAAGGATTAATCAAGGAGTTTTACGGAGTTGTTAGCGCAGGCAAGGAATCTAGAATATATCTTGCAAGAGATTCAAGCTTAAATTATGTAGCTGTAAAGATATATTTAGTGGCTAGCGCAGAATTTAGAAAGAATAGAGTAATGTATGTTTCAGGTGACCCAAGATTTAAGCGTATACCAAATGATTTTAGGAAATTCATATATCTATGGGCTAGAAGAGAATACAGTAACCTTGAGGCAGCCTACAATGCAGGAGTACCTGTACCTAAACCATTATTCGTTGAAAATAATGTTTTAGGAATGAGCTTCATAGGAGAAGATGGGCAGAGGTATCCTACACTAGCAGAAGCTAAGGTTGAGAGAGATGTTCTCATAGAAGTCTACCCACAAGTAATTGATGCTGTAGAGAAGCTATATCATGAAGCAAGACTAGTTCATGGAGACCTTAGCGAATACAATATCTCCCTACTACCAGAAAACCATATAGCTTTCATAGATCTATCACAAGCAGTACATATAGAGCAGCCGCAAGCTGACCAACTTCTCTTAAGAGACTTAAGGAATATTGTTAGATACTTTGAGAAGAATGGTTTAGGAGTTGAAGATTATAGAGAACTTTTTAAGAAGATAACTGGTCGCACACCAGTATTCGATGTAAGTGAAGAATAGGTGGGGGTGACAGAGAATGGAGACAAACTACTTCATAGTGAACATACCGTTAGAGAGGGTTGGAGTCTTGATCGGCCAAAGAGGAGTAGTAAAGAAGACTATTGAGGAAAGGCTTAATGTTAAGCTTGATATAGATAGCTCGTCTGGAAGTGTTAAGATAGAGCTAGCTAAACCATTAAGCGAGGTTGGAGACCCTATAGCTCTCTTTAAAGCTAGGGATATTGTTGAAGCAATCGGTCGAGGATTCTCTCCTGAGAGAGCTTTCAGATTATTCTCTGAGAACGCTATCTTAAGCATAGTAAAGATTGACGACTACATAAAACCTACTAGAAACAATCTAGTGAGAGTTAAAGCACGGTTAATAGGTCAAGAAGGAAAAACTAGGAGAATAATAGAAGAAAACACGGATACTTATCTATCAATATATGGAGATACAGTAGCGATAATAGGTGAGAATGAAGAAGATGTGAGAGTAGCAGAAGAAGCTGTAATCTCTATTATAAATGGTGCACCACACCCCTCAGTCTACAAATTCCTAAATAACTACTCAAGAATGAGGAAGATGAGGGTTATTAGAAGATAGCCTCCCCATAGCTATATAGGTTATTCTGAAACTTTTGCTTTAAGGAAGTCTGGTAGAACCCCCTGCTCAGCTAGTTTTAACGCTTGACCTTTTGTAAACCTCCACCATATATCCCCACGTTTATCGCTCTGGAAATCCCATGGACTAACTAATACGAGGTCTCCTTCCTTAATCCAGATCCTACGTTTAAGCTGGCCTCTAATCCTGCACAGCCTAGTCTTACCATCACTACACTCAACTAGAACCCTATCATACCCATACATCTTAACTACTACACCATAGACATCTCCCGGTCCAGGCTCCATCATCTGCTCAAGCTCATCGGGCTCAGAGACAATTTTTCTTTTCCCCATTCTAAGAATATTTTCTTCATGCTTGTTATTAAGCTTCTCCATAAACTATACCTGGCATATATCTGTTTTGAAAAGTTGATTGGAGATTATAATTTGAGGTCAATCTTTAAAAGCTCATTATTTTAAGATAGATTCGATGTCTAGTGGTGAGTTTTTAGTTTATATTGATGGAGAGTTTGTTCCAAGGTCTCAAGCGAAGATCTCGGTCTTTGACCATGGTCTACTCTACGGTGATGGTGTCTTTGAAGGTATTAGGAGCTACAATGGTGTAGTCTTTAAGCTCTTAGAGCATATAGATAGATTGTATGATTCAGCTAAAACCATCATGCTTGAGATACCTATAAAGAAAGAAGAAATGGTAAACATAGTCTTAGAGACTCTTAGGAGGAATAATCTAAAAGACGCGTACATTAGGCTAGTAGTTACGAGAGGTGTAGGAGACCTAGGATTAGACCCTAGAAAATGTAGTAAACCATCTATAATCGTTATTGCTCAGCCCATGGAGCCTCTACTTGGAAGAGAAGTAAAGGAAAAAGGTGTAAGGCTCGTAATCTCATCTGTTAGAAGAGATAGAGTTGATGCTACAACCCATCAAGCAAAAACGTTAAACTATCTTAATAGCATACTTGCAAAGATAGAAGCTATAAACGCTGGGGTAGATGATTCAATACTACTCGATGAGAGGGGATTCGTATCAGAAGCAAGTGCAGCCAACCTGTTCATAGTAAAGAACAGCATAATATCGACACCACCCCAAACAGCTGGAATACTACCTGGAATAACCAGAGCAACCGTAATAGGAATTGCTAGAAAAATAGGATACATAGTAGAGGAAAGAGACATAACACCTCATGAATTGCTCACGGCAGATGAAGTATTTATAACAGGTACAGCTGCAGAGATAGTTCCAGTAGTAGAGATAAGTAGGAGGGAGATAGGAGACGGAAAACCTGGACCAGTAACAAGAAGATTAATAGAAGAATTTGAAAAAGTTAAAGGAGACCCAGCATACGGTGTAAAAATCTAGAGCATGGTCTTGAAGATAAGGAACGAAGACTTAAAGAAGATAATTAATCATTGTCTAGAAGCTTCTCCAGAAGAATGCTGCGGACTACTTATCGGGAAGAAGATACTAGATGAAGTAATAATCGAGAGAGTTAAAATTACTAAGAACATCTATCCGTATGATAAGAGAGTTGGATACGTAGTTGACCCTCTAGAGCATCTTGAAGCTGAAAAAGAAGCTGAAAAAGAAGGGATGGAAGTAGTCGGAGTCTACCACTCCCATATAGGATTACAACCTTCACCATCTATGAGAGACTTAGAGCAGGCCATACCTGGGTACATCTATCTAATCATATCAATATCATATACTCCAACCCTTAGAGCATGGATACTAGATGAGGAAAAGAAAAAATTCAAAGAAGAAAAAATAGAAATAATCTAGCTAGGCCCAGATTTAAATTTCATCTATTTCAATCTTAGAATGCTACTATTCCAGGCTCAGCTCCCGTTCTGGTCTAGTGTTAACTTTCATTCCCTCCCTCCTCTTTTCATGGGAGGGCTTTCGGGGTGAACGGATGAAGCCCCCACATCCATCTGGTATTTATGGAGCAGGTTTTTCACGGCTATTGCATCCCTATCTTCTTCCAGTCAACATACAGGGCACCTCATCAACCTATGCCCATTCAGGCTTAGCTTAACCCCACATACTGGGCATAGGCTTGAAGTACCTTTGGCATCAACATACTTAACGTTTAAGCCTGCAAGCTTCGCCTTGTAGCCTATGACGTTCTGTAGCTTCCTAAAACTCCACCTACTCAACCTACCATTAATAGCTTTTAAGAATCTAACCTTCTTTCTTATGTTTTTGAGATCTTCTAGGATGATTGTTGAAGCTCTGGTCTTCCTTGCTTCACTGATTATATGGTTAGCAATCTTATAGTAGATGTATTCAATTCTCCTCTTTTCTCTCCCTCTATACTTTGCTAGTAAAGGTTTCTCATTCAGTCTAAGCTTAGATTGGAGTCTTCTCCTCTTAAGGAAGTATGTTGTCCTTATGGCCCTCTCACCAGTCTCGATAATGGTGATATAGTCTCCTAAGCCGAAGGCGACGTTGTTCTCGTTTACATCTACAGCGATGGCTTTGCCGTTCGGCTCCAACAACTCGATAGTTTTGGAAAATACAACCTTAAGGTAGAATTCATCTTCACTCTTTACGAGCCAAGCCTGGCCTGGTCTCATCTCTTTGAACTTCTCATGGTACGTTCCGTGAAGTAGCTTTAGCTTAACCCTGCCGTTCTCAACAGCTATCGAGGCTTCCCAGCCCTCAAGGTCGAGGTTGAATAAATGATCATCTAACATTATGACATGCTTCTTGAAGGATGGTTTCTCTGATTTCGCTAAGCCCCTCTTCTTAAGCTTTCAGAAACTCTTATAGATTGAGCATGCCATCTGGCATGCAGTATAGATGTAATGCGATTGTAGGCTTGGATACTTCACCCTCAACTCACAGTATCTTTCTGCTTTCAGTCTTCTGAAGCTCGTAATTCTTTTTGTTGAAGCATATTCAATTAGATTGTTTAAGATTTCTCTATATGTTGAGAATAGGCTTTCAGGAATTAGTCCTCTTAGCTTGAAGTTTGCTGTGAGCTTAACAATATCTAACCGCAACCTCAACAGCCTCCATGAGTCCGGGAGTCTCAACATAATTGATCTTACAGAGTCAATAAACTTTACGATAAACAGGAGCAGTTTCTAAACACCAGGGCTGATTCATCCTTGTTCAATCGCTTTTCGAGTTCATCATCATCGCCATATTCCTGACTTTTCTGAAGAGTATTTATTCTTTAACGAAATAAGTTACACGTTCCTCTGAGATCTGAAATACATAATTTAATACTATTACTTAATAATCTGTATTTTCACTTTGAATATATGTATTATGGGGAATTTGGAAGATTGGTTGTTGGTGTTACTGGTGCAAGTGGGGTTGTTTATGCTAAGCGCCTCCTAGAGGTTTTGAAAGAAAAGAATATTGAGACTCACGTAATTGTAAGCAGGGCTGCTGAGAGAATAATCAAGCACGAGCTGGAGATAGATAGAGCTGATTTCGAGAAGCTTGGAAGATACTGCTACAGAGAAGATAGAGTCGATGCACCATTAGCCAGCGGCTCCTTCAAGGCAGATGGAATGATAATTATCCCATGCAGTCTAAAGACATTAGCAGGCATAGCTTCTGGATACACAGACAACCTAATCCTTAGAGCTGCAGATGTAACATTAAAAGAAAAAAGAAAACTTGTACTTGTCCCCAGGGAGACGCCTCTAAACGCTATACATCTACGTAATATGCTTGAACTAGCTAGAATAGGAGTAGTAATCCTTCCAGCTATGCCTGCATTCTACCATAAACCAAAAAGCATAAATGAACTAGTAGACTTCATAGTAGGTAAGATACTGGACATATTTGGAATAGAACATGATTTGTTTAGAAGATGGGGAACATAACTATATGAATAAACAGCCTGCATCCATCCATGTAACTCATGATTACCAGTAACCTAGTTTGTAGATTAATAGAAAGATATTTTAGTCTTTAAGTATAATAAGGTTTAGCATGAAGTATAGGAGGATTAATGATAAGATTATTGTTAGGCTTGACCCTGGAGAAGAGGTAGTAAAATGTTTAGAAGAATTAAGAGATAAAGAGGAGATAAATGGATTCTTCTTCGGGATCGGCACAGTAAACTATCTAAGATTAGGGTTTTATGATTTTGAGAAGAGAAGCTACGTCGAGAAGATATTAAGTGAAGATCTTGAAGTCACGTCTTTGATGGGAAACATTGGGAGGGATAGGATACATTCTCACATAACAGTTACGGACAGAGAATACCGTGCATATGGTGGCCACATGATAGAAGCAAGAGTCTCAGGAACGCTTGAGATAATAATTTCAGAGATTGGGATAGGTCTAGCTACTAAGACTTCTGAAATAACAGGTGGAAAAATAATTGACATCTGACGAAGGAAGATGGAAGAGGAGCATGGTAATATGTGGAGAGTAAGCTTGTCTTACATCTCATTAATGAGCTATGATATCACACTATGCTTTCTTGTAAGTCTCAATCATGGCTTTCCCTGAAGATGTTATCTTGTATTTATAGGGTTTACCTTCTCTTACTACTAGCCCAGCTTCAACCATCTTCTTCAGCAACCGAGCCGTATGCTCCCTACTCAATCCTAAACTTACACTAACCTCTCTCGCACTCATCGAGCCCCTAGACAATACTTCTAGAACCTTGATTATACTCTCACTCAGCTTTCCATCATCTATTACGCCTACCACTTCTTGTGATGTACGTGATTTAACGAACGACTCTTCGACTTTCTTCCTCAATCTCAGAAGAAGATACGTGTATATAGTTGTCTGAACAACAAACAATATGGAGAATACGAAAACTAGGACGGTTAAAGAATCCATAGCTGCCAACCCTCCTGTGACGTCACGTTAAGTCATAGAATGCAACAATTCTAAACCTTCCTCAACTTCTCCTTTTCCCAGCTTCTCGGCTATCTCCATAAGCTTAGCCAGATCTTCATCACCCAAGATTCCCAAGTACCTTAGAAGCATGATTGTATAGATACTTTTACGTATATTATTTACTGCTTGAGTTTTTGTCCTTGCATAAGCACCCTTAGAAACCCCCCTTATAGATGCTTTAGCAACTGTATCAAGCTTCCCACCATTAAACTGAGATGCATACTCCATCAATATTGTTTCAGCCTGGGCTTCAGTAAGAGAAGAACCCTTAATCAAGAACATTAAAACCTTATCTCCATCAATATTAAGCCCTGAATCCCTTAAGAAATCTAAAACCTTCTTCTTCACTTCTTCTCCCCTCCATGTTATACAAAAATGTAGACCGGCCACTATTTAGTAGAGACGTGGCTCCATGGTAAAGGTAATACCTGGATCAGTCTAGCATCATACAAAGTTACAAGACTAACATAATTTAATCTTATTCACCTATTTAGATTATTCTAGACAGGTTCCATGCAGACTTTTACTAAGGATAATGTAGGATACTGTAGGAATCTTCAGAGAATGTTTTAGGATAGTATTGGTTACTCTTCTCTGTAATGTAAGGTTGTAGGAGTTTGTATCTTATATTGTTGCCGGATCCGTGTCTTTCTAGGAAGCCTCTATCAGCAAGTCTTGCAAGATACGTTGATGCTGTAGAGAGGCTTAGAGGTTCATGGTATTCTGCAACATATGCTTCTACAACATCTCTAGAGGAGAAGAAGCCTAGTGGGAAGTACTTGGTAATTACTCTTGCAAGTTTAGCGACTTTACTACCTTCTAATCGTGGATGGTTTATGCTTTCATTCTGTGAGCCACCGTACAGGTCTAGGAAGTCTGCAAGCTGCATAAGCTTCTCTCTATCTATCCTACCCTCCATTATGAGGATGAGTCTATCTCCGTCATCGTTTGTCAATTCTAGCTTTATCTTCCTTCTAGATGTTTGTGGACTCAATGCTGAAGCAAGTAAATCAGTGGAGTGTATTAGATATAACTTTTAGATGGCCAAAGATCCACTTATATTCTAGAGGTAGTATGCTGAAATTACTCAGGTATCTTTACCCATTGATCTTATTACTTCAAGGATTGAGATAGCCATCCAGAATTGAGTTCTAGTAAAGACGGGCATGTTAGGATCATTAATTATTTCCTCAATCATCTCGATAGCATTTGCAGCTCTAATAGCTGGTGGATACTTTTCATCAAAGAGTGTATCTGAAGCAGCTTTAGCAACTCTTCTAATATTCCTAGGAGTGTTAGTATCATTAGCTATGCTTTCCAAGATCTGGACAACATTATCTCGTTTAGCTTCCCAACTCTCACTCTGAGATTCCTCAGACATCTTCAGACCCCCCAAAGCTTCTCAGAAAGACAAATATTATTCCACCATAAAAGCCTACTTACCTATACACGTATTCTAGATTCTAAGGAAAGATACTCTAATCTTCCCAAAATAAGATTCACCAAGCTTAGGTGATGTCCTCTTGGTTTTAGAGAAGAAATTATTAGGAGGATTTATGAATTGGGATTGGGATGGAGTTAGTCTATCTATACTTAATGGGGTTTGCTTCTGGATGGTCTATCCTCTACCTTATAGTTAAGTGGAGATACGCTGACCGATTAAAGAATTTAAGTAATCTTAGCTTTTATCCATTCTTCATGATGTTGAAATCTAACAGGATAATTAAGTATTTAGACGAGCTTTCATCTTCAAATAGACTATTCTGGAAAGTCTTATCAAATATTGGTTTAGCAGTCTCTATAGGTTTATCCTTTTTCGCAGTCTACTTTCTAGTAGATAACTTGAAAACTTATATCTTTATACCTGAGCAGGTAGGTGTAGGAAATATCGTTATTCCACTAGTCATAGGTGTGACTATAAGATTCGACCATCTTCCATACATATTGATCGCCTTTACTATAGTTCTTGTAACACATGAAGGAATGCATGGGATAATTGCGAGACTGGAAAAGATAAAACTAAAGTCTACGGGAGTATTCCTTGCCTTCATTATCCCAGGAGGGTTTGTTGAGCCAGATGAAGAAGACTTTAAGAATGCTTCAACAATATCTAAGATGAAGGTGGCCGCTGCAGGTAGCTTCGCAAACTTGATTGTAGGTATGTTAGTTCTACTCCTGATGTTAATGCTCTTTCTACCCACCATTATGGGGGTAGTAGTCTTGGAGACTTCTGGTGAGCAGGATGGGCCACAGTTGAATGAAGTAATCTATACTGTAAATGGTGTAATGGTAAATCCTGAAACCCTCTACCAGAACATCACCTTGACAGATATACTTGTTATAGAAACTAATAGAGGGAACTATACGTATAAGATAAAAGAATCTGTAACAATAACTATTGCGTGGATTCTTAGAAGTTTAGGGGTGGTCAGGATAGATTACTATAGACCTACAATATTTAGTTTAGGGAATCCTGATATAGAATACTCTCTCTATAGGGCTCTATGGTGGATACAGTTAATCTCCTTCGGTGTAGCTATCTTCAATATGCTTCCGATAAAGATCCTTGATGGACACCTGCTATACATGTCGCTAATACAGTCTAGAGTGAAGAATGAGAAGAGACTAAAGGTCATAGACAATCTATTTACAGCTGTCTGCACAACACTCCTAGTCTCAAATATAGCGTTTACGTACAGGACTTTCGGATTCTTCCAGATATAAACGAGCTAACTCTTTAATCTCTCAAGAATCTTTTCCACGAGCTCGCATGCTCTGCAGACTTCTCTACCCGTGGGCTCACCACACTTCCTACATCTTCTATCCTCCTCTATACTTTTCATAAAAACCTTCTCGAAGCTGCTCAATGCAGCGTAGATCGAGCCTGGAAACTTTTCCTCATACTCTGTCAAGAAGGCTCTAACCATGTTTCTCATAGACCTCTCAACATATGGGCAAGCATATGTTTGGAATGGTATATTAGAGAGCCAAGCATAAAGTACTATTTCATATTCAGGTATAAGGCGGAAAGGTGCAACTCTCGGAATAACGCCTTCGACCTCCCTCCTAATACCTATAGGTGTAAACCTAGTGTCCCCCCGTAGAATGTTTAGGAAATATGTTTGGACAACATCATCCAGTGTATGAGCTGTAGCGATAACTGTCGCTCCTATCTTCTTAGCTGCGAGAGTTAAAGCTCTTCTTCTCAATACACCACATATAGTGCAAGGCTGTAAGCTTACAGCGTCTGCAACACTATTCTCTACAACTTCTGTTAAGGTAAATCCGAAAAAGTCTTTAAAGCTAAAAATATAATGTGGTATGCCGAGGCTTTCAGCATATTTGACAGTATTCTCTACGGCTTCATCTCTATACTCTGGGATCCCTTCATCGATAGTTATAGCAGTAAGGCTAGCTCTCGGAAAATCTCTCTCAATCTCATAAAGAATCTTAAGGAGAGATAAACTGTCCTTCCCGCCTGAAACGGCTACAGCAATCTTATCAAAGGGCTTTAGAAGCTCATACCTAGAGATTGTGGCCCTAACCCTATCAATAATATTCTTGAAAAAACATCTACGACAGAAAATTTCACCAGAATACCTCCTATGATAAATAACCTCACTACCACCGCAGACACTACATCTAGTATCCATCAAGGAGCCACCAGCACACTTAACTAAATACTTCTCCTACATAAAAAGAATAATAAACCCTAAAAATCATGTAAATGAAAACCTAAATAAGATAGCTAGAGTATTCTTCTTGAAGATGGATTGCTGTATTAATACTTCTTACGAACTGGGACCCACCAAGAGATTCTAATGCTAAAGCATACCGTATAGAAATGGCTTAGTCCAGTGTACTGAAGAACGTTTAAATAAGAATACCGTTCGTGAATCTCTCTTCGAGATGTTCCTCCAGTAGTCGGAGTGTATGTTTAGGGAAAAGAGAGATTATAATGGTCTTAACCTCGTCTTCCTAGAGTCTACGGATTAAATATAACCTGAAAAATCGCTGGAGACTCTATGTAAGGATAAGAAGTAGCATGTAATTTAAGAAATAAGAATATATGTGATGTCATTATTTATGAATGATTCTAGAGAAAATTACTTCCAGTATTTTGGAGGGTAGCTTCTTCTTAGTTTTTCAGGCGGCTCCCACCTGAATCTCCATAATCCTCTCCCAACATCTTCCAATACAATCGATAGCTCACTTATCATCTTATCACTTATGAGTACTTCGTCTGATATAGGTGATATGACTATATCTCCTTCTACCTCAGGTGAATGAGCATCTTCGGTGAGCACAGCAACCCTGCATGCTCTAGGGATTATCCATACTTTTAATGGTCCACCAGCAGTCTCAAACTCTGTCTCTTCAGCACTCTCTAAATCTGGCCACAACCCTATCACCTTAGCCAACTCTACTGGGATGAGGACTTGAGGCGTCTCAGACTCGTATCCGCTATTTAGGAGACCTATAGTTTCTACTAGTTTATCCTTGCATAGAATCTTTATCTTCACTCTTACTACCAATATCTTTCACCGCTTTTATCCTACCAATACGCGTCTTATGGTCTCTAACGAGACCCACGTAACTTCTTTTCATATTCTACATGTAAGAATAAGCTACGCCCTTAAAAGCCTTTTAACTAATCCTTCCACCTCCCACCAACCACTTTAAAAGAACGGAAACCACTAGACTAGGAGAAGAAAAGTAGAAAAACTAGACAGGAAATCAAGTTAATATATAACACATATATTCCAGTAGATGGGGCGGTCATAGGGAGCGGGGAAACACCCGCTCTCATCCGAACGCGGAAGTTAAGCCCGCTCCCGCGTCGCCGTTAGTGAGGTGCGGGAGCCCTCGCGAAGGCGGCGTGCCGCCCCACTTCTCGATGCTTTTTCCAAGTTCAATTAGAATCATTACTGATTATGTTCATACGTGTTTACTTGCGTTCACCTTCACTAATTTGTTGAATCTTTGATAAGAGCTTCTGAAGACAGTTCTAGTGGATGGGCTCAATCTTTATAGAAAGTGAATAAAACTTTTACTCGCACCTTAAGATTCATTTCGGGTTCAGCACGCTTTCTTATCTTTAATATTATTTTTCACGTCACTATATACTTGAGCTTGGCTTCTCTGATAGTCTCTACACAGTTCTTAGCGGGAGAAGATTATTTTGAGCGCTTTAAGCCACCCCACTGGTTTATCTACTTCTATCATTCTTTTGGAGCCTATGCCATATATTTCTCTACTTATCTCCTCGAAGAGCTGTGGCTCCGATGCTCCATAGTAATCTCTACCTATTACTGCTACTGTTACTCCATCTCTAAGATAGTAGAATTCTTCTCCAACACGGTGTACTGTGTATCCATGTAGTGAGCCAATCCTAGTAATGTGTCTAACATTTTGTGGAGAGAGCTCTAGGATTTTCTTCTCAAATCTTCTACCTAGAAGAGGTGGGTTAGAATCTATGTATAGGTTAATGATGTGTTCTCCTTCACGGAATTCGGGAAACTCCAATATAAGCAAAGACTTCTTCAAAGGATTAGATGATAATTCACTCTTTACATACTCGTAAGCCTTCTTGAAAACCTTAGACATCAATCCAAGAATAGATCCTGTAAAATTTAACTCTTATAATGTTCAGCTATAGATGCTGGGGATGTTTAGATTACGGGTTTTAAGTGGATGATGTGGAGACATATTAATGATCTGAGGAAAGACTAAAAGATGATCACGAAATGGGGTGATATTGATTATGACGGTTAAGCGTTCTCCGAGTTCTATCCTCTCCTAGTTGTTGAGTATATTGAGAGGACATCTCTGTCTTTTAGCTTATAGTTTACCGGGAGCCTCAGACCTGTTCTAGCATCTATCGCATATAGTAGACCTCTTGTTAATTCTGTGTGTATTTCTTTAGCTAGGTCTTCGACTGTTGAGTTATCTGGCATTAGTAGTACATCTGGCAGAATGTTTCCATGTTTATCTGAGAGCTTCTGTGGGTCATATACTGGGTAGACTGTATTCATCTTTAGAAGCTTGAATACTGCAACGTTTAATGCGAACTGTACGCCTGTCCTCATGTATTCTCCAAGTATCTTTCTAGCAATGTAGTCTAAAGCCCATTTCTGTCTTTCTGTTAATCCATCCATCTTTATTATCTCGAATGTCTCCTGTCCTGGAATATACTTTATCAATCCTTTCTGCTCAGCTCTTCTAAGAGATAATTCTGCCTCAGCGCTGCATGGTACAACTATCTTGTCTGGAAGATTGTCTCTAAGCTTCTTGAAGTATTCAGGTGCAGTATCTAAGTCCATCTTATTTGCTACAACTATTGTTGGTTTAGCAATCTCTCTAAGAGTTTGTGAAAACTTCTTATCATCAAGCGGTGTCCAATTCTCGAAATCTTTATCCTTAAGATTACTCAAGTTTAGAGCTTGAACTATGTGTTCTTCGCTTATCTTTACACCTTTTAGTATCTCAGCCATGGATTCTGCTATGCTCTTACCTGATTTAACACTTTTAATTATCTTATCATCATTCTTCTCAATCAACTTCATTAACCACATTACGAGTTCTTCTTCAATATCATAGTAGTCCGCGAGGGGGTCGCCTGACCCAGGCTCAGTTAATCGACCTTCTTCATCAACGCTTCCACTAGCATCAACCACATGGAGTAAAACATCTGATTGTGAAGCAACTGAGAGGAATTGATTTCCTAAGCCTTTACCAGCCCATGCACCTTTAATAAGCCCTGGAAGATCTATCAACTCTACAGGAATATACCTCCAACCTTCTACGCATTTCGAGTTCTTCGGGCTATCTTTTACTCCAAATTCACGGCATACACATAGAGAGATAACATTAGCAGTCCCATAATTTGGCTGCTTAGTTGTAAATGGATAGGTTGAGACTTCAGCCAATCCAAGAGTTGCAGCATTGAAGAATGTTGTCTTCCCAGTATTTGTCTTGCCTATTAAACCAACCTTAACCGTGGCCAATACGATCAGCTCCATAAAATTACCTATTAAACTACATAAAAGCATTATCCATATAAAAGACTAGAATGTAAATTAGAAATATTTGAGAAAAGCTCTAAACGATATATAATATCAGCTATGTATATGCATTCTCGGTTAAACTTCTAAAATAATAAATTATATCAGCTAGAAACTTAGACACCCGCTGAAAATAAATTATCTTCTTCCTCTAATAATTCATTGCTAGAGAATGATCTAATATATTTTTGCGCTGTAGTCTTTAGTTTTACGTCTTCAATTACAAATGGAAGCCCATTCTTTAAAGCGACATAAGGTTAAGAAGAATCAGAATCATATATTAAATCTTTCATTTAAGGCAATCTTAAATATTTCTTTCTCTGAACCTTTAACTGATAATATTTGTAAAATGTCAAACACTCCTATAACGATGTCTATGAATTTGAATGCTGTATCTTCATTGATTTTCTTGAAGAGAATATACTTCTTCTAAATCACATTGATAAACTCATAGAGTATTAGGTTGATTTTAGCTCCTTTTTCAAATAGTTTTTAACTACCCCTTCTTTACTAAGTTGATAATTGAACTTGAATCAAACAAGTACATCTATCATCTTCTCTCTATCCTCTCGAATTAATCTAACAATCTCTTCATCAAGAATATGGAAGGCTTCCTTACTTAATTCCTTAACCTAACTTTCAATCTGTTCAAGCATCTTTTCCTCAACCTCGTTTTCTAACGCCCTTCTAATAATAGGTCCGGGCTTAATTCTATATCTATCAAGTAATTCTCTTAATCTACTGGGAATCTTAGCTAGATATGGTTACGTATCGCATATACTTGCGTTACAATATATTGGTAGTCAAATATAAGGTTTACAATTAAATACTGATATCTTGAGAGTCTTCTACCCTCCTTATAGGTTTTTCTGATGTTTAATGTATTATGCATGTTTATTTCATGCATATGCATAGTTACTATAGGGAATATGAGGAGAGTCTTATACATTCCATGCTATGGTGTAGCTATTGAACAAGACTTAGATAGTAAGGCTGGTGGATGGGCATATAGGATTAGAGAAAACGGTGAATCAATCAATTCTATGTATAGTCCTCTGGGATTTCTCCATGCATTAAAGCATCTAGAACAGTGTACAGAATGTAGAAAGCTTAATCAATCATAAATCTAGAATGTCTATCTAATCTTAATGTATTCATATGCTTCCGTCTTGGAGCTAAATGCATAGTGGACGCGCTGGAATTCTCTCCTGAATTCTTTAACCTTTACCGCGATCTCCCTCGGATCTCTACCATCAATGATTACTTGTTTTATGAGTTCAGCTATCTCTTCCATTTCTCCTTCTTTCATTCCTAGACGTGTAACTTCTTGTGTACCCATTCTTATCCCGCTTGGAGTTCTATAATCAGTCTTCAATCTATAGTCTTTCGGTATAAGATTTCTATTTAAGATGATGTTAGCTTCTTCAAGCTTCTTCTCAGCTTTCATCCCATCCATATACTTACTGATATCGGCTATCAATGTATGCGATTCAGTGTACCCTTTATGCTCATATAATACTTCTATACCTCTTTCATGCAATGCTCTAGCAAGAGCTTTAGCATTCTTAACAATCTGGCGAGCATATTCTTCATAGAAAGCCAATGCTTCAGCTAATGCTATTGCTACACCTGCAACTGCATGGAGATGGTGGTTAGAGTGGAGCCCTGGAAAGATTACACGTTTAAAATCTTCAGAATACTTATCCCACGACAGAACCATACCATGCTGTGGCCCAGCAAGAGTCTTATGAGTGCTAAGAGTTACAGCATCCGCCCCCTCCCTCAATGGGTCTTGGAAGGTCTTACCAGCAATTAACCCTGCGACATGTGCAGCATCATAAACTACTTTTGCATCATATTCTGCAGCCAACTCAGATATCTCTTTCACTGGGTGGGGGAAGAGAAAAACGCTTGCGCCAAGCATGAACAACCTAGGCTTCCCATCTTCTTGTTCAAGCTGCTTAAGCTTCCTCCTAGTTCCATCGATATCAATCTGGAAGTTTTCTTCATCAAACTCGTATCTCTCAACTTCTAGATGTCTTACTACTCCTGCTGTTCCACCCCATTTAAGTCTACCGTGACTTATGTGGCCTCCATGTGGTATAGCTAAAGCCATCATAACGTCTCCAGGCTGAGCAAAAGCTGTGTAAGCTGCTAGATTCGCCATTACACCCGATATTGGTCGGACATCAACAAATTCTGCACCATATACTTTCTTACCCAGTTCGATAGCTAGGAGTTCTACTTGGTCTATGTATCTGCATCCAGCGTATAGACGTTCTCCAGGCCACCCTTCAGCATACCTATTCCCAAAATCACTTGCTAAAGCTTCTCTAATAGCTGGGCTAGGGACATTTTCACTAGCGATCAAAGGTATAGATTCTCTAAACCATCTATGGTGCTCCTCAAGGAGACTGAGGACTTTCTCGAAAGCCTCTCTACCATATGATATTTTATCCAAACCTAAAACTCACTCCATCAAATCTAGATAGCCTCAAAAATAAAAATATTAACATTACTAGAAGAGCCAGTACAGCATAATCAGACTTTCTATTCAGACCGAAGATCTAGGATCATGGATGAGACTAAAAAGAAAAATAAGTTTTACCTTATCCGAACTTGTGAACCCTAGTTCATTAGAAGTTAAATAGCTAATCTATCAGATAGTATTCCTTTCTACAAGCTTAATCATTCAGTTGGCATTACTCTACCTTACTTGTTTTACTAGCTTCACTCTTGAATATACTCTGCGGGTTAGTGCGATTAAAGCTGTAAAGATGAATAGCATCGGCATAACTAGCACTATTGTTATTATCAATCCTGTAATTAAGAAGTTTATGAAGAATGATGCTATCATAGATGATTTTTCTAAGTTAATGTACAGAGGCTTAGAAGATTTGCTGAACCTTATGGTTATAGTCTTGTTAGAGTCTGTAACGTCAGTCAGCGATGTCTTTAACACCTCATCGTCAGACCTATAGAATACAGCTATCAAAGTCAGGTTAGTATTCTTCTCGAAAGGTACTTTCACTTCACTGAACTCACCTGTAACAAACATCCTCGCTTCACCATCTTTAACATATATGTATGTATTTGGAACATGCAGGCCTCTAGAGTCTACAACTTTAAACAATAGTTCTACATACTCTTTCTTTAATTTTTCAGAAATCTCTATTGTTGCTGTTGAGTATGATATGCTTATCTCAAGACTTCTTGGTTGAGTTTTCATTACTTCTATTTCTTCTCTAACCACTGGTAGCTCTCATTACTTCGAGTGTCTCACTTACATTTCTGGTCTTATTAAGTAATCCAAGGAGACGTGCTTCAGCATTTCTTATCCTAGCTCTTAGATCTATAATCTTATCAGTTAAATCTGCCCCTTAGATGAACTTACTTACAACTTTCCCGATCTTTGAAACATCTTCAAGAAAATTGAATAGATCATCTTGCGGGATTTTTGCAACAAGATATGCTTTTTCTTCTCCAATACTCATAGAAGAAATATATCCATTATAGGCGTTTATGATGAACAACACTTTATCTACACTGCTCTTAACTTCATTTATTGGAACAGGGAGGCTTACGCTTGCTGTGTAAGATATTAATCTACTCTGTTCACTATGAGCTATTAGGTATTCCTGTAAGCTCTCGGTAACCTTTCTTTCTACTTTAAATGTTTGGGTCTCTCCTCCGGAGACCGTAGTAGCTGTCATAGTAGCTATTGTTTGACTTCATACTCTATACTTGGACGGTATTTTAAACTAGATAATCTTGACGTAGTGCCAATATTATGAGTCAATGTATTAAATAGATATCAGAAATTATTGAAGAAACTAAGACTGCTATAATCATTATAACTACAATCTTCCTTCTATCCATCCCTTTAACATCATTAAATAATACGGGATCCTCTGGATATTCACACTCTTTCGAACAATCTGGTACTAAACTCTGAACATCCTAAAACCCATGATGGTCAAGCTTGTTTGGTCTCCCTGGGAGCATCATCCTTTTTAATATTCTAGGTTATGTGGGAAAATTTTTAAACTGATATATTTTTACTAATTCTCTGTGGAGTCTAGGCAGCTATACATTATCGCAGTTTTCACTATACTCGTACTCTCAATTATGTTAATTACGTCTATTGAGGCTTCAACAGATGAAGCTAGAGTTATTGTTATCCCAGTAGATTTCCCGGACCAGACTGGAGAAGGCTTACCGGAAGGTTATGTTGGTAAGCTTAATGTCTCAATGAATGATTATTGGAGGGAAGTAAGCTATGGTAAGCTGGTTGTTAAGCTTTACACAATCTCTAAATGGCTTAGACTTGATAAACCCTACAGCTTCTATGGTGAAGATGTAGGTAGTGATGAACCAAATTCATGTATATTGATAGTAGACGCAGTTAAAGCCGCCGACTCATCCGTAGACTTTAGAAAATATGATTACATTATCATAATGCATTCAGGAAGAGATCAAGCATATACCCATGATAAGAGAGATATACATTCTAAATCAGCTTTCTGTGGACGCATACCTACAGATGAAAAAACCATCATAGAATACATATCAGTAGTATCTTACGTTGATCCCCTAGGGATATGGGCTCATGAATTCGGTCATTTACTCGGCCTTCCTGACCTGTATGATATATCTTCAAGAGAAGAACATGATGCATTTGTTGGACCATGGGATTTAATGGCTGAAGGTTCATGGAATGGACCCTTAGAGTCTCCTGGAATCGTTCCAGCTGGATTAACAAGTTGGTGTAGGATAAAGCTTGGATGGATTGAAGACGAGGGCATATTCGTAGTTGAGAAAGGGTCTAGAAAACAAGTACTCCTTAAACCTTTACATGAAAGCGGTGGAGCAAGGGTAATAAAAATAGTTTTAGACAAGCCTAAAGAGTACTACTTGATAGAAGCTAGAGAGAAGATTGGTTATGATCGGTATCTTCCAAGTAGAGGGGTCTTAATACTTTATGTAGATGAGAACAAGGGTTCAGGTGAGGGAATAGTAAAAATTACTCCTCCGCCTGGTAGAAGTTTATATCAAGCAACATACACTACTGGGAGCAAGTTTCAAGATAAATCTCTGCAATTGACAATTACAATAAATGAAGAAAAAGCTGGTGGATACGTTATAACGATTGTCTATGGTTTGCCTAAACACGTCCTAGCGATTACAACTATTCCTTCCGGTAGGGTTTGGATTAATGGTACAGAATACGTTGGTGATAGAAATGGGTCCATCAAAGTAGAATTGGATGAAGGAGTCTACGTTGTAGATGTTCAAGAAGAACTGGCACAGGATGATATAAGATATGTTTTTGAAGGTTGGAGTGACGGATTAAATGAATCTACTAGGCTCATAATTCTCGATAGAGACCAAGATTACATATTAAACTATTCAAGGTTTTACCGTGTCGATGTTTCCACAGATTATGGAGAAGTTGTTGGAGGAGGATGGTATAGGAGTGGAGAAAAAGCATCTATAGAATTGTTGACAGACAGGATTATCGAGTTCGAGAATAATACCAGGCTAGTATTTTCTGGATGGAGAGGCGACATAGAATCCAACCACTCGAAAATATTCTTAACTGTAGATTCTCCGAAGGCTATTAAAGCTGCCTGGATTAAGCAATACAAAGTAATAGTTTCGACGATATTTAATGAATTTGAAGAGAAATGGTTGAATGAAGGAGATTCTATTAATGTAGAAGCTTTGAAGGAAATCGATCTCGGCAATAAAACTAAGCTTGTATTCTATGGTTGGAGTGGAGTAGATAGTAGTAATGAAAAAATAACACTACGGGTAGATAGACCACTGTCTATCAAAGCATTATGGAAAAGGAATTACCTAGTTGAGATAATATACTTAGAAGGTATTGATGAAAAATCTTATTGGGTGGGAGAGGGAGAGGAACTCCACTTAAGTAGTGAGTATTATGAGTATGTTTCAGAAAATTTAAGGCTTAAATTCGATGGATGGATAGGAGACATAAAATCTGAAAAACAAAACATTACAGTTGTAGTCTCATCACCTATTAAGGTATCTATCAATTGGGTGAGAGAATACAAGATTCAACCATACTTCACTACTATTGATGAAAAACCATTAACTACTCAGCCCTCTAGACTCACATTATATAGGAGTGGAGAATACATTGAGTGGCTTGGTGAACCAGTCTGGATAGGAGAAGGGCTATGGAGTATAAGAGAGATTATATGGAGTGAGCTAGATATATCTGGAGAGAAAAGCATCGTGGTAGATAGCGACACAATAGCTATACCTACTATTTTAAAAGAGATAAAAATCAGAGGATTCGACTTATTGGGGAAGCCTATACAGAACTTAGATGTATCAGTTATAGTAGATGGTATTGAAGTCTTTAGAACTAGTGGCGGTGAGCCAAGAGTCTATATCCCTCTGAATGTGAAGGCTATATTGACCGTTTCTTATGAATCAACTAGCGTAAGAATTACTGCTCCATCAAATGATTTAGAAGTTACTATACCAGTAATATCTTTGACTCCTACAACTTATATAGCTCTAGGACAGATAATATTAACAATAACCATAATAATTATACTAGCTTCCACGCTTTTCTACATGAAGAAACCTATAAAGACTAAGACTAGAACCATTATCGTCTCTACAGTTATTAAGAGAATAAGTTTAATCGAACTATGAGCCATGAAGGTCACCTACATCCACCATATTGTACGTCTATAGTCGGAGATTTATCATTTCTCTTTCTAGAATTCTCTCGAATTCTCAAAGTAAATTTTAGAAGAACTTAGGGGAATTACCCTAGCCCGTTATCTTGAGTAACGCATCCTCAAGTATCCTAGCAGTCATACCCCAAATAATCCATTCATCTTTTCTAAATGCTAGAACACTCTTTCTAGAACTATCTGGAAGAACGATAAGTGCTTGAACTCTTTCTAACTCTTCTACAGATGCCCAGAAATATGCAGAGAGCTCCTCTGAGAGTTTTATAGTCGGCTTAGAAGATGCTCTAACCAAAAATGGTACAACCTTAAGTTCAGGCATATTTGAGGGTGAAGTCTCTCTTAAAAGTGTTATAATTTCTACATCACTATCCAGATTAATACCTGTCTCTTCTAACAGCTCCCTCCTAGCAGTATCGATTAAGTCTCTATCTATCGGCTCCCACTTGCCTCCAGGGAATGCAACCTGCCCAGACCATCTATCATTCTCTGATATCTTCCTTACAACGAACAGTATCTCCGGAGCATCCTGACCAATAGTATACAATACTACTACAGCCGCTTTGTTTACTCCTCCTGAAATATCATGAGTCTTCTTTAATTCATCGAAGCCAACCATTCTATACAGTTTACGTGTGTGTCGGAGCTAATAAATCCATTATCTCCGCTTTTTCTTGAGATTTCAACTATTAAAAATAGAGGGGTGGGGTTTATGTTTCAGCTCCTAGAATATAGACTGCTGTCACTATAGCTGTTATTTCTCCTTGGCTTGGAAGGATCGGTATACTAGCTGTAGCCACCTTCTCTCTATATAATGGTATAGGTGTTGGAACCTCGATGGATGATAAGCTGATAGACTCTATATTCAATATTTTTAATCCAAGTTTTTCAGCAATAATACTAGCTTTAGCTCTAGAGTCTTCAACAGCTGCTTTTATAGCCTCACTCTTCAATTCATTCTCTTTTCCAGAAGACAGAGTAAACACTATTCCATCAATTCTATCGGCGCCAGCTTTCACAGCATTATCAATGACTTTACCGGCCATTGGTGTCTCTCTAACTAATACACTTAGAGAGTATTGTGCTTCGTAGCCGATTATTCTGGGGGGTTTAGCTTCCCAATCATAGACTGGATAGACGTTCACGTAGCTTGTCCTCATATCTTCTTCACTTACACCGAGAGACTTTAATAGATTTATCACTGCAACAGTCTTCTCACTACATCTTGTTAATGCTTCTTCTGCAGATGCACCTTGACCTATCATCGTAAAACTGATGCTCAATAAATCAGGAGTATATCTCACTAAGCCGTATCCTACAACAGTTAAACTAGTCTTAGTATATGATGGGCTGCTTTCTTGTTCTTCTATAGTTGACTGTATTACTGGCTGATTGCCTGAGGTTATCGATGAATTACTTATTAAAGCTAGAGCTACGATTAGAGCTGCTATCGAAACCCCTGACACTATAGTTCCCAGCTTCATCATTAAGTAATGATTTCAAGACATTATTATTTCCAATGCATGCTACACTCTGTTCTACTCTGTAGACAGGTAAACAGAATATAAGGATGTATGTAATCTAGATATCGAATTTAAATATAGGTGCTTCCATCTTGTGATGAGACTTGAAGCAAGAAGGTAAAGCGTGGCTCAAATGTATTAACTGCCACACGATATATCCTTTGAATTATGGTGGGTACATATGTGTAAAGTGTGGAGACCTTCTTGACGTAGTATTAGATTTAGATGAAGTAGAAGTACGTGATTGGAGGGTTTTCAATGATAGAGCTAGAGGAGTATGGAGATACCGTGAACTCATACCAGTTGATTATTCCAGGAGAGTAACACTCAGTGAAGGTGGTACACCTCTGATAGAATGTAATAGACTTAGTAAATGGGTTGGGTTAAAGAGGCTCTACATAAAATTTGAAGGAGCTAATCCTACTGGAAGCTTTAAGGATAGAGGTATGACGGTGGCTATAACAAAAGCATTAGAACTCAATGTTAAAGGAGTTATATGCGCATCCACTGGGAATACTGCTGCATCTTTAGCTGCATACTCTGCTAGAGCAGGACTACCATGTATAACTGTGATACCTGAAGGAGCAGCTTTAGGTAAAGTCTTCCAGGCTATCGCCCACGGCGCAGCAATTGTGAGAATTAGAGGAGGCTTCGACCAAGCTTTAAGGTTTGTCTTCTCTAAGGCTGAAGAACTCGGATACTATATTCTCAATTCAGTTAATGCTTGGAGGCTTGAAGGTCAGAAGACTCTAGGATACGAGATAGCTGAGGAAATAAAAAATGAATACAGTATCTTCATACCTGTAGGTAACTGTGGAAATATAGCGGCAGTATGGAAAGGATTAACTGAACTGAAAAACCTAGACTTGATAAAAGATGCTCCAAGAATGATAGGCGTCCAAGCAGAAGGATCATCACCTTTTGCTAAGATGATCAAGGAAAATAGTGAAGATCTCCAACCAATTGATAATCCTGAAACTATTGCTTCAGCCATAAGGATAGGTAGACCAGTAAACTGGAAGAAAGCTCTTAGAGCAGTAAGAGAATCAAAAGGAGGCGCTGTAATAGTATCTGATAAAGAGATACTTGAAGCACAGACAACTATAGCTAGACTTGAAGGATTAGGTGTAGAACCAGCATCTGCAGCATCAATCGCTGGAGCAAAGAAGGCGGTTGAGGAGGGGGAAGTCGATCCCGACGAAACGGTTGTATGCATATGTACAGGACATCTACTAAAAGACCCAAACCCTGAACTCTTCAGGCCAAAAGCATTAATCGAGATAAGGCCAGAAGATGAAAAACTACAAGAACTCACTAAAATAGTCTCCAACTTAACAATACAAGCTACAGACTAGCTAAGAGTAACTAGGAAACTCTCTGTTCACCTCTGGAAGAGACTAGCAAATTAATGCATTATTCTAAACCACTACCGATAGAAGAACAATATCAACACTGTACCGATAATATATGTATCTTAAGATTATCCTAAGATACGGGAGTGTTGAGAAGCTGGCGAATGAACTATAAAAGAATCAAGAACTATAAAGATGAAACATCAACAATATTCTGTGGAGGCATGAATTCGGCAATTTAATATGAGCATTATATGATAATTATATAAACATTAGATGTACATAATAATTCTACATGGATTCACGGAAAAACAAGTTAGGCTAATATCCTCCATTTATTTTAAAAATTTTTATTAAGTACATAAAGTTAGTATTCAATATTAGTTGATGTTAGAATTATAAACAATAATGGACTTAAAGTATATCACTTTCATTAAGAATACTTCAAGGAGAGACTTACATCTAGTTGGAGGTAAAGCTGCAAACTTAGGTGAGATGAAGAATGCTGACCTACCAGTACCTAATGCCTTCATAGTTACTAGTAGAGCTTTTAAGAAGTTTCTAGAAGACACTGGAATATATGGGGAAATTCTAAGAATCATGGAAAACGTTGATGTAAATAACCCTACGGGTCTACAAGAAGCTTCAGCGAAGGTGAGGGAGCTTGTCGAGAAGTCTATGATACCTGAAGACTTAGCTATAGAAGTCATTGAAGCTTACAGACATCTTTCTCAAGAATCTGGGAAAGATGCAGAGTATGTTGCTGTAAGAAGTTCAGCTACTATAGAAGATGCTCCTAATGCAAGTTTTGCTGGTCTACATTCAACTATATTGAATGTGAAGGGTGTAGATAGTCTACTAAAGTCGATTAAGACTTGCTGGGCAAGCTTATTTACTCCTAGAGCGATCTTCTACAGATTACAGAAAGGGTTTAAACATGAAAAAACGTTGATGGCCGTCATAGTTCAGAGGCAAGTAGGTACTTTGACAGAGAAAGACTACCTGGATGGTAGGGTGAAGGCTGGTGTTGGCTTCACGGTTCACCCAGCAACAGGAGAGAAACATAAGATCCTAATAGAAGCCTCATGGGGTTTAGGTGAAAGTGTAGTCGCTGGTACTGTTTCACCAGATACATATATAATTGATAAGAAGTCAGGGGCTTTAATTGAGGAATATATAGGAAGTAAAGAAAAGATTATACTTACTGATGATAGAGGAGGGCTTAGAGAGACTGAGACTCCAGAGGAGCTACGAGGGATAAGCTGCTTAAACCAAGATGAATTGAAGACGCTCTGGCGACTTTCTCTAAAGCTTGAAGAATATTATGGGTCCCCACAAGATTTTGAATGGATCTTTGAAGATGGAGAAATCTACCTACTACAATCTAGACCAGTAACAGTCTTCTACGAAAAGAAAGAAGAAGAGATAAGGATTAAGAAGACTCCAATTATAAAGGGGCTTCCAGCCTCGCCTGGCGTAGCTATAGGCAGAGTAAGGATAGTGGAAGTTTTGGAAGAGGCCCACAAGAAGATGAGGGAGGGAGATATCTTAGTAACTAAGATGACTTCACCTGATTTTGTGCCTTTTATGAGGATAGCGTCTGGAATAATTACAAGCGAGGGTGGAGTTACAAGTCATGCAGCCATAGTTTCCCGTGAGCTGGGAATTCCTTGTATAGTTGGTGCGAAGAATGCGTTAACACTTCTGAGAGATGATCAGCTGGTTACAGTTGATGCTAGGAGAGGAGTTGTTTATGATGGAGAAGTTAGAGAATTGTTAGCGAGAGAGAAAGCATTAGAAGTCAGCCCTGAAGAAGCAGCCAATTTTAAGACGAAGATGAAGGTCTTAATGAATCTGGGCATACCGACAGAGATCGAAAAATACAAACATCTACCATTTGATGGGATCGGGTTGATGAGGATAGAGTTCATAATTGCTGAATGGATACGAGAACATCCAAATCATCTAATTGAAAAAGGCGAAGAACAGAAATACATAGATAAGCTTGCTGAAGGAATAGCAGCCGTAGCCAGAGCGATTTATCCTAGATTCGTGGTTGTTAGATTCAGTGACTTCAAAACAAATGAATATCGTCAACTGATAGGTGGGGAAAAATATGAGCCTGAGGAAGCTAACCCTATGCTTGGTTGGAGAGGGGCTAGCAGATATATTAGCAGAGAGTTTGAAAAAGCATTCCGCTTAGAATGCAGAGCTATTAGGAAAGTAATAGAAGAAATAGGATTAAACAACGTCTGGGCTATGATCCCATTTGCTAGAACAGCTTGGGAAGTTGAGAGATGCTTAAAAATAATGGAGGAAGAAGGCTTAAAGAGGGGATTAGAGAATTTTAAGATATGGTTGATGGCTGAAGTCCCAAGCGTAGTTTTCTGCGCAGACCAGTTCTCAAAAATATGTGACGGCTTCTCAATCGGAAGCAATGACCTTACACAATTAATACTGGGTATTGACCGTGACTCAGCAATTCTTGCAAACATGGGATACTTTGATGAGAGAGACGAAGCTGTTAAAAGAGCGATAAAACAACTTGTAGAGAACGCCCATAAACATGGGGTAACAGTCTCAATATGCGGTCAAGCCCCCTCAGTATATGAAGACTTCCTAGAATTCCTAATCGACATAGGCATCGACTCAGTAAGCGTAAACCCTGACGTAGTCTGTAAAACAAGAAAGTATGTCTATGAAATAGAAAGAAGAAAGCATGCAGTGGAATAAAACATCAAGATAACGCTAAAACAAGTTATTGAAGAACGAATTTATAAATGACGTCAGACGTGGACACCACACTCTCAACAGAGCTCTAAGGTTAACTAGAAAAAGATGATAACTTACTATCTATCCACATCTTAGAAAGTAATTATAAACCTGACGTCCATAAACCTTTATAGGTATGTATCTAAGGCTGCTAAGAATACTCCTAGAAGCTGAAGCCAAAAATATATGTATACATGATTGGCCCCCTAGAATCTCCAGAAACTCCGAAAAACCCTCACAAAGTAAAACCCATCATATAAGCCTACAATAGAGGGAAAACATATGTCAACAATACCCTCTGATACATATCTGTAGATAGGCTTCTATCAACTATTTATCGACTATTATAGCGTCTATTAATGACCTATCCAAGACTATCTTAACAAGCTTCAATACTACTATTATGTTTAAAGCTAGCATACATAATGCAGAGACCTTAACTAAAAGAAAAATAAATTAACAAGTAGATACAGCTATAGTTTAGTGGAGGAGTCCATGGAGTTCTGTCCGAAGTGTGGGAAAGTCATGGTTTTGAAGAAGAAGTCGAGTAATTCTACTTTGGTATGTCCAAAGTGTGGATACGAGAAGAAGGCAGAAGAAGTCATAGTGACAAATCTTGTGAAGAGGCGTTCTAGACCTAACTTGGTCATGATAGAGAGTGAGGAAGAAAAAGTCCTCCCAACGACTACTGATGTTGTATGTCCTCGATGCGGGAACAGAGAAGCCTACTGGTGGTCTATACAGACTAGAGCTGCAGATGAACCTATGACGTTATTCTTTAGGTGTACTAAGTGTAACCATACTTGGAGAGAATACGGTTAATCTATCATGATAAGATACAATATCTCTTGCATCCAGGTTTTAAACTTAGTCTTGAAAACTCTTCTTCACTTCCTATTAATGAAAACAAACCAGCTATCTCGATATTCTTCTTCTCAAGTACTTCAATAAGCCTATTGAAGAATTCATGCTCTGGGATTCTTGTAGAGACCATTAATATACTTTCTTTCTTCTTAGCTTGATTGAAGTAAACCCAGTAGCATGTTGGCCAGATACTTCTAGAATCATTTAAGAATATAGTGAAGAATTCTTGATCATCTACAGGTAATGGTTCTCTAGCAACTATATAGAAACAGCGTGATGTAACAGTGGATAGGTAAGCTGTTAATGGAATACTTAATAAGTCTAGAGCCATGAAAGAAGTAATCTTCATTCCTACATACTCGTTTATAACATGTGCTCCTATAATCTTAATCATATTCGGGTTAAACATTACCCTAGATACATCGATCGAATCACCATCTCTAATTAACTGGGATATAAGAGATGAAAGATTCAGATTCAAGACAAGATTTTTAAGAAGACGCCTAGCTTTAATACCCTTTGGAATAGTTTTCCCAGTTAGGTATCTTGTTAATGTAGAGACAGGAATGCCTGTTAAGTTTGAAAGCTTCCTATAATTATATTTATCTTTAAGAACCTTAAGTAAATCAACTACTATGTGGCTAACACCATTATCAATTTGAAATAATTCTCTTCCAGCACTCCTAGCAGTAACCATGACCAATAATTTACTTGTGAAATAGTCAGTAGATAAATGTTGTATCTCGAAAACAATAAAAATAATACTGTAAAAATCTTAAAAGACGATACTACTTAATAAAGAACCGGTATCGAAGATTACTAGAAAATCTGTTAAATACGCTTTGATGTAAAATACTATACGCTCACAAGATGCGAATTTATCTAAGAATGTTAACTCAATCATTCATAATCCCTGAAACAGTTCTCGAAGGTTTCGATATTCTTCTTAGACACCTTCAACTATTTAAGGTCCATCAACATTATAGGGATGTGATTCTAGAAGAGTCTTTGAAGACAGTCTAAGAATATCTCCAGATAGGATAAACGTAGCAGGTGTTAGATGATTTAGAGAGTCGCAGGCTATGAGAGGGCTAGGAGGCTACCAGATGGTAGAACTGCTATTGTTAAGTATGGTGGAGGCGAGGTCGAGCTACAAGATTCTCTAACTTATGGCGATATCGAGGTATGGAGCGACCTTAAACTTACATCAGACATGGATTCATTGTTGGGAGTAACGATACTTGAGAAGATGGGGTTTAGAGAGACCCTAAGATGGGGAGATTGGAGAAGGTTGAGCTATATCTACTATAGATAGTATCGAGGATACTAAGGACCAGCCCTATTAGAGTAAAGCATGCTTCCAACCACTTTCTTTGATAAATAGCTGGAACGTAGATCCTAATATTTACATCTTGTGAGAATAATCTATAATACAGGTTTGGCTTCATTATACTCTTGTGATGGGTATGTTAATTGTTCTTGTTCAGAGTTACCCAATATCGTTTAATATCTTTATCTTAATGTTTATGTTTTTCTTTTCTCCATAGACTTGGGGGCATGAGCTTAAAGATTATAGTTGCTGTTAAATGGGTTCCTAATACTCAGATAGTAAATATAGACCCTAAAACAGGTACATTGATCAGAGAGGGTATACCTAGTATAATTAATCCACATGACTTGAACGCTGTTGAGGTGGCTCTACAATTAAAGGAGAAGTATGGAGGTACTGTTACAGCGATCTCCATGGCTCCTATGTCTGCTAAAGCTGGGCTAGAATTCATTATTGGGATGGGTATCGATAAAGCTATATTGATAAGTGATAGAGTATTCGCTGGTGCCGATACACTTGCTACATCATATACTCTATCGAGAGCAATAGAAAGACTAAAACCATATGATATACTAATCTTCGGTCAAGAAACCATAGATAGCTCAACCGCTCACATAGGTGCACAGACAGCCTCATGGCTTAAGATCCCCTACATCTACTATGTTACAGATGTTGAATATGTTGATGGAGTAGTCAGAGTTAAGAGGAGGCTTGAGAGAAGGATAGAGGTGTACGAGCTTCCAACCCCCTGTTTACTAGTCATAGCTATGAAGAGTAATGAGCCTAGACATGTTAAGCTAGTCTATAAGCTTAAAGCTAAGATGGAGAACTGCATCGAGGTGTGGACAAATAATGAGCTTGGATTAATGAGAGAATGCATTGGTCTCAGAGGTTCACCAACGAGGGTTGAGAAATCAATAGCAACACCATCAATCCCAAGAAAGAGGCAGAAATTCGATGGTCAAGATGTTAGATCAGCTGTCAAGTGGCTTGTAGATAAACTTATAGAAGAAGGGGTCAAGATAGCATGAGCGGGTCATCAGTCTGCCCAGAGTGGGAGCCGATTAACAAGGATGAGTGGCGTGGAGTATGGATATTCATAGAAGCTTTCGAGGGAGAAGTCAATGAGGCATCCCTCCAACTTTTAAATCCAGGTAGAAACATAGCTGATAAGATTAAGACAGACCTAGTAGGAGTAATGCTTGGATACAATATAAAACACCTCGTTAATGAGCCAATATACTATGGAGCTGAGAAAGTAATCTATGTAGACGATCCTAGATTATCAACATACACTCCTGAAATCTATGCTGTGACTCTTGTAACATTGATTAGAAAATATAGGCCTGAGATCCTTCTAGCTGCTGGAACACTTAGAGGGCGTGAAATGATACCCTACGTTGCTAATACTCTGAGGGCAGGGATAACCGCAGACTGTACAGACTTTGATGTAGATGTTAATACTAGAGACTTGATAATGATTAGACCACCCTTCGGTGCAACCCTACTAGCACATATTAGAGCACCTGAGAGAAGACCGCAGCTATCAACAGTAAGACCGAACGTCTTCAAGCTCCCACAAAAAGATACGTCTAGAAAAGGAGAGATCATAGAAGAGAAAGTAGAAGTCCCTAAACCAAGAATCAAGCTAATATCGGCTGAGGAAGTCAAGGTTAAAGAAGTCCCAATAGAGAAAGCTGAGATAATAGTTTCAGGAGGTAGAGGGCTGGGCTCACCTGATGGATTCAAGCTACTTGAGGAGCTGGCTGAGCTACTTGGAGGAGTAGTTGCAGGGTCTAGAAAAGCTGTTGATGCTGGATGGATACCACATGAGAAGCAGGTAGGTCAGACTGGGAAATCTGTTAAAGCATCACTATACATAGCCGTAGGGATCTCAGGAGCAGCACAGCACCTCTTCGGTATAAGAGAAGCTGGAATAGTCGTAGCAATAAATAATGACCCTGAAGCACCGATCTTTGAGAATGCAGATTATGGAATAGTTGCGGACTATAGAGAAGCAATCCCAGCCCTAATCGAGGAGATTATGAGGAGGAACAAGTAAGATCTTTAAACATTCAAAATCAACATATTCCAGCCATAATGAGGATGATTCTAATATAGGAGTGGATCTAAGATTACTGTGAACAGTGTAGATGATGCAGTCAGCTGTTAGTGATCCGTATCGTGAAGCTTGTATGAAGATAGCTTTAGAGATAGCCTACAGGAGAGAAGTTAGCAGGGAGGATGTTGAGAAGATAAAGCTTAAGACGTCTCAAGAGTATAAACTCGTCAAAGTTCCATCAAATATTGATATCCTCGAGAATACTCCGCCCGAGCTATTAGAAGATGTTAGGAGGAAGCTTGCGAAGAAGCCTGCCAGAATAATTTCTGGGGTAACAGTAATAACAGTCGTTGCACCAATATATGAGTGTCCTCATGGTAGATGCATCTACTGTCCGGGAGGAGAGAGTAGCCCTAGAAGCTATACAGGTAGAGAAGAATCAGTAGAGAATGCTTCAAAAGTAGGATACGATCCATACATCCAAGTCCTGAGCCAAGTTAGTAAACTAGAGAGGCTTGGACATAGAGTAGATAAAGTTGAACTAATATTCATAGGTGGAACCTTTAATGCAATGCCACATGGGTTCCAGAGATGGTTCATTAAGAGGTGTCTAGATGCATTGAATAAATCCTGTTCTAGAAGTTTTATGGAAGCAGTGGAGAAAGCTGA
>Ga0185307_1000279_pt1 | contig 34157 bp, 36 predicted proteins | sample LHCtaG_FD_128010 | JGI IMG/M metagenome (GOLD analysis project Ga0185307, IMG submission 128010) | Hot spring microbial communities from Little Hot Creek, USA to study Microbial Dark Matter (Phase II) - LHC4sed_matched (SPADES... | ecosystem: Environmental > Aquatic > Thermal springs > Hot... | reverse complement strand
GTATCATATTTTTCTGTACATCTAATGGAAGTCATTAATTCATTAAAGATATTTATCATTAATTCTTTATCTTCTCTCTTTAATCTTCTTTTATTATTTCCCATTATTCTTCAACTCTTGATGCAAGATAATAATCTATTCTCGCAATCTTTGTTTCAAGTGATATATTCAATGGTTTATTATTGCTAAATCTAAGCTTAGCAATATTCTTTAACTTTACTACTTTCTTTAAGAAATTTTTAAGATAGCAAGTATTATAATATGCTAATGTCCCATTTTTGAAATTGTTAAACTTTGAAGGTATGAATGTTTTCTTTTTAACTATTTCATTTCTTCCTTCAATGAAAAGCTTATCATTTTCAATGCTTATTTTTATACAATCGAAACTTTTAATTGCATTTAGCAAATTTCTTAAGTCAATTTCTGCTTCTACATCAAATATAAGCTTTGGCTCTGGAATATTATTTTCCTCATCAAAATCAATAAGTTCTCCTTCTAAATTAATTGTATTTGTTAATATCCTTACTCTTTTATTAGCTATATCAATTTCAAGTGTTAATTTACTATTCTTTAAGTCTTCATTTGAAATAATTCTTGTAAAATCTCCAAGATATATTCCAAATTTGCATTCTTTAATGCTTTCATAGATTCCTTTAAATTTCATGAATATTGCTGAAATATGAGCAGGATCCATTTGGTTATAAAATAAACCATTTTCATTCAAAGTAAAGAATGCTTGATAATCATTAATTACTTCTAATAACTTTAAATGTTCATAGAATTCTTTTGCATTACAGAAGTGAATTCTTACTATTTCTTTAACATCTTCTAATGAAGTATTATTCATTTTTTACACCATTAATAAAAATTCCCATATATTTTGCGATCTTTTTCAGTATAAACTATAGCATCATCAACAAATATCTTAAAGCCAAACTCATTAAATGTAATCTTTATAATTGATGACTTAATTTGTATTCTAATGTCTTTTTCTTTTTCATCATAAATAAGAAGAAGATCTTTGTTTTTTAATATTTTTTGCACCATTATCACTAAAAGTAAAGATTTTATAAATAATAAAAGCTCCCACATTCATTTTTTAATTAACTAAGGGAAATTTAAATAATGAATTTTAGAATATATTTAGAATATACTCAATTTATTAAAGTATTTTGAAATATTTTTAAAGAAACTTTAAAAGATAAAATGTTTAAAGAGGAAAATAATGTATACAAATAATTATTCATTAATAGATGTAATGAAAATTTCAATAGAAGCTTTAAAGGAATATGATAACAATAAATCTATTAAAAAATCATTATATAATGCTTTTAATAAATATCCATCTTCCAATATAAATTCGCGTAGATTAGCATTAAAAATTGTTAAAGAATTAATTCGTAAAAGAAATGTAATAAAATTTTTAGTAAATAAAGAAATAGAAGAATGTGAAGAAATTAAAAAAGAAATAAAGCTTTTTTTAGAAATTCTTTTTTATAAAAAATTCTATGAAAAAGCATCTTATGAAGAAATTTTAGAATTAATTAAAATTGCTAGAAAAATTTTTGGATATAAAAAATTCGGAAATATAGAAAATTATATTGGAAAAATTTTTACAATATCTTTAAAAGAAGAAATTCCAAAAAAGGAAAGCTTTATTTATTTTTGTCCTGAATGGTTTATAGAATATACTTATAAAATTCTTGGAAGAAAACAAGCTATCAATTTTTTAAAAAAGATAAATGAAAAAAAGCCAATATACATAAGAATAAATACATTAATTGAAGATGAAGAAAAAATACTTTCTAAAATTTCTTTAGAAGGTGTAAAACTTATTAAAGATAAAAGGCTTAAGTATTTATATAAAGTAGAATCCACAAAAAAACCACTTAGTTTACTTTCATCTTATAAAAAAGGTTTTTTTATAATTGAAGATTTTTCAAGTATTTTTTGTGTAGAAGTTTTAAAACCTTTGCCTGGAGAAAAAATATTGGATATATGTGCTGCACCAGGTATAAAAACTTCTCATATAGCTCAATTAATGAATAATAATGGTATGATAATTTCAATAGATTCTTCATATTCTAGAATTAAAGAATTTAAAAAGAATATGGAAAAATTAAAAGTAAAAATTGCTTTACCTTTATTAGCTGATGCGACTAAAGAATTGCCAATTAAAATTAATGCAGATAAAATTTTATTAGATCCTCCATGCAGTAATACTGGAGCATTTTGGAGCGATCCATCATTTAAATGGATAATAAATTATAATAAAATAAAGAAATTCTCAATCTTACAAGAAAAAATTTTAGATAATATTTCTAAATATGTTAAAAATGGAGGAATAATAATTTATTCAACTTGTAGTATTGCGATTGAAGAAAATGAAAAAATAATTGAAAAATTCTTAAAAATTCATCCAGATTTTTATCTTGAAGAAATAGATTTAGGAATAGGCTCTCCTGGTTTAAGAGGATTAAATGAATGTAAAAGGCTTTATCCGCATTTACATGAATGTAATGGCTTCTTTATAGCAAAACTTAGAAAAGAATGAATTTATAAAGAACAAAGTTTCTTAATTCTTTCCCAATTTCTTTCAACATCAATTTTAAGTTCTTCAAGAATATTCTTATTCTTAGGATCTAGTAAATGTCTAAAGCGTCTTTGAGGTTTAATAAAATCTTCAAGAGGTTTTGGTTTAGGTATATCTAAGCTTAGAGTATATTTTCCATTTTCATATTCATATAATGGGAAATATCTTGTTTCTACAGCTAATCTTGCAATACTTACTGTTTGGTTTGATGGAAAACGCCATCCTCTTGGACAAGGTGCAAAAACATGTATAAAAGCAGGTCCTTTTGCATCTAATCCTTTTATAACTTTATTCATATAATCTTTCCAATATGCTATTGATGCTGTAGCTGCATATGCTGGATCATGAGCAATGATTATATCTGTTAATCTCTTTTTATATTCCTTTTTTCCAGGTATAACAGATCCAGCTGGAGAAGTTGTTGTTTCAGCACCATGAGGGGTTGCTCCAGACCTTTGTATTCCAGTATTCATGTATGCTTCATTATCATAACATATGTATAGAAAATCATGTCCTCTTTCAATTGCACCTGAAAGAGCTTGTAAACCTATATCGAATGTTCCACCATCTCCAGCAAAAGCTATAATGTCATATTTTTTAGCTTTACCATCTTTAGAAAGTTTCTTAAGAGCTGCTTCAATCCCACTTGCTACTGCTGCAGCATTTTCAAATGCAATATGTATCCAAGGGATTTTCCAAGAAGTATATGGATAAATTGTAGTTGATACTTCAACACAACCTGTAGCTGAAACCATTATAACTGGCCTTCCAGCTGCAATTAATGTTTGTCTAACGCATATAGCTGGCCCACATCCAGCACACATTCTATGTCCTGATGAGAAAAATTCTTCTTTTGGCAATTCTTTAAGAGATTTTATACTCATTTTTCCCTCACTCCTATATATTCATATCCATGAGGCATAGTTTTCTCTTTTGCAATTTTCTCTGTACGATTAAAAATTGTTACAATTTCTTTTGGCGATATATCTCTTCCACCTAAACCATACACAAAGTTTATTACTGGAATTTTAAAATCATATTCATACAATAATGCTTTAATATCTAATCCTAATGGAGCACTTAAAGCACCAGGACTTAATGCGCGATCTAGAATTGCTAAAGCTTTAAGATTTTCTAAAGCTTTAATTATTTCTTTAGATGGAAATGGCCTATATACTTTAATACCTATTACACCAACTTTTTTCCCTTTCTTTCTTAATTGCTTAGCAACATATTTAGCTGTTCCAATCGTACTTCCCATTCCTATTAAAGCAATTTTAGCATCATCAATTTGAAAAATATCTATTACATCATATTTCCTTCCAGAAAATTTAGAAAATTCTTTTGAAATTTCTTTAAATTTGCTTAAAACTTTCTTATATGCTTCATCTTGTTGACGTTTTATTTCAAAATAATAATCAGGTAAAGCTAATGCACCTATTGTAATAGGTCTTTCAGCATTAAGGGTATAGTATGGAACTCTTTCTGGTAAAAATTTTGAAACATAATCATCTGATAAAGCTTTTATATTTTCTACTGAATGTGATAAAATAAAGCCATCTAGATTTACTGATACAGGCAATAATATATCATGATCTTCACTAAGTTTAAAAGCTTGTATAGTAAAATCATATGCTTCTTGAGAATTTTCACAGAAAATATCTATCCATCCTGAATCTCTTGAACCCATTATATCAGAATGATCTCCATGAATATTTATAGGTGCAGATAATGCTCTATTAACTATAGCCATTACTATTGGACATCTTAAGCCTGAAGCAATATATAGCATTTCATGCATTAATGCTAATCCTTGGCTTGAAGTAGCTGTAAAAACCCTTGCTCCAGCTAAACTTGCTCCAATACATGCAGATAATGCAGAATGTTCTGATTCAACACAAATGAATTCACTATCTACTTCACCATTAGCAACATATTCACTAAATCTTTCAACTATTATTGTTTGTGGTGTTATTGGATATGCTGCAACTACATCTGGCTTACATTGTTTAGCAGCATAAGCTACAGCCTCATCTCCAGATACTGCAATAACTTTTTGCTCCATCATATTCATTCCTCCTTCATAATTATTACATGAACTGGACATTCAACTGCACATATTCCACAACCTTTGCAATAATCATAATTCACATCAACTTTACCATCTTCAGCTCTAATTATAGCAGAATCTGGACAATAAATCCAGCAAAATAAGCAACCAATACATTTTTCTCTATTTATTATTGGTCTTTGACTTCTCCAACTTCCAGTTTTATATTCTAAAGATGAACCTGCTTCTAAAATAACTCCACCAATTGGCAATTCTTTCCAACTTTTCAATTTATTCAATTTCTTTTACCTCCTCATATGCTTTTTTAGCAACTAAAACATTCCTTTCTCCAATACCTCCTTTAAACCTTTCTATTAAAATTTTCTCTAAACTTTCAAATTTAATTAATGGATAAGCTTTTATTAATGCACCTAACATAGCTGTATTAGCTATTGGTTGTCCAAGAATTTCACGTGCTATTTTATTACCATCAACTACAAAAATTTTGTTTTTCTTAGTAAGATTTAATTCTTTCCTTATATTTTTATCTAAAGATGGAAAATTAAGTATTACATAACCATTTTTTTCAATACCTTCTACAATATTTACTGTTTTTATTAAAGTTGGATCTATAACAACTACTATTTCTGGATCGTATATAGCACTATGAATTTCAATTGGTTCATCACTAATTCTTGTGTAACCTGTAACAGGCGCTCCAGACCTTTCTGGACCGAATTCAGGAAAAGCTTGAACATGCTTTCCCTCAAGAGCAGCAGCTTCTGCTAAAAGCCTACTAACTGTAACAACTCCTTGCCCTCCTCTACCATGCCATCTTATTTCAATAAGCATTTTTTATCATCTCTTTTTTCAATTTTTTTAATAAATTGCATAATATAAATAATTTTTATTTAAATATTTAATCTACTTTTTTCCATAAAACATAAAGCTTCTATAAGTATTTTAGCAGCTTGAATACTTGTTTGTCCATTATCCCATAATGGAGAAACCTCAGTAAGATCTAAACTAATAGTTTTCTCATTAATTATATTTTTTAATAAATCAAGAAGTTGCATATATGTTATTCCATCTGGTTCTGGGTTTCCTACCGCTGGTGCATAGCAAGGATCAAGAACATCCATATCTATACTTACATGAACTTTCTTAATATTTTTTAAGAAATCACTTAGAAATTTTTTAATTTCTAAAATATTTTCATATATATTATAACTTGTAAAATACGGTATTTCTAATTTTTTTAAATATTCCAATTCTTCAATATCTATTGCTCTAATTCCTAAATAAACTATTTTAATATTTGGAAAATCTTCTATTATTCTTCTCATAAAAGTTGCATGACACCATTTTTCTCCTAAATATTCATTTCTTAAATCTAAATGAGCATCAAAAACTATTAAAGCAAAATCTTCATTTTTATAATCGATCATACTATAAGTAAAAGTATGTTCTCCACCAATTAAAATTGGTATTTTTCTATCTTTATGAATTGTATTAACTATTTTTTTAGTATTATCTAAATTTTTTCTAAGATTGTATACAATATTAAGATCTCCTATATCAGAATATTTTATTTCTAAAGGATTAAGAAAAGTCCTAAAACTATATACTTCAATCATATTCGAAGCTTCCCTAATTGATTTAGGAGCATATCTTGAGCCAATTCTATAAGTTGAAGTTAAATCATATGGAACTCCAAAGAAAACATATTTAGATTCTTCATAATTACATGGATTTCCTAAAAATTTTTCACTTATTGTAAGTAAATACTCTATTTCTTTTAAAGACATTTTATTCAAAAATTATTAATAAAAGTTTTAATTAAATATTTTATTTATTAAATTTCTCTTTTCTTTCTTCTTTTATAAATGATAAGAAAGAAAAAGAATATGAAAAATAATAAAATTGTATAAAAGATAAAAGAATTTTCTTTAAAAAGAGAATTATTTCCTTCTTCATAATTTATTTTAAATATTTTTGGTTCAAGCATTTTAAGAATTAATATGTGAGTTTCATTCAAAAGCTTATAATTATCTATATTCTTTTTTAAAAATATTTCTACATTTGATCCTTCATCAATCCATATTTCATTATTATTTAATAATTCCAAAGGAATAGATTTATTATTAATGATTATTTTTTCAAATGGATTTTCAATTTTTTCAATTAAAAATTTTAAAAGATATTGTTTAACACAAATCGGTTCAATATTTAATAAATATTTTTTTGGAATTTTTAAATTTTTAAAATTATCAATAGTTTTATTTAAGCAATTTATCCTTAAAGCTTTTAATATTATTCTTTCATTATTTGATATCATTATTTGATTTTCTGAAATATTTAAAAAATCATTTTCTTTATACCATTCATTATCAATGAATTTTATTTCTTTTAAATAGCATGCAATTAATGATAAATTTTCATAAGGAGAAATAATTATTTTTGTTTCTTTATTTGTAGAATTTTCCATCCAATGCAAAAAAACATATCTTTCAAAATTTGTTTTATTTAATATTTTTGGAATAGAAATATTTAATATTTCATCTTTTTTAGCATTTATAGTATATAATAATGGAAAATCTGTAACATTTGTTTTTATTATTATTTCAATATTAGATTCATTTTCTTTTTCAAAACAAGCTATGAAAATAGCATTATTAAAACAATAAAAATATAATGGATTAATAGAAGATTTATTAAAAGATTCAATATTGCTTATCCAATATTTAAATGAATAACCTTTTCTTGGAATAGCTTCTATTTTCACAAAACTCCCTTTTACATATATTCCAGCTCCATTTACTATTCCTCCATTTGAAGGTATAGAGTAAACTTCAATTTTTATTTCTTCTATTTGAAATTGTGAAGAAAGAATTAAAAATAGAAAAATTAATGAGGAAAATTTTTTATTCAAGGAAAAGCAACCCCAATTTCATTAGAACTTATTAAAATGCTTTCGATGTATTTTGTTAAATAAGGGAAAATAATATAAGAAAATATGAAAATTAAGCATGTGAAAAATATTCTATAAGTTGTAAAGCAATCTCCTTCAATAGCTCTATTTAATAAAAAAGAAAGAGAAATGCTTACTTCAATAGCAATAATCATAGATATGTTTATTATTTGTTTCATTTGATTAGATGTTGCAATAGAAAAACTTCCAATTCTTAAAGATTCTAAACCTGTTCCAGATAGAACTGCAAGCATTAAAGCACATATGAATAATATTAAGAAAGGTGAAGAAAAAGATATTAAAAAATATAATTTAATTCTATTAATAGCTTTCTTCTTTGAAATATAATATCTTCTAAATAATTCAATTATTTTTTCTAAAAGATAAGGACTTCCTCCACTTTCTTCTACTTCATTAAATAAAAAGAATAATATTCTTACAAGCCAATTTCTATGAATTTTCCCTGCTTCATATATATTAAGGCCTAACTTAAATCTATTAATTACTTTTTTTAAGAAATTATTAAAACTTGAATTGTAATTATTATACATACTGCATTTCTTAATAGCTTCAATTATATTGTTTCCAATTTTTTTATATTCTGTTACATCTCTAGCAAATCTTTGAATAACATCTTCAGCAGATTTAATTTCCATAATTTGTTTATGCATTATTAATTGAATAATTATAGAGATTGTAGATATAATAATAGCAATAATTAATGGGAATGGTAATTTAATTTCTAATAAAAATATAAAAATTATGATGCTTATAGATAAGCATATGAATAAATTCTTTTTAGAAAAATCATAATTATTATAATTTCTTGGAGTAACATTTCTTATTATTATAAACGTTAAAAATGTTAAAATTGGAATAATTATTCCAGCAAAAAAATTTAATAAATTTATTGAAAGATATGGAAAAGCTATACCAATACTTATAATTCCTATTGAAAAACCTAGAAAAATTATTCCAAGAGTTTCCCCTAAATTGCTTATTTGTTCAGAGAAATTTTCCCATTTATCTTCTAAAATTTCAATATATTCTTCAGCTTTATTTTCAAGAGTTGTAGCTATATCTCCTCCACTACGCCAAACGCTTGTAACACTTAATACTAATCTTTTAAATTCTTCACATGGATTATTTAAAGCATTTTTTTCTAAACCTTCTAATACTCCATATCCAAGATATTCTACATCTCTTCTAATAAATGCTCCTTCTTTACTGAATTGTTTAAATATTTCTGGAATTTTTATTGATTTAATAAAAGCTTGATAAAGCGATATTCCACTTCTCGAAACTATGCTTGAAAAAAATGTAAAAAATGGAATTTCAGAATTAATCCTTTCTTCTCTTTCTCTAATTTTATCAAAAAATATGAAATATTTTTTAATGATAGGAATAAAAATTATTATTAAAAATATCAGAAAAAATAATTCATAAAAACTATAAATTAAAATTATTGGAATATAAAATGAAGAAATAAGTAAATTTAAACATAAAATAGAAGATTCTTTATCAGGATCTTTTAAAAACATAGATAAAATAATCATTTTTTTTATCCAAGGTTTAATTTTCTCTATAGCTTTTCTAAAAAAGGAATATTTTTTGTATAATCCATATTCAATATTATTTAATGAAAAATCATTTAAAATAAAAATAATCAATATTGGTATGAATGAAATAATTATGAAAAGAATATTTAAAAAATTAAAAGGATTATGCAATATCCAAGTTAATGATAATAATATTGATATTATGAAAAATTTTGATATATTAAAATCGATTTTTTTCTTTATGAACATTTTTCTAAAACTTTTTTTGTATAATATTTTCTAATAAAATTCGATAATTCATGAAAATCAAAAATGCTTCTTTTAATAAGTTCTTCTATAAACTCCTTTTTTTCTTTAATATCTTCAATTGCTTCATTAAATTCATAATTGCTTCTTATTAATTTATTTGAATTTTTAAAAACTTCTTCTAATTCTTCTGGTTCAAAAGAATCTTTTGATTTATTCCATTTAAATAATTCTTTTAATTCTATATTTTCATTCCCATATTTACTTTGATTTATTTCAACTATGCTTATTACTCTTCTAATCCTTTTTATTCCTTTGCCCCAATAATTTGTGATTACTGCTCCCCATAATAAATCAAGTGCAGAAGATTCCATTTTCATAGATTTAAGCCTAATAAGAAGAGCATTAGGATCATTTGCATGAATCGTTGTAACTCCTCCATGTCCAGTTGTAGCACTTTCTATAAAAGCAACTAATTGTTTTGGATTTCTAACTTCACCAACTATTAAATAATCTGGCCTTTCTCTCATAGCAATAATCATTAAATCTTCAAGTTCTATATCGTATTTTTTATCTAATGAAATAGAATAACTTTTTCTAGTAATGTGTGGAATCCATCTCCATGTTGGAATTTTAATTTCAGGGGTATCTTCTATCGTTATATATCTAAGCTTTGGATCAAGCATTCCTAAAAGAGCATTTGAAAGAGTTGTTTTTCCACTTGCAGTTGGCCCAGCAATGAATATTATTTTCTTCTTTTCTACAATATGCCAAAGATATGCTGCCATTATTGAACTTAACATTCCATCTTTTACCAAATATGGTAATGTAAGAGGTTCTTCTGGAAATTTTCTAATAGTAAAGCTACTTCCATTCCTAGATATTTCTGTTCCAAGTGTGGCTACCATTCTTGAACCATTTGGTAATATAAAATCAGAATAAGGGATTGCAATATTTATCCCTTTTCCACTTTTATAAGCCATTCTTCTAATAAAATCTGATAATTGTTCTTCATTCTCAAAAATTATATTTGTCATTAACCAACCTAAATTTCCATAGTTTCTATGAAAAACTGTAATTGGACAATGAGCTCCATTACAAGCAATATCTTCAATATTTTTATCTTTCATAGGGATATCTACTACACTATAATTGAAAATTTCTCTTTCGATAAAATACAATATTTTCTTAATACTTTCATTCTGAATTTTTAATCCAATATTTTTACAAGATTCTTCAATTTTTTTCTTAATAAAATTCAATCTTTCATTTTCATTCATTTCCTCAATTGTGTATGTGTAGTAAAGTGTGTCAAGAACATTTGAATATGCAATTTCTTCTAAAGGAGTTAATTTTGGTTCATCTATAAAATATAACCCTTCTCCATTCCTTTCACCAATGTATATTTTTATTTCTCCAACATTGTAACTTTCAATAATTTCATAATTTATTCTAGGGGGTTTAAATTGTAAAGGCCTTCTCATTATTCCTAAATATATTTCTTCTATAGTTTTTTTAACTTTCTCTTCTTTATTTTTAAAATTTTTTCTAATAAAGAAAGATTGAAAATTATTCAATAATCTATTCTTCATATTCTCCCCTTTTTTATAGATAATGTAATTTTAACGATATCAAAAAGTATTTAAAAATTAATTTAAAGAGAAATATTAGGGAATATTGTGATATTGAAAGATTCATTATTGAGCAACAATTATAACAGCTTTTTCAACAACTATGCCTCCATTATTGCTTATAGCTGCAATTCTAAGAACATATTTTGAACCTATTTTAAAATCACCAATTGGAGTAAAAGATTTTCCAGTTACTTGTCCAGGATCAATTGTTTGATTCCATTGTTGCGACCAAGAACCTAAAGCTACACTTGTTAAAGTTATTCCAACATTTCCAATATTTTTACATGTTACTACAAGTGTTGGATTCCCCATAGAATCAATATATAAACTTGCATCTGAAATTTCAAAATCAACAGTTGTAGATAATGTTCTAAACATTTCTCTTGAAAAACTATAGAATAAACCTGAAACAACTATTACAGTAATTATAAGCAATATTGCAGCCATTATATTTGAAATACCATATATTTTATTCTTCATTCTATTTTAGCTAATATAAGAAAATATTTAAGCACCTCTAGAAAAAATTTATTATTTTAAAAAAGAAAAGTAAGATAAGTTTAAAAGGATAAAATACTTAAAATAATTTAGAAAATGCTGGAGAAAAAGATTCTTAATAAAAAATTAATAATAATTATAGGATTGCTTATTAGATTTTTATTAGCTCCATTTTTTGGACATCCCTGGGATACTTATGTATGGATACAAACAGGCAAAATATTTCTTCAAAATATTAATGTTTATGAAATATCTTTTTTAATAAATCGTTATCCATGGGGTTTTTATTCTTATCCTCCAATTTGGATGTATTGGTGTAGTTTTTCGCAATTAATAAATGAAATATTTTTTAAAAATTTACATTTTCAAGCATTTATTTTAAAAATCCCAATGATTATTAGTGATACATTCATAGCTTTATTAATATATAAATGGATAATTTCTCATAGTAATGAAAAAAATGCTGAAAAAGGTTTGCTTATATGGTATTTAAATCCAATATCAATTTTTATAACATCTATTTGGGGAATGTTTGATTCATTAACTGTTCTATTTAGTTTTTCATCAGCATATTATTTATCAAAAAAAGATTATATTAAAGCTTCTTTTCTTTTAGGTATAGGAACTGCTACCAAGATTTTTCCAGCATTCTTTCTTCCAATACTTTTATTATTTGCATATTATAAAGATAAATTAAAAATTGGGAAAATAATTGAAAAAATAATTTTACCATTTTCTTCTATTCCAATAATTGTTTCTATCCCATTTTTAAGTAATCCCTATGTTTATATTAAAGCTATAAGTATACACTTTTCACAAGTTGGACAATTTACTTATTGGGCTTTATTAGGTAGAATAATAAATCCATCATATTTCTCAATATTTGCTCCAATCATTACAATCATAGTAATATTATATGCATTTAGAAAAAATCATAAAGAAGAAATAGAATTGGATAAAATTATTAATAAGCTTTATATAATAACTTTATTAACTTTCTTTATAACTTCGCCTAAAGTTAATGTTCAATATATGCTATGGATTTTACCACATTTAATATGGATATATTATATTGAAAGAAAAAGAGAATATAGGAATCTTTTAGTAGGAATTAATATTATAAGCATTGTTTTCCTTATATTTACAATTTTTGTAAACAATTTTTATAATCTAGATTTTGTAGGTGTGATATACGAACCTGAAACAATATATTTGCAATTAATTGGTGCTGGAGGAACCATTTCAATTATTTTAATTGATTATATCATGGCAGGCACATTAATGAAAATATTAGGTTATGTATATGTTTTTTCTAATCGTGTAGATAGGCAAATATTTATATCAATTTTAATTATTTTCATAATATTCTTCTGTTTTTTACCTACTTCAAGTGGTTTAACATTACCAAAAACTAATATTAGAATAGCAATAGTTGAAGGATTGGATTCTATATTTAAATATGATAAAGAAGATTTAAATACAGAAGAACTCATTAAAAATTATGATGCAACACATGTGGTATTACCATTCAGTCCAGATTTTATAAATACTTATAACGGATATTATTCGAATTCATCATTGGAAGATTTCTTAAGATTTAAAGTAAATTCTTATAATTGGACATATTCAAAATTAAAAGACATTGTTAATATTCTACATAAAAATAATATAAAAGTTCTACTTGGAATATACTTAAAAGCTAAAGTAAAAAGTGTTTATTTAGGACTATATGGATTTGAAGCTACATGGATAACTTTAAGACATAATGAAATTTTAGGAGAAAATTATTATTTATTATTTGATAAAAATCTTGAGAAAGATGAAGAATATGGAATAAATGGAAATGAAACTTATGCAAATTATTTTACAAAAAAATTATTAAAAGTTTTAAAAGATTTTGATTTTGACGGTGTTTATTTCATGGATTATCCATATGAAGAAGAGGAAATAATAAGTGGGGAAATAAAAATTAAAAATGTAATAACATTACTTAAATCATCTTATTATATTCTAAAGAATAATAATAAAGATGTTTTTGTAGAAGATTTTAGTAATTATGTTTTTTATGAAAGTTTAGAAGAATTTTTCAAATATTCTGATATGGTTGTATTAAGAATATCTCCATGGGTAGATACAATATATTATTTTAAAGTTAATTCAACAATAGATATATGCATGGATTATTTAAATACTACTGTCACACGCCTACCACCGAATCTTAGGAAGAAAATATTGATTGGCTTTTACCTTCATGATTTTGCTGCAGGATGGTTTGCACCAGCAACAGTTGTACAAATGGAATTACAATCATGTTACAATATATTAAAAGAGAAAAAATTAGAAATTAATGGATATTCCATTTATTATATAAGCAAGTACATGCCATATAAAATATTCATTAAATAAAAATTATTCTATAGTTATCCTTCTCCATTTTGATACATAAGGATAAATCGTATTAGAAATAACTCTCCCACTTCCTAAAAATGTTCCATTATATTTTCCAATAATGAATTTTGATGAAATTTCACTTTTAATTTTTATAGGTTCTCCTTTCATCCATTTTTCAGCTTCTTCTCTATTTAATTCAATGAAATTCTTCTTTATTTTATTTCCAATTAATTGAGTACCTTCAACTGATAAAACCCAATCTGTACCAATTCTTTTTGCAATATATACTCCTATTAATTCTGCTTTTTTCATTTTTTCAAAAAATTCATAAGTTTCAATTGTAGTTAATCTAATTTTATTTTTTCCACTCCATAATAAAATATAACCATTAAAATCTTCTTCTATTCCATAATATTTTTCTAAATATTCACAAAATTGTTTTAATTCTAAACGATCCAATTTTTTAATCATGTTTTTTCACTATTTTTGCTATAAAAAAGCCTTCACTATCATTATAATGAGGGTATATACGTATGCATTTTGAAATATCTTTGTCATATTCTTCATTTTTCCATTCTATTATACCTTTTTCATATTTTACATTTTTAATTTCTATTTCTTCCAAGTATGCATTATTTCTTATTTTTAATAAATTATTTATACACCTTTCATTTTCTTCAGGACATATGCTACATGTAGAATAAACAAGTATTCCACCTTCTTTTAAACAATCAAAACCGGATAATAAAAGTTGTGTTTGATATTTTGATAATCTTTCAATAGTTTTAATATTCCATTTTTTTGCTATTTTCCAAGATTTCCTTATTATTCCCGTTGAACTACATGGAGCATCAACTAAAACTTTATCAAAAATATTCTTAAAAAATTTGAAAAAGAATCTACCATCTCTCATTGAAATTATAACATTTATTGCAAAGCATTTTTGAATATTCGAAGATAAAGCTTTAATCCTTTTTATATTTATATCATTAGCAACAATTATACCTTTATTTTGCATTTTTTGAGAAATTTGCGTTGTTTTACTTCCAGGTGCTGCACATAGATCAAGAATTAATTCTCCTGGCTTTGGGTCTAATATTTCAACAGGTAGCATGGACATCGCACCTTGAATATAATAATATCCTAAAGAATGTTCAAGAGTTTGACCAATATCTTCTGGAGAATAATTAATCCAAAAACCATAATCAACCCAAGGAATATTTTCAATTTTCCAACCTCTTTCAATTAATATATTTTTTAAAGAATCGCATGAAATTTTTAATGTATTTACTCTAATGCTTTCTTTAAGAGGTTTCATAGAATTTTCTAAAAAAATCTCTAATTCATTTCCAAGTAATTCTTTTAAATATTCTAAAAAATTTTCATTAAATATATCATATGACATTTTTTAATAAAATTAAGAAGAACTATAAAAAAAGTTTTTAATTTTATAAGCCCCGACCGGGATTTGAACCCGGGACCCTCGGCTATCTCATATATACGAGGCCGATGCTCCGCCGCTGAGCTATCGGGGCATTTTTCAAAAATAATAAAGAAATATAAAGCAAAATAAATATTTTATAAGTTTAAGTATAAAAAGAAATTAAATATAATCGAATCCTAATGTATTATTGGAGAGAAATATGCATAAAGTTTTTATAGTTATTCCAACTTATTGTGAAGCTGAAAATATTAAAAAATTAATACCAGAAATAGAAGATATTTTTGAAAAAAACAATATTAAAGGAGCTATTCTTATAGTTGATGATAATAGTCCTGATGGAACAATAGATTTAATTAATTCTTTTTCTAAAAAATATGGAAATTTATATTTATTATTAAGACCAAGAAAAATGGGTTTAGGATCAGCTTATAGAGATGGATTTAATTATATTTTAAAAAATTTTGAAACTGAATATATTGCTGAAATGGATGCTGATGGTTCTCATCCACCAATTTTCTTACCAAAAATGATTTATAAATTAGAAAAAGAAAATGCAGATGTTGTAATAGCTTCAAGATATATTAAAGGAGGAAAAATTTATGGTTGGAATTTAAGAAGGAAAATAACTAGTATTGGAGCAAATTTATTAGCTAGAATTTTTACAAGAATAAAAATTAAAGATTTTACATCAGGATATAGAATATATAAAACTAATGTTCTTAAAAAAATAAATTTTTCAAAAGCTAGTAGTAGTTTTGCTTTTCAAATTGAAATGGTTTATAATTGCGTAAAAAATGGATTTAAAATTATCGAAGTACCATTCACATTTATTGATAGAAAAATAGGAAAATCTAAACTTAAAATGAGTGAATATATTTATTTCATTTTTACTTTATTTAAAATTCTTTTTAAAATTAGGTGAATAAAAAATGGTTAAAATTTCTGAAATTGGAGAAAAAGAAATAGTTAAATATATTCTTTCAAAAATTTCAGCACCTGAAACATCTTTAATAGGGATAGGAGATGATGCAATAGATTTTATTGAAAAAAAAGAAAGAATTGTTTTAAGTGTTGATATGCTTGTTTTTTCAACAGATGTTCCAAAAGGAATGAGTTTAAAACAAGTAGGATGGAAAGCTATAACATCAACTGCAAGTGATCTTGCATCAAAAGGAGCAAAACCATTATATTTTATGACTTCAATTGGATTACCACGTTCATTAAAATTTGAAGAATTTAAAGAATTATGGAAAGGAATGAATGAAGCTGCTAAATTTTATAATGGGAAAATAATTGCTGGAGATACTAATGAAGCAAAAGAAATTATAATCGATGTTATTGGAATAGGGATTGCTAAAAAAATATTATCAAGAAAAGGTGCAAAAGAAGGAGATATAATTGCTGTTACAGGATTATTTGGAAAAAGTTCATCAGGATTAAAAATATTACTTGAAGGAATAAGGAAGGAAGGATTTAAAGAACTTATCAATTCTGCATTAAATCCTCGTGCAAAAATAATTGAGGGACAAATTCTTGCAAATTCAGGATATGCTTCAGCATGTATAGATTCAAGTGATGGATTAGCTTTATCATTATATGAATTAGCAGAAGCAAGTAAAGTTGGAATATATATAACTCATCCACCAATAGATAAATTAGTTGAAAAATTTTCTAGGAAGTATGATTTCTCCTTATTCGATTTAGTTTTTTATGGAGGAGAAGAATATGAACTTATTGTAACAATTAAACCTGAAGGATGGAAATATGTAAAAAAATTATTTGAAAAAAATAATAAAAAAATAATAAAAATAGGCAATGTAGTAAATCGTAATGAGGGAATTTCTGTTTATTGGGAAAATAAAAGAAGAGCCCTTGAAAAAAGAGGATGGATCCATTTTAAATAATTTAAAGTTTTCCTATAGATATTAAAGCATTTTTTATAATTTCTTCTTGTTCTTTTGTAACAGGTAATACGGGTCTCCTTGGATATCCACCCGGCTTACCAATTAAATTTAAAGCAGCCATTATTGGTGCAGGATATGTTGCAGTAAGAAAAGCCTTTTTTAATATGCATAGTTTATTTTGTATTTCTTTTGCTTTTTCAAAATTCCCTTTTTGAAATTCTTCATAAAGTTTAGTTACCATATCAGGCACAATATTTCCAACAGCATTTACCATTCCTTTTCCTCCTATGACTAATGATGCAAACATTAATTCATCTACTCCTATAATAAGTGATATTTTATTTCCTACTCTTCGAACATATTCTTCAAATTGAATTAAATTTGCACTACTATCTTTTAAAGCAATAATATTATCTGTTTCTAATACAAGTTTTTCAAGTATTTCTGGAGTTATATTTATGCCAGCTCTTGGAGGATTATTATAAAGTATTATAGGAATTTCTGCACTTTCAGCAATGTTTTTAAAATGCTCAAACAATTCTTTATCACTAACTTTTATGTAATATGGTGTAAGAACAACTGCAGCATCAGCTCCTATATCTTTTGCATATTTAATTACTTGCATTGTTTCTTTAGCAAATATTCCTCCAGTGCATAAATAAATAGGAACTTTCCCATTTGCTTGATCTATAACTATTTCACCAACTCTTTTCCTTTCTTCAGGATACATTAAATAGAAAGCTCCAACAGTTCCAGATGCAAATATAGCATGAGCACCTCCTTCTATTACATAATCAACCATTTCTCTAAGTGCATTTTCATCTATTTCTTCATTCTTTTTAAAAGGGGTTACTAAAGCTGGAATATTCCCTTTTACTTCAATTTTCTTCATTCTATATCACCATTTAAAATATTGAATATTTTAAAAATAAAGAATTATAAAAATTTATTATCTAAAGTATCTATTTTTTAAGAAATAATTTTTTAGATATGGACCGGCCGAGATTTGAACTCGGGACCTCTCCGACGCCAGCGGAGCGATCTTCCAGACTGATCTACCGGCCCATTAATATTAGTTTTAAAAAAAAGTTTAATATAACTTTTAAAATTAAATTAAATAAAAAATAGCTTTTTAAAAACTTTCTTATATTATTTAAATTGAAAATCTTTATAAAGTTATTAAATTATAAATAAAAATGTTTATGAAAACTATAGCTAAAATAGAAGAACCATTACATGGTTATTCTCAAGAAATTGCTATAATTCCTATAGATAATCTTAAAGTTATAGAAATACAAAGACCTCCTTCAAAATTTCATATTAAAAGACTTAGTGAATCTATTAGAAAAATAGGTTTTATAATTCCTTTAGTTGTTGTAAAAAGAGGGAATGAGAATATAATAATTGATGGACAACATAGATTTCTTGCAGCAAAAGAACTTGGAATAAAACAATTGCCTGCTATTATAATTCCTGAAAAATATGCACATGAATTAATGGAATTAAATATTGAGAAGCAAATGTCTCTTAGAGAAAAAGCATATGTTGCTTTAAATGTTTATAGAATGTATCTAAAAGAAAAACCAGAAATAAATGAAGATGATGGGCAAATAATGGATTCCATTGAATTTGCTTATTATGTTACTTTAGGAATTGCTTATGAAAAAACACCAAAGCTTTTTGGTTCAGCATATGAATCTATTTTAAAGAAAGTTGATTTCTTCCTTTCAAAACCATTAAAGAATGCTATAAAAGAAAGAGAAGAAAGAGCTGAAATTTTAATAGAAACAGATAATATAGCAAGAGAAGCAATAGAAAAAGTTAGGGAAATTGGAATAGATCATCCATTTTTATATAAAGAAGTAGTATCTTTTTGTACACCAGTAAAGAGGAAAAGGAAAGTTGAACAAAGTTTTAATGAATTATTTAATACTTTAAAAGATAATCTAAAAAGCTTAATATCAAATCCTCATAAAATAAGAGAACATAAATTTTCTACTATGATTGAAATATAAAAAATCATTTAGCTTTTAAGTATTTCGTTACTATTGCAAAAAATTTACCACCAACATGATGTAATACATTTGCTTCTTTAGCTAAAATATTATCTTTAAATAAATTCTCTTCAATATATGCTTTTAATATTTCAGCAATATACAATATTTGTTCATTTATTATTATTTTATTTCTAACTTTACATTCTAAATTCCCTACGCATTCATTTATTATTGGTGGCTTAACTTTTTTAGATTCTGTGAATGATAATTTTAATAGCTTAGCTTTATCTAATTTACTTCCACTTTTAGTTCCAGCTAACCATACTTTATCTAATAGATTTATTGAAGGAATATTAACCGTAAATTCTCCAATTTCATCTAATAATTTGTGCGTATATCCTTTAGACCATAAAGATATAGCTATTAATGGAGGATCATCGCATATAGGAGTAATCCAAGAGCATGCCATAATGTTTATTTTACCATCTTTTCCAATAGAGCATATCATTACAACTGGACGTGGATGAAGAAGCTTATAAGATTCATTAAGATTAACCTCAATTTTCATAAATTATGATATTTTATAATATAATAAAAACTTAATCTTTTAATTTCTATCAAATGTCTTAAATTTTTATAAGAAAAGATTTTAAAAATATTAAAATTTATGCCATTTATACTTTCTTAATTTTTTAGTTTCTCCAAAACCACAAGCAGCACATCTTCTTTTAGAAACATGAAAAGCTACTCTACCGCATCTTCTACATCTTACATGTACTTTTTTATTTCCTTTACCAAAAGAGGGGGTACCTTTCACCATTTCTCATAAACCCATTTATTTTTTTATTAAAAGTGGGGATATCATTATTATATTATCCCCTCTTATAACTATTGAGCCTAGCTTATTAGTATTTTCATCATTTATTATTTCTTCAGCATCTTCAAGAACGAGATTCATATGTTGATCATATCCTTGAAGGAATCCTCTAAGAGTTTTTCCATTCCTAAGTTTTACTAAAACTTTTTCACCTAAACTTTTTGAAAGAACTTTAAGAGATATATCTATAGACAATCTTTCCACCCAGCCATTGTTTTTCTAATAAAATAGTACAATAATAAAAATATATCTTTTAATATAGGCTTTATATACTATGAAAGAGAAAAAATGAATATTTATTATAGAAAATTAACTGGAATGAGTAAAAGAGATTTTATCAAATCATACATAAATAAATTACCTAAAATTATTGAAGAAAAATTATTAATTGAAAGTAAAATAAATATATACATAATAAATTATGAAAAAATTAATTTTTATTATTTTCAAAATAAAGCATTGCTTTTTTTACATAATTCTAAATTTTTTCCAGCATTATCTTTAAAAATTAATTCAGAAATATTTTCTAAATTACCAAGTGTTTTTATTGATAAAGGAGCTATTCCACATATATGCAATGGAGCAGATGTTATGAGGCCTGGAATAGTTAAATTTAATGGTAATTTTTCAATAGGAGATATTGTTTTAATTAAAGATATAGACTATTCTAAAATTATAGCTATTGGAGAAGCTTTAAAAGAATCTTATTTATGTATTGAAGAAAAAAAGGGAAAAATTATAAAAAATATTCACTATATAGGAGACAATATTTGGAAAATATTACCTGAAATAGAAGGCTTTATTAATAGATTTGATTAATATATAATTTAGAAAAAATGGCAAAAAGAAATAATAATGAAGAAAAAATTTGGAAAGAAATAGAAGAAGCAATAAAAGAAGTTTCAGAAAAAGAAGAAATAAAAGAAGAAGAGAAAGAAATAAAAATAATTTTACCTGAACCTAAAATTAAAAAAGAAGAAAAAATTGAAAAGGGAGAGGCAAGACTTTATTATATGATATATAATGAAGATATTTTATTAGATCCTTTAATAGAAATTTTGAAAAATGGTGGTTTTATAATTATAGATGTTCCTCAAAAAATAGATATTGAGAATTTTAAAATTTTCTTATTAAGATTAAAAGATAGTATTGATGAAATTGGTGGAGATATTGGATGGATAGAAAATAAAAAAATAATACTTTTATCACCAAGTACAATAATTAAATTATGATAAACAAATACTATCTAAATTTTTAGGAGTATATATTCTAGCTGGAATAATTTTATTAGCTGCTTTTGCAATACTTTCTATAGCTTCAGGTTCTCCATGTAAAATTATTAAATTTTTAGGTTTAGGAGATACTTTTTTTAAATAATCTAGTAATTGTTGTCTACTTGAATGTCCTGAAAAACCATCAACTTTATCTATTTTCATTTTTACATGAATAACTTTTGTTTTACCATTTTCATTCATTAATGAAACATCTCTAATACCTTTTAAAAGTTTCCTGCCCAATGTCCCTTCTACTTGATAACTTACAAATATTAAAAAGTTCTTCTCATCTTCAGAAAGTTCTCTAAAGTAATTTAATACTGGCCCTCCTTCTAACATTCCAGAAGTAGACAATATTATACATGGACTTTTAGAATTTATTACTTCTTCTCTTTGAGAATTATTTAATACCGTTGTTACATATTCTGAAGAAAATGGATTTAATCCTTCATCAAGTAAAGGTCTTAAATCATTTGATAAATATTGTGAATACGCTGTATGAATTGCAGTAGCTTCATTTATAAGACCATCTACGAATATAGGCACTTCAGGGATGAGATTATTTTTGATTAAATTGTCTAATACTAAAAGAATTTCTTGCGCTCTTCCTACTGCTGGAACAGGTATTAAAGCTTTACCCCCTTGTTCAATAGTTTGCTTAACATAGCTTGCTAAGAGTTTCTCACTATCTTCTCTTGTAAATGGTACAAAGGTATTCCCATAAGTACTTTCTATGATGAGAGTTTCTAATTTTGGAAATTTATAAGTGCTAGCATCTAATAAACGAGTTTTTTCAAATTTAAAATCACTTGTATAAATAATATTATGAAAACCTTCTCCAATATGTAAATGAATTATAGCGGATCCTAATATATGACCAGAATTATACATTGTTAATCTAATATCTGGAGTAATGTTTGTTACGGTTTTATACTTTAAAGGGATTGTATGTAAAAGCATTTTCCTAATTTCTTTTTCAGTATATGGTGGTTGAACCCCTTCTTTTTCAGCTACATTTATAAAATCGCTTTGAAGCATAGCCATTAATGGAAGTGTAGGTTCTGAACAAAAAACAGGAACATTAATATCATACTTGAATAAATATGGAACAAGTGCTGAATGGTCTAAATGAGCATGAGAAATAATTATTGCATCTAATTGAAATATTTTTTCAGCTATCGCATCAAATCTTGGAAATTGATTTATTAAAGAATTTGCTCCAGGATCTATTCCACAATCTATTAAAACTTTACTTTCTTTTGTTTCAACTAATATTGCTGATCTTCCAACTTGTTGTCCTGACCCTAATATTGTTATACTTAAATCTTCAATATTCAATAAAATAGGTCTAAAAATTCTTTCACCAATATTCCTTAAAACATCTTTTCTTTCAATTATTGATCCATACATAAAGCCTCTTATTTGCTCAAGAGTTTTTGAATGCATTAATGGAGAGTTTATTATTCTTGGTTTCCATAAAGTTAATTTTGTTAAATCATCAAAAATATTTTTATAATTATTCAATATTTCATCTGGATTGTATGCTTCAATAATAATTTCTCCTAATAATTCATCAAGATAAATATTCTTTATTTTATCAATTGGAATTTTCTCTTTAATTATACTTTCAACTTTCTCTTTAGGTAATCTAATAGATGGGTCTGATCTTATTACAACTCTTTTCTTTATAAGACTTACTAAATCTCTAGCAATTTGATCTTGTTCATAGAATATTTTAGGATTTTTTGTATATATTGCTAGTTTTGTTCCTTCATATTCAATCCTAGTTATAGCTACTTCTTTAGGAGCAATTGTTGTAAAATATCTTACTATATCATTTCTTATTGTTTCCATTTTTTTAACTATCTCTTATTTTTATTATATGTTTTTCTATTTTTATTTAACCAAAAAATGGTTTAATGTATTTTTCTTTTTCTTTAGGAGATAATTCTGTATACCCTTTTGTTTTAGAAATATATGCTAAATCTATACTATCTCCAGTACCTATATCTCTTTTTATAGCTGATGCTACTGCTTTAGCAGAAAGCATTAAAGCTTCTTCTAAAGTTAAATCTTTTCTATACTCTGCCTCAATAATTCCATATGCAATTGGAGAGCCTGAGCCTGTTGATACTATATTTTCTTCTGTTAAAGAACCTGTAAAATCAATAGTATAAAGATGGGATCCTGTAGAATCTATTCCTCCAATTATTACTTGTGCAAGTAATGGGAATGCTCTTTCTCTAAAAAATAGATTAGCTGCTAATCTAGAAATTGAAATAATATCCATTGGTTTTCCATGGGTTATTTGATAATAATTTATATTTGCTTTAAGAATATTTATTAAAATTTGAGCATCAGCAACTCTTCCTGCAATAGTTATAGCTGCATTATCTGAAAGTGGAAATAATTTTTTCCCTTTTCTATGTGCTACAAAATATCCCGCAGTAACTCGAGTATCTGTAGCAAATACTACAGCATCTTTAATAGATAATCCAACAGTTGTTGTTCCAGTTTTTCTTATATTTTCCATTGAAGTATTAATATGTTTAATATTCATTGAATATCTCCAAATTTTTATATTCTATAATAATTTACTACTTTTAAAAAATTTTACATAAAGAAAAACTTAAACTTAAATAAAAAGTTTTATTTTAAAATTTATTAAAAATGAAAAATATTAAGTTTCAATTTCAGACTTTAGATATTCTTCAATAAAAGATACTTTTTCAATTTCTGACATGTGATTATAAATTATTCTTGAAACAAGTTTTTTAGCAATTTGTAATGTTGGAAGTAGAAAAGCTTCTTTAGGTATTTTTATTATAACTTCTTTTCCTAATAATTCTATAAAGAATTTATTGACTTCCACTTCTTTTATTCTATCATGTAAAAGATATTTAATTTTTTCAATTGGGTCTGTTATAATTTTTCTAATTTTACATTCATATATTAAAGATTTGCCTGCAAGAGGAGGATTAAAATCAACTTGTACTCTTCCAGAACTTATTGAACGAATAACTCCTTCTTTTCCATCTATAGAAACTTTAGCTCCAATAGTTGGAGTTACTTCACTTGATCTAAATCTTCTTAAAGGAATTACTTTTATTTTATTTGGATCCCTTGGACCGAATGCATTTTCAGGTGGAATTTCAATAGTAATTTCTGAATTTTCTTCTAATCCTATTAATTTTTCTTCAACACTTTTTAAAATCCAACCATCACCTATGATAATTAATTTAGGTTCATAAATTATAGATGGATTGTATAAACCAGCTTTTTTTGCTTCTTCTTCAATAGTTGTTTCAAATACTTCATTAGTTTCTTTTATACGAGCTGTATAATCTAGTAATATGAAACTCCCTTTTTCTATAGGCATATAATCACCATATTTTTAAATAATCTTATAAAAAATAAAAGAACTTAAATATATCTTTTTTTAAAAAATTCAATAAACTATCTTAAATCCTCTATATTCACCTTTATATTCTTCCCATATAGTTTCAACTTTTTCTACGATTGCTTCAGGAGGCCCTTTTTTACACCATTCAATCATTTTTTCAATAGATTCTTTATTTCCTTCAAAAATAGCTTCAACTCTTCCATCTGGCAAATTTCTAACCCATCCAGATAATTGTAATTTATCAGCCATTTTTTTAGTATTCCATCTAAAAAATACTCCTTGTACTAACCCTGAAATAAAAACATGCACTCTTGCTTTCTCCATCCCCATTCCATTTTAAAAATTTTTAGATAAGAAATATATTAATTTAATGAAATATATGCAATTAAAAGAATGGGATATAATTATTATTGGAGCTGGACCAGCAGGATTAATATCAGCTATTCATTCTTCAAAAAATAATTGTAAAGTATTATTATTAGAAGAACATAATCATATTGGAAAACCAGAAAAGTGTGCTGGATTATTAAGCATTTCTGGATTAAGAAAAATAAATATTCCAATTGAAAATTTTTATATTCAAAATTTTATTAATGGAGCAATTATTAAATCTCCTAAAAATAATATTATTGAAATAAATCCTAAAAGAAAAGTTGCAATAGTAGTTAATAGAAGATTATTTGATCAATTTTTAGCATCTTTAGCAATAAAAAAAGGAGCATGTATTGAATTAGGTATAAAAGCTTTAAAAATTTTAAATAATAAAGAAAATGTAAAAATTTTTTCTTCTAATAAAAAAGAATATTCATCTAGAATAGTAATTAATGCTATGGGAAAAAATTCTATACAATTAGGATATAAAGCTGGAAGAGATATAGAAAAATGGTTACCAGCAATTCAAGCAATAATTGCAAATCATTCATTTAATAAAGATTATGCATATGTATTTTTTAAAGATTATATAAAAGGATTTTTTGGATATTTTATACCTATAAATGAAGAAATTGGAAAAATTGGTTTAGCTACAAAATATTTTCCATTAAAAGCATTTAATAAATTTATTAAAGAAGAATTCCCAAAAACTAAAATAATAGGTATTTCATTTTCTTCTATTTATACTGGCAAACCAATTAAACCAGCATATAAAAATAGAATGCTATTCGTTGGAGATGCTGCTGGACATGTAAAAGCAACAACTGGTGGAGGAATAATATTTGGTGGATTAGGAGCAATTTTTGCAGGAGAAATTGCAAGTAAAATATGCAATTTAGAAAAAAATGATGAAAAAGAAATTTTTAAAAATTATGGAAAAATATTAGAGAAAAAAATTTATCCAGAACTTGAAACAATGGCATTTTTAAGAAATTTATTAAACAATATTCCAATTCCATTACTTGAAAAAATTTTTAAAACAATAAAAGAAAGTGGATTAGAAAAAGATATAGAAAATCTTGGGGACATGGATTTTCAAAGAAAAACAATTATTGAAATAATTAAAAAGAATATTTTAAAAAATGGAGTAAATGTTTTTTATAATTTTATAAAAACATTTTTCTAAAAAGATAACTATATATAGTAGCTTTTTTGATAAAAAAGCAATGAGTAAAACAATTTTACCACTTTGTAATTGGTGTCATAAACCAATTATTCCAAAAGAGAAAAGTGTTAATTTCCCTTGTCCAAATTGTGGAAAAGTATTAATTTGGAGATGTGGAAAATGTAGAAAAATGGGTCAACCATACGTATGTCCTGCATGCGGTTTTAAAGGACCATAAAGGTGAGATTATGGCAAAAGTATTAGCAACATATAGAATTTTTCCAAATAGTGATGAAGTAGATTTAAAAAAATTATTAAATTTAATAAATGAAAAATTACCAGAAAATTTTAAAATTTATGCATATAAAGAAGAGCCAATAGCTTTTGGATTAAAAGCATTAATAATACAATTTTTAATGCCTGATGAAGCTGGATATTCAAGAAAAATTGAAGAATTTTTAGAAGAGTTTGAGGAAATTTCAGAAGTAACTATTATAAATGTTCAAAGGTTTCATGAATAAAACTTAATAACAGCCAAATATATAATTATTATATAGAAAATGTTAAAGAATAATAAAGAACTTAGATTAAGAGTAGCTGAAGCAAGACGTAGAGATGTTGGTTATGGAATTGCACGTATAGATAGAGAAGTAGGTGCAAGCATAGGACTTTCAACAGGAGATATTATAGAAATTCAAGGTAAAAAAATTGCAGCTGCAACTTTATGGTTAGGATATTCTGATGAGAAAGAGAAGGATATTATTAGAATAGATGGGTATATAAGAAGTAATGCTGGAGTATCACTAAACGAATATGTTATTGTTAGAAAAGCTGATGTAAAAGAAGCAATTTCAGTAACTTTAGCACCAGTTAATACATCTATAAAAACTGATGAAAATTTAACAAGAATAATAAAAAGTAGATTAATAGATTATCCAGTAATTCAAAAGAATGTTATTCCTGTGCTATTCTTTGGAAATTTATTTACTTTTGCAGTATTACAAACAAAACCTCCAGGAGTAGTTAAAATCACACCTAAAACAAATATTATAATACAAAGTAGAGTTTTGCAAGAAAAAGCTCTTAAAGCAAGTGTAACATATGAAGATATAGGTGGCCTTAAAGAAGAAATTCAAAGAATTAGAGAAATGATAGAGCTTCCATTAAAATTTCCAGAAATATTCCAAAAATTGGGTGTAGAGCCTCCAAAAGGAGTATTATTATATGGCCCTCCAGGATGTGGAAAAACACTTTTAGCAAAAGCAGTTGCAAATGAAAGTGATGCAAACTTTATACTTGTAAATGGTCCAGAAATAATGAGTAAATATTATGGAGAAACTGAAGCAAGATTTAGGGAAATATTTAAGAGAGCTGAAGAAAATGCTCCTAGTATAATTTTCATAGATGAAATAGATGCGATTGCTCCAAAAAGGGGAGAAGTAACAGGAGAAGTAGAGAAAAGGGTTGTTGCACAATTGCTTGCTTTAATGGATGGACTTGAAAGTAGAGGTCAAGTTATTGTCATAGGTGCTACAAATAGGATAGAAGCAGTAGACCCTGCTCTTAGAAGGCCTGGAAGATTTGATAGAGAAATTGAAATAGGAATACCTACTAAAAATGATAGGAAAGAAATACTTCAAATACATACTCGTGGAATGCCACTTTCATCTGATGTAAATCTAGATATGTTAGCTGAAATTACTAAAGGATATACTGGAGCAGATTTAGCTGCACTTTGTAGAGAAGCTGCTATGAAATGTATTAGAAGAGTTTTACCTAGTATAGATTATTCTGAAGAAAATATTTCACCTGAATTATTAGAAAGTTTGGAAGTAACAATGAAAGATTTTCTTGATGCTTATAAAGAAATAACGCCTACAGCAATGAGAGAAGTTGAAGTTGAAGTATCTAGTGTTAAATGGGAAGATATTGGAGGTCTTGAAGAAGTAAAACAAAAATTAATAGAAGCAATTGAATGGCCTTTAAAATATCCTGAAAAATTTTCTAGAATGGGAATTTCTCCTCCAAAAGGAGTATTATTATATGGCCCTCCAGGATGTGGAAAAACACTTTTAGCAAAAGCAGTTGCAAATGAAAGTGATGCAAACTTTATACTTGTAAATGGTCCAGAAATATTTAGTAAATGGGTTGGAGAATCTGAAAAAGCAATAAGAGAAATATTTAGAAAAGCTAGAATGGCTGCTCCTTCAATAGTATTCTTTGATGAAATAGAAGCAATTGCTATGAAAAAAGAATTGCTTGGGGATGATTCAGGAGTATCTTATAGAGTAATAAGTCAATTGGTAACAGAAATAGATGGAGTTAAGAAGCTTTCAGATGTTATTGTTATAGGTGCAACAAATAGACCAGATTTAATAGATCCTGCAATGCTTAGACCAGGAAGATTAGATTGGCTTGTATATGTTCCTCCACCAGATGAAAAAGCGAGATTACAAATATTAAGGATATATACAAAGAAAATGCCATTATCCCCTGATGTTTCGCTTGAATATTTAGCAAAAATTACAGAAGGATATAGTGGAGCAGATTTAGAAAATTTATGCAGAGAAGCTGCTTTACAAGCAATGAGAAGAGATATAAATTCTGAAATTGTTACTTTTAACGATTTTGAAAATGCATTAAAAACAATTAAGCCAAGCATATCTCCTTCAATGATTAAAGAATATGAAAGAATAAAAGAGAAAATCAGAATAAGCGAGAAGCCATCTCCAATAATAGGATGAAAATAATGTTATATAATAATTCTCTTTTAATTACAATATATGAAACTATAAATAAAATGGGTGGAAAAGTATTAACATCAACATTATTAGAAGAATTGAAAAGAAAAGGCTTAGAAATTACATTGAAAGACATTTATGCAATATTATTAAAGCTAGAAATAAATGGGAAAATAAGAGTAACATCTTTAGATAAAGATAAAAAAATGATCGAAGTGATAGCTACTTAATCCACATATCTAAGCTTGTTTTACCTTTGCTTTTTAATAATGCTTCTTTTAATTTATTCAATGCATTTTGTACTCTTTCAATAGAAAAATCGTGTTCATCACATAAAAATTTTATTATTCCATCATAATTTGGCTCTTTCCATTCTAAATTATAATTATCTGTAACTTTTGGATTTAAGAAAATATCCCTAATAATAGATGGGTCAATTGATAAAGAAGCTTTTTGAATTTCTAAAACTTTTTCTATAGAACCATATTGTTTTATTAATTTTAAAGCTTTTTTTGGTCCAATCCCATATATTCCTTCTGCATAATCTGTTCCAACAAGTATTCCAATATCAATAAGTTCTTTTCTATTAATTTTTAATAAATTTAACATTTTATCAAGATATATTATTTCAGGCTTAACTTCAACATATTCCTTCCTTCCTGGTAAACGTCTTTTACCAACTATTGAAAGATTTCTAATAAGCCTAGGAGAACCAAATAAAAGAGAATCCATATCTTGAGAAGCAGAAGCATAAACATCTCCTTTTAAAGCAAGATAAGCAGCTTGAGCTTCGCCTTCAGAAGGTGCTTGAATGCTTGGATTTCCCATTAATTCAATTAATTTTTTAGCACTATTTATTATTTCTTCATTTAATTGTGCGGATCTTATAGCATATTTTTTTGCTTCTTCTATTTCTCCTTTTTCTAAATATTCTTTATAAAGAGCTTCAGCTTCTTTTCTAATTTCTTCCCTTTCTTCAATTGTAACTCTTTTAAGTTCAGGAGGTCTTCCATCAAAAACAAATACAGGCTTAATCCCTTTTTCAATAAAATTTATTGTTCTAAAAAATAATCCACTTAAATGACTTGTAATTCTACCTTTTGAATCCATTAAAGGTTTTCCATCTTGACCTCTAATAATAGAAAGAAATTGATAAAGCATATTATATGCATCAAAAGCAATAGCTTTACCATTAAGATTTTCCAATTCAATAATAGTTACTGCTTCTGAAGGAATTATTTCTCTTATTTTTACACCCATATGGAATCTATTATAGATAAAGAAAAACTAAAATATTAATTTATGTTAAAAAATTTCAGCATCTATTACAAAGTTATATTTCCTTGGAGCAATTTCTAAAACTTTTTTATAATTAAGAATATTAACTTTCCTTCCATATTTTTTAATATTTTCTATAAATTCTTTAATAGCTTTTTCTTCTTCTCCTTCTTTACAAATACAATAATAATGTAAATATGCTTTAGATTTAGCAATTTTGCATGCTATATCTAAAAAATCTCTAGCTTTATAAGGAAGATTCATAATAATTCTATCTGCAAAATTTTCTTTTCCTTTAAGAATTTCTCTTGCATCCCCTAATATAGCTTCAACCCTATTTTTTACTTTATTAATTTCAATATTTTTCTTTAAGTATTCATATGCATAAGGATTAATTTCAATAGAATAAACATGAGAAACATTACAAATTTTTGCAATAAGTATTGAGAATGGCCCCACTCCAGCAAACATATCAACAACAATTTCATTATTTTTTACTTGAGATGCTACACGTAAATGTTCTGTTGAAAGTTTAGAAGAGAAGAAAACTTTTTTAATATCAAGAAGAAAAATACAACCATTTTCTTTATGAATAGTTTCTGTTTTTCCAGATCCAAATAGAACTTCATATTCCCTAATACGATATTCTCCACTAATAGAGCTTTTCTTTAAAAGGACAGTATCAATATTTTTATGAATATTTTTTATTGCTTCTGCAATATCTTTTATATATTTTTCATATTCTTTTCTTGATTCTATAATAGCAATATTACCAATAATTTCAAAAGATTTTGGAGCTAAATTTGCTATATCTTTTCCATATTTTTTTAATAAATATTCTTCTATACTTCTTGGCTTAATTAATCTTAAAGGAAAATCTTTTAAAATAATAGAATAATAATCAAACTTATTTTTTAAAAAATTTTCATTAATTTTTTCTTTTAATGGAATGAATAAATATTCTCCATTGCTTATAATTCTATAATTTGAATTAAGTAAATTATTTTCTTTTATTAATTTTAAAGCTTTTTCCCCATCTTTTTTTAAGATTTTTAAAGCCCATGAAATATTATTCATATTTTCATAAAAAATGTAATAAAAGAAAATAAAAGAATTTATACTTCTTTTTTAAAGAAAAATTTTATAAGAAGAAAAAAATAAAATTTTAAAATGGGCCCGTAGCTTAGCCAGGTAGAGCACCGGAATATGAAAAGTGGTGAAGCTCTTAACTAAAAGGAAGCTACCCGGAAGGAAGTATTATTTACTTCCTGGGTAAGGGTCGCGGGTTCAACTCCCGTCGGGCCCGTCATTAAATTTATTTCATATAACACAATTACGTGTTAATTATAACTTACAACTTATGTTTTGGTTTCTCTACTATTCCACTTCACATGTTATCAATAGATTTTTCAATTATTAGAACAGTACATTTCATTCTTCTGTAGATTTAAACCATTTCTTTTGGAAGATAATTATGATTATTAATTTTCTATTTATAAATGAAAAAAATGTTGAGTATATGATCATAAAAGGAAAAAATTGATTTTAGAAATAAAAGGATTAATTTTTAAAAAGATGATGATTTTATTCCATTATAAAAAACTACTCTACTTAATATATTGTAATATCATTTTTAAATTAAAGTGACATTATTTAATTTTAATAATTCGATGAATTTTTATAGCTATGTAGGAGGATAATAAAGCTTTTAATAAATCTCCTGGTAAAAATGGAAAAATTCCAATTATTAAAGCACTTAATATATTTCCTCCTAGCCAATAAGAAAGTTGAACAATTCCTAAGCAATATATAATTGCTGTGCCAATTAAAGTAGATAATAGAGTCCATTTAAAGCTAAAAGTTTTTTTCATTTCGATCATTTTTCCAATAATGTAAGCTCCTATAATAAATCCTATTAAATATCCACCTGTAGGTCCAATTAATACTCCAAAGCCTGCTTTACCGTACGCAAAGACTGGAAAACCAATTATGCCAATAAGAATATAGATAATTTGACTTAATAAAGCTAATTTACTTCCTAATATTGCTCCTGCTAAATAAACAAAAAATGTTTGTAAAGTTATTGGCACATAAGAAATTGGAATGCTAATATAGGCACCTAAAGCTGTTAAAGCTGCAAATAATGAAGCTAAAGAATAAGATATAGTTTTAGATTTAATAGTATACATTCTTGCTTCACTTTTTTATTAAGAAAAATTTTAGATATCAAAAAGTTTTACAATTTATTGAAGAGTGTGATATTTATAAGTTTTTTATGATATATGAGGGAGTAAATTTAATAATTTATTTTTAGAGTTTATTAAAAGCATGATAGAAAATTATTGATCATGTTAAGTGATAGAATAAAAAAGCTTGCTATTGAAAGTTTAATTTTCAATGGTTATTGAAAATATCATGTTTTTTCTTTTGCTTAAAAAGTATGGACCGGCCGAGATTTGAACTCGGGACCTTCCCGGTGCGAGCGGGATGATCTTCCAGACTGATCTACCGGCCCATTTATTAGCAATAAATATTAAAATAGATGAATTTTTAAATTTTTTAATTTATTTTAAGTTATTTTTCACTTTTTAAATTTTCTAAGAATTTTACTATCAATAGTTTTATTTAAAAATTTATTAATTGCCATATTATTTTTAAATAATGCTTTTTAAAAATATATACATCTATCTATTAAACATAGAAATTGGTATTGCGGAGGTCGCTTAGCTTGGTCAAGAGCGCCGGACAAAATAATCCGGAATGAGGCTCCGGAAGAATTGGAGAATCCCATAGGGGTGCGTGGGTTCAAATCCCACCCTCCGCATAAAATTTAAAAATAAATATCCTTATTTTTTCGAATGATTTTTATTTTTAAATTTTCTAAAAAGCAAAGAAGGTGAGTTTTTGTTTTTTAACTAAAAATATTCTTTTAAGCATAATAAGTGTAAAGAAAAAAGGTATTTGAGGGATAAAGCAAATATAGCCGTAAAAGAAAAAAAGCTAGAATTTAAAGCTAATAATTCTTCTTTTTAAAAAAAGGTATTTTTAAAGAAAAAATAAAAATCTTTTTTTAAATATTTTTAATGAAAAATTAATAAGACTCTTTTTTATATTAATTATCCTAGCGGCCGTAGTCTAGTCTGGACAAAATTGGGAAAAATAGGACATTGGCCTTCCGATAATTAGAAGAAAGCCAATGATCCCGGGTTCAAATCCCGGCGGCCGCATAATTTTTAAATGAGTAAAAAAATGAATTAAAAAATATGCAATTTTCTAATTTTAAATTTTAATAATTATAATATTCATCCTCAAGAAAAATATCACAATAATAAAATGTCTTTCCTTGTACATTTTGTTTTACTATTTCTCCAATTTTTATAGGTATAGGTTCATTAAATATTGGACCATCATAAACAAAGCAATGATATTCTCCATTTTCACCAGCAGGATCAACAGTAAGTGGCAGCTTTCTTAAAAAATCTTCATTCAATTCTTTTCCTACATATGATGGACCAAGAATATTTCCATCTACACATGTTACAATAGCTTTAAAACCAAACTTAATAAATTGTAGAACTAATTCTTTAGTATCTTTTCTCCAAAGTGGAAAATATCCTTTAAATCCTTCAGAATAAAGCATTTTCTCTCTATAACTTCTTACATCTTCAAGAAAAATATCACCAAAAACAAATCCTTTTATTCCTTTTTCTTTATATTTTATTAAAACACTTCTCATTATTATGCCATATTCTTCTATTGA
>Ga0185307_1000277_pt1 | contig 34328 bp, 31 predicted proteins | sample LHCtaG_FD_128010 | JGI IMG/M metagenome (GOLD analysis project Ga0185307, IMG submission 128010) | Hot spring microbial communities from Little Hot Creek, USA to study Microbial Dark Matter (Phase II) - LHC4sed_matched (SPADES... | ecosystem: Environmental > Aquatic > Thermal springs > Hot... | reverse complement strand
CATAATTTCGTCATTGTCGAGGGCAGTTTTATAACCTTATAACGCTAACCAGCGCTACTGGACTAGGGCAGTGATGTGGGTTGAAAGCGATGAGGGGTGATTAGCTCTGCCATGCTGAGCCCCTCGATACCCTTGAGCTCCGACTGGCTCCGCGAAAGGCTCTATAGCGAGGCCCTCAAGAGGAGGGCGGCCGTAGCGATAGGGGTCGGCGCAGAGAGGGAGGGCTATCCGGAGAAGGTATTGAGGGACGCGAGGAGGGCCGTGGAGAAGGGGATAGCGCGCGTGAAGGTGGTCGGCCCCGACGAGGTCGTCGAGAAGTTGTCTCGGCAATGCGATGGAGTGGAGCTCGTGCCCTCCCGCAGGCCCGAGGCGGAGCTCGTGGAGATGTTGCTGAGGGGCGAGGTGGACGCCGCGATGAGGGGGACCCTCTCAGCCAACAAGACGCTGAGGGAGCTGAAGAGGTCCTTCGGGCTCAATAAGATCCACAGGGTCGCGGTGCTGGAGACCCCTCAGCGCACCGCATTCCTCTTGGCGCCAGTCGGAGTCGACGAGGGGAACGACGTGGACGACAAGGTCGAGCTGACGAGAGGAGGGGTCGCGTTGCTGAGGGCCCTCGGCGCGAAGCCAGTAGTGGCAGTGCTCTCTGGCGGCAGGCTCGAGGACTACGGCAGGAGCCCCTTGGTCGACGAGACCATGAGGCAGGCGGAGGTCGTCGCGGAGAGGATAAGGAGGGAGCTGGGGGTGGAGGCCTACCACCAAGGGATACTGATAGAGGACGCCGTGAAGAGCGCCACGCTCGTCATAGCCCCGAACGGGATGATGGGGAACGTGATATTCAGGGTCCTCACGCTGGTGGGGGGCGGAGGGGCCTTCGGGGCGCCGGTGATGGACGTCCTACCGAGGGTCTTCGTCGACGTCTCGAGGGCTATGGAGGACTACACCGACTCGATCTCGCTGTCGGCAGCGCTGGCCAGCCTGGCAATGAACTTGGTTCCGCCCTCTTGAGCCTTCTTCGTGGCTTTTAATATCTCCCTCAAGCAAGGCTCCAAGTCAAAGCGCCAGCCGAGGGCTTCGTCGTAACAACGATAGGGCAGGGATTTAGCCTTGGCCCCGTACACATCGACGATGTAGTAATCGTAGTTTTTCAAGACTCCGTGCTCCATTAGCAGGTCCAAGAGGTCTGTGAGGTTGAAGAGTTCGTCGTAAGGCAAGGCCCCCGCTAACATGATCGAGGGGCGAATCGCCTGCTCGTAGTAGGTGCATGAGTAGGCGATGGGCTTCCCATTAAGAGACGCGAGAAAAGCACGCAGTGCCCTCGTGCCTTCAAATTCTATTTCCAAGATGTAGGGGGAGGACTCTTCGAGCAGGAACGGGCACCAATAGGGCCGCGTAGTCCTTATCAACCCGTTCTTACGTACGTGGTTCCTATAGTGATGGCTCAAGTTTTGAGGTGATGTCCCCATTTTGATGGCCAATGAGGTGATGGGCGTGAAAACATCTTGCTCGAGATGGTGCAGTATGTAGAGGTCATAGAGGTCGAACTTAGGACTTGGCGCTGAAGGCTCGAACTCATGAGAAGAAACGTCTTCGCAGGAGTCGATCTTTGAGATGACGTCCCTTAATAGGGCGGGCCAATTAAAGATCCAAGCATTGGTAGAGAAGTCGTACCATTCGAAGCCCATCACCACGTTCTCGAGAACTAGCACCGGGCGAACCGCATAATTACTTACCACTCCATCACTTCGTAACGACTCAAGAAAATGCGTAAATTCGGTTCCTTTGCCATCGGGCACCAAAAACTCGCAATATACTCCTTTACCAGCGCTTCCATAATACTGAGCCGTATAAGAGACAAAATCGTGTCGCGATAGTGAGTCCGAGAGTATTTGGCGTTGTGTGACGGACTCTACTTGTAAAAAGCAACGTAATGCGTGCAGCCCTATTTTGTCATAGCTCGGAAATGCCCAGATCTTAAAGAATAAGTCCTTTTTGAGCCTCTTAATCAGATGATGCGCATAGGAGACCGAAATACCAAGAAAGTCCGCTAATTCCTTTAGCTCGGTTACCCGTATCCGATAGCACGCCTCTATGAGCTTAGCAAGTATGGGTGTGTAGTCATAGCTAGACCTATGCCTACAGCAGGGCCTCCGGAGAGTTGCTTCTTCCACAGCCCTCCCTTGCCTCTTACGGTGAGGAGTATGCTTCAACTAATATTTTTTTAAATTTTAATTTTATTATTTTATTAATCCTCTTACCACGGGAAGCCGATCGGACCGGGCCCCATCTCCTTCACCAAGGAGAAGGTGCCATCGCATTATGAAAGGAGTTTACATGGGGATCATTAGAAATATTGCAAAATAATTATGGGCTCGCGACCTGCAGGTGATGAGCGCAGAGACATAACGTATTACCTTGGAGGAAAACTCTCTATTCGAATATCTTTTTTCAATTAATCGATAAAAATTGAAGCAATAAGTAGTATTATTTATTTTACATCAAATGTTTTAATATTTTTCCTAGCTTCAAAGTTGTCCCTCTTCTTTTTTTCGCGTAGCTTCGCTTCATAAATTAAATTTCTTAAAGGACATCACGATAACAATAATCGTAACTGCCCAGTAATCATGCCCCTGACCACCGTAGACATACCCAAGGACGTGATGGATTATTTAGATGGCCTGATCGCGAGGGGGGTGAAGCGTAGCCGCAAGGAGGCCATTTTAGAAGCCCTCAACTTCTACAGGACGTTCGCCATGGAGAGCTGGAGCCCCCCGAGGTACCAGTTCGGCAGCGTTAGGCTGGTCTTCTTGGACGCGGAGGGGCTGACGGAGCTGGCCAAGGAGGTCGACAGCGAGAGGCTCGTAGAGGCTGGCCGCAGGGCCGGCTACATACTCAAGGACCACCTAATCGCCAACTTGGGCTTAAAGGTCGTCGAGAGTGGCTCCTGGGAGGAGGTCTTCGAGTTCTTGAGGAACATGGGCTGGGGCTCTTTCAAGAGGAGCGAGGACAAGGTCTTGGCGACCAACCTAAACGTCCCGGCCCCCTTAGTCCAAGGTTACTTAGAGGCACTGCTCGGCGTCAGGCTTAGGGCCCTGCCAATGAGAGCCCAGGACGTTGCGATATTCGAGGTAGAGAAGGGAGGACAATAGCTGACCAATGTCACCACCCTCGTGCTCACGGCTGGAGATGGCGACTCAAAACAAGCGAGGAGCTCTCGAAAGGCGCTGAGCCTCGTAAAGGACGTGGGGCATCAGCCACAGGACGACGGAAGGAGGGTCTGAGCTCAAAAACCTCCTACTTTTCTTTTTGACTTGCCAGTTTTAGTTGCTCTATGCGCCTTGACACCACTTGGAACGTAATCTTGGGGTCCGCAAGCATCCTCGTCTCCTTGAGCACCTCGCCGACGAGCCTGTGGATCACCTTGGGGTCTTTTAGCGCCTCCCTCACGTCCCCCTCGCAGCGCTTGAAGACTACGTCCACGTACCTCTCTATCTCCTCGACGTCCGCTATCCTCCTCACCCCCTCAACTTCGACTATCTTCTTGGGGTGCTCCCCGGTCTCGACCATCTTCCTCAGGACGTACTTCGCCGACTTCCAGCTTATGAGGCCTTCGTCGACCATCCTCAGCAGCTCGGCCACCTCAAGCGGCGTGAACCTGAGGTCCCTCACCTCCAGGCCCTTCTCGTTCAGCAACCTCAAGAGCTCGTTTATGACCAGGCTGCAGTCCACCTTGGGCTTCCCGTGCACTGAGACGAGCTCCTCGAAGAAGTCCGCTAACTGCTTGTCCGACGTCAGGACTCGGGCCTCGTACTCCGTCAGGCCGTACTGCTCCACCAGCCTGCTCCGCCTAGCCGCTGGCAGCTCGGGCAACTGCGCCCTTATCTTCTCTATGAGTTCGTCGGTTATCTCGATGGGCACCAGATCGGGCTCGGGGAAATACCTGTAGTCCATCTCCTCCTCCTTGACCCTCAACGCGACGGTTATGCCCCTGACCTCGTCCCAGTGCCTCGTCTCCCTCCTCACTTGGGCCCCTCTCCTTAGGAGGTTCCTTTGCCTTATTATCTCGTAGGAGAGGGCCCTCTCGACCTCCTTGAAGGAGGATATGTTCTTGACCTCCACTCTGCTCCCGCCCTCGATCGATATGTTGGCGTCGCACCTCATCGATCCCTCGAGGCTCCCGTCTGAGACCTCGAGGTGCTCCAGTATCGACCTCAGCTCTTGGAGGAAGGCCTTGGCCTCAGAGGGTGACCCCAGATCGGGTTCCGTCACGACCTCCAGTAGCGCGACTCCCATCCTGTTGTAGTCGACGAGCGTATAGGGCGAAGCCCCTATGCCCCCTCTGTAGACGAGCCTCCCAGGGTCCTCCTCTATGTGGACCCTCCTTATCCTCACTGTCTTCTCGACGCCCTCGACGTTAATCTTGACCCAGCCGTCCACCGCTAAGGGGTAGTCGTATTGAGATATCTGGAAGTTCTTGCTCAAGTCGGGGTAGAAGTAGTTCTTCCTGTAGAAGACCATCTTCTTGTTTATCTTGCAGTTTAGCGCTAGCGCTACCTTGATCGCCTCCTCGACCGCCCTCTTGTTCAAGTAGGGGAGGGAGCCTGGGAGGCCCAAGCACGTCGGGCATACGTTGGTGTTCGGCGGCTTGCCCCTGTAATCGGCTGGGCACCTGCAGAAGAGCTTGGTCTTCAAGCTCGTGATCTGGCAGTGGCACTCGAGCCCTATCCTCACCTTCAGCGCGCTTGTAGCGTTCATTATCTCGCCTCACTCGGGACCTTCAAGTGGAAGGTCGTCTCCTCTTGGACGCACTTGGCTATGGAGAGCAGGAGGTCCTCGCGGCAGTAGCCAGCCATGAACTGCGCCCCGATTGGGAGCCCGTCGACGAAGCCAGCTGGGACTGATATCGCCGGGACGCCAGCCAAGTTCGCCATCACGGTGTCGACGTCGGCCATGTAGAGGCTCAGCGGGTCTTCGACCCTCTCGCCTATCCTGAACGGAGGGAAGGGCGTCGTGGGCGTGGCTATGGCGTCGAAGCGCTTGAGCACCGAGAGCACTTGGTCCCTTATCATCGCCCTAAGCTTGAGGGCCTTCAGGTAGTACCTCCCGTAGTAGCCAGCCGACAGCGCGAAGCAACCGAGTATTATCCTCCTCTTGACCTCCGTGCCGAAGCCCTCGCCCCTGACCTTCGAGAACGCTTCGTGCCACGGCAACGACAGCTCGCAGGACATGCCGTACCTCACCCCGTCGTACCTCGCCAAGTTCGAGCTCGCTTCCGACATGGCTATTATGTAGTAGCAGGCGAGCGAGTAGCGGGCCAATGGAATAGAGACCTCTTCGTAGGTCGCCCCCCGGGACTCGAGGAGCTTTATCACGTCCCAGACCCTCTCCGCCACCCTCTCATCGGTCCCCTCGCCGAAGAACTCCTTGGGCACTGCCACCCTGAGGCCCCTGACGTCGCTGGGACTCCACTCGAACTTGTAATCTATCATCGTCGAGTCGAAACCGTCCCTGCCGCTCATGACCTCCATCAGCAGCGCGCAGTCCTCGACGCCTATCGTCATCGGGCCTATCTGCTCGAGGCTACAGGCGTAGGATATCAAGCCGTACCTGCTGACGGCCCCGTAAGTGGGCTTCAGGCCGACGACGTTGCAGAAGGCCGCCGGGCACCTTATCGAGCCCCCGGTGTCCGAGCCCAGCGCTACGGGGGCCATCCTCGCGGCCACGGCCGCCCCGCTCCCGCCAGACGAGCCCCCGGCGACCCTGTCCAAGCTCCACGGGTTCCTCGTGGGGCCGAAGGCGCTCAGCTCCGTCGAGGAGCCCATGGCGAACTCGTCCATGTTCGTCTTGCCGATGATTATGGCCCCCTCCGCCTTGAGCCTCCTTATCACGGTCGCGTCGTAGGGAGGCGTGTAGCCCTTCAATATCCTAGAGGCGCAAGTGGTCTCTATCCCCATGGTCGATATGACGTCCTTGACCGCTATCGGGACGCCCGCTAGCTTGCCCCTGAACCCCTTCTTCAATGACCTCTCCAGCTCTTCGGCGCTCCTCCTCGCGCGCTCCTCGGCTATGGTTATGAAGGCGTTTATCTTGGGGTTGAGCCTCTTCGCCCTCTCCAAGTAGGCCTCCACCACGTCTGTGGGGCACAGAGCTCCACTTGAGACGAGCTCGGCTATTTGCCTCGCCGACAGCGAGAGCACGTCCAAGCCCTACACCATCCTCGGGGCCTTGATGTAGCCCTCCTCTCCGTGGGGCGCGTTCTCCAGGGCCTCTTCATGCGCTAGGCGCTCCCCGCCGACCTCGTCATCTCTCATCACGTTCGAGAGGCCGAGGACGTGGAATGCCGGCTCGACGTCGCCTACCTCTATTTCGTCTATTACGCTGAAGTACTCCAGTATCCTGTTCAGGTCTCGCAAGAAGGCCTTCTTCTCGTCCTCCGTCAATTTGAGCTTTGCGAGCTCGCAGAGGTGGTCGAGGAGCTCTGGCGTAATTCTTATCTCGCTGCTCTTCTCCATAGTCCTTCACTTCAAGGAAGGTTAGCCAGCTCTTAACGATATCGCTCTCAAACCCTAGGGAAGAGGCTTTAAGCTGTCTCAATGGACTTCTTATCCTCTCTACAAGAGGTCTTAGGATGATGAGGCTAGACGTGCTCGAGGATAAGTGCGCCCTCTGCGGCGCCTGCGAGCCCACGTGCGCTCTGACGCACTTCAAAGCAAACAACCCCAAGAAGTCGGCGATAAGGGCTGAGATGTGGGTTTTGAAAGGCGACGTGAGAACTCGCGTCAGAGTCTGCAGACTTTGCGAGGAGAAGGCGTGCGTCAAGGCATGTCCCTCAAGCGCTCTGAGGTTCAACGGCCAGCGCATCGAGGTGGATGGGGCCCTTTGCACGCTCTGTTAGGAGCTGCGCTTCGGCTTGCCCTTCGAGGGCATATTCTTCCACAAGGAGCTAATGGTCCCTCTAGTCTGCGATCTGTGTGGTGGAGACCCTCAGTACGCTAAAATGTGCCCGATGGACGCCCTGAGGGTCGTCAAGCCCTAAGAGGTGCCGGATTGGTGGCAAGGGGGGCTACATGAACAAGATAGCTAGGGTGAACCTGACTAAGAGGGAGGTCGAGGTTCGAGAGCTCGACGATGAGCTCGTCTCAAACTACATAGGGGGCAGGGGCTGGGGGCCAAGATCTTGTGGAACGAGGTCGCGAGGGATACCGAGCCCTTCTCCCCCGAGACCCGAGAACAAGGTCGTGATAGCGACCGGGCCTTTGACCGGGACGTACTTCACCGGCACTGGCAAGACTACTCTCAGCTCCGAGGGCCCTCTGACCGGGGCCTACGGCGACAGCAACGTAGGAGGGAGGTTCGGCGTCGAGCTCAAGCAAGCCGGGTTTGACGCTTTGATAATAGAGGGGGTTGCCGATAGGCCAGTATACATAAAGGTCTTCGACAGCAAAGTGAACATTGAGAGAGCTGACCACTTATGGGGCCTTGGTTCCATCGAGACCGAAGAGGCGCTCAAGCAAGAGGTCGGCGAGAGGTCGGTCTCGTGCCTGACGATAGGCCCTGCTGGAGAACTTGGTCCATTTCGCAAGCATTACAACTGAAAGCCTCGCCCTTCAGGGCGGGGAGGAGGTCAGACGGCTCTTTAAAGTTGCCGATGGCCTCTTCCACTTACGGCCATCGGCGTTAGCAGTCCAGACTTTTGATTCGACAATTAACGTAAAAATGTTAGACGCTAAACGAAAGGCATATATACTTAGCCCACGACTAAAGTGCTTTCAGCGTTACCTCTATCATGGGGCATCAAGCCTTGAGGCCTGACGATGATGTAGGAATCGTTGGTTATGGGGTCTACATTCCAGTGTATAGAATCAAGGCGGCTGAGATAGCTCGCGTGTGGGGCAAGTTCAACGACGACCTCTCGGTAGAGGAGAAGGCCGTCGCCGGGCCCGATGAGGATGCCGTCACCATAGCGATTGAGGCCGCGAGGTACGCTATCAAGAGGGCTGGCATCAGGCCCGACGCGATAGGGGCCGTCTACGTGGGGACGGAGTCCAAGCCCTACGCCGTCAAGCCCTGCAGCACGATAGTCGCGGAGGCCATCGGGGCCACGCCTAACGTATTGGCCGCGGACTACGAGTTCGCCTGCAAGGCTGGCACTGAGGCATTTCAAGCCTCCATAGGCTTGGTAGCCTCGGGCATGGTCGAGTACTCCATGGCCATAGGCGTCGACACGGCTCAGGGGAGGCCTGCCGACGCTCTGGAGTACACGACGGGCTCCGGCGGTGGGGCCTTCATATTCGCTAAGAAGAGCAATGAGACTTTAGCATATGTCGAGGGCAGCTACTCCTTCGTGACCGACACGCCCGACTTCTGGAGAAGGGATGGGGATCGCTACCCCTACCACATGGGCCGCTTTACTGGGGAGCCCGCTTACTTCAGGCACACCGTCATGGCCGCCAAGGGCTTGATGTCGGAGCTGGGATTAAGGCCTAGCGACTTCGACTACGCGGTATTCCACCAGCCGAATTACAAGTTCCCGCTGAAGGCCGCCCGCTACATTGGCATACCCGAGGATAAGGTAAAACCGGGCCTCGTGTACTCGATGACAGGGAACACGTACTCTGGGTCCTCGATGATAGGGCTAGCCGCGGTCCTAGACGTTGCCAAGCCGGGCGACAGGATCCTGCTGGTGTCATACGGCTCGGGCGCCGGTAGCGACGCCTTCAGCTTCATAGTCCAAGACGCCATAGAGGGGAAGAGAGATAGGGCCCCCAAGGTCTCGGCCTTCTTGTCTAGGAGGAAGGAGGTAGACTACTCGATATACGCCAAGTTCAGGAACAAGATACTGATGTGAAGTGCTGGCCTATGAGGGACGTAGCAGTAATATCTATTGGCTACACTAGAGTATCGGAGCACTGGGAGAAGTCCCTCAAGGGGCTCTTCGTAGAGGCCTCCCTAAAAGCCCTCGAGAGCGCGGGCCTCAGCGCGAAGTCCTTAGACGGGATATACGTGGCGAATTCCCTCTCGGGGTACATCCAAGGACAGACGAACTTGGCGAACGTCTTGGCCGATAGCCTAGGGCTCTACGACAAGTTCGCGATATCGATAGACGCCGGAGGGGCCTCGGGCGCCCTCGCGATACACGAGGCCTATAGGGACGTTGCCCACGGCATAAGGGACTTGGTCTTGGTCTGCGGGGTCGAGAAGATGAGCGAGGCGTCGACTCAAGAGATAATGTCCGCGCTGACCTCGGTTCAAGACCAAGAACAGTTCGAGTACATGGGGGCAACAGTCCACAGCCTAGCCGCGTTGATCTACAAGACCTACCTAAAGCGCTACAAGGTGAGGCAGGAAGAAGTCGTGCTGATGTCCGTCGTGGACCACGAGCACGCCCTTACCTGTAGTCACGCCCAGTACCCGTTTAGGCTATCCGTCGAGGCGATAATGGACTCAGCCTTACTAGCAGAGCCCGTAAGGGTCCTCGAGGCTCCGTCTCCCAGCGACGGAGCTGCCGCGATAATCATGTGCCCACACGAGATGGCCAAGGAGCTGGGGCTACCGCACGCGAGGGTCGCCGCCTCAGAGGTCGCCCGGGACAGGATTAACCTAATGGAGAGGGAGGATCTGCTGGACATGAGGGCCTTAGTAGAGGCATCCCGGAGGGCTTACGAAGTGGCCAATGTGAAGCCGTCGGACTTGAGCTTCGCGGAGCTCTACGACGACTACTCCGTAATGGGCGTCATAGCCCTCGAGAAGTTGGGGCTCTGTGACCCGGGCAAGGGGGTGGAGCTACTCAAGAGCGGCGAGGTCATGCTGAAGGGCTCCATGCCGGTGAACACCTTCGGCGGGCTCAAGGCACGAGGGGCCCCCCTCGGAGCCATAGGCATCTACCAAGCTGCCGAGGCCTTCCTGCAGCTGACTAATAGTGCCGGCCCGAACCAAGTCAAGAATGCGAGGATTGGACTGACGCACACCAGCTGCGGGTTCAACTCGCTGGTGGTCATAAATTTGTTCGAGGCGTGTTGCTGATGGCGGCCTCAGCTTATTGGAGAACGAGGCTTCATAGATACAGGCTCTTAGGCAACAAGTGTGCTGCGTGCGGTAAGGTCTTCTTCCCCCCGCGTCTCGTGTGCTCCTACTGCGGCTCGGCGAAGCTAGAGGAGTACAAGCTAGCGGAGAGGGGCAAGCTAGTGGAGTACACGGTCGTGTACTCAGCGCCCAAGGGCTACGACGCCGTGGTGCCCTACGTGGTCGGCATAGTGGAGCTCGAAAACGGAGTGAGGGTCGTGGCCCAAATAACTGACGTGGACGTCAACGAGGTCAAGGAGGGCATGGAGGTCGAGCTGACCATAAGGAGGTTGCCGGAGCAACTCGAGGGCGGCATGATCTGCTACACGTACAAGTTCAGGCCAGTTATAGGCTGACTCACTTAGTTTGGCTATCAAGGCCTTTCAAGAGGGCTGTCACCCGCTCGGGCCGCCCTCGGAGCACGAGGCGTTTAAGCTGTCGGTGATCTTTTTAAGCTGAAAAAGGACGCTAGATGAGTAGTCGGTGCCCTTGGTGCTCAACGCGGCAGTGTCCAAGAGCAAGGCCATCTTACTAGGGGAGAGCGTGGCCTGTGACGCCCACGAGGACGGAAGAGAGATCAGGGTCGTAACTCACGCCCACTACGACCACGTCTTAGGCCTGAAGGAGAGCCTGAGGAAGTGCAAGGCCGTCTATGCCACTCCGCTGACGAGGGACATGCTCAGCGTTCTCTACGGCAGGAGGGCTGAGGAGGTCCTGCCGCTGAGCTACGGAGAACCAGTAATGGCTGGCGCTGACGTGATGACCTTCTACCCCTCAGGCCACATACCCGGCTCAGCCCAAGTCTTAGTAGAGGGCCCCGAGGGGGACAGGGTCTTGTACACCAGCGACTTCAGGCTCCCGGGTGCGCCGGTCATCGATGCAGACGTCTTAGTCATAGAGGCCACCTATGGGCATCCGAGGTGCGTCAGGCCTCCGATAGACGAGGTCTATAGCGCGCTGATAAAGCTCGTAAGCAGCGAGGTCCAGAAACGACCAGTCCACGTATACGGCTTCTACGGGAAAGCCCAGGAGGTTATGGAGGTCCTACGGAGGAACGGTATTGGAGAGCCCTTCTTAGCGGAGGGGAAGATGTACGAGCTGACGACTGTCTGCGCTAAGCACAACCTAGAGGTTCGAGACGTAATAAACGCCGCTTCGAGCAAGGGGCTCGAGATACTTAAGAGCGGTGGAGGCTACGTCTTCTTCAAGCACGTGTCGAAACTGGGCGAGAACGTGAGGGGATTGAAGATCCACCTGACGGGGTGGGAGTTCAACGTCACGCATAGAAAAGTGTCTGACGACATGTACAGGGTCTCTCTCAGCAGTCACAGCGACTTTAACCACCTCTTGGCATACGTGGAGAATTGCAGGCCCAAGTTGGTAATAGTCGATAACAGCAGGGACGGCTACGGCGCGGAGTTCGCGCGAGAGGTCAAGAAGAGGCTGAAGATGGAGGCCATCGCCATGCCCTGAGCTTGGAAGAGCTTTTATATCCAACGATAGCTGGGATGCTGTAGTGCTTCAGAGACGAAGGTGTCGAGCGGTGAGCATTGCGGATAAGGTGATGGAGCTGGCTAGGAGGAGGGGCTTCTTCTGGGCCTCAGCAGAGCTCTACGGCGGCGTGAGCGGGTTCCTGGACTTCGGCCCCCTAGGCAAGCTCTTAAAGAGAAAGATCGAGGAGAAGTGGCGCTACTGGTTCGTGCTTAGAAACCAAGAGTTCGTCGTGGAGGTAGAGACACCGATAATAACGCCGTACAAGGTCTTCGAGGCCTCGGGACACGTCAGCCACTTCATGGACTACATGGTCGAGTGCTTGACGTGCGGGAGGAAGTTCAGGGCAGACCACGTGATAGAGGAGCAGACAGGGCTTTCAGGGCTCGAGGGATTGAGCGAGGAGCAACTGACCTCCATAATCATTGAGAAGGGAGTTAAGTGCCCGGAGTGCAGAGGTCAATTAGGAAGTGCCAAGAAGTTCAACCTCCTGTTCAAGACGACCATAGGGCCTTACAGCGAGAACGTGGGCTTCGCTAGGCCGGAGGCCGCTCAAGGCATGTTCACTACTTTTAACAGGGTGTACAACGTCGTCAGGAACAAGCTACCACTGGGTATAGCCCAAATAGGCAAGGTCATGAGGAACGAAATATCCCCCAGACAAGGGCCCATAAGGTTGAGGGAGTTCACAATAATGGAGCTCGAGCTCTTCTACGACCCTCAAGAGCCCTCCTGTCCCGTACTCGATAAAGGCGAGGTATTGAGACTAGTCCCCGAGGAGCGGGTCGCGAAGAGGGATCTGACCCCCATGGAGGTCGCCGTCGACGAAGCGCTCAAGCGAGGGCTTGTGGCCTGCGAGTGGCTCGCGTACTTCATGGTCACGGCCCAGAAGTTCGTCCAAGACCTAGGAATCCCGTGGGACAAGCAGATGTTCGTAGCTAAGCTACCTCACGAGAGGGCCCATTACGCCTCTCAGGTCTACGACCAAGTCGTCAAGCTGGAGAAGTGGGGGTGGGTCGAGGTCTCGGGGCACGCCTTCAGGACGGACTACGACTTGAGGGGCCACATGGCCTCTAGCGGGGAGGACTTGAGAGTCTACAAGCAGTTGCCAGCGGAGGTCGAGGTCGAGGAGGTCGAGGTAAAGCCAGTGTCGGAGGCGATAAAGGAGGACTTCGGCGCAGAGGCGTCCGCTGTCATCAACTCCTTGAAGCTCATGCCGGGGGAGAGGGTCTTGGAGGAGATCCGAACCAAGGGGTTCTTCGAGGTGGGCAAGTTCAGGGTTTACCAAAAGCACGTCAATTTCAACAAGGTCAAGAGGGTGGTCAAGGGGCGAAGGTTCATACCGTTCGTCGCAGAGCCCTCTTTCGGCGCCGAGAGATTGGTCTACGCGGTCATGGAGTATGCCTACAGGGAGAAGGAGGGCAGGATCGTGTCGTCGCTACCTCCAGACGTGGCCCCCATAGAGGCCGTCGTCCTGCCGCTCGTGAACAGGGACGGGCTCCCCGAAAAGGCCATGGAGGTCTACAACGCGCTGAAGCTCAGGGGGCTGGTGGTGGAGTATGACGACTCGGGATCCATAGGCAGGAGGTACGCTAGAGCCGACGAGGTGGGCGTGCCGCTCGCGATAACCATCGACCGCCAGACGATGGAGGACGGCACGGTCACCATAAGGGACAGGGATACGTGGAGGCAAGTGAGGTGCCCGATAAGCGAGCTACCCGAGGTCGTCGAGGCTTACGTCAAGAGGGGGGAGGTGAAGGGAGCTCTAAGGGAGCTCTTCAAACAGATATAAGAACGTCAATGTTAGGCATCCGAGAAGGTCGCGCCCCTTAGGGGGTGGCTTTATGGGCAAGGTCGTGGAGAGGAGGCTGAAGCTGAGGAAGAGGGACGAGGTCAAAGAGGGGACCGCGAGGATAAACCCCAAGACGGCCGAGTTCTTGGGGATAACGGACAAGCTAGAGGTTGTCCTGGCTGGGAAGAAGAGGTACAACTTTGACGTGGTCGTGAGCAACGCGGTCCCAGTAAATGAGGTATGGCTCAACTCGGATCAGATGAAGAGGCTTGGCATAGCGGACAACACTACGGCGACGGTCAGGAGGCCCTTGGTCCAGGCTAGGTAGGCTTCGCGAGCTTCAAAGCCTGCTCGTAGTACCTCTCCCTCCTAGTCAAGACTACCTGCTGGAAGCTCGAGCCTCTCGTGCGAACCTCTTCGAGCCAGCCGGCGACGAACCCCACCTCGTCCTTGAACAACTGCATCCTGAACTCCTCGACGTAGGACACTATCCTCGTGGGCTCGACCTTTAGCGGCGGCCTCGACACCACCTCGACTAGCTCTACCTCGTACTTCGAGGGCATGAAGGGCGCGTAGCGGTCGTCGACGACCCTCACGAGGGCCTCCACGAAGCCCAAGGCCTCTATGCCGACTATCCTCTCGTACTCGTTGACTATTTCGCCCCACCTCAACACGGGCTCGAACTCAAATTTGACGGCTCGCTTCAAGCTCTTGGAGTTCAGGATCCCGTATATCGCCTTCCTGCGCTGGTGCCACACGTACTCCTTAGCGGTGTACTTATCGAAGCGCCACCTCGCGAATCGGGACACGTCGACCACGTCGAACTCGTTCGTCAGCGAGCCGCTCTCGTAGAGCTCGGATAAAGCGCTCCTCAGCTCGGCCAGCTCCCTAATGCCGTAGACCGCGAAGTCGAGGTCGCTCAGCTCCGCCCTGTAGAAGCCGTGCAGGAGGGAGCCGAACACGCCGAAGTCGCCGATCTTCAACTTTGAGGCGCTCAACACCTTCTCTAGCACCTCGAGAGAGGCCTGTGCCATGGAGTCACCCTTGTCGAGCAGCCTTGCCAAGCCCTCTTGAGGCCTGCGCACCTCGGCCACTTGCTCCTCGCCCACCGCGACCACCTTCTTCTTGAGCTGAGGCACGAAGAGCGTGTACTGTGGATACTTGGACGAGACGAACCTCAGGCCCTCGTCTTCGTAGAACTTGTAATACCTCTCGCCCCCGCCATCCCTCAACGCTTTGGGCACGCCGCTCTTGTATATAGCTTCAGAAGCGTATTCAACGTCACATATGTACCTGCCTGGGGGGTGGTCGTAGCCGTAGACCCTCATTATTATGCCCTCCTTCGTCACCGGAGAATCGCGGTCTCTCAGCATGCCCACGCCCTCGCAATGGAGACGTCGAATGAAATGGGCTACACTCTCCGTTTCTGAGTATGCGCTTTAATAATAACGTCTCGCTCGAACTTGGCTTGATCTCCGTAGGATCGACGTATTTGAAGAGACCACGAATATTGATGCCTGTTTCTGCCTTGGAGATTCAGTAAGCAAGGCAGTCGCTTAATTGGACGAGGCCTAATCGGCTCCTAACGGAAGTTCTTTGAGAAGAATTGAATCGAAGTGAGGATTGCGTTGGGAATGATTACGGAAGGGGGAGTCAAGGTTATAGAGGAAGACCGCGATATTTGGAGGAGGAAAGTAAGCGACGTCGCTCGTTGATTAGACCGATAGCTTGTTGTGTCCGTTAATTATACAATTACTTATGAGCTTCTAGAGCCTAATATATAAGGCGCGTCATAAAAGGTTATGATGAGGTTCAGCATACTCTTAGCAAAACTTATATTTTATTCATGCGTAATCTTTCCTCAAATAAAAGGTGAATTATATGGCCGAAAAACCGACCACGGCCTTCGTGCTCTCGCTGATCGGAGGAGTGTTGATATTAATAAATGCGATAATGATGTTCGTAGGCGCCGTCATACTCGCCACCTTCGCGGGTGCAGTCCCCGAAGCTAGAGCGCCTGCGGGTGCAGTCATAATGCTATACGGTCTAGGGAGCCTCGTGATAGGCATCTTAGTGGTCGTAGGCGCGATAATGATCAATAGCAGGAAGCCGGGTAAAGTAAGAGCGTGGTCGATAGTGGTCATAGTGCTCTCGATCGTGAGCATATTAATTGGAGGAGGCTTCATAGTAGGCTTGGTCTTGGGGGTTGTAGGAGGAGTGCTAGGCTTAAGGTGGAAACCCTCTCCGCCACCACCTGTTACTACATGAGTTGCTAATACCTTTTTCATTAGTTTATGGCGCTCGGAGCCATGCTATTTTTAGGTCTATGTTTCTTTGTTTTTGAGGGCTATGATTGAGGGCTTGTGGAAAAGGTCAGAGATAAGGCGTCGAAGCCCGAAGATCATCATTTTTGACAGAGCCCACGAAACTATCGAACAGCATTCCCCATGAAAGCTCTTATGTCTCGTATTATGGCATCCAAGCTTAAGCGTTGCCTCATCCTCTCGACCCAGTCGTTTGGGAGGTATCGTTTAAACGATCTCGCCGCCCTAGAGTCCATCAATATCACCAGGCCCCTGTCCTCGGGCCCCCTTATGAGCCTCCCGGCCGATTGGGCTATCGCTATGGAGCAGGGCATTACCGTGGCGTACTTGAAGGCCTGGTCCCCGAACTTGGCCTTGAAGTACTCGGTCAGTGCTTGGTGGAGCTCTGTGTTCTTGGGGTAAGGGAGACCCGCGAGTATCACGGCGTTCAGCATCGACCTCCCTTCAGACACTATCTCGACCCCCTCGCTTATCTTGCCCCTCGCGACCCCCAGGAGCACGCACTTCTCGTTCTTCGCGGCGAACTCCTTCACCTCCGAAATCTTCGTGCTCCTGGTCTCGATGAGCATGGGCACGTGGAGCTGTCCCCTCAGCCTGTTCACTATGGCGCTCATGACCTCGTAGGACGGGAAGAACACCGCGACCCTCCCGCCTATTGCCCTTATCATCTCCGCGACCCTCGAGGCCATCTTGTCCCACTCAACGTCGCTCCTCCTCTCAAACTTGGTCGTCACGGCCATGTCCACTATTATCATCATGTTCTCCTCGGGGAAGGGCGACGGCAACTCCAAGAACTTGACCCTCTTGGCGTCGAGCTCCAGCACGTCGACGTAGTAGTCCGGCTCCCACAGGGTCCCGGACATCAACATGCAGGACCTGAACTCATTGAGCACCCTGCAGGCCACGGAGGGGTCCAAGCACCTTATCCCCAGCTCGAACCTCCTGTTGGAGTCGTAGCTCTCGACCATCGCGTACTTGGCGAACTTGCTCTCCTCGGTCTCGACCCAGAGCCTCAGGAAGGAGGCGACCCTGCCCACGTACGAGACCGGTTGCTTTCCCTCTTGGGACCTCTGGAGCCTTATCCGCTCGCCCTCCTCCTCGAGGTCGGCTAGCAACGACTTGAGGGCCGAGGGGGACCTCAGCTTGGTGCCCTCGATCAGCGCTAGGACGAGGCTCCCGTGTTCTATGAGCTTCTCCTCGTTCAGGGCGCCGGACTTGACGAGCCTCTCCTCCGCCCTCTCCATGAAGCTCTCGAGGGACTTCAAGAGGCCCGCGTCGTCTACCTTGAACTCGCTGGCCTCGGTCATGGCCCTCTGGACCGTCGTCAGCGAGAGCTCGTCTGACAGGAGCTCGGCCGCGTAGAGCGGGAGGGCGTGCGCCTCGTCGAACACGCAGTTCAGGTCCTCGACGTCCGCCCCCATCTTGCTCAGCACGCTCTCCCTGACGGGGTCCATCAGGGCGTAGTTGTAGTTCCCGATGATCACGTGCGCCCTGTGGGATAGCAACTTCGTGACCTCGTAGGGGCAAAGCCCCTCGCTCTCTGAGACCTTACAGACGAAGTCTGGGCTGGAGACCCCGAGCTCAGCCAGCTTGTCGACCACCCTCTTAGCCCTCTTGGTCGGGTACCAGCCGTGGACCGTATTGAAGTGGTACTCGCAGAGCTCCTCGCCCAGGCCCTTGCGCAGTGCTCTGCAGAACACCAAGAAGTCGCGATAAGTGGTCTTCAGCCCCCTCCTCTTGACTACGGGGCACATGTCCTGCCTGCTGACGAAGATCGAGGCTATCATCCTCACGCCACGCCTGTCCCTCAGCGCTTGGAGCTCCCTGCAGTACACGTCGCTCTGGTTCTTGGTCCTCGTGAGTATCAGCAGGCGGCCTATGGACGGGCCCCCGGCTGCCAAGTAGCCCGTCAGCACCGAGATCGACTTGCCAGTGCCGCAAGGGGATGAGAGGAGGCCTATCAGCCCGTCCCTGAAGACGTCGCGGGAGAAGGCTATCACTTTGTCTTGGTAGGGCCTGAGGCTGGGGTAGGGGAAGTACTCCAAGAAGTCCTGTTGGGACATGAGTTTGCTGACCTACCAAGGCTTAAGTGCGTATAGTCCTTTATATGTTGCTGTCGAGGGGCCCGCGTTGACCCTCATAGCCTCGCACTCGGGGATTCGAGGAATTTACGGAAAGGACTTGACCGCGGACTTAGCGACGAAGTTGACGAGGGCCTTCGTGAGGTTGTGGAACGTCAAGAGGGTGGTCGTTGGGAGGGACACTAGGCCCAGCGGCGAGCCCATAGAGCGCGCGGTGCTCTCGGCGCTGGCCGACTTGGGTTGCAGGGCCTACGTGGCCGGCGTCCAGCCGACGCCAGTGGTTCTGTGGGCCTGCAGAAGAATGGGGGCCGACGGGGCGATAATCATCAGCGCCTCTCACAACCCCCCGGAGTGGAACGCCCTTAAGTTCGCGCTGAAGGGCTTGTTCCTCGACACCGACGAGGCCTTGAAGCTCGTGGGGACCGTCGAGGAGGTAGGCAAGGCAAGTGAAGTGGGAGGCCTCGGCGAGGCGGCAGCTTGCACGTACGACCCGCTCGAGGAGTACGTAAGCCAGGCCTTGAAGTTCTTCGACGTAGAGGCTGTGAGGAGGAGGGGGCCGAAGGTCGTGGTGGACCCGGGAGGAGGAGCCGGCTTCAGGTCTACGCCGCTCCTCCTCAGGAAGCTGGGCTGCAAAGTGGTCACGGTGAACTCGGCCCCGGGGGTCTTCGCTAGGAACATAGAGCCCATCCCCAGCTCCCTAGAGCTCTTGAGCAAGGCCGTCAAGGCCTATGGAGCCGACGCCGGCTTCGCGCACGACGCCGACGCAGACAGGCTCGTCTGCGTCACCGAGGAGGGAGAGGTCTTAAGCGAGGACTACAGCTTGGCCATAGCCTCCCTGCACGTCCTAGAGAGGCACAAGGGGCCGCTGGTAGTGAGCGTCGCCTCCTCCATGATGTTCAAGTGGATATCCGAGGAGCTCGGCGTCGAGCTCTACTGGAGCCCCGTGGGCGAGGTGAAGGTGGTCAAGGAGGTCATTAGGCGAAGGGCTCCCATAGGCGGAGAGGGCAGTAGCGGGGGCGTAATCCCAGCCTTCTTCAACTTGGCCCGGGACGGCGCCTTCGGCGCCGCTCTGATAGTCGAGGCCCTAGCTCTTAGAGGCTGCAAGGTCTCCGACTTCGTCAGAGAACTGCCGAGATATTATCAGGTGAGAGCGGCCGTCGACTGTAGCATTGAGAGGGGCGAGCTCGTCATGAAAAGCTTAGTCGACGAGCTCGAGGGGCTAGAGCTTGACTTAACGGACGGGATCAAGGTCTGGCTTGACGAAGGGTGGGTCCTGATAAGGCCCTCGCGAACCGAACCCAAGATTAGGATCGTGTGCGAGGCTAGGAGTCAAGTCAGGGCAGAGGAGCTATTGAGGGACTACGTAGCTAAAGTGAGGGAAGCTATCAAAAAGACTGCTCACATATGATCGGCTTCGATAACTCCATATCAGTCTAACTAAACGTTATTGTACTTTTCAATTAAAACTACACCGTTTAGCTCTTACTGTATAGAAGGAAACCAACGCGATCCATCAATATGCTCGCTACAAAGCCCTCTTTACACAAAGCCTTAAAGGACGTAGCTCGGTCTTATTGCTTCTGAGGGGCGTTGAGCGACCAGGGGACGAAGTTCGGCAAGCTGTCCATCGAGGTCGTCGACTTGCTGCCGAGCCCCGAAAAGGTCTTCGGAGTTCCTAGGCTGGACTTCAAGAGCTTGTTGTTTAGGGTCTTGGGCCCGAGCGTGATAGCCGTCGGCGTTGCCATAGGCGGCGGCGAGTGGCTGTTGGGCCCCGCGACGGCCGTGAAGTACGGCCTGGGCATGGCTTGGATAGTCGTGGTATCGGCCCTGCTTCAGACGGTGTACAACGTCGGCCTCGTGAGGTTAATAATGTACACGGGCGAGTCCCCGATAGCGTACCTTAGGAGGGTACCCCCTAGCCCCAATTTCTGGATCGTGGCGATACCGGTCATGATCATCGTTTGGGGCTCCTGGGGCCTAGCCGGGATAGCCGGATCGGGGGCTACCGCCTTAGGATCCATGATATTAGGCAGGCTGCCCACAAGCGGAGACGCGTGGCTGGTCAGGTACTTGACCTTGGTCGTCATAGCCCTCTGCGTCCTGCTCGTACTATTTGGACATAAAATCGAGAGGACCTTGGAGATAGCGAACTGGTTCTTCATGGTCTTCGTGCTCGCGACCCTTCTGTTCGTGGTAGCGCCGCTGACTGTGAGATTCGATGTGGTCGTCGAGGCCCTTCGCGGCAGCTTCAGCTTCGGCTACATACCTCCAGGGGCCGACGCAAGCCTGATAGCCGCTTGGTGGGCCTACACGGGGCTGGCAGTCGGGCTCAACTTCATATTCATGAACTGGTACAGGGACAAGGGCTACGGCATGGGCTCTGTCGTCGGGTACATACCCGCGCTCATAGGCGGCAAGAGGGTGGCGCTCTCGCCCTCGGGCAAGACGTTCACGGTAAGCGCTGAGAACCTTAAGACGTTTAAGAGGTGGGAGAAGCTGTTAAACTACGACCAGTGGCTCATATTCTTCCCAGGAGCGATATTGGGCATGTACCTCCCGTCCATGATGGCCGCCTCCCTGTTGCCCAGAGGGCAAGATCTAAAGGCCTGGGGCGTCGCGGCTCACGTGGCCGCTGAGTTCGCGGCGATAGTGGGAACGTGGGGCTATTACTTAATAGCCTTCATGGGCTTCATAATACTCTTCAGCTCGGCCCTGGGCGCCTACGTGGACGCAGTCCCCAGGAACCTCACCGACATTCTCTGGTCCTCGGAGAGGGTTAGGAAGTGGGCTAGAGGCGACGTCAGGGCGGTCTACTACACCTTGCTCGCGGCCTACGTGGCCCTCAGCTCATGGGCGGTCTTCCAAGCTCAGCCCCTGATACTCGTCACGATTGCCGCTAACATAGCCAACTTCATAGGCCTGCTCGTGATACCAGCGGTTATATACCTCTCAAGCCGATTGCCGCGCGAGATAAGGCCCGGGCTGTGGGAGTACGTGCTGTTGGTCGTGTTCTTGGGGCTCTCGGCGTACTTCTTCGTCACGGCGGTCCTGTCCGTCAAATAGGGCGAGGCTTCTAGCTCTCTCTCGCCCTGCAGAGGGCTATGAAGAAGGCCGAGCAACGATGCATGTGGGGCATCGTCCTCCTAGCCTTGCCGCTACACTTGAAGCCTCGGTAGCAGTCAACGGTCGGCGGCGCCTCGAGCTTCTCGACGTCGACGTCGCACTCGTCCACTACCTGCTCCCCCTCCTCGGGCAACAAGCTACAAGAGGCGTAGATGACCTCGTCGGCCACCTTCGATATCGAGCTCAGGAGCTTGACCTGGGTTTTGTGATACATCTTCACCTTGTTCGGCTTCGACAGCCTTATCTTGACGCTCGGGTCGTCGCCGACGGCCCCCGTGCCGCTACAGGGCACGTCCGCGAGGGCCTTGGCGAAGCGCCGAGACACGGGCGGCCTCCGAGAGTCCCCCAGCACCAGCAGGACCCTGTCCTGGACGTTGAACTTGGAGAGCAGCTTGACCGCCTCCCTTATCCTGCTCTTCGACTTGTCTATCGCGATGACGAGTGGCGTCCCCCTGAGGACGAGGATGGACGACTTCACCCCAGGCGCGGCGCACGCGTCTAGAACCTCGACCCCCTGGGCGCGGAGGGCCTCGACCACTAAAGCCGAGGCCTTGTCCACTGGGACCGCGACACCCCTCCTGACGGGCCCTAGTCTCGAAGGCGGCTTGTCGCTCTTGAGCACTTCGACCATGTAGTCCAAGTCCTCATCGACCTTGGCCTCGACGCCCTCATCGGCCAGGGCCCTGACCACCTCATTCGGCTTCGCGAGGCAGAGGAGCCAGATCATGCGCTTGTTCAGGGCCTTGAGGAGCTCGCCTAGCGCCTCAAGGTCAAAGTACTTCGAGAGCCTCTGGACGAGCCAATAGGGATAGGAGGCCTCGACCGAGAGGCGCCTTAGGGGGCTCTGTGGCAGGGGTACATTTAGGTGCTCGCCTGCCACGTAGAAATCCACGAGCTCTTTGGGCCGAGCGGGCCTCCCGCGCTTTTTCATGAAGGTGTATTGAAGGGCGTAGTAGTTCATAACCAAGTTGTAGAGGAACTCATAGGATGCCCGACTTGGCTTGAGTTTCAAGTCTTGGAGGGCCTTCGAGTACGCCTTTTGGAGGCTAGTGTCGTACCGCTCAATGATCTTCAGGGCCTCAACGGCCACCTCCTTTATGCGCTGAAGCTCTGAGGACAAAGCTCGACACTCTCTTAGGCCTAGCTATTGACAGTCCAACGTGATTTAAGCTTCGCGTTCTCAGGACCATGGCACAAGTCCATAGCTCGCTGCCTGCAGAGGGTCTGAGCGTTGATAAGGTCGGTCCGCCTTGTTTAAAGCAGTGGTGCCCTAAAGTCAGCTCGTGCGGTGAGGACCTTGCAACTCAATGGCATCACCGCGATCCTCGACCTGGACAGGTTCAAGGAGGTCATGAAGGTCATGGGCTGGAACGAGTACAAGCCGAACGTCGTTACCGAGAGCTTGACGCGACTGGTGGAAGAGGTGGCCTCGAAGCTCGGCGGCGTCATAATCCACGGGCTCGACGAGGAGCGCGGCACCGAGGAGGCCGTGATCAAGTTCGTCGGCGTTGACGTCGACGAGGTCTTGAAGGAGCTTGAGAGAATACGCCTCGAGATAGAGAGGATAGGCGAGGAGAGCGGGTCGGGCGCCACGATCAGCATAGGAGTCTACGTAGGGCCCATAACGTCCTTGAAGACGCAACCCATGAGCGAGGCCAAGAAGACGCCGGAGGTCGTGATGGCCTTAAGGGCCCTCAAAAAAGCTAAGAAGAGGGGAGGGAACAAGATAGTCGTCTTATGAGCTTGAAGAGGCTCACCCGACTACCTCGCCTATCGCGTAACTCCTACCTACCTTCGTTATCTTGATCCTCACCTTATCGCCCTTCTGCGTGCCCGGCACGAAGATCACGAAGCCCTGAATCCTGACCAATCCATCTCCTCGCCTGCTGATCTCAGAGATCTCGACGTCGTACTCCTGCCCTAACGCGACAGGCTTCGGTAGCGTCCTCCTTCCTCTGCCCTTAAACCTCATTTTTCGTTTCACCTCGCTTCGGGGTTCTCCCCAAGAGCGCAAGCCCAAAAAGAGCCTGCACTCGTGGAGGTCGTCTCTTTAGCGGGGAAGGAGCTATTTAAACGTGTTTCTGCTCGAAGCGGAGGTGGCTTCAGGAGGCAGTTAGCTCGAGGGTCCCCGTCACTAAATTTCTGGTCGCCAAGTATTCGAGGCCCTCTTAGCCGTAGCAAAAAAGAAAAGGAAGGCGTCTGGTTATGGTAGTGGTACGAGCACTAGCGATACTATGAGTCCAGCGAATATTATCGATATCATGTTTATCGCTTTTATCATCGGGTTTATAGCTGGGCCAGCCGTGTCTTTGCATGGGTCTCCGACAGTGTCTCCCACGACCGCCGCTGCGTGAGCCGGCGAGCGCTTACCTCCAAAGGCCCCGGTCTCTATGTACTTCTTAGCGTTGTCCCAAGCCGCTCCTCCCTTAGCCATCATCAGGGCTAGGGCTAGGCCTGCGACGATGCACCCTATCAGCAACCCCGCAAGAGCGTAGGGACCAAACACGAAGCCCACGATGATGGGGCTTAGGATAACTAAAGCCCCCGGCAAAGCCATGCCTTTAAGCGCGGTGCGAGTAGCTATGTCCACGCACTTAGCGTAGTCCGGCTTGGCCTTGCCCTCCATGATTCCAGCTATCTCCTTGAACTGCCTTCTAACTTCGTTGACCATGCCGAAGGCCCCCTTAGCCACTGCCTTCATGCAGAAGGACGCGAATAGGAACACTATGCCGCCTCCGAGCAAGAGGCCGAGAATTACGTCCGGTCTTGCAAGCGACAGCTTTGAGGTCAGCTCACCGAAGGAGATCCCTTTATAACTTGCTATCTCATTCATGTAGGCCAATAGGAGCGATAGCGCCGCTAGGCCAGCGCTACCTATAGCGAACGTCTTGGTCAAGGCCTTAGTCGTATTGCCAACAGCGTCAAGGATATCAGTTACATCCTTGACTTTGGGGTCGAGACCGGCCATCTCGGCGATGCCGCCTGCGTTGTCGACGATTGGGCCGTAGGCGTCAACCGAGACTATTATTCCAGCTATGGACAACATCGCCATGACGGCTATGGCCACTCCGTACATCCCCATGTAGACGTGACCCGCGTAGCCTCCAGCGAGCAGGTAAGCTCCAACGACGCCGAGCGCTATTACAAGCGCCGGCAGGAAGGCGCTCTCAAGGCCGTTAGCTAGCCCCCTTATAATGTTGATCGCGGGGCCCGCTTGAGCTGCCTCTGCTATGGACCTCGTGGGCGAGTGTCTGTACGAGGTGTAATAGTCAGTTAGCACGGCCAGCAGCACGACTATGACGACGCCTATGAGGGCTGAGTAGAACAGTTCTAGAGACCTGAATAGCCACCACGTGGCCAAGAAGAAGCCTATGATCGCCAATACCGCCGTTACGACTATGCCCATGAGTATGGCCGGGGTCGGATCGCCTCCCTCCTTGGCTCTCACCGTGAGTGCGCCGACGATCGTCGAGAATATGGCTATCGCGCCCAAAACCAGTGGGTACTCTAAGAAGGCGGCATTATTAAGCTTCATGTAGAGCGGCCAGCCCAACAACATCGCGCCTATTAGGGTCACCGCGTAGGTCTCGAAGACGTCAGCGGCCATGCCGGCCACGTCGCCTACGTTGTCGCCCACTGCGTCGGCTATCACGGCTGGGTTTCGGGGGTCGTCCTCCGGTATGCCCGCCTCTACCTTGCCTACTAAGTCCGCTCCCACGTCAGCCGACTTGGTGTATATGCCGCCACCGATCCTAGCGAATAGGGCGACCAGGCTGCCGCCGAAGCCGAAGCCGGCGAAGAGTAAGGGGTCTCGCCAGAACGTATAGAACAGAGTCACTCCTAAGAGCGCTAGGCCGACCATGCACAGCCCCATTACGAGCCCTCCCTTGAAGGAGGTGCTCAGAGCTTCTCTCAGCCCACCGTTAGCCGCGTTGGCTGTCCTGACGTTGCACTCCACGGCGACCCTCATCCCCACGTAGCCGGCTAGGGCTGAGAACAGGGCGCCTACCAAGAACGACAGGCCGGTGTACGGGAAGTAAGACGGCCCAAAGCGTCCTGACGCGAAGTAGCCGTAGTCCACCGCTATAGCAAATATCACCGCGAGCAGGATGATGAATATCATCAGCGTCTTGTATTGTCTGCTCAAGTAGGCCTTAGCGCCCTCCTTAATGGCCTCGTACACCTCGACCATGCGCTCGCTTCCTTTGGGCCTGGCAAGCACCAAGGCTGCAGTACCAGCGGCGAGCGCTAGGGCTATGCAGGAGGCCAGAAGAGCCAGCCAATACAATTCCACTCGCACCTCCTTCTTTTGTTCAGCGAGACTGATTTTGAACCGCCCTAGCTAATAAGGCTTACATAGAGAACAGGTAGCCGCCCAAGTCGCCAAGCTAGTCGAGCTTTAAGCTTAAACATCATGGTCGTCGAGTCCCTCCTCTGACCGGCGCTTGTGGCGCTTCAGGCGAAAGGGCGTCAGGGGCTAAGGTTGTCGTACTGTCCTCCAGCGGCCATGAGGAAGTGCTTGGCGACCCTCTCTCTCCCTATCGCGGCTATGAAATTCACAAGCCTCGGGCCTGACTTCCTCCCTATGAGGGCTAGGTAGGCGGCTTCAAAGAATTCCGGAGGTGCCAGGTCGAGAGACCTAGAAAGCTCGAAGAGCCTGTTGTTGAGCTCGTTTAGATCCCACTCCCTCTCAAGCAAGAGCTCGGCGGCCCTGGCGAGGGCCTCTCTCTGCTTCTCCGATACCATGACTCTCACGATCGACGGGTCCTCGAGGAGCTTGATCTTGACGCTCTCGGGGGCGTACTTCTCCACCCACGTGGACGCGTGTCTCAGCCTAGTCAGCAACCTCTCTAAGTCCTCTCGACTCGGCTCTCTCCAGAGGTGCCCCGTGAGCTTCAATATCTCAAGGAGCCTCCTCGCATCGATGTTGGGGTATAGCTGGACCAACGCCACCGCGAAGTCGTAGGGCAGCTGTATCGGCATCGTAGGGCTCGGCTCGCCTATCTGGGAGAGCTCGTAACTCCTCTTAGCCAATGCCACCAGCTTATCGTCTTGCAGCCTTTCGAACCCGTAGTATATCCTCTCAGCTCTCTCGTACTCGGCCACGAGGCTCGGCAGGTCCTCGACCCTGAAGTCCTTGTGCCTCATGGGGTGGACTCTGAAGAGGAAGAACTTCAGGGTTTGAGGAGGGGCCACTTCGAACCACTGGGACGGCGTGAACACGTTTCCCTTCGACTTCGACATCTTCCTCCCCCCTATCATCACGTGCTCGTAGGTTAGCGGTATCGGGGGGTCTCTGCCGAAGACCTCCTTGACTATGAGCTTGCTGGTGTCATAGGAGCCTCCCGCCGCCGCGTGCTCCTTGCCGAAGGGCTCTATGGTTACGTTAAGGGCTGCCCAGCGGGCTGCCCACTCGACCCTCCACTGGAGCTTCCCCCTACCCTCCTTTACGTCGCACTCCCCTCTGTGCCCGCACCCCTTGGCGTAGCCGATGTCGAGGTCGCACCTGTAAAAGACCTTGTCACCCTGAAAGCCGTAGGCGTACGTCGTCCCCACCTTGCCGCAGTTCTCGCAAATAGGCATGTAGGGGAGCCAGTCGCTTGGCTTCGAGATCCCGCTCACCCTCAACAATATGTCCCTTATCCGCTCGGCCTTTTCCATGGCAATCCTTACCCAGGGCAGGTAAGTGCCGTCGCGGTACATCGATGCCCCGGACAGGTACTTGATCTCGAGGCCTAGCTCTTCGATGGCATCCAAGAAGTCTTTAGTGAAGTGCTCGGCCCAACTTCGGCAACACCCATACGGGTCTGGTATGTTGACGTAGGGCATGCCCAAGTACTTGTTGAAGTCCCTCGGTATGGGCGGGGGCACGCTGTCTAGGGGGTCCATGTCGTCGGCTACCCACAGAGCCTCGGCCCTGCCGCCCCTCTTTCTTATCTCCATCGCAATCGCGTGCGCGTAGAGTGGGTCGGCCACGTTCCCTATGTGGGCCGAGCCCGAAATCGAGGTGCCACTGGCCACTACGTGCTCCTTGGACCTCTTCAGGACCGAGGCGACGAACTCGTCTAGCCAGTGCTCCTTCACCGAGGCTACCTCTCAAAAGCCGACAGAGGGCTTAGTCCTCTAAAAGCTTGCTTTGACTTAAAAGCTCTCAGTCCTTGAGGGCTTCTTCGGCTTCGCGATCGAAAGCTAGCTTAGAGAGCTGCGCTCACTCCTCGCCGTACTTTATGTTAACCTCGATTGTTATGCCTAGAGACTTGGCTACGTTGATTAGCCTCGTGAGCTCCTCCCTCAACCTCGCTATCTCGCCCAGTCCCTCCACGAGGCCTAGCATGAAGTCCCTTTCGTCGCTCTCCTCAGCGAAACAGCCCAAGGCCTTCTTCAAGGCCTCGTGTATCCTCCGTAGCTTCGCGACGTCGACCCCCTTGGCTATCATCTTAGCGACGTCGTAACCATCATCGTAGGTGAGAACGACCAAACCTAGACCCTCCAAAACGTCGAGGCGAAAGAGCCTTGATACAAGGCTTTGTTAGGCCATCGAGGTGGATTTAAGGCTTGCGTTAAAAAGCCGGACCTTAGGTTTACGAGCCTAAACTATGAAGTACCCACCGCCTATCTTCTCCGGCAAGTACTTGTCCTCCAAGAAGCCCAAGCTCTTCGAGCTGAGGGCCTCTATCTCGGCCTTCTCCTTCCTCTCCAAGAAGAGGTCGAGCTCTCTCTGCCACGCGGGGGATTGGAACCAGGGGTAGCTCTTGAGCTCCCTAGCCCTCTTTAGGTCTGCTTCCTTGGCCTTGATTATGACGTTCTTGGGCAACTTGTACTCATAGATGTCGCTGACCGTGACCCCTATGAACCTGGTCCTCGGGCACGCCAGCCTGACGCTCTCGTGAGATAGAGTTATCGATCCTATGCGGTAGACGCTATATATGTAGAACCCGTAGGGATCCGCGTCGGTCAAGACGTAGACCGGCAGGCCCAGCTCCTCGTTCAACCTCTTCACGAGCCTCCTAGCGGGCCTGTCCGGCTGACCCCCTGCCGTCACGAGTATGCACTTGCTCTTCTCCCAGTACCTCTCCATGTTCAGGGTGTTGAAGACGGCGTCCTTCTCGACTACAAGGACGTACTCAGCGTCCACATCGAGGAACTCCAGCCTATCGACGTTAGATGGCGGGGTGTAGGCGCCTCCCTCTCCCTGCCTCGAGCAATCTATCACGTCCCGCCCGCTCCTGACTCTCATCAAGCCCACGACCTTGCACTTCACGTCCGTCTGAAGGCCCATCTCCTCCCTGCTGGTCCCCAGCATCACCTCTAGGTCCTCTATTATGCTGTCGGACTCTGACTGCTCGTTGACGGTGTCTATGTTGGTTCCCGGTATGGTGTGCTTGGCGTCGTAGAAGACGTCTCTGATGGTCGGGTACTTGTTGTGCTTTATCGCCTCGTATACTATCGCCGCCACCAGCACGGTCCTCATGAACGTCTTAGCTTCCTCGACGTCGTTGAGCCTCCTCCTTACCTTCTTGCTCCCGAGCCTTATCACTTGGAGCTCTTGGTCTATGTTCACGTTATCTCTAGTCCTGGCCAGCATCTCGAAGTAAGGCACTTTCTCTGTCCTGAGGGGCTTCAGGGTCGATTTCTCTAAGAGCTGGACTATTTTATCCGCTATCCACCCTCTCCCTCCACTATCTCGACTTGCCTGGCTTGACATTCTTAGTCACCACCCTCCACATGAGCTCGATAAGCCCCTCCTTGTCCTCGTTAACGACCCTCACGAGGTCTTCGGCTATCTCGGTTATGTAAGCCCTAAAGAGGTTCAGCCTCTCCTGCTCCTTCTCGGCCCTGAGCTTCCTGCTCACGTACCTCCTAACTGCGCGCGCGCAGTCCATTATGGCGAGCCTTATCTCATCCTCCATCTCCTCGACGTCGGCTATCATCTCCTTGCCTGCTGTCTTGTAGGGGACCCTCGTCGAGCACACGTGAACGAAGATGGCTATCGGGGTTTTGTCGTCTACCTTGTACTGCCTCCAGTCAATGTTATCGACGACCTTCCTGCAGAGGTCCCCCCTCTCGTCGAACAAGAGGGGCACTTTGTTCGCGAACCTGTAGAGCAACCTGTAGTTGCCCTCCTCAGCGCACAACTTCTCTATGAAGGAGCCCCCATAAGCTATGCCGGCCTCGACTTGAAACGGATAGCCGGAGTAGGACTTGGGCGGCCTGGTGACGGCCTCCACGAACTCGGGAATGAATAGGCTCGTTATAGCTGCCTTCAGCTCCTCGGCCCCTATGGGGCTCAAGACGTCTGGCGAGGGCGGGAGGAACTTGTCGTAGGCCTTGAGGGCATTGGCGAGCTTGACTACTTCGTCGCTCGTCAACTCCTTGACGTCTTTTTGAGGGTCAAAGCCAGCCCAAGTCAAGAAGTCGAGGGCCTTCTTGGGGCCTACCCTGTCGAAGTTCTTGGATAAGAAGGCTTGGAGGTTCGTATTCCTGCTGCTCTCTATCATCCTCTTGAGCATCTCGGCGTCTACGCCGTGCGGATGCGGAGTTGCTTCCTTAGGCGGCGAGGGGACCTTAGTGACCGACCTCTCGAACTTGTAGACGACGTTGTTGGGGTCTGAGAAGATTATGGTGGCGTGGGGGTTCGCGACAGCTGTTAACCGCAGGTATTCGACTATCAGCTCGCCCGTCGTTTTCGAGCCCAGCTTGCGATCGTAGTCCCCCACCAAATGTAGCGTGACAGTCGTCCCGGTCCTGGGCTTTCTGAGCTTCCTCGTCTTCGTAGAGAGTACTATCGGCTTGTTGTTCTTCAGGTCCATCTGCAACGAGAAGGTGTACTCGTCGTGGCCGTCGTGACAAGTAGTTACCTCAATGGGCTTGTACGTGGTTATTTGAGAGTAGAGGACCGCCATCTTAGCCCCGAGCCCGAACAGGCCTCGATATTGCTTGAGGACAAACTTGCTCCCGAAGAGCACCGTGCAGAAAGCCTGTGGGACGTACTTCGGAGGTATGCCGGTCCCGTTGTCCGACACCGTCAGCTTGTAGACCTTGGGGCTCCTCCGCTTGCTCACCATTTTCAAGTCAACAGTTATGTGGGGCAGCGCCCCGGCCGCTTCGCAGGCGTCCAAGCTGTTCTCGACGAGCTCTCGGACGGCTTGGTATAGGGATCTCGCTGGATTGCTGAAGCCGGCTATGTATCTGTTCCTGTAGAACCAGTCCGACACTGAAAGCTGCGTGAAACCCCTCAACGCGATGGCCCCCTAGCTTGAGCGCTAAATGACGGCAAAGCGCTTAGAACGTTATCGCAGGAACTTTATAAACTTGAGCACGGTTATGGGACGAGCCTCCATCGGTCTCTCGGATACAGTATCGCCTCTCGTACGTCGCTCAGCCCCAGCAACGCCATAATCAAGCGGGCTAGGCCCAAGCCCCAGCCCGAGTGAGGGGGCATGCCCCAGTCGAAGCACTTCAAGTGATGCTTGAAGGACTCGGGCTCAAGCCCCGAGCCCTTTAAACGCGACACTAAAAGGCCTTTGTCGTGGATTCGTTGCCCCCCAGATGCCACCTCTATCCTCCCTATCATCAAGTCGAACGAGTAGCTGACCTCGGGGTTTTCGGGCTTCGGCATTATGTAGAAGGGCTTGGTCCTAGTGGGCCAGTCGATTATGAAGTAAGGACCCTTGAGCATCTCGCCGAGCTTCCGCTCGGCCTCGGTTGACAGGTCCTCGCCCCACTCCAACCTAACGCCGCTTCTGGCCAGCATCGATAGAGCCTCATCATACGTTATCCTCGGGAAAGGCTTCTCGAGCTTGAGGCAGCTTAGCTCAGCTCTCTTCAACTCTCCTTCGAGCTCCTCGAGGGCCTTAGACACACTGTAGACGAGGAGCTCCTCGAGGAGCTCCATGACCTCCTCGTACGTGGCGAAGGCGACCTCGACGTCGACTCCCACGTATTCAGAGACGTGCCTGTCGGTCTGCGACTCCTCAGCCCTGAAGAGGGGGCCTATCTCGTAGACCCTCTCGAAAACCGATGAGAGCTGCTCCTTATACAGCTGCGGGCTCTGGGCCAGAAAGGCCTCCATGTCGAAGTAAGCTATAGGGAATAGGGCCGCTCCTCCTTCGGTGGCAGTGGCTATCAGCTTTGGGGTGAAGACCTCTACGAAGCCGCTCCTGTTCAAGAACTCCCTCATGTACTTCAAGAGGGCCGATTGGAACTTAAATATGGCCATGTTGTGCGACTTCCTCAAGTCGACGACCCTATTGTCGAGCTTCTCGTCGAGCGTTAGCTTGCTCCTGCTGGCGGGCTCCAAGTGCGAGGGCACTGAGGCCCTGTTGAGGATTTCGATGGCGTGCGCCCTCACCTCGACCTCGCCAGGGGCTTTGGCTGACCTCTTGACCCTGCCCTCGATCGAAACGACGGTCTCCGGCCTTATGTCCTTGAATTTGCTGAAGGACTCGTCGCTCAGTTCCGACCTGGACGCGACCACTTGTATCAGCCCGTCGGAATCCCTGAGCAGTAGGAAGACTATGCCCCCCAAGTCCCTAATCGCGTGCACCCAGCCAGCTACCCTGACTACAAAGTCCTCGGGTAGCTGGAAGACCTCGCTTACCCTGCGCGTCTTCCACTTCGGGCTGTGGAGCTTCATGGGTTCGTACTCCTTGCTGGACGCTTAGTGCACCTCAAAGAGATAAAATTTAGTTAATAAAGGGAGGTGTCAGAACGCTTTAAATACAGAGCGCCCTTAGAGAGTCCTTCAAGAGCTGTGGCCTGCGCGTCGGGGTTCAGGCGGGAGGTCTAGCTGGTTTGGTGAAGAGGGGTAGGAGAGGGGAATCTAAGAGCCCTCCTGTGAAGGAAAACGAAATCCACCAAGTAGTCATCGAGGGCGTCAATCAGAGAGGCGAGGGCGTCGCGAGGATAAGAGGCTTCATCGTGCTCGTCCCAGGCGCTAAGCCCGGAGAAAGGCTTCGAGCTAGGATAATTAGCGTCAGGCCCAGGTTTGCGATAGCTGAGGCCCTTAGGTGAAGCTAGTCCCTGAGCTCCACAGTGTCTCCGTCGGCTAGGACGTGCTCGCGGCCGACCTTCTCTCCTGGGTGCTTGACGGAGGGTCCCCATACCCTCGCGTACTTCAGGTTCTTGGCCAGCCTGCTATGTATCTTCTCAGCTACCTCCTGAACGGTAGCGCCCCTCTTCAGCACTAAGGGCCTAGGCGCTGGCTTCTCCTCCCAAGGCTCCTTGGTGTAGACCCTTATGAGGTCCAGCCGCTCAAAGAGCGCCTTGCCCACCTCGTCTAAGCCCTCGCCGGTCAGGCACGAGACCTCTATTACTGGGATGTAGTCGCACGCCTTTCTCAGCTCGTCAAGAGCCGACCTGTCTCGCAACAAATCGACCTTGTTGACCACCACTACAGCGGGCTTATACACCCTCCCTCCCAATATGGCCTCCTCGACGTCGTCCAGAGAGGCCTCGCCGCTTATCAACACCCGGCAGTTGAACATCTTGTAGCCCATGAATAGTCTCTTGACGTCGTCGATCGTGCAGTCCACGAGCTTGCCATTGACTATCACTTGGACCCCGCCGAGGGCTCCACGTGCTATCTCTATCTTGGCCTGAGGCTTCTTCAGGGTTATCCCGGCCTTCTCAAGCTCTTCGGCTATGAGGTTGAACTGCTCCAGCAAGTCCTTGGAGGCGTCGAGGAGCACTATGATGCCGTCGGCGTTACGCACCAGTGTCGTTATTATTGGCCCCCACGCCTCCCCCTCGGCGGCCCCCTTAGTGATCGGGGGGGCCTCGATCAGCTGGTACATCACCCCGTCGCTCACGTACATCCCCGGGACGGGCCTCGTAGTGGTGAAGGGCCTCGTGGCTATCTCGGGCCTGGCATTCGTTAACCTCCACAACAAGCTACTCCTGCCAGCCCCGGTCACGCCCACCAAGACCACTTGGGCGTCGCCCTCCTTCTCGGGGAATATCTTCAGGCCTCCCCCAACCTTCTTGGACTTCCTCTCCTCTATCTCCCTCCGAAGGGCCGCTATCTTCGCCCTCACCTGAGCGCGGAGCTTCTCCGTGCCCTTGTGCTGGGGGACGGCCGAGAGGAACTCCTGAAGGGCCTTCAGCTTCTCCCAAGGGTCTCTGGCCTCGAGGACCTTCAGCCACTTCGCCTTGGCCTCAGCTGGCAAGTTGGCTGGCAACTTCGGCCACCTAGGAATGGGCAATTAAATTATAAGCTCAGGCGACGATATACCTTTCGTGCTGGGTTAAGCGGCGCGCGAGAAGGCGATGACGCTTTATCTCAGAGCCCCCTGTATTACTGTTGTGGGGATGATTAGGAGTCCTTGTCCTGAGAACGTGATGAAGGAGGTTTCGCATGACCCACTACTTCAGCGGCCTGAGGATCCTCACTTCGCCGTGCTCTTCAAGTATGTCGGCTATGATGTTCACGGGGTCTTCCTTTAGGCTCTTGAAGCCGACGACGCTCGACGACGTCGAATCGACCCTGACGTAGTGGTCTAAGTCAAATCTTAGGACAAAGTCCCCCTGCCCGAGCGTGACCTTGAAGTCCTTCCTCGCCTCGACGAGCCTCGAAGCCAATTTCACCACGAGGTCCCTAAGCTTGGCCGGTAACTTGGCCTTGCCCTTCTTAACCCCTTTTATCTCCTTCAAGCTTACGGATGTCTTCGATATCCCTCTAGCCTCAGATACTTTGACCTCGCCGCCCTCGCAACAGACCTCGAACCCCTTGCCTTGGCTTATGAGATTTAGGACCTCTTCCCTCCAGCTTGACAAGCTCCCTCCCTCGGTCGAGGGGGCCTTCTTCCTCATTAAAGCTTTATTAAAGCTTTTGAAGCCAGTGCAGAAGAAGTTTTCCACGGGCTCGAGTACGATGAAGATACTGATAAGCGTCGTGAGTCCTGAGGAGGCCGTTGAGGCCGTTGAAGGAGGGGCCGACATAGTAGACACGAAAGATCCGTCTAAGGGCTCTCTGGGCGCGCCTGACGAGTCCCTCCTTGTATCAATAGTTCGAGCCCTACGCGGCGTCGCGCGTGACGGCGTCGCGATTAGCGTCGCGCTGGGCGACGACCCGAGACGTGGGGCTGCTATGGAAACGGCGCTAGTCGCTAAGAAGATGGCCGTGGACTATGCCAAAGTGGGGAGTTTGAAGCTCAGGAGCGTTAGCGAAGCTGTTAAGGCGTATAGAGATTTGAAGGGTAGCGTTGAGGGCCTAAAGCTCGTCGCGGTTGCTTACGCCGACTACAGAACGACTGGGTGCTTGAGCCCCGCAGAGGTCTTAGACGCCGCCTATAAATCAGACTACGACGTGTTCATGATCGATACGCTCATCAAGGATGGGAGGTCCACGTTCGACCACTTGAGCAGGGCCGAGATTTTAAAGATCAGGGGCCGTGCCCACGAGAGCGGGATGCTCTTCGCCCTAGCGGGGTCATTGCTATTGGGACACGCAAAGACAGT
>Ga0185307_1000276_pt1 | contig 34375 bp, 38 predicted proteins | sample LHCtaG_FD_128010 | JGI IMG/M metagenome (GOLD analysis project Ga0185307, IMG submission 128010) | Hot spring microbial communities from Little Hot Creek, USA to study Microbial Dark Matter (Phase II) - LHC4sed_matched (SPADES... | ecosystem: Environmental > Aquatic > Thermal springs > Hot... | reverse complement strand
CCAAGCCTTAACCACTAACAACGTCCTCTTCCCCTCCTTTATGTCGGAGTCGACGGGCTTGCCCACGACGGCCTCGTCCCCGAAGACCCCTAGGATGTCGTCTTGTAGCTGGAAGGCTATCCCGACTGGGATGGCGTACCTCGAGTAGGCCCTCAAGAGGCCCTCGTCCGCTCTGGCCAATATGCCCCCCATGCGCAGGGGGCCGTCGATCGTGTAAAGCGCGGTCTTGAGCCTGTGGACCTCGAGCACGTCCTCCTCCTTGACGGCGCTCAGAGGCGTCTTCTCCAAGGCCATGTCAAGTATCTGCCCGTAGCCCGTCCCCTCTATCACGTCCTGCATCAGCTCAACAGCTCTCAAGACCACGTCGTGCTCGAACTCGGATCGGAGGAGCGCTTGGACGGCGTAGGCGGCAGCTAGGTCGCCAGCTATTATGGCCATGCTGTAGCCATAGTGAGTGGCCTCCTCGAGCCCCTGAGCCTCTGCGCGCAGATCCCTGAAGGCCCTCCAGACCGTGGGCCTACCCCTCCTGAACTCGTCACGATCCATGACGTCGTCGTGGATCAGGAGGTAGGAGTGGACCAGCTCGATCGATATCGAGGCCCTCACTATCCTGCTATCTATGACCCCCTTGGACCCGGCGTAGCCCAACATCATCAATAGAGGCCTGAGCCTCTTCCCCCCTCCTAGGGTGAACCTGGAAATCTCCTCCACTACGCGCCTCCTCTCGTCGGCGACAGACCTCGCCTTCTCCTCCAAGAACTTGGCGAGCTCCTCCTCGACTAGGGCGCTGTACCTCCCTGCGAAGCTATCGAAGGCCCCCATGATTAAACCTAATATCGAGGATTTTAATTAAAGCTTTTTCAGGCACTTCATCGGGGATCGGCTGAATTAATGACCAAGAGCGCCTTCGACCTTCTTAGCGAAGATGTGAGGAGGGAGCTGAAAGCGCTAGGCCTCACCAGGCCGACGGAGCCCCAGGAGAAGGCCATCCCCCTCGTACTGGCCGGGAAGAGCGTTTTGGTAGTCTCCCCGACCGGGACCGGCAAGACCGAGGCGGCCGTCTTACCGATCTTCGACATGATGTTGAGGCTGAAGAGGGGGCAGGAGGTCCGAGGGGTTCTGTGCATCTACATAACCCCCCTCAGGGCCCTGAACAGGGACTTGTGGGAGAGGCTCTCGAGGCTCGCCGAAGGGTTGGGGCTCAGAATAGAGGTCAGGCACGGGGACACGCCTCAACACGCTAGGAGGAGGCAGGCCCAGCAGCCCCCGGACATGCTTATAACCACGCCTGAGACCCTCCAAGCCCTGCTCATCGGCAGGGTCTTGAAGAAGGGGCTGACGAACGTCAGGTGGGTCGTAGTGGACGAGATACACGAGCTAGTGGCAGACAAGAGAGGCGTCCAGCTGTCCGTAGCGCTCGAGAGGCTCAAGAGGATAGCTGGGAGGCGATTGCAGAGGATAGGCCTTTCGGCCACAGTCGGTTCGGTTGACGTCGTCAAAGAGTTCTTGGCGGGCAGCGACGGCGACGTAGAGGTGGTTCAAGTCCCGATGCCCAGGGAGATGCGGATAACAGTCGACGCGCCCCCGCTCAGCGAGGACGAGGACTTGGCGTCGACGCTCCAAGTGACCCCTCGCATAGCATCAGCCATAGCTAGGATAGCTGACGAGGTCAGAGAGCACGAGAGCGTCCTCGTCTTCGCGAACACGAGGGAGGCGGCCGAGCTCTTGGCCTCTCGCCTAGCGCTGATGGCCAGCGACTTCGAGGTCAGGGCCCACCACAGCTCCCTCTCGCGGGAGGAGAGGGTCCAGGCGGAGAGGGAGTTCAAGGAGTGCTCGGTCAAGGCCTTGGTGTGCACGTCGTCCTTGGAGCTCGGGATAGACATAGGCTCCGTCGACTTCGTGATCCAGTTCACGTCGCCTAGGCAGTCGACCCCCTTAGTGCAGAGGGTCGGCCGCTCGGGCCACAGAGTGGGGGCCGTGGCGAGGGGCCTCATAATCTCCTATTCATCGGACGACGCGATAGAGTCGGCGGTCTTGGCTAGGAGGGCGATGAAGGGGGAGCTGGAGGAGATAAAGGTCCACAAATGTGCTCTCGACGTCTTGGCCCACCAGTTGGCCGGGCTCGTCATAGACTGGGGCTCCATAGACGTCGACGAGGCCCTCTGCGTAGTCAGGGGCGCGTACCCGTACAGGGAGCTGACTCGCGAGGAGCTCCTCGACGTGGCGAAGTTCCTATCGGACAGGGGCGTTATCAGGCTAGTGGGCTCGACCCTGAAGCGGGCTGGAAAGGCCACGATGGACTTCTACCTCAACAACCTCTCCATGATACCAGACGTCAAGAAGTACGACGTGATAGCTCTGCCTGATAAGCGCAAGGTAGGGGTCCTTGATGAGGAGTTCGTGGCCACGAGGACCGAAGGGTCGCCGAGCATAATCCTCGGGGGGAGGGTTTGGAGGGTCATAGGGGTGGAGGAGTCGAAGGTCTACGTAGAGCCCTCCGACGACGTCTTCGGGGCCATACCGGCTTGGGTTGGCGAGCTCATACCGGTGCCCATGGACGTGGCCCTCGAGGTCGCCGCGATAAGGGGGAGGGCCGAGGAGCTCTACAAGGGCGGCCGCGGGGTAGAGGGAGCGCTCGAGGGCTACCCGCTAACGGCGAGGGCGCTCGAGGTGGCCTTGAGCGACGTGGTGGAACACCTGAGGCTCAGAGTACCCCTTCCTCACGATAAGAGGATAGTCATCGAGGGCCTCGGCAATTACGTTGTAGTTCACGCGTGCTTGGGCTCTAAGGTCAACGAGCTCTTGGGCCTGATATTGACGTCCACGCTCAGCAGCTCGCTGGCCACGGCGGTCCGCTACAGGGCTGACCAGTATAGGATACTGTTGACGTCGCCCCAGAAGATGAGGGCCGGCTTCGTGGCCAAGGTGCTAAGCGAGCTATCGCCCGACGACGTCGAGCTCCTCGCGCAGAACCTCATGCCCTCCTCAGAGATTTACTTGTGGAGACTGTTCCACGTGGCGAAGAGGATGGGCGTCGTGGAGAAGGGCGCGGACGTGAAGGCCTTCTCGAAGGCCTACAAGTTCCTGCTGAGAACGGTCGTCGACAGGGCCGCTAAGATGGAGTTATTGATAGACAAGCTCGACGTCGAGGGCCTCAAAAGGGCCTTAGAGATGATCAGGAGGGCCTCGATTGAGATCGTGTGGTTTGAGGGCGAGGGAGGGCCCTCTCCTCTTGCGATGTCCATATTAAACAAGTACGTCCCGCTCGAGGCGCAACTCTTCAAGGCCTCGAGCCAGAGGCCCCTCGATGAAGTGGTCTTGGAGAGGCTGATGGAGAGGACCGTGAAGCTAGTCTGCATGTACTGCGGCGGGTGGACTACCGTCAGGAAGGTGAAGTACTTGCCCGACGACGTTAAGTGCCCGAAGTGCGGGGCAAAGTACATAACGGTGACGTGGTCCGGCGACGACAAGGTAGAGAAGCTCATAAAGAAGCAGATGGGGAAGCTCAGCAAGCAAGAGGTCGAGGAGCTCAGGAAGTACCAGATGTCGGCGGGCTTGGTCCTGACCTACGGCAAGAAAGCCGTGATGGTCCTGGCCGCGAGGGGCGTGGGGCCTCAAACGGCGTCGAGAATACTCGCCAAAGACGCTAGGGGCGACGGCACACTTTTCAAAGACATATTGGAGGCTGAGAAGAACTACATCAGGACTAGGATGTATTGGTCGCAGGACTAATTTGTTGCCTTATCATAGACGCCATCAACTCGCAAGAGCGGAGAGGCTCGCCTCTAGCCCTCCCTGCCGTTTGCCCCTAGAGGGTGTTTTGTAGCGGTTTGGGATGGGTTGGCCCAGCCTCTAGGGACCTCCGCCTCGCCCGCGCTTCACGGGCTATTGGCGCGGGGTCGTGAGTGACGGTCGAGCCCAACAGCACGGGGCTTCCATCTACAGCTAGCCCGCCTGGGCTCGGAGCGCTGCTCCCATCGCCTAGGCGGCCTAGGCGGACTCCGACGAAGCAGACGGGGTCAGGGCTTATAAACCTAGCCCCATGACATTGACTGCGAAGCAGCTACTAGCAACCCCGCAGATCCCTAGGCTTAAGCAGCTCCCCAGCACCGCTGGGCACCTTGTCTTAACCCATGGTAAACCAACCTAAACCGACTTAATAAACGCCTCTGCCCCTCAACGATTTTTGCCATCCGGCTAGCCTTAACTAAGCCGGACATTCTGTCCAAGCCTTAGATCACTGACCCACTCCCCGCCCTAAAGGGCGAGGCTTTCAGTTGTAAAGGTTTGGGCCGCAATAGCTCTAGGCCTTCTCAAATGCAGCCCCTCTTTTAAATAAGCAAAATAAAATCGAAACTAAGAACGTAGACCTCGTGGGCCCTCGTAAGTCGAGGCCAACGTTTTCTAGACCCAATGCGCGATTAACTACAAGAGGTGCCCAAATCCCGTAGAAGTGGGAGAGGAGTTGGAGAAGGACGAGCTAAAGGCGCTCCAAGTCAAGCCCGTCGGCATAATTGAGGGCAAGACCACTACGAGCAACTTTAAGGTTAAGGTCTTGTCCGATGACGTTGGCAAGAACTCCTTCCTCGAGGTGTTTCACGAAGATGCGTATTACGTTTGCGGGATTAAGGAGCTGTATCGAACGGAGGAGGGGGTCTACGCCGAGTGCTTCGTCATAGGCCAAGGGCCCAAACTGCCCTTCACCCCCGCGAGCCCGGTCTACCTCGCTAGGGGGGAGAACGTCAGGAAGGCGCTGAAGCTGAGCGACGACCCCTCGACCGGGATATACGTCGGCAAGCTCAAGGGGCTGGACTGCAAGGTCTGGCTCCCGATAAAGAGGTTGGGCAGGATATTCATCGTCGGCAAGCCGGGCTCTGGCAAGTCCTACACAGCAGGGGTCATCATAGAGGAGCTATTGAAGAAGGGCATACCGCTGCTGGTGATAGACGTCCACAGCGAGTACTCTAGCCTGAAGGTGATGGGCGACGTGACGTCCGAGGAGTTCGACGTCTACCCCAAGTCCTACGCGGAGAGCGTAGTGGAGTTCGGGGACCCCAAGATAAATCCCGGAGCCGACGTGTCGCTGGAGGCGTTGGAGAGCGCTAACCCCGAGGACCTAGTAGTGCCGGGCCAGTGCACCATAATCAACCTGAGGGGGCTCCTGAAGGAGGAGCAGACATCGTTGGTGGCCTCCCTGCTCGAGAGGGTGTTCCAAGCCGTCGTAGAGGGGAGGCTGAGGCCCTTCTACTGCGTCCTCGACGAAGCGCACAGGTTCGCCGGTAGGGAGAGGACGAGAGCGACGGACGTCGTCAGGAGGTTTGCGCAAGAGGGCAGGAAGTTCGGCGCTGGCCTCATAGTGATAACCCAGAGGCCCCAGCTCCTCGACACGACCGTCAGGGGCCTCGTCGGCACTTGGATAATACACAGGCTCTCGGACCCAAACGACATGAGGATCACCCTTGAGAGCGGGGGGCTCGAGGGCGAGTGGGAGAACGTCATCGCCTGGCTTGAGAGCGGCGAGGCCGTCATAACCGGCGAGGCCGTCGAGAAGATACCCATAATAGCCAGGATAAGGCCTCGAGAGACGAAGCACGGCGGCGAGGGTTTCAACCCGTTGGACTACATAGCCAAGCCTAGCGAGTCCACCGCCCTCAAGACTCTCGAAAAACTCTCTAAGGCCGTCGTGCGAGACAAGGACAAGCTCCGGAAACAGCCCATATCGGCTCCGGGCCTCCCCCAAGTGTTCTTGCCGACGGTCGTGGACGAGTCTGAGGTCTTGGCGAGGATGAGGGAGGGGCTCGCGGACCTCGACCTCAAGTCGATAGAGCTGAACTACATGCCCGCCCTCTTCTGCGAAGTGGAGGCGAGGGTCAAGAGGGAGAGCCCTCCCGTCAAGTTCTCGGAGCTCCTCCGAAGGCTAATACCCATAGGCGTGGAGGTTGGGGAGATAAACTGGGACAGCACGCAGGCCTACGGCTTGGAGCTGAAAGACCTTGAGTCGGCGGAGCCCCTCCCCTCTCCCCCGCAACCGGGCTACTATCAGAAGACGTGCTTCAACATAGCCGATCAGAAGGTGGTCAAAAAGGTCAAGGAGGAGCTCTTGGCCTACGCCGCCACGAAGCTCGTCAAAACGATGTACTACAGCAAGAAGCTGGGCAAGTTCTCGCTCACGAACGACAGGCAAGCATTCGTGGCCGAGTGCCTCAAGGAGCTGGCTGAAGCTGAGCAGAGCGAGGAGAGGGACATCGAGGAGAGGTACCAGAGGTCCATGGCCGAGACGGCCAAGGCCGTAGAGGCGTACAAGGAGAGGCTTCGAAGGCTGGGCGAGCAGTACAACGCTTTGCGCTACGAGTGCGAACAGCTCAACGAGATGTTGAAGGAGGCCAAGAAGCAGAAGAAGCCGGTACTCAAGCTCTCCAAGCAACTCGAGCTCAGGAAGAGCAAGCTCGAGAGCGTCAGAGACGAGATGCTGAAGATAAACGCGCAGATAAGGGCTCTGAACGACAAGAAGAAGGCCTTGGAGTCAGAGTACGAGGAGAGGCTCAGGGAGCTCAGGCTCAAGATGGGCTCTCTCAGGGACTTCGACGTCAAGACCGCCGTGATCCAGCCAGAGCTCGACGAGCTGTCGGTGACGAGCTTTCAGCTCATATGGGTCCCCGTGTATAGGGCGAAGATCGCGACGGACAAGGAGGTCTCTAAGGAGATCGGGATTTGGTGGAACGCCCTAAACGGCAAGGGCTTCTACGGCTTTTGCATAGAATGCGGCGCGGAGCTGGAGGACGCCTCGAGCTTCGTGCTATGCGAGGTCTGCCTTAGCCCTCTATGTCCCGAGCACGCCTCGCAGTGCGCCATCTGCGGCGCCCGCGTGTGCCCCAAGGACTCTTGGACTTGTGACCCTTGCTCGAGGACCCTTTGCTCAAGAGAGCCGCCGTCTAGGTGCAAGCTATGTGAGGCGATGCTGTGCCAGGAGTGCGCCAGGAGGTGTATTGCTTGCGGCGATGGTGTAGCCCTCTGCCCGAGCCACGTAAAGGCGTGCCCGGCGTGCAGGGCCTTGCTGTGCGAGGAGCACTTCAAGAGCCACTTGATGAGGTGTAGCGTTTGCTCTAGGGTCATATGCGAGGCTTCTGCCAGAAGGTGCTCGGTGTGCGGCGAGCCTCTATGTACTGCTTGCTCCATCCCCTGCGCCATCTGCGGTCGAGTCGTCTGCAGGGAGCACGGCTGGGTCTGCAGGGATTGCGGCAAGACCTTCTGCGTTGACGAGGAGAGGAAGAGGTGCGCTCTCTGCGGCTCGGATCTCTGCGCGTCGTGTGCGCACGTGTGCGCCGTCTGCAAAGGCCTTGCCTGCGAGGACCACATACGTCGTTGCTCTTCGTGCGGAAGACTTGTTTGCAGGAACTGCGTCGGCGAGTCCAAGGGCCTTATACGGAGGAAGCTCTTTTGCATCGACTGCACGGCTAAGGCCAGCTAAGCGCCAAACCTCCTCTGCCTCTTCTGGTAGGTCCTAATGGCCCTGAGCAGGTCTATGTACCTGAACTCCGGCCAGTAAACGTCGAGGAAGCACAGCTCGCTGTAGGCCGATTGCCACAGCAAAAAGCCGCTCAGCCTCTCCTCGCCCGACGTCCTTATGATCAAGTCTGGGTGCGGGTAGGGCAAATGCGAGGTGTACAAGAACTTCTCGAAGAGCTCCTCGTTCACCTCTTCAGCCCTCAACTCCCCTCTCGTTATTAGTTCAGACAGCTTCTTCACCGCGTCTATTATCTCAGCTCTTCCGCCATACGCTATCGCCACGTTGAGGTAGTAGTTTGAGTAGCCCGCGGTCGCCTCCTCAAGCTCGTGGAGGAGCCTCTGGGTGTTAGCTGGCAATAGCCACACCCTGCCCAAGGCCTTGACCTTGACCTCATACTTGTGTATGCGCTCGTCCTTCAGCGCCCTCTGCAACGTCTCCTCAAGAACCCTCATGATTGCCTCTACTTCCTCGGACTTTCGCCTGAAGTTCTCAGTCGAAAAGGCATAGATCGTTAGTATCTTGATCCCGAGCTTCAGGCACCAGTTCAAGAGGTCCTCGACCTTCCCGGCCCCGACTCTGTAGCCCTTCTCTAGGGATACCCCCTTGCTCCTAGCCCACCTCCTGTTGCCGTCCAGTATCACGCCCACGTGCTGGGGCATGGGCTTGGACTTCACGCTGTCCTCGAGCCACTTCTCGTAGAGCTTGTAAACCCCGAACCACTTCAGAGCCTTTTCGAGCATGCTCATTGACCCTGTCGCCTAGGCCTCTTCACCCTCATCTCCTTTAGGCTTCCCTCGTTAAATGGCTTGCCCCTCTCCAAGACATCCCTCGGGAACTTCTCCAGCCACTTCTTCATGAACTCGAGCTCTTCCGCGGGATCCGCCACTCGCAGGTCGTCTGGTAGCATGTGGGGTATCTCGTCTATTATGGGGTACCACCTGTAACACTCCTCGCAAATTATCAGCCCCTCCACGACCTCTCTGGAGAAGCAGTCGAGGCACTCGTCGTCTGTTGGCCTCACGTCCTTGACCCAACCGCCCTTGAGAGCGCAGTACAATGGGCACTTTGACGGTAGCTCTTTGGGCCTTCCCCTCTCCTCAACGTTGAATACGAGCAACTTCAGCGGGAACTTCTTGCACATGGGACAGGCTAGCAGGTCCATGAGCCTCAGCTTCAACTCTAACCCTCCAGACACCTCTTAGCAAGCTACAGAAAATAAATAGCTCCTCCACCTTTATCTACCGTCAAGGTGCCTTTGATGAGCGTAACCACGTTGTGCGTATTCGAGGACGAGCGCTACGAGAACTTCCTCCCGCTCACCTACACCAAAGCGACCTTCGAGCTCATATGCGGCTCGAAGACCCTGCTCGAGAGGGCCGTGGAGCTCTTGAGGCCCCAGAAGGTGTTGCTCGTCGCCAGGGATTATCTCGTGGAGAAGCTCGAGGAGAGGACCGGCTTCGTAGTCAATAAGGCCGAGGTGGAGGGCCAAGTGCTCGTGGTGAACAGCAGGCTCTTGATCGACTCGCGAGCGCTCTCGGTCCTCGACTCATTGAAGCTCGGAGAGGCGTTGGCGAGCGAGGGCTCCCTCGTGGCAATGAAGCTCGGAGAGGGCGTCGCGAGAGGGGCCATAGCCAACAGAATTTTCGAGCCGAAGCTCGTCAAGTCCTTCGCGAGCGTGAGGGAAGTGGACTTGAAGTTGGTAGAGTACCCGTGGCAATTGATAGAGCTCACGTCAGAGCTCCTCGGCGAGGCCTCGTCTATGGGGGAGAGGTATGAGGGCGGCGAGATCAAGGTCCTCGGGGACCCCAACATGCTGAGGACGGCTGGCGACGTTAAAGTTGAGGGCCCGGTCGTCGTGGACGTCAGGAAGGGCCCCGTGTACGTAGGCAGGGGCTGCGAGATCGAGGGCTGCACCAAGATAGAGGGTCCAGCGTACATAGGCGATAACTGCGTGATCAGAGGGGCCTACATAAGGTCTGGGTGTTACATAGGCAAGGTGTGCAGGATTGGCGTTGGTAGCGAGCTCGAGAAGACGATAATCTCGGGCTATACGAATAAGCAACACTTGGGCTTCATAGGCCATTCGTATGTGGGCGAGTGGGTTAACATAGGGGCCGGGACCAACGTCTCTGACCTGAAGAACACCTACGGCATCGTGAAGGTCAGCGTCAGGGGGGCCAAGGTCGGCACGGGCCTCATAAAGCTGGGTTGTTTTGTAGGCGACCACGTGAAGACCAGCATAGGCACGCAGATATACTCTGGAAAGAAGATAGGGCCCTTCTCTCACGTGCACGGCTTCGTCTACGAGGACGTGCCCCCATTCACGATATGGGCTAAGAGCCTTGGGGCAGAGCCCACGGAGCTGGCGCTTGAATCGGCGATCGAGACCCAGAAGAGGATGTACGAGAGGAGGGAGGTGTCGCAGACCAAAGCCGACGTGGAGCTCGTAAGGAGGCTCTTCGAGCTCACCGCCGAGGAGCGAGCTAAGAGCGGGGTCAAGAGGGAGCGCTTCAAGTTAACTTAAAAGTTAACTTAACTCATCATGGCGATCACTCACATCGCGTACCTCGACAACGCCTAACACGTCGTATATCCTCCCCTTCCTCGCTATGTCCTCATAAACCCTCCAAACCCTCTTGACGGTCACGTAGGAGGTATTGAACCCTTTGCCCTCGAGCTTAGCCTTGACCTTGTCGTAGAACTGATCTGGCCTCACGTAAGCCTCATCGGCGAGCACGTCCATTATGGCCTCCGCGACGTCTGAGGTGTGCGGGTAACCCCTCCTCCTCATATGAGCTCCTCCGGGATCCTGCTCGGCTCGTAGGCTATTCTCGGCGAGATGCCGCTCCTCTTCAGCCTCTCGACGACGTGGGGGTACATGAAGACGTACTCCTCTTCCATCTCCCTAGCCAAACTGGCGTCTATATCAGCAAGCCTGTGCAATATCCTCTCATAACCCTCCCTGTCGCTGAACGACAACATCACGGCCGGGTGACACGAGACCCCGCAGTCCAGCAGGTTCTTGAGGGCTTGGAGCTGTAGGTTGAACTGTTCTGGCATGGCTCCCGTTAAGAGTGAGAACTCCTCCTCGCTCGTCCCCTTTATCGAGACCCTGACGTGCACGCGAGTAAACTTCGAGAGCTCATGCGCGTAGCTCTTGTCGCTTCCGATGAGTATCCCGTTGGTCTCGAGTATGAACGTGAATAGCCCGTCGCTCTCGACGAGTTCCAAGATCCTGAGCAAGTGCTCCCTGCCTATTGTCGGCTCATTTCCGCTTATCCTCATCTGTCGATAGCCCCGCCTTAAGGCACAGCTCTTAACCGCTCGGTAAACCTGCTCCGGGGTGTAGAACTTGCCTATCTTGTCCGGGTGGTCCCTCGGAGCTCCGCTCCAGCAGAACACGCACCTCAAGTTGCACCCGCAGCAGTCGGCGGTCGCTATCCCGCCGTACCACCTACCGCCCCTGGCCACTCGATAGTACTTCCTGCTAAGCCCCTTAATCACGAGCCTCTCGACGGCCTCTGACAGCTTCAGGGCATCGAAGCCAGCTATGGTCTCTCCCCTCAGTTAGCCAGAGACCAACTACCAGACGGCCTCGAAGAGCGAGCACCCACGAAGAGTAATACACGACTCCGGCATTTTAGCTTATATAAAGACGCCCGCGAAAAGCTTCGGGGCGAGCTCGCTTTGAAGCAGGCCGAGCGCAGTAGCCGAGAAGTTGCTATGTGTTCGAAGGTCATGCGCTCAAGGAGCTTGCTCGCGCAATGACTGCCCATTCGAGAGCGCTCATGCTAAGGTTTAAGGTCGGGGATCTGCGCGACTACAACTTAGAGCTGACCCTGAAGCCGTCTTTTGTGTCATCCCTCTACGCCAGCGCGGGCGAGGGCTCTTGGAGCAAACAGGCAGGCCTATATGCTGGGCTCGTGACCGTGAGGCAAGTCGACGAAGTGGTCGAGGCCTCTGTTGCCTGTGAGGTCGGCGAGGGTGCCAGCAATGCCTTAGTTCACGAGCTCGGCTTGTGGGACGAGGAGCCCTCGCATAGGGTCTCAAGGCTTAGGGGCGTGTTCAAGGAGCAAATTGGGGCTCTGACGGAGCTCTTCCCCGGAGTCAGGCTCTCAATAGCCCCCCACGACTTCAATTGCATATTTATCGCCGTGGCCTTGTCCAAGAGGACGAGGTACGAAGTCTTCGTGCGCAAGTGGATCAAGAAGCTCTGGGACCGCTGGCGCTGCGACCCCGCAATCATAGCAGGCACAAAGCCCGAGGACCTCAAGTGCGTTGGGACGAGTTACCAGCTAGCGGATTTGGTCAGAACCCTCCGTGACTACGTAAAGTTGGGGGTCGACGCGAGAAAGGCCGACGTCGAGAGCTTGAGGCGAAGGCTGATGTTGTGCTGGGGGGTGGGGCCCAAGGTCGCCGATGCCACCCTTCTCTTCACGACTCGCTCTCCGTGGATCGTCCCATGCGACACCCACCTCCAGAGGGTCTCGAGGAGGCTCGGGTGGATCGAGGAGGCGAGAATGCCCAGCAAAGCACTATGCTTGAGCCTATCTTGTGATGAGTGCACGAGCAGGATCGGACCTTGCCTTAAGGTGGAGGTCGAGGAGAGATTTCGAGGGTTCGGCGGCTGGGTCCAGACGTTGACGTACCTCTTCGGAAGCGCGATTTGCACTAGTTCTTCGCCGAAGTGCTTTCGTTGCCACGAGGTCTTGAGAGATTACTGCAGAGAAAAGAGCAGAGTGCGTGCTAGAAGCCGCCCTTTTTAACCTCGTTCGCTGTAGTCGTGAACCTGTCGTAGCCTATGTGGAGGACGTGTTTGACCTTCAAGACGTCAAAGACTCCGTCGAAAACGCCTTTCGCAACCCTCGCCGCGACTACCTCGCCTATGAAGAGGGTGTGATCACCGACTGTCAGCTTATTGACGACCTTGCACTCAAGGTTCGCCACACACTCCTTGATCGACGGGGGCCTCACCTTCGATGAGGGCTCTAAGGTGAAGCCGCACTCCCTTATCTTATTGACCTCCTTGCCGCTCTTGGTGCCGCATATCCAAACATGCTTGAGCATGTCCATAGTCGGGACGTTTATCACGAACTCCTCCGTCCTGGATATCAGATCGTGGGAGTACCTCCTCGGGGCCACCGAGATCGCGACCAGAGGGGGTTTGAGCGATAGGGGTGTGAACCAAGCTATGGTGATCGCGTTCGGCCTTCCGTCAGGTGTACAGCACGTCACTATGACTGTGTTCCTAGGGTGGAGGAGGAGCACCTCCCTCTCCCTCACCTCGACCTTGTCCACCCTCAACACCCCCGACATCTTCGAGGCATAGGTTAGCGAAGGCAAAGGATTTAAGGGTAGCCACGCGACATCTTTGCTCGTGATAGCATGAGCGAAGAGGTCTCGATGGAGCTCTTCAACATGCTGGACTTGAGGGTCGGAGCGGTCGTAGGGGTCGAGAGGATCCCAGGCTCTAAGAAGCTCATCAAGCTCAAGGTCGACGTGGGCGGCGAGGTGAGGGACGTAGTCGCCGGCGGAGGGGAGTACTACGACCCCAGCTACTTCTTGGGCAAGAGGTTCGTGGTCCTCGTCAACATAAAGCCGAAGAAGATCATGGGGGTCGAGTCCAGGGGCATGTTGCTGGCGGCCGACGTCGGCGGAAAGCCCGTCTGGTTGACGGTCGACGGCGAGGCCCCCGCGGGGTCGAGGGTGAGGTAGTTAAAGGCGGGCAAAGTGAAATTTAAAAGCGAGAGGCCCAGAATTACTTCAGCAGCTTGTTTAATGTGTCGGGAGCGTCGTATTAAAACGGCTTGGGAAGATCATCGGGGGTGACGTACTTGTCCTCTAAGGGCATTCCCTTAAGGCAACTGAACGAGTACACGTGGGAGGTCCCCAAGGACTACAGGCCAGGCATGAGGGTGCCGGCTAGGATATTCGCCGACAAGGTCCTCCTGAGCAAGATGCTCGAAGACCTGACGATAGCGCAGGCGGTGAACGTGGCGCACTTGCCCGGGATACAGAAGTGGTCCATAACGTTGCCCGACGGCCACCAGGGCTACGGCTTCCCCATAGGAGGCGTGGCCACCATGGACGCCGAGGAGGGCGTCATAAGCCCGGGGGGCATAGGATATGACATCAACTGCGGCGTCAGGGTCTTGGTCACTAACTTGACCTACAAAGACGTGAAGCCGGCGATTGAGGACCTCATAACCACGATATTTAACTTAGTGCCATCGGGCTTGGGCTCGACGACTCAAGCTGTTAGGCTGACGAGGAGCGAGCTCGACGAGGTCTTGGCCGAGGGGGTCAAGTGGGCGATAAGGCACGGCTACGGTTGGGAGGAGGACGCGGAGTACTGCGAGGAAGGGGGGTGCATGAAGGCGGCCGACCCCGCCAAGGTCTCCTCTAGGGCCAAGGACAGAGGCTTCGACCAGCTGGGCACGCTGGGCAGCGGGAACCACTTCCTCGAGGTCCAAGTCGTCGACAAGATATTCGACCCCGAGGTCGCGAAGGTCTTCGGGATCCATGAAGAGGGCCAGGTGACTGTGATGATACACACGGGGAGCAGGGGGTTGGGCCATCAGGTGTGCAGCGACTACCTCCGAGTGATGGAGATGGCAGTCAGGAAGTACAAGATATCGATACCCGACAGGGAGCTAGCCTGTGCGCCGACGACGTCTAGAGAGGCGGAGGATTACTTCGCAGCCATGTCCGCGGCCGCCAACTTCGCGTGGTGCAATAGGCAGATGATAACCCACTGGGTGAGAGAAGCCTTCAAGAAGACGTTCAAGCGAGACCCGGAGGACATGGGGTTAAAGCTCGTCTACGACGTGGCGCACAACATATGCAAGATCGAGGAGCACGTAGTCGATGGGGTCAAGAAGAGGGCCTTCGTGCACAGGAAGGGGGCCACTAGGGCCTTCCCGCCCGGCCACCTCGACGTGCCCGCCAAGTACAGGTCAGTCGGACAGCCCGTGCTAATACCTGGGTCCATGGGCACCAGCTCTTGGATACTCGTCGGAAACCCCAAGGCCATGGAGATAACCTTTGGCTCAACAGCCCACGGGGCTGGCAGGATGATGTCGAGGGAGGAGGCCCTGAGGCAAGTCAGGGGCTCGGAGGTCAAGGAGGAGCTGGAGCGGAAGGGTGTGGCCATCAGGGCGGCGAGCATAAGGGTCCTAGCCGAGGAGTGGGACAGGGCTTACAAGGACGTCGACAGGGTCGCTGAGGTGAGCCACAGGGTTGGGATAGCGACCAAAGTCGCTAGGTTGAGACCGATAGCAGTCGCGAAGGGCTAAATCCATCTACTTCTTTGCCAAAGAAATCGCGCACTCCACTATCTTTTTAGCTATGTCCACGCCAGTGGCCGGAGCGGCGTTCCTGAACTCCGTCACGCTGTTGAGCTCGTGAACCAAGAGGCCCCTCTCGCTCTCCAAGCAGTCGACGCCGACCGCGTAAGCCCCGACGGCTTTGGCGGCCTTTATGCTCAGCTCTCTGAGCTCGTCGCTTATCTCCATCTTAACAGCCTTGCCCCCGAGGGCCGTGTTGGACCTCCACTCGCCTGGGACGGCGTAGCGGTATATGGCCGCTATCGCTTCGTCACCAACGACGAAGCACCTGATGTCCCTGTCGGGCTTCTTAACGAACTCTTGAACGTAAAACACTTGGTAGAGCGGGTACATGAGCTCTCGATGCTCTATCACCACCTTGGCGGTCTCGACGTCCTTGATCAGCGATACGAGCCTGCCCCAACTGCCCACAACGGGCTTTAAAATCGCTGGGTAGCCCACTTCCTCGAGCGCCCTTAGAGCGCCCTCGCGGGTGAAGGCTATGAGCGTCTTGGGCGTCGGTATTCCGGCCCTCCTCAGCGTTAGCGTCGTCAATAGCTTGTCGCCGCATATCAAAGTCGTTTGAAAGGGGTTTATGACCAGCAACCCGGTGCTTTCGATCATTGCCGTCAAGTAGAGGCTCCTGTAGTGCCCGACGCACCTCTGAATGACCACGTCGCCCTTCAAGACCTCCGGGTTGACCTCGCCCTTGGTTATATCGATGAAGGCATCTTTTATGTCAACGAGGCTCGCCTCGACCCCCAGTTCTTCACACGCCCTTTGTAGGGCCTTCTCCTCAGCTCTGATCCTGTCGTACGTTATCACTACTTTTACCAAACTACTCTCCCCAATCCTCCTTCACGGTCTCGGCGGGTTTCAACTTGAGCTGCCCGCTCTCGAAGTAGACCTCGTACTCCTGACCGCAGTCCGGGCAACTAACTATCTCCCCAGCTATCGCGTCGTCGGGCACGTTGATCTCGCCATCGCAATCCGGGCACTTGACCTTCATCCAAGCTCGACCTCTATTATAAGCATGCGAAGACTTACTCCTACATTAAGGCCTTATAAAATTTCCCATAGCTCACTCTTCCCTCAATACCATCATCGTATTGGTCGACCTCACGCCCTTCACCCTCCTGAGCTCGTCGATGCACCTGTTCACCTCGCTTATGTTCGACGAAGATATTATGGCGACGACGTCGTAGACCCCCGTCACCTCGTAGACCTTCTCTACGCCATTAACGTTCCTAACGGCGCGAGAGACCTCCGAGGTATCGGTCGAGGTGTCCGCGGTTATGAGGGTTATCGCTTTGACCACGGCCGGCCTGCTGACCTCGATCGTGAACCTCTTGATCACTCCGATCTTGACAAGCCTGTCGATCCTCTTCCTCACGCCGGCCTCCGATAGGCCGACCCTTCTGGCTATCGCGGTGTACGGCGTCCTGGCGTCTTTGGTCAAGACGTCCAATATAGCGTTGTCGATGGCGTCTAGCTCCGACAATTCCAACACCTTTGGTGCGAGCTCTTGTAGTTAAAGGTTCTAAGTTTATGGAGAGCTTTGCGATACAAAAGCTTTACTCTTGAGCCTTTCGACCCACCACAAGGCCCTCGAGAGGACGTCTATGGACTTCAAGTACTCCTCGACGCTCACCCTCTCCCACGGCGTGTGGTCTAGGCTCGAGTCCCCAGGACCGTAAGCCGCCATCTCTGCTCGGTTCCACTTAGAAGCCGCCACGTTAATGTCGCTGGTCCCCGTCTTGTAGGCGAATGAGGGCCTTGCTCCGAGCTCGGATATCGCTCTGCTGAAGGCCCTCGCCACGGTGCTCGTCCTGCTCAGCACGTAGGCCTCGACGCAGTCGTCCCACTTGACGCTCGCTTTAACGCCCCTGTCGCTAGCGAAGCCCTCGACGACCTCTCTCACAACTTTAATTACCTCCCAGCACTTGAGCGTGGGCGATATCCTTACGTTGAACTTGAAAGCGCAACGAGAGGGAACTAGGGCTGAAGCCCCGCCCCCGCTCATAGAGGTCAGGCAATACGTCAATGAGTAGAACTTGCTGTCCTCCCTCTCGTACGCCTTGAAGACCCTCTTTAGCTCGTTCCAAAGGGACAGGGCCTCCTCTATGGAGTTCTTGAACAACCACGGGCTGGCCGAGTGGCCGCCCTCAGTCTCTATTATCACCTCGAACGTCACACCCCCCTTGTACCCCAAGGCCAAGCAAGAGACCCCACTGGGCTCTCCAAAAACGGCTACCTCGGGCTCCTCCACCGCGTCGACCAGGTGGTACATGCCCTTGCTGGAGCCCTCTTCCTCCACGACCCCCGCGACTACTATGTCGAGGCCCCCTTCGCTTGCGCTAGCGTACTTTTTAGCGGCCAGCACTAGCGTCGCTAGAGGGCCCTTCGCGTCCACGGCACCCCTTCCCCATATCTCTCCGCCCTCCACTCTGACGGGGATGAACCCCGGGACCGTGTCCATGTGGCCGCAGAGCAGTACCCTGGGGCCCTTCCCCTTCAAGGTACCCACGGCATTGCCGACCGCATCTATATAGGCCTCGAAGCCCAAGTCCCTCATCTTAGAGCAGAGGACCTTAGCCATCTCACTCTCTTGACCCGTTGGGCTGTAGACCCTCAATAAGTTAACTAGGAACTCCACTTCAAAGCTTGACATTGCTCAGCACCCTTTCCAAGGCGCTTACCACCACGTCTACCTCTTCCTTGGTTATGCACAGGGGCGGCAGAAACCTAATGACTGTCCTCCCAGAGTAAGTCGCCAAGACCCCTTCGCCTATCAGGGAGAACAAGGGCTCCTTTACGTCGACCCTTAGCTCTAGGGCCTGCATCAACCCCATCCCCCTCGCGTCCCTCGCCACCTTGAACCTCTCCTTGACCTCTCTAAGCCTATCGAGCATGTACTTGCCCGTGGACCTGCAGTTCTCCAGCAGGCCGTCTTGCAGTATCGCGTCGAGGGTCGCGAGCGCTGCGGCGCACGCTAAGGGGTTGCCTCCGAAGGTCGACGTGTGTTCGCCCACCTTCATTTTCATCGCTACGTCCTCTCTTACCGCTACAGCACCCATGGGCAATCCACCCGCGATGCCCTTGGCTATGCACATGACGTCGGGCTCCACGCCCCAATGCTCGCAGGCCCACAGCCTGCCCGTCCGGCCGAAGCCCGTCTGGACCTCGTCGACTATGAGTAAGACCCCTCTTCTATCGCACTCCTCCCTCACCTGGCCGAGGAAGCCCTCGGGGGGTATCACGACGCCCCCCTCGCCCTGTATGGGCTCGACCATCACGGCCGCGACGTCGCCGCTCAGCGCCCCCCTCAACTTTTCGATATTGCCGTAGGGTACAAACTTCACGAAGTCTGGGAGGGGCTCGAAGGCCTCTCTGTATTTCTGATCCCACGTGAGCGTCAAGGCCCCCAAGGTCTTGCCGTGGTAACCCCTCATCATCGACACGATCTTTCTCTTGCCCGTGGCCTTCCAGGCCATCTTTATGGCGGCCTCGACGGCCTCGGCGCCGCTGTTGCACAAGTAGACCCTCGTCAATCCCCTCGGCAATACGCTGACCAGCCTCTTGAGGTACTCAGCCCTCACGTCGTTGTAGTACGAGCAGTGGCACGCTACGAGCCTCTCGCACTGCTCCTTTATCGCCTTCACGACCCTGGGGTTGCAGTGGCCCACCAAGGCAGCTCCGTAGCCGGCTACGCAGTCCACGTACTCTCTCCCGTTGACGTCCCACACCCTAGCTCCAAGCCCTCTGACTATCGTGACCGGGAACTTCTGATACGTCGGGATCAGGTGAGCGTCCTCCAAGCCCATGTAGTCATCAAGCAATCGTGACCACCGTGCCCTTGCCCTGCAGGGCGTCGGTCACCGGCCTCTCCCTGAAGCCCGAGGCTATGACGACCGTCCCGACGCCCCCCTCGAGCGCCTCGATCGCAGCGTAGAGCTTCGTTATCATGCCTGCCCCCACGCGCTTTAAGGCGGCTCTCGCCCCGTTCAGGTCCATCTTGTCCACGAACTTGTCGTTTATCATCACCCCCTCGACGTCTGTCAACAGCACCAGCGCGTCCGCTTTGAGGGCCCTAGCTATGTGGGCCGCAGCCCTGTCGCCATCGACGTTCAGCACCTCGTTTTCGTCCCCGAGCGCCACGGGGGCCACCACCGGCACCAGCCCTCTATTGAGCAAGGTCTTCAATACCTCTGAGTCCACGCCCACTATCCTACCGGTGTACCCTCCCTCTATGGCCCTCTTCCTCCCCCTCTCGTCTATTATCACGAGCCTCTTCTTGCGCTCAGCCCTGAGGAGACCCCCGTCGAGTCCCGAGACCCCTACGGCCTTGACGCCAGCCTTTAGCAGGGAGACGACGACCTCCTTGTTTATCTTGCCGGCCATGACCATCATGTATATCTCGGCCGTCTCCTTGTCCGTGTACCTGCTCCTGAAGCCGTCGGGCGAGGTCACAAAGACCTGTGGCTTGTTGAGCTTCTCTGCTATCGCCGTGACTATGTCTCCCCCTCCGTGCACCACCACGACCTTGTCCTTGCTCGAGGCCTCGGCTATGTCTCGGGCCAGCCTCTCCAAGACCTCTTTATTGGCTACTAGGTCTCCTCCGAACTTCACCACGACTACCAACGGCGACCACCTATATCGGGTGGAACCCGCAGAAGTCGAGGCCAGCCCTCTCGTCGACCCCCATCATTATGTTGAAGCACTGGACGGCTTGGCCCGCAGCCCCCTTCATCAAGTTGTCTATCGCGCCAAAGGCTATCACTCTATTGGCATGGAGGTCCACCTCAAAGCCGACATCGCAGAAGTTCGTCCCCACGACCACTTTTGGATCCGGGAGCCTGTATATCCCCTTCTTGTCCTTCACTATCCTGACGAAGGGCTCGTTGGCGTACATCCCCCTGTACATCCTCCACAGGTCGATGAGCCTCACCTCACTCTCGAGGAAGGCATGACATGTGGCCAGGATCCCTCGCACTACGTTGACTGCGTGGGCGGACATGGACACCTTGATGGGCCTCCCGGCTAGGGCGGACAGCTCTTGCTCTATTTCGCCCGTGTGTCTGTGCCCGGCTGGGGAGTAGGGCCTGACGACACCGAACCTCTCGGCGTGCATGGTGGCGAGCGAGGGGGAGGTCCCGGCGCCCGAGGACCCTATCTTGACGTCGACGACCACGTGATCTGGGTCTATTGTGTTGCTTTTGGCCAGAGGGGCCAACGCCAATATGGCCGCTGTCGACATGCAACCGGGACAAGCCACTATCTTGGCCTTCTTTATCTCGTCCCTGTGGAGCTCGGGCAGGCCGTAGACGGCCTCACCGAGCAGGTCGGGCACCGGGTGCTTCCAGTTATACCACACCTCGTACATCTTCGGGTCTCTGAACCTAAAGTCGGCGCTCAGGTCTACTACTCTGATGCCGACCTCCACGAGCTGGGCCGTCAGCTTGGCCGACTGCTTGTGGGGGACTGCCAAGAAGACTACGTCGCAGTTCTCCGTCAGCCTCTTCACGTCCACTGGCGTGAAAACTAGATCGGTGACCTTCCTCAAGTTCGCGTGGACTCTGAAGACGTATTCGCCGGCATATTGCCTCGAGGTCGCGACCGTGACCTCAGCGTGCGGGTGGTAGAGCAGTAGCCTCAGGAGCTCTCCCCCGACGAAGCCCGAGGCCCCGACGATCCCCACCCTCTTCTTCATCTTCTTGCCTCCTTGACTAGGTACTCGGCTATCTTCCCAGCTATATCCACACGTGTGGCGGAGTATGCGCCTTTAAACTCAACGGTTGTGTTTATCTCGTTGACGAGCAATCCTCTATTGCTCTCTAGGCAGTCGACGCCGACGACCTCGCCCTTTATCACCTTAGCGGCTTTTAAGACCAGCTCCTCTTGGTCGTCGCTGAGCTTGCAGGCCTCGGCCCTTCCCCCCAAGGCTACGTTAGTCCTCCACTCCCCTACTGGAGCGTAGCGATATATCGACGCGACGACGTCGTCGCCTATCACCACCGACCTTATGTCCCTCGAGGGCTTGTCTATGTACTCTTGTATATAGAAGATGTTGTGGAGGAAGGGCTCTAAGTGCTCCCGGTGCTCGAATATCGCCCTCGCGTGCTCGTAGTCCTTTAAGAGAGCCAGCAACCTTCCCCAGCTACCGACGGCGGGCTTTACGACGGCTGGAAGCCCTATCTCGCTCAAGGCCTGCATGGCCCCCTCAACCGTGAACGCGACCACGAACTTGGGCGTCGGTATTCCGGCCCTCATGAGCTCGAGGGAGGTCAGGAGCTTGTCGCCGCCTATCAGCAACGTACGAAAAGAGTTGACGACCCTTACGCCCTCGGCCTCTAAAATGGCCGCCCAGTAGAGCCCCCTGAAGTGGCTCACGCACCTGTTCAGCACTATATCTCCTATGTCCCTTAGCTTCCCGTGGACGGCCACCTTGACCTTGGCGTCGACCGTCTCGACGTCGACGCCCTTCGACTTAAGGGCGTCTAGGATCGCCTTCTCCTCCCACCTGAGCCTGTCGTAGAGCAGCGCCACCTTCAACTCGCGCCACCTCGAGCCTCTTAGCCTCGCTCTCCATCACGACATCTATCTCCTCCAAGGCCTTCTTCATGCCTAATAGTACCTCTAAGTCCCTCGATAGCTCGAGCCTACGCCTATTGATCATGTGACTGACCGACCCCCGCGACGGCCCTCCGACGACTTTGCACCTCGCGATGCAAACTTCAGGGCTAAGGCAATCCCTGAGCAGTCGCTCATCGACCTTTATCGCTACGCCTTCCTGTCTCGCGGCCTCCTCAAGCATCTGAGGCGTTACCTCGCGAGGGCTTAAGCCCCTGTCAACTGCCTCCTTTACCATCCTGCCAACAATCCTATGGGCGATCCTAAACGACAAGTTAAAGCGCTTGACCAGCTCGTTTGCGAGCTCAGTTGCGGTCGAAAAGCCGAGCTCCGCGGCCTCGTACATTCTCTTCACGTCGAACTCCAGCCCCTCGACCGCGCCCCTCATGATCTTCAAAGCCCTTAAGGCCTCTTCAACCGATAGCCACACAGGAGGCGTGACCTCTTGCAAGTCTAGGTTGTAGCTCATCGGTAGCCTCCTTAAAATGTCCAAGGCCGATAAGAGCATCCCCATGACGTGAGACGCCCTTGCCCTCACGACCTCTGCCACTACCGGGTTCCTCTTCTGAGGCATGATACTGCTAGTCGAGGAGTAGGCGTCGGGGAGCTCCGCGAAGCCGAACTCCCACGAGCTCCAAAGGATCAACTCCTCGGCCAGCTCGCTCAAGTGGGCCATTACCATCGCCGCGGCGAAGGCGGTCTCGATCATGAAATCTCTGTCAGAGACGGCGTCTATGGTGTTCTCCTGCACCCTCGAGAAGCCCAAGAGCTTCGCCACATACTCCCTGTCCAAGTTGAAGCTACTGCCAGCGAGAGCCGCGCTGCCCATGGGGCTCTCGTCTATCCTGTGATAGACGTCCAAGAGCCTGTGGAAGTCCCTCTCGAACTTGTCGTGGTAGGCGAGCAAGTAGTGCGCGAGGGTCACGGGTTGCGCGTGCTGAAGGTGCGTGTAGCCCGGCATTGCGGTGTCAACGTGTCTCTCGGAGAGGCCCAACAACACCTCTCTAAACTTCAATAGCTCAGACGCCAGCTCTACGACGAACCTCTTCGCCCTCATGCGCAGGGCCGTCGCGACCTGATCGTTCCTGCTTTTGCCTATATGTAGCTTGCCCCCTATTCCCGCTCCAACTTCTTTAATGACCTCCTCCTCGATGCACATGTGGACGTCCTCTAGCTCTCGCTTGAGCTCAAATCCCTGCAGGAGCCTCCTCAAAACTCCGTAGATAGCTCTACCGTCATCTTTGCCTATTATCCCCTGCTTGACCAGCATCAGTAAGTGCGCGATGTTGATCCTTACTACGTCCAACGCTATCCTATCATCAAAGCTTATAGATGAAATGTACTGGGTCGCCTCAGTGCTCGGGGCTTTGGCCCTTGCCCCCCACATCAGGCTCAGCTCTACCACCTCTCGACCTAGCTAGATAAGTCTGCAACCCCCATAGCTCTATGAAGCCCTTGGCGAGCTTCTGGTCGAACTTGCTCCACTCCTCGTACGTCGCTAGGTCGAGCTCGTAAAGGGAACGAGGAGACTTCCTCCCCACGGCCATCACTGTGCCCTTGTAGAGCTTCAGCCTCACCTCGCCCTCGACCCTCTCCTGCGTCTTGTCGATGAGGGCGTCGAGGTCCTCGCGCAAGGGATCGCACCACAAGCCCTCGTAGACCAACCTGCTCCACTTGTCGTCGACCATCGACTTGAACTCGAGCTCGTGCCTCGTGAGGGTCATCTTCTCCAAGTCCTTGTGGGCCTCGATTATGCACACGGCTGCTGGGGCCTCGTACACCTCCCTGCTCTTTATCCCCACGACTCGGTCCTCTATGTGGTCTATCCTGCCGACCCCGTGTCGCCCGGCCAGCCTGTTGAGCTCAATTATCAAGTCCTTGAGCTTCATCTCAACGCCGTTGAGCACCGTCGGCAAGCCGCCTTCGAACGTCAGGGTCACGTAAGCGGGCTCGTTGGGCGCCTTGAGCGGGCTGACGGTCCATTCAAACGCGTCTTCGGGTGGCTCGGCGTAGGGATCTTCGAGGGGGCCGCATTCGATAGACCTTCCCCACAGGTTCTGATCGATGCTGTAAGGCTTGTCCTTTATCGGGATGGGGATGCCCTTCTTCTTAGCGTACTCTATCTCCTTGTCCCGAGTCAGCCCCCACTCCCGGATCGGGGCTATGATCTTCAAGTGGGGGGCTAGGGCCTTGACCGTGACCTCTATCCTGACCTGGTCATTGCCTTTACCGGTGCACCCATGTGCTACGGCCTCAGCCCCTTCTTTTAAGGCGACTTCGACGAGCTTTTCAGCTATGAGTGGTCTGGAGAGGGCACTGGCAAGCGGGTACTTGCCCTGATACAAGGCATTTGCCTTTATGGCTCGCGCGACGAACCTCTCCACGAATTCGTCCACAGCATTTATGGAGTAGTGCTTGTAGACTCCTAGGGCCTTGGCCTTCTCCTCTATGGCTTTGAAGTTTTCAATTTGTCCTACGTCTAGGGTTACGGTTATGACATTGGCGTTATACTTCTCCTGGAGCCATTTAATGGCGACCGAGGTGTCCAGTCCCCCTGAGTAGGCCAGCACTACTTTCATAGTTCCCCTACTCTTAAGTGGAGATAGGAAGAAGCTTAAAAGACGATTTATATAAGCGTTTCTTCCCTTTAGGGAATCCTCAATTCTAAATGAAATAACAGTTAGGAAGCTTCAAAGCCTTAAACAAGAAATGTTTAAGGTGGCTCACACTATGCTAAATCGCGGTGGCACATGAAGGGTTGTCACGTAGTGGTCTTCATCACTTTCCCCTCAAAGGAGGAAGCGTACAAGGTTTCAAGGAAGCTAGTCGAAGAGAAACTAGCCGCCTGCGTGAACGTCGTGGACAAGGTTCGCTCCTTCTTCATATTTCAAGGCAAGTTCGAGGAGTGTGACGAGGCCTTGGCAGTGGTTAAGAGCAGGCTCGAGGCCCTTCAGCGCCTCATAGAGGTTGTCAGGTCCTTGCATTCGTATAGCGTCCCGGAGATAATAGCCATGCCGATCATAGCCGGCCACGACGATTACCTCAAGTGGGTTGACGAGAGCGTAAAGGTGTGAGCTCTTGCCAATCAAGGGGCTGATAGTGGACTTAGACGGCAGCGTGTACATAGGTGATAAGCCCATAAGCGGCGCCCTCGAGGCCCTGGAGGAGCTGAGATCCAAGGACATCAAGGTGCTCTTCTTAACGAACAATGCAACGAAGACGCCTCAGGAGTACCTCGAAGTGCTCGAGAGTATGGGGATTAAGGCCTCGATCCAGGAGATACTGACCTCAAGCGTGATAGCGGCCTCCTACATCAGGAGAGTTCGCGGGCCGTCGAAGGTCTTCGTGGTGGGCACCAAAGCCCTAGAAGAGGTTTTGAGGTCTCACGGTCACGAGGTCGTGCCCTCGAACTCCGACGTAGTCGTGGTCGGGCTGGACTTCAGCTTCGATTACCAGAAGCTCGCGAGGGCCTCGAGGGAGATAAGGCGGGGGGCCAAGTTCTTGGCGACCAACACCGACGCGACCTTACCGCTGGAGGGCGGGGTCATGCCCGGCGCTGGCTCGATAGTCAAGGCCATAGAGGTGGCCTCTGGCGTGAGGCCGCTAGTCGTGGGCAAGCCCTCGAGGATAGCCATGAGGGAGGCCCTCACGCGCCTAAAGCTGAGGCCCTCTGAGGTCTTGGTTGTAGGGGATAGGCCTGAGACGGACATCAAGATGGGCAGGAGGTTCAATTGCCTAACAGCGCTCGTGTTGAGCGGCGTGGCTAAAGGGCTGACCTTAGAGCGCCTTCCCGAGTCCCTTAGGCCCCACTTCGTGGTCAAGAGCTTAGCAGAAGTGCCAAAGATATTGAAAATAGCCAGGAATGAATGATGAGACGAGCTCGCCGCCCTCTACCATTCTTTTTTCTTAGGCGTGCTCACGCCTATCTCGTAAACGTAGATCTTGTGGTCGCACCAGTAGTCTCTCACGCTCTCGACGCGGACGGGCTTCCAGCCAGGGACTTCGAAGTCGTGGGACACAACTCTAGCGCCAACCCCTAGCTCTCTTTCGAGCTTGGGCCTCAGCTTTTCGTTGACGGTGGTCAAGAGATACAAGGTCACGACGCTCGCCTCGCTTACGTTCACGTGGAAGAAGTCTCCGTTTATGACCCTGACCTTCCCTTCAAGGCCGTCGAGCTTGATCCTCTTCAATATCTGTTCGTATAGGTCCTTCCTTATCTCTACCCCCACAGCTCTCGCTCCGAACTCCTTAGCCGCCATGATTATTATCCGGCCGTCGCCAGCGCCCAAGTCGTATACCACGTCACTGGGACCTACGCCAGCTAGCTCGAGCATCTTCCGAGCTACGTGCTCTGGAGTGGAGACGAAGGGCACGTCAACCATTTCTGGTCCCTCATACGACAAAGGTCTGCTTAAATTTATTCTTAAATTTATTTCTGCTCACTTTTAACGCTATCAACGAAGCGCTAGAGAGGTCGAAATGGACGAATTCGTTACGGGAAAGAAGAGGCAGATTAAAAAGCATCCCCCCTCACTCCTCTTTGAGGGTTGCGAATTGATGTACCAACCTGATCGAGCCTTCCTTAAGGGCCTAATAGAGTGGATTGAGGGCCAGAAGAAGGCGCTCGAAGGGGTCAAGGAGTCTCTAAAGGAGCTGGAAGGAGCCGATAGACTGATGCTGATATTGGCCTCGCGGAACGCTTGCTATCACATAGCTAAGACCATAAGGGGATTCGACAGCTGGCTCCAGAACCCCGTGGTAATCGGCCTCATGCCCCTCGAAATGGTCAAGGAAGTTCAGAGGAAGCTGTACGAGATAATGTTCACGTTAATGGAGTTCGACATAAAGCACACGAGCGAGTTCGTCGACCTGTTCTCGAAGCTCATGGACGGGGGCAAGTTGCCGAGGATACTCTTTGAGAAAGTGGAGAGGAAGGAAGAAGAGCGCAGACTCCCCTACATGTTCTAAGCCCTTTTTATGCATCCCCCGAATGCAAGGACTTGCTCAGGCTCCTCAAAGATAGGCAAGCCCACCACGATCGCAACGCCGTAACTCCTCAACTTCCTTATATTCTTCACGACCTCGTCCCTCGAACCGTAGATGCTTAACCTCGAGACTGCTTCTTCGATTACCTCCATTAGCTTGGGCGACGCCCCCGAAGTCACGAAGGTCTGAGGGACCTCGAGCCCCATTTCGAGCAACCTCCTCCTCAACCACTTCCTCCTCAAAGCGTAGTCGGCTAGAGCCCTCACGACGTCTGCTCTGGGCTTATCGATGGCGTAGGGCACGTAAACTGCTCCCTCGAATCCCAAAGCCGAGCACCTCTCAATCAAATCGAGCTTCTCCTCGTCGTAGAGGAAGAACAGCGTTACAACGGGATGGGAGCTGAGGACTTCGTGTAAGCCCTTCTCTATGCCCTCGACGCCCAAGAGCACTTTCGTAACCTTCCCGCGCGCTTGCTCTAAGACCCTCTTGACGGACTTGTAAGCGCTTCGCGAAGCCTCGTCGCTCTCTAGGTAAGACCTGTTCCCAGCCACCACGCAAAGCCCCGCATTCTCGCGTCCCTCGATCACGGGGGCGTAGAGGCTTAGTAGCTGATCTACGTCTCGCCGCCTCGCGGCCAAGGTCACGAAGGTCTCGACGTCGGGCTGTTTCGTGGTTGATGCTTATTGGCTAGGTTTGTAAGCTCTGAACTGTTCATTGCTCGGAGGCCGCTCAGGCGATGGGAGTGGCACTCCGAGCCTGGGCGGGCGCCCGTAGATGGGAGCCCAGTGCCGTTGGGCTCGACCGCCGCCCGCGAGCCCGCGCTAATAGCGCGCGAGGCGCGGGCGAGGCGGAGGTCCATAGGTGCAACGAATGAGTATAAAATAAGAGGATGAGCATCTAGGGACAAACGGTAGTGCCTGAGTAGCTCCTCCAGCTCGCTCGGACTCACGTCGTTAGCCCTCCACTCGGCATCTATCACGTGGACCCTCAAGCCAGATTGCGAGATGAGCCTCGCGACCTCGAACGTCTTTGCCATTTGGTCGCCTACGTCTGGACCGAACCTGCTCCTCTTAGTCGCCTTTCCTCCAACCAGCATTCACTACACCGATATAGAACTCTTTAGAGATAGACAGCTTTAACTCGAAGGCTTTGAAACGGTTCTGGAGGTCATGAGCGTGAGCGCGATAGACCTCTACGTGGTCAAGACTCCTCATAGGTTCTTTGAGCTCGAATGGGCCGTCGATGAAGCCAGCTTGGTATTGCTTGGATTCCCCTACGACTCCACCTCAAGCTTTAGGGTCGGCTCTCGCTACGCACCTCAGTTATTGAGGGTGTACTCGTCTGCCATAGAGGGCTATGTGTGGGAGTTGGGAATCGAGATAGCAGAAGCTAAGATAGCCGACGCTGGCGACCTGGTCGTGGTCCACGGAGACACCGTGGCGACCCTGAAGAGGCTCGCAGAGGTCGTGGAAGCCTTTAGGTCGCAGGGAAAGAAGGTAGGCGTGGTGGGTGGCGAGCACACGCTGACGCTGGGCTCGATAAGCGGTTGCCGCCCCAAGTCGCTAGTGGTGTTTGACGCCCACTTGGACTTGAGAGACGAATATCCCAGTGGCCAGAGGCTGAGCCACGCCACGTGGCTTAGAAGACTGTTCGATAACCCCTCGTGCGCCGTTGTCGTCGTCGGCGTGAGGGCCGCGTCGAGGGAAGAGCTAGAAAATGCAAAGAGGCTCGACATGACCTTCTTGACGTTTAAAAATGTGAAGGAAAAAGAGGCGAGGGCGTTGAAGGACGTGGTCAGCACGCTGTCCGACCCTCTGTACGTCAGTGTCGACGTGGACGTGCTAGACCCGGCCTACGCGCCCGGGGTTTCGACGCCAGAGCCTCTCGGCCTCACCCTCCAAGAGCTATTAAACGGCCTCTGGTCCCTTAAGGGCAGGGAGATATCGGGCTTCGACATCGTGGAGGTATGTCCTCCGTACGACAATGGCTCCACGTGCGTCTCGGCTTGCAAAGTGCTAATGGACCTGTCAGTTATCTCCCTTAGCAAATAATTCACTGGCGCTCTTGCCGCGGCGCTCTAAGCCCAAGTCTTAGCGCCATGGCTCAAGGCCTTGCTCTTTAAGGTAGAACCTTTGGTCTCACGTTTAGAATAACCTTTATAAACTCAGCCAGGCATCGACTCATAGAAGGAGCTGATAGGGGCTGATGAGCGAGACTTGCCCCATATGCGGGCTACCAAAGGACCTCTGCGTCTGTGAAGCTATCGGTCGTGAACAACAAATCGTAAGGATATACCTCGAAAAACGCAAGTGGGGCCGAGAGGTCACGGTCATAGAGGGCATAGATGAGAAGAGCTGTGACCTCAAGAGCATAGCCGGCAAGCTAAAGGCCGCTTGCGCTTGTGGAGGGACCGCGAAAAACGGGAAGATAGAGCTACAAGGAGATCACAGGTACAAGGCCAGAGACATGCTGATAAGCATGGGCTTTCCGTCGGAGAACATAAGCGTCGAGTGAGCCTGTCGGGTGACCTCAAGCAACACATGGCGTGACTACTGTTGACTCAGTTTATCGCTCTTGGTGACTATTTCCCTTAGCCTCTCGACTCCTCCTATCCTTTTTATCACCCTCGCCACAGGCCTCGGGACATACTTCTCCCAGTCAGCCCCCTCGATCATCAACTTCCTGATGTAAGTAGCGTCATATTTGTCGCGTTCGAACAGCGGTATCTCCCTAACCTCGATGCCAGCCTCTACGAAGAGCCTCCTGACTAGGGGGGAGTTTGAGTAGACCCGTGAGAAAGGAGGACAGTACTGCTTCACGTGCTGGACCCATATCGCGTGCTGCTCCACGTCCGGGATCGGAATTATTACGCACCTGCTCGCTAGGCCCTCTTCCTCGAGGGCTGCAAGTATCATCTCCACTCTCTCGCCGGCCGTGAACGGGTTCTCATACGTGTAGCTGTACTGAGCCGAGCCTATGCCGATTATGAGCCTCTTCTCGCGTTCGAGAATCCACTTCGTCGCTGCCAAGTGGCCTAAATGATAGGGTTGAAACCTGCCAACGAAGAGCGCCAGCGACACAGAGCATCACGCGAACAGCTAGGAGCTCCAGGGGCCTAGCTTTAAAGTTAACCTCGCAACCTCACAGTGAGCTGGACGGGCCCGAGACAGCGTTACCTCACGACGCTCTCGCGTCAGATTGGTGGTAATAGCGCTTCTCCCGGCCTCACGGACTTGAGCATGTTCAAGAGCTCTTGTTGAGTAGGGGCCTTCGATAGGGCTAGTGGGACCCCCTCGTTCTTCGCTATTATGACGGCCAATTTGTCCACGGCTTTAGCTCCGTGGAGGACTATAAGGCCGGGCTTCAAGCTTCCTAGGCCAGCCTGCATAGCCTTGAGCGCTACGAGGGGCGACCTCCCGGTGCTGACCCTCATGAATATCGCGGCCCTTTGAGATGTGAATCCGTAAAGCTTCAAGTAGTCGCTTGAGGGGACCTCCAAGACGAGCTTTATGCTGTCGACGACCGTGTATCCAAGTAGGGGCTTGAACTCGGCTTCCTCGCCCACGACTAAGTCAGCCTTTATCTTCTCGCAGAACTCCCCAACGCTTATCGGCTCTACGAAGTCCCTTATGTCAATTATCGCCCCCCGCAATGCCTCAGAACCTGTGTAAATTCTTCTCAAGGGCTCCGCTATCCTTCCGCCCCTTTCTTCGTCTATCTTGATGAGGGCCAAGACCACCTTCTTCACGAAGCCTATCCCTGGAGACTTGCGCCTCCCACTTTCGTAGTCGGATATGACCGAGGGGGATATCTTTAGGTAGTGGGCCAGCTCCGTCGTAGACACCATGAACCTCTGACGCCAACTCCTTAGGGCTTGCCCGGCGTCCTCCGAAAATACTATCTCGCCAGCTATCCTAACCGCCAGCTCTCTCTGGCTCGACGTTAGCCTAGCGTCAGTCATAGCTGGGCACTAAAACATTTATTGCGATCATGCTTTTAGCTCTTCTCACTTACAAGATACTAGAACTCGATGAGCGAGGTCGAGGAGAGAGCACGAGAGCAAATTAAGAGGGTCGTTGAGACTTACGAGGCAATAGCCGAGGGCTTCTCAAGCACTAGGAGGTCACCTTGGACCGAGGTACTCCAACTCTTAGGCGACGTGTCAGGCAAGTCGATCTTGGACGTGGGGTGCGGAAACGGGAGGCACATGGTGGAGCTGGCGAAGAGGGCGTCCGTGGTCGTGGGGATAGACCTGTCGAAGAAGCTGGTCGAGATAGCTAGGAGGAAGATGAGGAGACGGGGGCTTACCAACAAAGCCATGCTCGTGGTGAGCGATGCCCTCTTCCTGCCGTTTAGACGAGCGAGCTTCGACGCCGTGACCTGCATTGCCGTCGTCCACCACATACCCTCTGAGAGGTTGAGGCGCAAGGCCGTGAGCGAGATGGCGGAAGTCGTGAAGAGCGGCGGGCTGTGCGTGGTAACAGCTTGGTATAGGTGGCAGAGGAAGATGCTGCTCACCCTAATGAAAGGTGCGCTCATGAGGCTGACGGGCTCGACATTCGAATTCGGCGACGCATACGTACCATGGAGGTCAAGGGACAACGTCTACAAGAGGTTTTACCACCTCTTCACACCGAAGGAGATGAGGAGCTTGTTGAGCGCTGGGGGCCTCGAGATCAAGGAGCTGAAGCTCATGACCATTGGGCGGAGGAAGTGGACGAACGTCGTGGCCGTGGCCTTTAAGCGTTAACGATAATAGGCCCCCTCGTCTTATCATTCACGAAAAGGTATGTCCATAACAATAAAGTGGCACGGTCACGCCTGCTTCGAGATCAAGAACGACGTGACCATAGTGACTGACCCCCACGACGGCAGATCGATCGGGCTTAAGCCTCCATCTGCCAAAGCCGACATAGTCCTGATATCCCACAAGCACTTCGACCACGCCGACGGGCTCTCTTACGTCAAAAAGGACGGCACCGTTGTGATAGACAAGCCGGGGAGCTACGAGGTCAGGGGCGTGAAGATAACCGGAGTACTCACGTACCACGATGAGTCTCGAGGGGCGAAGCGAGGGCCGAACACGGCGTACGTCTTCGATGTTAAGGGCGTAAGGTTCTGCCACTTAGGCGACTTGGGCCACGTGCTGAGCGAGGACCAAGCCCGCTCCCTCAGACCTGTCGACGTCCTCATGATCCCCGTGGGCGGCGTGTTCACGATAGACGCGAGGCAAGCCGAGAGGGTTGTGGAGATGCTGTCGCCGAGGCTGACAATACCCATGCACTTCAAGATCCCTGGGCTCAACTTGCCGATAGCCGGGGTCGAGGCGTTCGTGGCTAGGAGGGGGGATGTGGAGCGCGTGCCTTCAAACGCTTACAGTGTTTCGAAAGAGGCCTTGCCGAGCCGTCCGAAGATAGTAGTGTTAAGTCCCCCTTAGTATCTTGACCCGCTTAGGCCCTCTCCTCTCTTTTCTCTTTCAGCCTCGTTAGAGGAAACGAGTGGTTGAGGGGGTGATTACTTGGCGAAGTTATCGAGGAGGTGGCTCGCCATCACCATTTCCCAGCTCTTTTTTAAATACTCAAGAAGTAAGAGCAAAATGGGTGCGCATACGCGCCCATAAACCACACCGATTTGGCCTCCTTGGGGGAAGCGGGGGTCGCGCGCTTGTCGACCATAATAATCTCGCCCGACTTCGATGTGATACTCGATGCTGAAAACAAAGTAGTGGGCGAGGCTAGAAGCGACATAGCCGTCCTCGACATAACACCCCTCAAGAAGAAAATATCCGAGCTTGAGGTTCTGGTTGATGAGCTCGCAAGTCTCCTCGGCTCAAAAGCAGCACCAGTAGCTGACAAGCGTAGGAGAAAGAGGCCGCGCTTAGTAGCGCTCTTCTTCACGCAAATGGCCATAGGCTTCCTCATAGGCCTGGCCCTCCTCTGTTTGTGCGTGCTAACGTACCACGCCTTTCCGCACTTCGGCGCGATCAAAAGCTCAACGGGCCTTTTCAAGCCTTTAACTTAAGGAGAGGCGGGGATTGTGTTGACAAGCCGAGAGGAGAGGACAAAAGTCGAGCCAGCGCCATCTTGGCCTATAGTCGCCGGGGGTTACGTCGTCGGGGACCCTAAAGGTTGCATAGCAATATGCACCCTAGCGTCAGAGGACATATGTCCAGCTCTAGCGAAGCTATCTCAAGTGGCCATAGTGGGGCCCTGTAAAACCGAAAATGTAGGAATAGAGAGGTTGGTGCTCAACGTAATATCAAACCCCAACATTAGGTTCCTAGTGATATGTGGGACCGAGGTGGTGGGGCACGTTCCTGGCGGCACATTAAAGGCCCTGCACCAGAACGGCATAGACCCCTCGACGAAGAAGATAAGGGGCGCACCTGGAGCGATACCCTACATCGAGCACTTGACGCCCGAAGCCGTCGAGCGATTTCGAAGGCAGGTGCAGTGCATAGAAATAATCGGAGTCGAAGACTTAGATCAGATAAGGGCTAAGGTCGAAGAGCTGGCGGCTCAAGACCCGGGAGCTTACCCCGAGCCCCCGTTCGTCGTAGAGCTCAAAAAGAGAAAGGCCGAGGAGATCGCCACGCCTATACCGCCATTAACTTCCTCGATCTCGCCGTCAATGGCGGCCCTCTCAGCGTTGATAGAAGACATAAGTTTCAAGTTGCGACTCATAGAGAAGTCGCAGCTCACGACGAGTGCGAGCATTATGAGGACGTGGGGAATGGTAGTGGGGATGGCGCTCGCGCTAGCCCTTTTAGGCCTTTTGGCCTTCATGGCCTTCTGAGGAGGTTGACGGATGTCTAAGCCCAGTAAGCCTAAGGAAGCCTATACGGCCGAAGTGGCCTACTTAGAGTCGAGGATCAGCGACATAAAGGCGAAGATCGAGATCGTGGAGAAGAGGAATAGATTCGTGGCGAGCTTTTACACAGGCTTCGTTAGGGGCTTCGTGATAGGGATGGCCCTCTCAATAGTGATATTAATGGTGATACTGATGGCTATACAGATGTATTGATTGGACGGGATCGCCCATGGAGGATCGAGAGGAAAGGAGAATCCCGATAGTCGTGGCGCCGCCGGAGATCTCCGAGCTCTACTCAAAGCTCGATGAGATAGACAAGAAGGTCGACTTCGTCCTCGGCGAGGTCGCAGAGAAAGAGGGCCTGAGGCTGGGGCGTCACATAGGCTTCCTCTACGGCTTCCTGACGGGGTCGTTAATGATGCTAATACTGAAGTTCGTGCTCAAAGCTCTATAGCTAGTGCGCGCGAAGCCCTCTCCTCCCACGCAGGCCTAGGTCATTACTGAGGAGGACGACCATGCCGTCGCGTCTGCGCTACACGAACCCTCTAGCCTTCTGAAGCTCCATTCGTAGATCCAGTACACAAGCCATGCCCCTATTGCCGCCTAGCGGGTTTTGCGGCGTGCCTAACGAATGCATGCACCTCGCCATTACATTAGCGCCAAGAGCCAAGCCATCTTCGACGAAGACAACTCTTCGGTTCACATCGTCGCCGAACAAGCCCAAGTCGTCTATTTGCCTAAGTATAAGATATGGCTTTAAACCCGTCATCCCGGCCCGCCTGGTTATTCCCACCGTGTATTTACCGTTCACAATTCCCTCGTCGATTAATAACTCCAAGACCCTTCTGGCCATGAGCGCTGAGACATGATCGAGCACCGCGAGGAGGACCTGAGCTCCATGCTGGGCGTAGAGCTCTCGGCCTAGCTCTCGGAGCTTAGGCAAATAGCTCCCATTATCCCCTACGTCGCATCCTATTAACAGTACTCCCTGCTCATACGCCGAGTTGGCGTTGACCGGGATCGTGCCTATGCGCGTTGCGGAGGGAGGAGCCTTCCTTACGTCTATGTATTTGTGAACTTCGTGGGCTAGCTCCTTAGCCCTTCCAGCCTCTTAGCG
>Ga0185307_1000275_pt1 | contig 34399 bp, 36 predicted proteins | sample LHCtaG_FD_128010 | JGI IMG/M metagenome (GOLD analysis project Ga0185307, IMG submission 128010) | Hot spring microbial communities from Little Hot Creek, USA to study Microbial Dark Matter (Phase II) - LHC4sed_matched (SPADES... | ecosystem: Environmental > Aquatic > Thermal springs > Hot... | reverse complement strand
AGAATCAGATGAACTACTATTGGACCGAGGAGGAAGTGCGGAACAAGCTAAAGGAAACGATAACTAAGGCTTTCCACGATGTTCTTGAATTGTCAAGGCAGTATAACGTGAACATGCGCATAGCCGCCTACATGCTAGCTGTTAAAAGAGTTGCCGACGCCCTTATGACAAGAAAGGGAACAAGACTTGCCCCCATCGAATCTCCACTGGCACATCAGTAATCTTCCCACTTTTCTTATGTTCACGTGTACATTCCTCCAAAATTATGAACATGTTTAAAAGCACCCTTTAAAATAGGTAAACCCGTGAAGCACCATGTCTATACATCTTCACACAACGATTACAAAAAAGGCAAACGATATTCTTGAAGAGTTAGCGAAAACTTATGGCACAAAGAGTCGCGCTTTAGAGAAAGCCTTGGAAACACTGCTTAGAGTAGATAAAGTTGGCTCATGCGACGACTGCGCCATAAAAGCCAAAATAAACGAGCAAATCAAGCTAAGGGAAGCCCTTGACCTAACATCAATTAGCAGAAGAAATTTAGACAGCCTCCTAGAAATAGCCTTAGGAAACAAAACCATCGAGGACTTTGTAAAGGAACAAAAGGCAGACGCAAAAAACACCATAGAAATCCTCAAAAGTTCCATAAGCTGGAAACCTCCGTCAAATTTCAAAGAATTCCTCATGGTCTTAGAGGAAATCAGAAATCTAACAAACATGTACGACATACCCTCATACAGCGAAATCGACAACATAGCAATACTTAGACCAAAGGTCTTTAAACGCTTGCCAGTGATAGTTGCCTTCCACGTTGCCACAATCCTTGAAGGCATAGGAGTTTACTTTGACATACGCGTTATGGGCGAAGACGTAGCAGTGAAAATGGTACGCCCAGAAATTTACCCCCTACGAAGGAAAGAGTTCGGAGAGTTTCTTGAACAACAAATTGAAAAGGAATTGGCAAACGTGACTCCAGGACTGTTTAAGAACACCTTAATGCTCGTTGGACCAGCCTTCATGAACTGGGCTGAAAAACATCTGGAAGAGCCGATAACAGACTTAGGCAATCTTCTGGAAGACGCCAGAATTGCTTTAGGAGTGGACGAATTTCCAAAGGAACCAAAAGATTTCGTAAAGGCGTTATTGTCAGCATTCGTTAAGATGAACTGGTTTAAGCAAGCAAAGGTTCTAATGGGAAAAGACGAAAATGTTCTGGAGCTTGTTTTTCAAGCTTCATCAACAACTACAACCCGGATATCTGTGGCAGCCCTCTCGGTTATGTTGGCAACCAGAGGATGGAAAACACTGAGTTATTCAACAGAGCACACCACAGTTAACATGACAATCCAGTATGTAGGCGCGGAAGACCAAACCATTCTAGACCAGTTAGCTGAGTTAAGCCTTTTCCAAGTCATAGGCAAACAATTCTTGGATGTAATTCCAGTTCCACGCGACCTCTTTAATTCTTTCGCCTTAAAAGTCTATGAAAGTGATAAGCGAAAATTTGAGGAAATATACCGCACAACCGGAACCCGCATATCGAATGCCATCCGCATGCTGGCAAGAAACGATTCGGAAAAAATCAGAAGGCTTGCAAAAAACTTCATCCTTAAAAATATTAGTGCAACTCAACCTGATGCCGAAGTACGCTTTGTGGACGATGAACACTTCACAATAATTTTCAAGCGCATAGACCCCCTCGTGATGAACAGCCAAAGAGTCCTAATAGAGTCCATGTTCAGGGAGTTGGGCTATGAAATAACAACAACAGCCTTCCAGAACCTCCTAAGCTTCAAATTGAAACTTTTAGAAAAGCCTGTTCTTGAGCCGTTGCCAAGGAAAGAGCTAATGCAAACATTGATTGAGGGAATGTCTTGCAACTCCGTGGAGGAAGCCTTCGCTATTGAAAAGGAACAACTTGACGAACTGTTCCCAGAAGACTATCCGTGGACCATTAGAGAAGTGGGTGAAAGAATCGCAGACATGTATAGAGAACTTGGCATAGAAGTTGAAATAGAATATTTTGAAGGAGGTTTCACCCTAAAATACAAAAGCTGTCCCTACTACAAACTTGTGAAAACGGGACAGAAAACGTGGCTCTGCAGCCTCCGCAAAAAAACCATTGAATACATAATCTCACGGGTAAGCCACGGGAAAAAGGGTAAAATAAAAATCATAAAGTCCCTGCTCAAAACGAGCACCCATGCGAATACGCAATATTTCTAACAGGATTCCTCGAGAAAGAGGAAAAAATCGAAGCCCAAGAATAAGCCTTCTAAGTCAAACAAGTATTTATTAACTCTATCCTTAATTTATGAAGGGTTAGGAGGACGTCCAATTGAGTTTTGAGATGTGGGCTGAAAAGTACAGGCCGAAAACATTGGATGAAATGGTTAACCAGAAAGAGATAGTGGAACGCCTCAAAAGCTTTGTTAAAGCAAAAAACGTGCCCCACTGTATTTTTGCCGGACCGCCTGGAACTGGTAAGACTACGGCTGCTCTTTGTTTGGCCAGAGACCTTTATGGCGAATCTTACCGCGAATATATTATGGAGTTGAATGCCAGTGACGAGAGGGGCATAGACGTTGTGCGGGAAACGGTCAAAACTTTTGCTAGGGTGCGCTCCATCGGCGAGGTTCCATTTAAAATAATGATTTTGGATGAGGCGGACAACATGACGGCGGACGCTCAGCAAGCCTTAAGGCGAACCATGGAACGCTACACAGAGACATGCCGTTTTATATTGTGTGCCAATTACAGCGGCAAAATCATCGAGCCAATACAGTCTCGTTGTGCACCTTTCCGCTTTACTTATTTGCCGCGGGAAGAACACGACAAGTATTTACGGTACATAGCTGAGAATGAGGGCGTTACACTTCTCGACGAGGGGTTAGACGCCATTTATGAAGTCTGCGGCGGAGACTTGCGAAGAGCCATAAACACTTTGCAGGCCGCTGCCTCGCTGGGCAAACCCATAGATGCCAAAGTAGTTTACTCCATTGCTGGAAGAGCCAACCCGGCAGATGTACGGAAAATGATTGAAACAGCCATGAAAGGCAACTTCATAGAAGCGCGAAAACAACTCCGCGAAATGATTCAGAAATATGGCGTGGCTGGAAGCGACATAATCCGCCAAATCCACACGGAAATCTTTAGGCTGGAAATTCCAGAACCGTGGAAAATAAAGCTGGCCGGCATTGTGGGCGAAATAGATTATAGGCTTGTGGAAGGGGCAGACGAAGAAGTCCAACTAAGCGCCTTGCTGGCAAGACTTGTGGAGGCTGCCTACGAGGTTAAAGGCGCCAAAAAGGTGTAGAATGTGTATTTACCATGGACTGTTAAGTACAAGCCAAAAACCTTAAAAGAAGTTGTCGGCAACAAAGAGGCTATTCAAAAGTTTGTTGAATGGATAAAATCTTGGGAGAGAGGCATACCCCCCAAAAGAGCAGCCTTCTTATATGGACCTCCGGGCGTTGGTAAAACCGTCACTGTGGAGGCTTTGGCGAAGGATTTCAAAATGGAATTGGTTGAGAAAAACGCTAGCGACTACCGCACAGAAGAAGCCGTAAAACGCTTCGCCGGGCTTGCATCACAGTATGGCTCATTGTTTGGGGCTAGGCGAATCATCCTCTTCGACGAGCTTGACGGTTTAACTGGAACGGCGGACAAAGGCGGGGTTAAGGCCATAACAGAGGTCATACAGACCGCTCAGTGCCCCATAGTGCTTATTGCCAACAACGCCTTCGACCCGCGGTTTGCAAGCCTCCGTAACCACTGCCTTATGATAGAGTTCAAAAAGCCTTCAACAACCGAGGTTTTAAGGCACTTGAAGGCTATATGCCTAAAAGAAGGCATAGAAGCTGAAGAAAATGCGTTAAAGTTTATAGCTCAACGTTCTGAAGGCGACATCCGCTCGGCAGTGACAGACCTTCAAGCTTTGGCTCAAGGCAAGAAACGTCTAACCTATGAGGATGTCGCTTGGCTTGGCTTCAGAGACCGCCAAGAAACAATTTTCACGGTTCTACGCATGATAATTTATGGAAAAACATGCGAGGGTGCTAAACGCGCCGTCAACATGGCAGACGTGGACGTGGACATGCTTTTTGAATGGATATACGAGAACGTTCCAAACCACCTCACCGACCCCCACGACTTAGCAAGGGCTATGGACGCTCTTTCCATGGCTGACGTTTACCGTGGAAGAATAAAGCGAACCCAAGACTGGAGCTTCATACGTTACGTAATCGACTTCATGACAGCCGGCGTCGCCATAGCGAGAGTCAACACTAAAACGTCGGGTTGGACGCCTTTCCATTTCCCAGAACGCATACAAGCCCTATCAAGGTCGAAGGAAGAACGCATCATACAGTTGGAGATCGGTCGAAAAATAAAACGGAGATGCCACATATCCGCCATAAGAGCCGCAAAAGATGTTCTGCCCTATCTGAAGATAATTTTCAAGAACAATGCGGAGATGGCTGCTGGAATCGCCAAATGGCTTGACCTAACGCCTGAAATGGTTGAATACATTGCTGAAAGCAAGGAAAAAGCTGCGGAAATAAACAAGTTCTTGGGCTGAAAAAGGATTTTAGTGGATTCTGCTTCCTTCGGCAATATCCTTTTCTGGTTGTATTGCCACCACGTTGCCTTTGTCATCTTCAGCCGCCAAAATCATGCATTGGGATTCAACACCCATGAATTTTCTCCGCTGAAGGTTTAGGATGAAGGCGTATTTTTTGCCCACTAGGTCTTCTGGCTTATACCATTGCAGAAGCCCGGCGACTGCTTGGCGTTTTTCTGTTCCGAAATCCACAATCATTCTTATGAGGTTTCGGGAGCCCGGAATCTGGTTTGCCTCTATAACTTTTCCAACGCGCATGTCGAGTTTTTGAAATTCTTCGAAGGTTATTTCAGTCATGAGTATCACGGAATTGTCGTGTGCAGTATAGCTTTTAAGTTTTGCGTGCCGTTCGCCTTTTCTTTATTTTTTCCACAGTTTTTGTCACGCCTTCCCAGCCTTCAACAGCCTTCGAATTAATTATTTCGAAAGCCTCCTTCGAAGTTAAACCTGGCAACTCCTCGCCAGTAGCCTTCTTAACAAGGTAGGATGCAGCGTTTAAGACTTCGCCGTTCAAACGTGAATCCATTAAATCCGCCAAGTGGCAAATCAGAGCCTCAATAGTGTGCGGTCTTATGGGGCCGTATTCTCCATGGTGGGCGGAAACAACATGGATAAGCTCCAATGGGAAGCCTCTTCGAACAAGCTCTGCAATAACAATGGACAGGTGGTCCATGTAGTCAGCCAAGCCAGTTGTGCTGTAACTGCCGTTCTGGTTGACCGTGTAGGTTAGGGGCTTAAAAACGTCGTGAAGCAGGACGCCAGCCAAAACGATGTCGCGGTTCACTTTTCCACGGTAAACTTTCTCAACAGAATTGCACAGTGCCAAAGCCAAATTAGCCGTGGAAACCACATGCTCCACGTAGCCGCCTGGATAACAGTGATGATGCGACAAGCCTGCCGGCGAAACGTCAAGGGTTAAACCACTGTAAATTTTTCCACCAACCTCAAAGGTTGGGTTTTCAAGAAGTTCAGCAACTTTCCTCCGAAGGTTTTTGTTGCGGATTCTCTCCACTAAAGCCTTAATTTTCGGATGAAGCAACCCTCTACACGTCCGCTTACCGTCTAGAACATAATCCTTAGCCGTTGTCTGCTTTTAAGGCTATCCGCCCCTTGCAATTCTATTTCTTTCGGCGGTTGCCGTTTCATGTGCTAAACGTATGGGTTCCGGAACACCATTACGCCTTATGCAGTGCCTAACAATTTTTACAGCGGTTTCCAACGAAACCATGTGCCCAACACTAACGTAGAGAACCTTCCCAGTGGCAGTCTTCAAAACAGCGCCGATGATTTCGCCTCTATCCCTAAGATATGCAAAGTCTCTGTTCTGGAAAGTTTCAATCTCACCCACAAGTCTGCTTTTTGCAACACCTATGGCGGGTTTGCCTAGAACAACGCCTAAGTGGCTTGCAAAACCACAACGGTAGGGATGCGCAAATCCTTGCCCATCCACAAGGAACACGTCTGGCTGAGTTTTCAACTTCTTAATACATGCAATTGTAGGGGGCAGCTCTCTAAACGAGAGAAGTGTTGGAACATAGGGGAAGGCGACTTTGCGAATGGCTGTTTGAGCTTCAACAAGGTTTAGGTTTTTAAAATCGAGAACCACAGCGGCGCTTATCGCCAAATCGCCAACATAAGCCGTGTCGACACCCGCCACATAACGGATTTCCCTTGGAAGTCTATCCTCAAAAACAATGAGTTTTGAAAGACGAAGCTGTGCTTTATGCGCTTTTCCTACGGAAAAGCCTGATTTTAAACATGCAAAGCTCATTTATCTTCCTTTTTCGAGGGCTTCAAAACGCCTCTCAAGTTTTTCAAACCTTTTCATATGTTTTTCAAGCGACTGCCTCCGCACCTCGTGGGTTACGTCGCCCCTTGTTGTTTCAATGATTTTTCTCGCAATGTCGCATTTTCTTCTAAGGCCGGGTACAAGCATGTAGGCTTCATCCATCGCCATAAGTTCAGTGTAGATTTCGTCCATAACCTGTAGGCATTCCTCGCTTTTCTTTACATTACCTTCTCTAAGGGCATCTAGGGCCAAACGTCTATATTCGCCTATAACATCTGCGAGTCCAAGCACATAGTCTGTGGGTGGCACATTAATCTCCGCCGGCGTGATGAACCTTCCTTCTTCAATTAGTGTCAAGAAAATGTTTGCTTCTGCATATTCTTGGAGGGCAACCTCGTATAAACCGCTGTGGATTATGTCTGGATGTTCCTTTGCCATCCCGTTGAGTTTCAAAATAATTTCTTTCGCTTTTTCAAGAAGTTTACGGGCTTCTTTAAACCTTTTCTGATGAATTAAGAGTATCGCTTGCTTAGAAATACTTGTAACCTTCCGCATGTCAACTTGAACCTTGTCCCGAACCTTCTCCTTTTCTTTAAGCTCCTTTCTAATCCGCTTTAAAACAGCCTTTAAAGAGGTCATACTTTTTCGCTCACTGCTTACCCTAGAATATGGGCAGAACTACTATTTTATTATTGCCAAAAGGGGATGAGGGGGAGGGAGGAGGTGGACGGCGTTGATGGTTGTCCTAAGCGCTTTGCTGTTTTTCTTGTTCCGGCCAACGCTCTATTATTAGTTTGTCATCTCCAATTTTGAAGCTGACCTTGACGAATATGGAGTCTGAGCCTTTAAACGGGAACATGCTGTCTTCCGCTAGGTCTTTTGGCAAGTATATTAGGTATTTTCCGTCTTTTCTTCTGAACAGTCTTCCTCTTCCTTCGCTAACCATGCTTGCACCTCGCAGAGGCTTTTGAGACTGCTTTGAAATGAAAAGTGTTTTATTTAAACCTTTTCTCCGTTAACTCGACAAGTAAACCAACATTTTTTAACTAGAAGAGAACTTTATAGGCTTTTCAAGTCTGCTCAAGAGTACGACGCGGCTTTCCTCTGATTCATCAATAACTTTGTATCCTGTTGCCTTTGCAAGTTGAAGGGCGAACTCGCGGACTTCCTCGTGGCTTGGCATGCTTCCATAACCCAGACGAAGCCTTGAAAAACCAACATGCATGTAAGCCTTAGGCTCAACATAGGTTGGATTCGCCTTTTCAATAAGTTTAGCGTACTCTTCAATGTTTCCCATGTTTAAGCCGCGAACAGCGGTTATCCGCATAACTGTGGGACAGCTAAAACTTTGAAGAAGCTCCAAGGTTTCGTTAAGCTTTTCCCAAGCGTCGGGCAAAATGGGTCTGCAGACTTTTTTGTGGATTTCCTTGTTTGGAGCGCATACCGAAACATACAGTTGTGTCGGCTCGTGGCTTAAATTCGCCAAGGCAAATGGCACTGTCCCGTTGGAGACGAGAAAAGTGGTGAAACCTCTTTTATGGAAGGCATGGATAAGCTCGCCTATAGGCTCATATAGGGTTGGCTCACCAGTCAAGCTTATGGCTGCATGCCGCGGTCTTAAGGCTTCTCTAAACTTTTGGGGATCTGCCTTCGGATTTCCCTTATAACCACTTAAAATAGCCAACTGCGCCTTTATGCTTCCTTCAACGATTTCTTCTGGCGTGTCCAACGTTGGCAGCTTGGTTTCTTCCCATGTGATTTGGAGGTCTCCACTTTGAGCTCTCCAACAAAAAAGGCATCTTTGCGTGCAGTAGAAAAGCGCTGGTGTCATTTGGATGCATTGGTGGGTTTTTATTCCGTAAAACTTCTGTTTGTAGCATGGTCTCCCATGGACAAGCGACTCGTAAAGCCACTTGCATCGCTTAACGGCTGAATGTCTACCAACCAAGTGATACCTGTGCTTTTTTAACGCTTCAATCAGCGCGTCTGGTACAAGGCTCATCTTTCAACCAACTTGTAAAAAGAGGAAATCGCTTTTATAAAGTGCTCTTTCTGCTATTTGAAGCAATATTCAATGTTTTGGAATTCTGAACAAAGCTTGACCACTTCTCTTTTAACGGTCTCGGGGCTTTCTTTGTCGAGGACTGTTCGCTTTATGAGTTCAGCTATTTTAGCCATCTCCCCCTCCTTCATTCCACGCCTCGTGACCTCACATGTTCCAAGCCTTACGACACAGTCAACAATTATGTTTGCTTTTTGAAGTTTTTCGGCAACTTCCCCGCCCCGTTCATATCCCCCAAAATCCATTATGACTTGATGGGATTCTGTGAAGCCAAGCCTTGGACTTTTCACTGGAAAACCATAGTCGTGTAAAGCTTTGGCCAAAGCCTTGGCGTTGCGAATCACTTGCCCGGCATAGTCTCTGCCGAACTTTTGCATTTCAGCTAAAGCCAAAGTTAAAGCAGCAATGCGGTTCCAGTGGGCGTTATCCACAAACCTTGGATAAACTTTGGCTTTCACCGTTTCGCCGTGTTCTTTATCTGCCAAAATTATGCCGCCTTGAGGGCCGAAGAAGGATTTGTGTGTCGAGCCGAAAAGGGCTTGGGCTCCTTCCCTTAACGGGTCTTGAAAATGTTTTCCAGCAATCAACCCCAAAACATGGGAACCGTCAAACCCCACGATTGCGCCACATTCGTGCGCAGTTTCCGTCAACTCTCTGACTGGATGGGGAAAAATAATTAGGCTAGCCCCGAAAACCAACACTTTAGGCTTAAACCGTTTGATGGCTTCTTTCGCTTTTTCTGCGTCGACTTTCATGTTTTCCCTTGAAAAGGGCAATGGAACAGCTTTCAAACCTAAAAGCCCAGCTAACCCGTCATTCCACAAACCGGGATAGCCACCGTCCTCCGGAGAAACACACATGAGTACGTCTCCGGGTTTGGTAAAAGATGCTAGAAAAATCATGTCTGCAATGTGTCCGGAAAGCGGGCGGAGGTCAGCGTTTTCTGCCCCGAAAATCTCTTTTGCCAGTTTCTCCCCGCACTGTTCGATTTCGTCCATGAACCGTGTGCCCATGTAAAAACGGTCTCTCGCCGTGTAACGGTGTCCAAGCTCTGAAGCCAAAAGGCTCCGCACGGCCGGGCTCATAACATTTTCAGATGGGATAAGGTTTAAACACTCTTTCCCACGCCATTGCTCATGTTTTTCAACAAGGCTTAGGATTTCGTCAATCATCCATCACGCGCCCCGACCAGTGCTAAGTATTGTTGAGTGCGTGTTTTTAAAGGTTTGCAGCTTAAACCCAAAACTTAAAGCACCCTAGAATAAGGTAAAGTTTAAAATGCGCCGTTAATAGTAAATGTTCACATCGCTTGAAACACAACAATGAATGATGGGAGTGCACGAAATTGAACAAAAAGACAATGACAATAAACGCATTGATCGTTATGCTTGTTTTGATAGTTTTCTCCCAGCTGGTCTCCCTGCAAGTTTACGCGACGGATGTAAAGATAATTTCTATCTTACCCACTAAAACTGGAAAAGTTGGAGAACCCATCACACTTATCGGAACCATAAACACCACGAACGGCGTGTACGAAGTCCTATTCAACAACACACAAGTTGCATGGGGTAAAGCCACTGAAAACTCTGTAAATTGCTCCTTTGCGGTTCCTCCGCTTCCAGGTGGAAATTACACGGTGATTCTGCGCGATGTAAACGCCGGCATAGACTCTCCGCCATCATGGTTCTACATAGAAATAGCCTACACCATAAAAGTAGACAAGCCCCCATATCCAACCCAATTCCAACAGGGCACGACAACAATCAACATCACCGTCAGCATTACCGGAGGAGTAAAGGCCGTCTACGTCGCCAACATCACCGTTAAAACACCCGCAAACGAAACATACTGGTCGCTCGCATCCATAAACACAACAAGCACGGGCGTGGGAAACACCACACTTCATTATCCAGAGAATTTCGGAAGCGCCCACACAAACTATACTGGAACCTACACAGTCTATTTCAACCAAACCCTAGCGTATGATATGTTTTCCATAGGTTTAACAGACCGCACGGAATACCATAGAGGCGACACGGTTAAAATTAGGGCTGTCGACTACTGGGAGTTTAACGGCAACAACGTAACCATAACAATAAAGTTCAAAGACAAAGCAATTCATAATGGCACATGCCAAGTTTCAAATGGCACTGTGGAGTACGACTGGCGTGTCCCAGATGACGGGCTTGTTGGAAATTACAGTTTGAGCATAACGCCAAAACCCATAGCCAAAAAGATCAACGACACACAAGTGTTCGCCGTTCCGGGTTTCAAAACGGAGATAGTTCCATGCAACCTCGCAAGCGAACCAGTATCAAACGTTTTGATAAAGGTGTATGATAGGCGTGCTAATGAAACCTACGACATTATAAGTGATGGAAGCGGAGTTGCAACCATGTGGCTGGAAAGAGGAGAATACAACGCTACGGCATACTTTAAGAGGGTTAAGGTCGGAGTCTCCAACTTCAGCATTACAGACGAGGGCATAAGACTGAAACTGCCATGCCCCCAGCTTACAAACCTAAACATAACCGTTGTAAGCCAACAAAATATAGCGGTAAAAATCCCCTTTGTAGCATTAAACCTCACAGTTACATACACAACAGAGCTGGGTGGGATAGAAAACAAAACAGAAACAAACACTACCAGAACAGACATTAATGGCATAGCACAACTTAAATCGCTCCTCACAAACGCAAAGTACAAAATAGCGGCTTCCCGCTATGGACACACATTCAATTTCAACAACGACACCTTGACAGGGCTAAAGGCCATTCCATGGAACAACATCACAATTGTCTGTCCGGTCCTGCCTCTAGAAGTGAAAGTTGTGGACAGAAATAAAACTCCAATACAACACGACGTTGTGGTGGAAGTTCAAGAAGCCATGGGTGGATTAAACGCTACGGGAACCCCAGACCAGAATGGCAGCGTCATCTTTAACTGCATCTTCGGTATTTACAATGTCAAAGTTTCATCTGGGGACGTTTTGCTAAACGCCACAACTGTTGAACTTTTCGAGGAGAAAACGCTGACAATTTACTGCGCTCTCTATAAACTGCCCATTTACGTGAAGGTTGTCGACTATTTTGGACAACCAATTCCAAACGTCAACGTAGTCCTTGAAAGAAACGGCGTCCAAATAAACTCCAAGCAGACAGAAGCTAATGGTATAGCCAGCTTCACAGAAAACGGGGGCACTTTGACGATAAAAGCATATTTGGCAAACCAAAATCAGCCAGCCGCATCCCTCACATGCTCCATCGTTAACGCGATAAACGAAGCCAACCCAATCGAGGTTAAGCTGGCTAAATATGTTGTCTTAGCTGGTTTTCTTGTTGAAACAGCATGGTTTACAACAGCAGTTCTGATAGTGGCGGCCATAGTGCTTTTCACGGTTTTGGAATTTGCTAGAAGAAGACGCACCAAGGTTCAAAGCTAGAGTCTAAATAAGGAGCCTAGCGGGAAAAACTTTATATCAATTGTTTTCAGAAAATTTTAATAAGAATAAAGCTCGAAAATAATGAACAAGATTTTATGGCGGTTTAAAGGTCGTGTTGTAGCTTGGAACAAGCGAAAACGTGTTCTCCAAGATGTGAGCTGTTTAAGTGCGGCAAGAACGCTGCCATTTTCCGTCGAGACGGTGTATGGTGCAGATGGACAGAAGACATGTGCAACGTGGCAAACTGTTCATATGCCATCTGCGTCAAAAGACGCTTACTCCCAAGAGGCATATGCGGTGAAACTGTAAAAAGAAAAACCGTTGAAAAACAACCAGAAGAAGTCGTTGGACCAGCTATAAAGCTTCGAGGCAGAGCCTTACGTAAAATAGGCGAAAGAGAACTCTTCTAACCCTCTACAGCCAAACTTGAAAGCCACCATAACACAAATGGCTGTTAGTGAACAACAACTTATCTAGCTTTAACCCTCTTAACTACTGGCGGCCTTATTTTTTTCAGAACTCTGTAGCCGCAAACCGTGCACTTTATCTCTCCACCTCGGACCTCTAACTCTTCGGTGGAAACTTTAGCTCCACACCTTAAACATTCATAAACCAGTCCGACAGTCGTTTTCTCCATAGTTTTCCCCTTGACAATGAGGCTTATTTATTTTTAAATGTTTCCAAACCTAAAACTCTCATTCAACCATAAGGAAGCGCTATCATGAGAAGGCGATTAAAGACGCTCTTAGCAGCTGCAATACCCCCTGAAGAACTAAACGCAATCTACAATTCCTATGATATTATCGGAGACATCGCAGTTATTCGGCTAAACGAAAACTCGAAAAAGTATGGTCAAATCATTGCTGAAACAATAATGAAAGTTCATAAAAATGTCAAAACAGTTTTAGCTCAAGTCAGCCCAATCCACGGAGACTTTAGACTAAGAAAACTTGAATATATAGCTGGGGAAAACAAGACGAAAACGGTTCACAGAGAATCCGAATGCATTTTCGCAGTTGACCTGGCAAGCTGTTATTTCTCGCCTAGACTTTTCTATGAGAGAATGCGAATCGCCAAACTGGTCAGGGATGGAGAAACTGTTGTAAACATGTTTGCTGGGGTGGGCTGCTTCTCCATCGTGATTGCCAAACATTCTAATGCAGCAAAAATCTATTCAATAGACATAAACCCCACCGCAGTTCAGTTTATGAAGGAAAACATTAGGCTAAACAGGGTTAATGGAAAAGTGGTTCCGATAGAAGGAGACGCAAAAGACGTAATACGGCAAAAACTCAGCAACATAGCAGATAGGGTTCTTATGCCCTTGCCAGAAAAGGCGCTTGAGTATTTGCCATACGCCATTTCAGCGTTAAAAAGTGGAGTTGGCTGGATACACTTTTACGCCTTTGAACACGCAAACAGAAATGAAAATCCAGTGGAAAAAACCATAGTGAAAGTTGCTGATAAACTACAGAAACTGCATGCAAGCTTCGAGATACCCTTCGGCAGGGTTGTGCGAACCATTGGACCAAACTGGTACCAGACAGTAGTAGACATCCTATGTAAAGGCTTAGCCCACTAGCAAATTTAATAAAAGACTTTTAAAGCCTATATGGTGTGTGGTCGTCGTATGAAAAGGAAGCTTATGGAAATATTGGCATGTCCGATTGATAAACACCATCCACTTGAACTTTACGTTTTTGAGGAAAAGGATGAAATCATTGAGGGATTAATAGTCTGCCCAAAATGTTTAAGATGGTACCCAATAAGGGATGAGATTCCAGAAATGCTTCCAGACGAACTGCGAAAAGAAAGCGAAGACTTGCCCTTTCTGAAAAAATGGAAGGAGAAAATTCCAGAAAAAATATTGTTTGAAGGGAAACCCTTCAGACTAAAAAGATAGTGGTTTCCACTACTCTGTTAATTTCACGAGTCTGCCGGTTTTCGAGGATTTTAAAGCGGCTTCAGCAATTTTCAAAGCCTTTAACCCGTCAAATCCCGTTATAAGCGGCTTTTCTCTTCCAAAAATACAGTTTACAAAGTGTTGAAGTTCGAGTTTTAACGGTTCCTGCCATGGGATTCTAGGTTGAACCGTTTCCTTTGCGTCTTCTATTGTCAACTCCTGCGTGATATAGTCAAGTTTCATTATTGCTTGGCTTCCGGTGACTATCAGCATTCGCGTTTTATATGGGGTTAACCAGTTGGCCTCTATGAAGGCGTTTTTGTCCCCCTCGAAGGTGAGCATGATGTGGGCGTAATCTTCAAAAAGCTTGTGTTTCATGTTTCCGGTCTTCGCATAAACTGCTATTGGGTCTTTACCAAAAAGATAACGCGCCATATCGATGTCATGGATCGCCAGATCCTTCACGACGCCTATGTCTCCAATTCTTTCAGGCCATTCTGAAACTCTTTTCGCTGTTGTACATACAAGTTCGCCTATTCTCTTGTTTTCGATGGCTTCTTTTATGTATTGAACTCCCGGAATAAAACGCATCAAAAAGCCAACAGAAAGGTGCAATCCCTCTTTCTCTGCTGTTTTTATTAGTGCTTCTGCTTGTTTTGGGTTTGCAGCCATAGGTTTTTCAACTAGCACGTGTTTTCCAGCTTTTAATGCTTTTATCGCTTCTTTTGCGAGGCTTGTTGACCATGTACAGACACTTACGGCTTCTATGTCTTCTCTTTTCAGCATTTTTCCGGGTTCGGTGTAGGCTTTAACACCGAACTGTTTTGCAACATTTTTGACCCTTTCAGCGTTAATGTCGCAGACAGCTAAAAGCTCTGTCTCATCAAGCTCGCTAAACACTCTAGCATGGTTTCTTCCCCAAAAACCTGTTCCTATAACTGCTACTCCAATTTTTCTTTTCATTTTCTCCAAACTCCTCTTCCTAAACCACGATATATGAAACCTTCACTTTCCACTTTGGACGGCTCCAAAACTCCTTCAAAATCAACAATTGCTGCTGGCATTTTGGCTAGGAATTTGATTTTCTCTAAATTTAACCGTTTAAACTGGTCATGTCCGGTGAAGATAACTATGCAGTCAACTCCTTCAATGGCTTTTATTAAATTTTCCTCGAAGTTCCACCCTTCAACATCAGCTGTTTTTCGGTATAGGTAAGGGTCATAAAGGCTGAGTTTAGCACCTTTTCTTTCGAGAACTTTTGCAAAAGCTTTCAGCGCAATTTTCGGGTTGTCGGTTACGTTTCGTGTTTGGGAAACACCAAGTATCGCAATTCTCGCCCTACGCAAGGTCTTTCCGCAAGTTTTTAAAGCTTCTTTGACGAGAGTAACACCATGTTTTACAATCTCCTTGCTTGAGTCTAAAGCTGTCTGTGGAATCTTAAGTTTGACATTATGGTTTTCAGCTTCCTCAAGTAACATTAAAAGGGCATCATCTCCAGAATTGTCAAGTGTTGGTTGGTGAAAAGTTTCCACCGAAGATGATGATAACAAACTTTGAACAGACAAGTAATCTATTCCTGTTCTTTCGCACAAAATGGCAAGTTCATTAGCCAACGCCAAACCAACGCTTCTATATACAGTTTCAAACAGAACTGCAGCTTCAGCTGCTTTCACATTCAATGTTGCGACCGTTTCTCCCTTAGTTATAGTGCCTATAAATTTTAATGCTTTTTCAAGGCTTGTCTTGTCATAAGCAGCTACAATACGTCTGCATTTCATTAAACTGTTCATTGTTTGTTTTTCCGGTTGCAGAACCGGACAATAGGCAAGATAACAATCTGCCCCAACCCTAAATCCGGAAGAGCTTTCAAGAGTTTCCTTGAGAAGGCTTTCCGTGACACCTACCCCAACGACGCTTGTGACGATGGTTAGAGTGTCTTTCTGCATGTGCGAGCCAAGTTTTTTAAAAGTTTTTTCAATGCCGGAATAGTCAATTATCCCCTTTTCATTTGCTGTTGCTGGTGTGGTGACTAATAAAACATTGCTTTGAGAAACTACGTCTTCTAGGTTAAATGTAACTCGCAATTTTCCGTCTTCCAAGTTTTTCCTAAGGATGGGCTCTATTTCTTGTTTTAGGAACTGAACTTTTCCCTTGGAGAGGCGTTCTACAACCGCGCGGTCACCATCAAAACATAAAACTTTAAACTCTGCTTTTGTCAAAAGACATGCGTGAAGTATGCCAATACGGCTGCATCCCACAACGCCAACAGTTGCTTTTCCGCTTTCTAAACCCTCAATCTTTAGAATTTCCTGGTTTGGTGTCGGAATCATTTTTCTCCCAAGGCTCAAAGGCTTAGCTTTTTACCTCGTCAATTATCCTTTTAAGTTTTAAACTGAACTCTTGAATGAGCGTTTCGGCTTTCTTTTTAGTTTTTGCCTCTGCGTAAAGCCTATACAACGGCTCTGTTCCGCTTGGTCTCACGAGAATGGAGCTTTTGTCTTCAAACCATATTTTCACTCCGTCCACAGTGTTTGTGTTTAGGCCTTTTGTTTGCTCGATAATTTTTTCCAGAACTTTTTCTTTAAGTTCATTGGGGCACTCCACTTTGCCCTTTTCAATGAAGTATTTTGGGAGTTCGTCGAGAAGGTTTGAAAGACTCTTGTTTGTGTTAGCCATTATGTCCAATATTAAGGCGGTGGCCATTCCTCCATCTCTAACAGCTTGATGAGGCCCGTAAAAGATTCCACCATTTTCTTCTCCGCCTAACTTTGCATTAAGCTTCTTCATGGTGTGGGACACTGTTACGCTTCCAACTTTTGTCCAAATCACTTCTCCACCGTAGGCTTCGGCTACGTCTTTAATCAGTGTTGAGGAGCTGATCGGCGAAACAACCTTTTCGCCGGGATTTTCCATTATAAAATACTTCACAACTAAGGCGAACGTTTTGTCACCCCAATGGATTTCTCCTTTTTCGTCGACAAACATGGAGCGATCAGCATCTCCGTCAAAGGCAACGCCCAAATCCGCGTTTAAAGCCTTGACTGTTGAGGCTAAATCTCCAAGATTTTCTGGTTTTGGTTCTGGGGGTCTCGCTGGAAAGGTTCCGTCAATGTTTGCGTTTATAGTTGTGACTCTGCATCCAAGTTCTCTTAAAAGTTTTGGAATAGTTAAGGCGGCTACGCTGTTTGCAGCGTCTACAACAACATGATAGTGTTTTCTCGCTATTTTTTTAACGTCAACGTGCCTCTTAATAGCGTCTACATACTCCTCAATTATTCCAACGATGGCTTGTGTTTCTCCAAGCTTGTCCCATTCAGCGTAGCAAATTTTATCCTCAAAAAATATATGTTCAATCTCTATTTCTTGTTCTCTAGAGATTTCTATTCCATCATTCCAAACAACTTTTATTCCGTTGTATTCCGGCGGGTTATGAGAAGCTGTAACTATAACACCGCCGTCCACTTCATGGGTCTTCACGGCATATTGCAGTGTAGGTGTTGGAGCCATACCAGCGAATAAGACATCGCAACCAGCGGCATTTAATCCTGCAATAACTGCTTTTGCAAGCATGGGGCTGCTGGTTCTAGCGTCATGCCCAACTAACAATTTTCCAGCTTGGAAAAAAGTTCCTATTGCACTTCCAATTCTAACTGCAAACTCCGGAGTTAACTCCTTATTTACCACTCCGCGTATTCCGTTTGTTCCAAAAAGTCGACTGACACTCAACATTTGCTTTTCCTCCGGTTTAAAGTACACATTCAAAAGCTGACACGTCCTCAAAGATTTCTTTCGCCGGGCACACTGTAACACCTTTTGCCAGTGTAACGTTGTCTTTGATTGTGGTGTGATCGCCTATTACACAATTTTCATTTATTTTCACGTTTTTACCTATGGTAACTTTCTCGCCTATTATTGCGCCGTTAATGATGCATGAGTCTGCTATGGAGACACTATCAAAAACTATCGAGTTTGCTATTTGCACATTTCTGCCAATGTGGACGTCCTTTCCCAAAATCGTGTAGGGGCCTATCACGGAGCCTTCTCCAATCACGGAGCCTTTACCATAAATTGTGGGCAAGTTTATTTTAACTTCGCCCTTAACTCGTCTCACATTTTTTTCTTGCATCGTTTTTTCGAGTAGGATTTTGTTTATCTTGAAATAATCTTCAATCTTGCCAATATCCGTCCATAAACTTTCAAAAAAATAGCCGTAAAGTTCACCTTTTTCTACAAGTTTTGGGAAAACCTCTCGCTCCAAAGAGATTTTTCTTTCTTCCGAAATATAATCAAAAATCTCTGGGCTTAATACGTATATTCCGGCATTTATGAGGTTTGATGGCGCAAGCTCTGCTGGAGGTTTCTCGATGAATTTTATGATTTTGCCATCTTCCGCCAGTTCTGCAACTCCATATCTACTTGGATCTTCGGCGTAGTGGAGGGCTATTGTAGCTACGGCACCCTTTTCCATGTGCATTTTAATAATCTCCTCATAGTCTATTTCTGCGAAAATATCTCCATTAACAACTAAGAAATCTTCATCGCCTAAGATTCTCTCCGCCCTTTTTATTGGTCCACCGGTCCCAAGTGGTTTTTTCGGTGGATCGCATGAATAGATAACTTTCATGCCATATTTTGGAATTTTTGCTTGTTTTAGGTGGAGGGCTGTTTGGTTGTTGACGGCAAATATAACTTCTTTAACGTTGGTTTTTGAAAGTTTTTCCATAATCCATTCTATTAAAGGCTTATTCAGTACCGGAAACAGTGTTTTTGGTCGTGTACAGCTTAAAGGTCTAAGCCTCGTTCCAAAGCCCCCAGCGAGGATTAAAGCCTTCAAAACGGTCACCTTCATCCAAACTGTAAGCTTATATTCGAAAGGCTTTCAATAAAACAGTTTCGTGGACGGTGAAGGTCATGAAGATTTCGCTCCATGAGATGAGCTGGATTGAAGCTAAAGAATATTTCAGCAAAAATGATGTTGCCATAATTCCTGTGGGCTCCAACGAGCAACACGGCCCTCACAACCCTCTCGGAACAGATCACCTAATTGCCAAGGTGATTGCAGAAGAGGCAGCCAAACGCACCGGAGTTGTCTGTCTTCAAGTAATACCCTTTGGAGTAAGTCACCATCACAGGCAGTTCTGGGGCACAGTTCACGTTTCACCAAAAACCTTCAAAAACTATGTGAAGGAAGTTTGCACAGCCCTAAACTATTATGGTGTAAGAAAAATAGTCGTTGTTAATGGGCATGGAGGAAACCTGAACGCCCTGGCAGAATTGGCCAGAGAACTAAGAGAAAAAGGCATATTTGTATCTATTTTCCAATGGTGGCCAGCAGCCGGCAAGCTTCTTCCAGAAATCTTTAAGCCGGAAGAAAGGGGTCACGCGGGAGCCGAAGAAACATCCATGAATTTAGCTTTGCATCCACATCTGGTGGATATGAGCAAGGCTGTAGATGAAGAAGTTCGTAGACACAAGGTCGAGGCAGAGGGCATAACCCTTCCACTGGACACTGCTGACTACACAAACTTAGGGGTTTTTGGCAAGGCTACAACAGCCTCGGCGGAAAAAGGAAGAAAAGTCTTTGAAGCCGTTGTCAACGAATTAGTAAAGCACGTCAACTTGCTGAAAAAAGCTAAAACTGAAGATTTACTTGCTAAACCCAAAGCTTAACGCCGACAACTTCACTCTATGGTTGTCGGAGGCTTAAGCATAAATGTATTTTTGCAGTTCCCACCATGTGACCTCTTCTCTGCTTTTTGGCATGTGGGGCTCGTATTCCTTCCACTCTTGCATTTTCAACTCCCAATATTTTTCAGCGTTCTCTTTGCCCAAGGCTTTTTTGCATATATCGTCGCTTTCCCACTCTTCTAATGCTTCCTTAAGCGAGCCTGGTAGCGTTTTAATTCCAAGCTCCTTGCGCTTAATATCGCTCAGATGATAAACGTTCAAATCCATGGGGTCACCCGGCTCAATTTTCCGCTTGATACCATCTAAGCCAGCTTCAAAAACCGCAGCATAAACCAAGTATGGATTGCATAGGGGATCTGGGCAACGAAACTCTATTCTTGCCTCGTTTTCTTTCCCCGGGAAGTATTCTGGCACTCTTATTAGGGCTGAGCGATTTTTTCTACTCCACGTGATGTAAACTGGCGCTTCATATCCAGGCACAAGTCTCTTATAACTGTTTACTGTTGGAGCGACGATGGCGCATAAAGCTCTTGCATGGTCGAGAATTCCGCCTATAAAGTAGCGGCACTTCTGCGACAAATAAGCGTATCCGCTCCTATCATAGAATAGGTTTTTGCCAGTTTTAATGTCGAAAAGCCCAAGGTGAATGTGCATGCCGCTTCCAGGTCTTCCAGACCACGGTTTGGGCATGAAAGTGGCTATCCACCCATATTTTCTGTCGGCAACAGCCTTTGCTGCAAACTTGTACCGCACTATATTGTCAGATGTTGCCACGGGATCTGCATATTTGAATGTAATCTCGTTCTGTGCTGCTCCAACTTCGTGGTGTTCACGTTCAACATCTATACCCATTGCTAGAAGGGCGTTAGCCAAATCTAACCTGAAACTTTCGGTTAAGTCTCGCCCGGGGACGATGTCAAAATACCGGTGTTTGTCTAGCAAATGATTTTCAACTGGCTGAAAACTTCCGTCTGGAGTTTTCTGCACCAAGTAAAATTCTAGTTCTGCCGCTGCTGTCGGTTCGTATCCTTCTGTCCACATTTTTTCAAGGCTTTTTTGGCAAATATAGCGGGGATCTGCCTCGAAGCGTTTTCCTTCTGGGGTGTATAGGTTGCATATGAAGCTGACGACGCTTTTGTCGTAGAAGTAGTGGGGGCAAACCGTGAAAGTGGTTATGTCCGGCTTCATTATCATGTCGCTTTCCTCTATGTCAACGCCACCAATCAGAGATGAACCGTCTAGGCCTACACCTTCGGCTATGGCGTTTTCCACTTCATCCACCGGAATGGTTCTTCCTCTAAAATAGCCGAGTAAATCCGTGAAGTGTAGTAGGACGTGTTCTGCGTTTTTCATCAACTTAAAACATAACTCAATGTTTTGGCTTTTTTTGCGTTGCAAATTCCACACCTCATTCACCGCTAAATTTTTACGACAATCATTGTTCAAATTGTAAATATAAAAGGATTTTTCACTAAAACAGCAACAAATTTTAAATAATAACGAAACTGTATTAGACAAATGTAAAACGAGTTGGAGACGCGCCATAAAATGAACCGTGCAAATGTTTACGATGATGTTTTTAATGAAAAAGTTAGACATGTAAATGTTAAAAAGGTTCCTCTTGACGAGATAGACCTTAAAATATTACGTGCTTTAACTTTTGATGCCAGAGCTTCGTCGAGGAAGCTTGCCAAACAATGTGGCATCTCAACAAGCACTGTGCTTTCAAGGGTTAAGAAACTTGAAGAAAGCAACGTGATAAAGGGTTACACAGCCATTGTTGACCATGAAAAACTTGGCTATGAATTGACAGTTGTTGTTGAATTAACGGTTTCCAAGGGTCGCCTGTTGGAGGTTGAAAGTGAAATTGCAAAGCTTCCAAACGTTTGCTGTGTCTACGACGTTACCGGACTAATAGATGCTGTGATAATCGCCAAGTTCAAAAACAGAGAAGAGTTAAGCAAATTTGCAAAAAGGCTACTAGCAATGCCATACGTAGAAAGAACAAACACCCATGTAGTTCTAACAACAATAAAAGAGGATTTCAGAGAACTAGTCTAGAACGAGGGAAAACTTAATTCCACCCATTAATTGAAATAAAAAGCGATAAACTGCGGGGGTTGCCAAGCCTGGCCAAAGGCGCAGCCCTGAGGAGAAACACCATAAAGTTTCGTGGAACGGCTGTCCCGTAGGGGTTCGTGGGTTCAAATCCCACCCCCCGCACCAAATATAAGTTAGGACAAGTTAGGTTTTAATGAAGGTTTAAAAACAACAAAAATGGTGGGCCGGGCCGGATTTGAACCGGCGACCTTCGCCGCGTGAGGGCGACGTCCTAGCCAGCTAGACTACCGGCCCTTTCTTGCTTATCCAGAATTAGTATTTTCGCTTCATAAAACCTTTTTCAAAAACCTTGAAAAGAGCTTAGACGGAGGCAAAACATGAATAGTTTGAAGTCTTGGGGCTCAGTGGATGCCTTTATGCTGGCTTTATGTTTTGTAGCTTTCGCTGTGCTGGGCTATTTTCTCGCGAGGCAAATTCTATCCTAAACTATTCTTCTTTCACTACGACGTTTTTAACTTGCTTAACCCATGGAATGAAATTGCAGTTTTCTTCAAACCATTCTAGAATCTCTTTCTGAAGAGCGCTGGTTTTTTCTGTAGCGCTTTCGTCGACCAGCTCGACGGTTATCACCGCCGTCAACCGCTTCATTTCAAATCACCTCTCTTCAATAAGTTTGGGGGTCTCTAGAATTTAAAAACTATATTTTGTTTTAAGGGATGTTCTGGCTGCTGATTTAGTTTAAGTACGGATTCGGAACAAAACACAGCCCGCAAAACACAAATAAGCATCTTACAGAATCTAAAATAAACCAGAGGGGGCTCCGCCGCCGAGGTAGCTCAGCCTGGGAGAGCGCCCGGCTGAAGACCGGGTTGTCGCCGGTTCAAATCCGGCCCTCGGCACTAAAATGTGATTCTCATTGATTGTGGTCATATTTGTGCTTGTTTCCTAGCTGCAAATACGTTACCCTTCTATAGTTTTTGCTGTTCGTTTCTTTTGATAACTGCCTTTGCCCATTTCCCACTTTTTATCCATACGAGGGCTATGGTTCCTCCTACAAGGTTGCTTATGGCGATGGCTAGCCATATTCCGAAGGAGCCCATTCCCAACATGAAGACTAAAACGTAGCCCAATGCCACTCTTAGTCCCCAAAGCCTAAAAATTCCAAGGGCTGTTGGGAAGAGGGTGTGTCCAGATCCTCTTCCAACGGATAGGGCGACTGCAAAAAGTCCGAAGAATGGAATGGTGAGCAGTAATGTTTGAAGGAAGAAGTCTGTTTCGTTTATAATGTTGATGTCGTCTGCAAATATGTCGGCTATGTTCCTTTTAAAAGGGTACATTACAACTGCTCCAGCCATGATTAGGAGAAATATCAATATAGCCGCCTTCCATGCGACTTCTTTTGCTCTTTCAGGTTTTTCAGCTCCTAGGCTTTGACCAATCATTATAGCCGGGGCTCCGCTTAAACCCCAAAGTGCCGCGTCTACAATGTCTAAAACTACAAATCCTATGGAGAAAGCTGTAGCTGTCACTATGCCCACCATGTTTATGAGTTTTAGTTGCATGAGGAAAGCGAAACCGTTCAGTAGGCCGAGCGCTAGCATTGGCAGTCCTATTTTCAGAACAAGGTGTATCCATTCAGCATCAATCTGCCTAGTAAGTCTCACTTTTAGTTCTGGATAATTTTTTCTTAAAATGTATGTTAGGGCTGTTATCGATATTATTTTTCCAATTACGTCGGTTATGGCTGCGCCAACCACTCCGAGCCTTGGAAACGGTCCTATGCCTAGAATTAAAAACGGGTCTAAGGCTATGTTTATGAGTACGGCAAGTATATTGACTGCTGCTGGTCTTCTAGTATCTCCTACGCTTTGAAGGATTGTAGTGTAGGTTAAGGCTATGTAGTTGAAAAACACGTCGAAGGCTATAACACCCGAATAGGCTATAACATAATCGAAGACTTCTTGAGGTGTAGATAAAATAGCCGTGAAAATTGGGTGTCTAAGGGTTAGGAGAGTTATGCTTAAGGCGCTGCCGGATATAAAAGCTAGGGTGAAGAATCGTGAAGCGGACAAACTGGCCTCTTTGTAGGCCTTGCCTCCTATGTATTGGGAAATTATTCCTAAACTTGCTGCAGTCAAAGCGTTTGCCAATGCCTGAAAAAGCATGAGAATAGGCCACACTTGTCTTGGCACGGCGACGGTGATTTCGCTGTACGCGCTTAACCAGTATGTGTCCGCCACGTTATACATTACAACCACAAGCTGGTTCAAAAGTGGCGGTGTGCCAAGCCAGAAAATAGTGCGAATAATTGGTCCGTTGATGATTTGGTCTCTATACCTGCCAATTCCTATTTTTTCGGTTTCCGATAAGGCTTCAGCTTCTTCAGCCATAGGCTTTTTTAAGGCTTAGGGGGGAACTTAAAAACTTTCCTCAAAACCTTACAAATTCATCATGGGCTCGAGCTCAGTTTGCTCTGCGAAACTTTCGCTTTACCCTGTCGATGGGTTCTCCAACAACCTCTATTTTGTCTAGTCGGCATGTTCCCAGTCCCTTTTTCTCAGCTAAAACCAAATGTTTAACCTCTAATGGAGAAATACCCATCACTGCTGCGCCTACAGCATCTGTTGCCACGGGATCTGCGCCAGCTATAACCAAATTCATCTCCACCGGGGTTCCGTCAGTTTCGTGTCCTTCCCCAGCAACTATTCCGTCGATCACTGTTAGACTTGGCTTTAAAACGGAAGCCAAATCTACAATATTTTCGTGAAGTCTTCCATTGTGCATGGAACCTTTCGAGGCTAAAGCTCCCATCATGTTTTTAATGCCGAGCGTGACGAGGGTGAGTCTATGAATTTTTAGTTTTGGAACGCTTATTATACAGCTTTTGAGGGCTGTTTCTGCCACCATAACCTTTCTAAGGGCTAAAGAGTTAGGTGGATAAACCTCCACGAAACGGTCCCTGTTTAGGTCGACAAGTTTCACATTCCATTTTTTGGCAACCTCTTCTATTCCAGCAAGTTTGAAAGCTTCAAAGGTGTCTGCCCAGCCGCTTCCTTCTCCGATGGTAAGGTTATCCACCCGGTTATCCTTCAAAAATTTGACAATTCCCTCCACAACTCTGCTGTCTGTTGTAATTCCGGTGGATGGGTGTTTAGCAACTATGTAATTTGGCTTTATTAAGATGGGTTTTTCGGAAGAGAGAACTTCTTTTAAGTCATTTTTTATCATTTCAAGAGCTTTGACGGTTGCTTCAATTGGATTTGACCCTTTGACTATGGCAACTTTACTCATGGTAAGTCATTAAGCTGAAAACCTATAGGAGGATTTAGCTCTTCCGTTTTCATGAAACTAATGCAAAAGAAAAATAATCGTGAGAAACTGGACGTGGTGAGGCCTGCAAATGTTTAAAATCTACTTTTTCTCCTCTTTCTTTTCTTCTTTCTTCTCTTCCTTCTTCTTCTTTGGCATGGCCATCACCAAAATTGGTTGTGAAAAATCGGTTCTTTAAAAGTTTTTCGCTCACTGCCGTCCAATATTTTTAAATTCAACTTTGTGAAGCTTTTAGTATGCATGAGTGGGCTTTGGCTGAAGCTATAATTTCATCCGCCATTGATGTTGCTGAAAGGGAAGGGCTGACCGAGGTTAAAGAGGTTAAAATAAAGGTTGGAGAGCTTCAGCAAGTGGAGATTGATATTTTGGAGTTTGCTCTATCCGAGCTTAAAACTGGTAAATTGAAAAACGCCAAGTTTGTGATAGAAACGGTCAAAGCGAAACTGCGTTGCCGTGTGTGTGGGTACGTTTGGAATTTTAGCCGAAATAGGCTTGACGACGTGTCAAGGGAAGCTGTGCATTTTGTTCCCGAAACTATACACGCCTATATTAAATGTCCAAAATGTGGCAGTCCAGACTTTGAAATTCTCGAGGGAAGGGGCGTATTGCTTGAAAGCATTAGGGGGGTCAAATAGCCCAATGGATCCTCGCATGGCAGTGATAGATAAAAGACTGGAAGGCGTGAGGCGGGTAATCGCCGTCTCTAGCGGCAAGGGTGGCGTCGGCAAAAGCCTGATAGCATCCGCTCTTGCTTTGCATCTTGCCCGGAGGGGCTTCATGGTTGGGCTTTTCGACGCAGACTTCACAAGCCCCTCAACCCATCGAATTCTTGGCGTTAGAGACTTGGAAATTAAGGAGGAAAAGGGTATACTTCCGATACACTTTCGCGGTTTAAAATACATGTCAATTGTTGCTTTTTCCAAAGAAAACCCCCTACCTTTAAGGGGTGCAGATGTTTCAAACGCTTTAATAGAGCTTTTTTCCGCAATGCTTTGGGGAAATTTAGACTACTTGATAGTTGATATGCCTCCTGGAATAGGCGACGCAACCCTTGACATCACTCGACTGGTAAGGAAAATTGAATTCTTAATTGTTAGTACATCTTCTGTGCTGGCTTTCGAAACTGTTGAGAAGCTTCTGGCGCTTTTAAAAGAATTGAAAGTGCCCGTGATAGGCATAATTGAAAACATGAAAATGAAGCAAGATTCGCCAATTAAAGAAAAGGTTGCAAGGTTTGGAGCCAGTTTTTTGGGAGATTTGCCATTTGATTCTGAAGTTGAAGATGCGTTGGGTGACGTGGATGCGCTTTTAAGAACAGTTTTCGCCCAAAAACTGGCTGAAATTGTTCCACGGATTATTTGCCAGAATTCTTAGCGGCTCTTTTAACTGGTGCTTTCTGTTTTTTGGCTTCTTCTTTAATGGCGATTGTTTTTCTTGAAAGTAAAGCTTCTTCCAGTGAGTTGGCTTTCCGCAGTTCGTTCATGTACCAGCTTCTGTCTCTTGAGTAGCTTATGCCTGCCACTATTCCGTAAACTATGAGGACTAAGCCGCCTATTATTAGGGATAATCCCATCACGGCACCTGCGTGGGGTTCTGTGTAGTATGGGATAAAGATGAACCATTCTGGAGGTGTCTTAACAAACTGGTATATGAATAGGGTTTCTAGAACTCCGCCGACAAAGAAGACAGTTCCAGCTAAAAACATCAGGTAGGCTGTTATCTCGTTGTGGCGTGACTCCTCTGCCTTTTCGTGCAGGTAATCCCTAAATGACATGGAGGTACACGTTTAACTCAAAAGTTTAGGGTGTACCTAAACCTTATTAAATTGGAATAAATATTGCAGAAAAGTATTTGCAATCAGAATTGAAATGGAGAAATAGGCTTTGTCTAGGATAAGGGCTGTGTTGTTTGATTTCATTGGAACTCTGGTCAGCGTAAAGGGATACCATTTAGACGTTTCAAAAATGAAGCTTTACCGGGCTATAGTTGATGCCGGTTTCAAGGTTGGCGAAAAAGAGTTTTTGGAGGCGTACACAAGAGCGCATGAAAAATATCGGGTTGTGCGTTACCAAAAACTTGTTGAGGTCACGAACGCTGTTTGGATTGCGGAAGCCCTTAACAATCTCGGTTTCCAAACGAGCCCGGAGGATTGGCGCATAAAAACAGCCGTCAACATTTTCTTTGAAGATTACGTGAACTCGTTTAGGCTTAGAAAGTGTGCAAAACAGATTTTAAGTATGCTTTCCGAATCTCACAAGCTTGGTTTAGTCTCAAATTTTACATATGCGCCGGTGATTTACGCCGGGCTTAGAAAAGTTGGGATAAACCATTTTTTCCATGTTGTGCTGGTTTCAGACGCTGTGGGGTGGCGCAAGCCCCACGCGGAAATTTTCAACGAAGCCTTAAGAAGCCTTGGTGTCAAAGCTGAGGAGGTCTTGTTCGTGGGAGACAGCCCAGAAGAAGACATTAAAGGTGCCAAGGAACTGGGCATTAAAACAATTTTCGTAGCATCCCAATTCTTTCCACTTAGAAAATTGTTGGAGAGTGGACAACAGCCAGACGCTGTAGCGAGAAGCCTATGCGAAGCCAAAATGAAGATCCAAGAAATGCTCAGTTGGGATGCGTGAGCTTTATGGTATATGTTTACAGTTTAAGCCTTAAAAATCTTGGTGCGGCCGCCGGGATTTGAACCCGGGTCGTCAGCGTGGCAGGCTGATGTCCTAGACCAGGCTAGACTACGGCCGCAAGCCTTTAAATTCTGGTATCCTCTTATCATGGTTTTCCTAAAAAGCATTATGTTCCTCGTCCAACTTTATTTTCAATTATTACGCTTGCTTCTGATCGTTAAAATTGGTAGCTCCCTCTATTTTTGCTGTGGCTAGCTGTGGGACCCCTTTCCCCTCTATGGTTTTTATCGCCAAGTTTTTATTGCCTCGTTTGCTTTTGTTTTTTCAATGTTTGGCAGGGACTTTTTTGTTGGTCGTTATCGACGGCTGGGTTGGGACTTTAGGGAAGCTGCGCCTGGGCAAGCCATCAGGGTTAACTCCATGAATGTTAAGGGTTTTGACGTTGTTGGGCGGCTTGAGGATTTAGGTGTTGAGCTTGAGAAGGTTCCGTTTTTGCAAAACGGCTATTGGGTTATTCGTTCAGATTTTTCTGTCGGCGCCACCGTTGAATATCTTTTGGGCTACTATTCTATCCAAGAGGCGGCAGCCCAAATTCCGGCAACCCTATTCACAGACTTAAAGAATAAGATTGTTTTAGATGCTTGTGCGGCTCCGGGCGGAAAAACTGTTCAACTGGCGGATTTGATGGATAACACTGGCGTTATCGTTGCTTTGGATGTGAATAAGCGGCGACTGGAAGCTTTAATGAACCAGTTGGAGCGTTGCCGTGTGAAAAACACGATTGTCTATCGGTTGGACGCGAGGCAAGCATCTAAGCTTGGATTGAAGTTTGATAGGATATTGCTGGACGTGCCGTGTTCCGGCAATTTCGCCACTGATAAAGACTGGTTTAAGCGGCGAACTTTTCGCGACGTGAAGCGAAACGCGAAACTGCAGAGGCAGATTTTGGCGGAAGCCGCTAAAGTTTTGAAAGACGACGGCGAAATTGTTTATGCTACCTGTTCCCTTGAACCCGAAGAAAACGAGTTAAATATCGACTGGGCCGTGAAAACTCTTGACTTGGAAACTGTGGAAATAGAATGTTACGGCGAGGAGGCTCTGACAGAGGTTTTCGGGAAAAGATTGGACGAATCTGTTAGGCGTTGTAGGAGAATTTGGCCGGGGAAAACTCAAGGGTTTTTTGTTTGCAAGCTTAAAAAGCGGAGGTGAGATGTTTGGCTGAAAAAGACGTTATAGAGAGTTTTGCAAGGCTTTTTGGCGTGGAACGCTTTTTGTATAAAGGGTTTGTGGTTAAGAATGGCAACCGCTACTTTCTGCTCAACCAGAAACTGAAGAATCTAACCAAAAAATGTGGGGGTTGGCTTTATGCTGGAACATTTTTAGGAGAGGTTGAACGTGGCGGAGTTTTCCATCCAAGCGTTCCACTGCTATTTATGATTGCTGAAAAAGCCAAAAACCGCATAGTTATCGATGACAAAGCAGCTTGGCTCTTTGTATGCGGCAGAGACATTTTCAAAGAGGGAATCCTAAAAATAGAGGGTTCAAGGAAAAAGGGCGATTATACTCTGGTTTTTAACAAGCATGGCGAGTGTTTGGGATATGGTATGATTGTAAAAAATCTTGATAGGCTAGAGGGCGGGTTAGCCGTCAAAAATCTCTTGGACGTTGGAGACTTTTTAAGAAGAGAACGCCCAGCAGTTCAAGAAACCTGAAAAGACAAGGGTTGCGTAAAACTAATATTTTATAATTTGATATATCAATAGATCCAACTAAAAAGCTGATAGGCATGGTTAAGAAAGAAAAAGAGGAACTAAAACCGATTAATGAGCTCATTTCTTTAAAGGGAAAACGTACGTTGATCACAGGTGCCGGTGCGGGCATTGGTAGGGCGATTGCCAGAAGGTTTGCAGAGGCTGGATCTGCGTTGGAGCTTGTTGATATTAATGAGAAGGCGTTAAAAGAGACGAAGATGGAACTGTTTCCGTTCAAGGTTGACGTCAACCTTCACAAGGTGGATTTATCCGTAAAGGAAGAGATAGATGTTTTATGGGAGAGGCTTAAAGGAAAGGAGCCAGATATACTCGTCAACAATGCTGGGATTTATCCAACGAAACCATTTCTAGAAATCGACGAACCCTTTTTGAAGAAAGTTTTGGACGTCAACTTGAATGCGGTTTTCTGGATGTGCCAGCATATGATAAAAGCTAGAATCAAAAAAGGCGGTGGAGTAATTATCAACATAGGCTCCATTGAAGCCGTCATGCCGTTCAAAGAGGATCTTGGACACTACGACGTTAGCAAAGCAGGGGTAATGGTTCTAACTAGAGCTTTAGCCCATGAGTATGGAAAAGCTGGTTTTAGGATAAACGCGTTGGTGCCCGGTGGGATATGGACTTCGGGAGCAAAAGGTGTAGCTAAGGATGTTTTAAAGTTAGATTTCAACGTTATAAAAGCTGGAATAGAATACACCATGCGAACCCCATTGGGCAGAATGGGAAAACCTGATGAGGTAGCACGAATGGCGCTTGTTCTTGCAAGTGATCTCTCAAGCTATGTTCACGGAGCCCTAATACCCGTTGATGGCGGTTTTCTTTCAGCATAACGGTGGAGACTTTTGAGAGGGCGGTTCTCAGGGTTCAGGAAATTTGAGTTTTTAGTGTTTTGGCAAGTTCGTCGATTTTGACGGTTGTTTGTTCTTTTTTCTGCATGTCTCTTAGGACGACAGCGCCTTCTTTCAACTCTTTTTCTCCAACTATTACGACATGGCTTGCACGTTTTCTATCAGCGTCTTCTAAAGCCTTTGAAACTTTTCGTCTCATAACTTCGACTTCGGCGGGTATGTTTTCGGCCCTCAGCATTTCAGCTATTCTTAGGGCTTCTGCGTTTAGATTTTCGTTCACGGGTATAATCATAGTAGGTCGTGTTTCCTCCATATTGATTTCGACTTTTTGTTCCTGAAGGGCAAGCATTATTCTGTCTATTCCATGAGCAACCCCAACGGCTGGTGTGGGTTCTCCCCCGAACAATTCCACAAGTTTGTTGTATCTTCCGCCTCCGGCCAAGGCTATGTCAAGCTCTGGGACATAAACCTCAAAAATAATTCCCGTGTAATATTCTAGGCCCCTTGCAAAACCAGCATCGACAGTGATATTCAGTTTTTCGTCAGCTTTGGTCATCAAGCTGAGTATTTCGCCTAGATTTTTTACGGCGTCAACAGCCTCTGGGTAATCCTTTACAATTTCCATCATTTCCTTCAAAACTTTGGCTGCGTCTTCTCCCTTTAAACTAACTAGGCTTTGAAGTGTTTGAATACCCTTTTCAGATGCGCCGGCTTCCCGCACAATTTTTAGGGCTTCTTCGTATAGTTTTTTGTCCATGCGTTGCATGGTTTGGTTTTGCACTTCTTCGGCTAATCCTTCTTGGCTTAGGATGCTTCTTAAAACGCCTACATGTCCAACTTTGAACGTGATGTTTTTTAATCCAACATTTTTCATGAAACGGTTTGTCAACAACAGTACCTCAGCATCGGCTTCGGGCCTGTCAGAGCCCATTAACTCGAAGTTTGACTGCCAAAACTCTCTGAAGCGACCTTTCTGTGGTTCGTCGTAGCGGTAAAGGCTTCCAACACAGAAAAGCCTTAACGGTTTAGGCTCGTTTCGCAGCGTTGTTGCCACAAGTCTCGCCACGGAAGCGGTGAACTCTGGGCGAAGGGCAACTTTTCTTCCGCCTAAATCTTCGAAGGCGTACATTCTTAAGCGAACTTCTTCGCCAGCCTTTGCCGCCATAAGCTCATAAGACTCCACAACGGGCGTTATTATCTCCCTGTACCCATACAATTTGGCTGTCTTTCTGGCTTGTTCCTCAATAAAACGCATTATTCTTGCTTCTTCTGGTAGAAAGTCCCTCATGCCTCGAACAGGTTTAAAGGCGCTCATGACGCGCTCCACACATTTGCCGTTTTTATGGTAGGGTTAATTGTGAAACAGAGTAGTAAACTATTTCTCCCCGGCGACTCATAACCGCCACTATAAGCTCCTTTTTCAAGCTTTGACACTGCCTAACTATTTGGGTGAGCTTTTCAAGGGTTATGGGCTTTCCTTCCTGGAGGGTTAAAACCAAATATTTCGCCGTGTCCTTTCCATAATCTCCCCTATCATAAACCCGAAAGTCAACGTTCATGCCGAAGCCTTCGCGAACCACGTATCCGCGGCTTCGCAGGTCCCGGTAAACCATGTACTTGGCCCAAACGTTTTCGTCCTTTTTCTCTGCAAACTGCAAAAGCTCTTGGAAACCGATTTTTTCTTCCTTTTCATCTTTAACCTCCAACAAGCCCCTATCCAAGAGGTGTAGGGCTTCACAGAAGTTTAGCAGCAACCCGCCGTTCTCGTCTATTCCATAACCTTTCGCTTTAAGCTCTTCAACTCTGCTTTTTGTTTTTACTTTTACACCTTTTTCCGTTAGGACTCCTTCTATTTTCGCTTCTTGGCGGGTTTGGCTTTCCTTGCTTTGGCTCATGGTTTCTCCGCCTTTCTGCTTAAACTTGAAAAGTCCTCCATATATAGGATGCCTTCCTCGTAGATTACCGCCGTCACATATTTTATGGGTGTTATGTCGAAGGCTGGATTGAAAACCGCCACACTTTCGGGGGCTATCCTTTCTCTGCCCACGTAGAGAATCTCTTCAGGGCTTCTTTCTTCTATGGTTACTTCCGCCGAGGTGCGGGTTAGGTCGAAGGTTGATTTTGGAGCCGCTACATAGAAGGGTATGCCGTGTTCTTTTGCCAAAACCGCTATTTGATATGTTCCTATCTTGTTTATGACGGCGTCTCGCACTATTCTGTCAGCGCCAACAATAACCTTGTTCACCATTCGCCGATACATCACATAGCCAACCATGGTGTCGCTTATCAACGTGACTGGTATGCCGTCCCTTTTAAGCTCGTACACGGTCAAACGGGCGCCCTGAAGCTTCGGCCTTGTTTCGGTGGCAATAACCCTTATCTTTTTGCCCTGTTCCACTGCGGCTCTAACAACGCCAAGGGCTGTTCCATAATCTACGGTGGCTAGGGCTCCAGCATTACAGTGGGTTAAGACGACGTCTCCGTTCTCCAAGAGTTGGGCGCCATGCCTACCAATGGCACGGTTCGCCACAATATCCTCTTCAGCTATCCTTTTCGCCTCATCCACAACCATGGCGGCAAGTTCGCGGACGCCGCCCTTAAACGTGTAAGCTTTGCGCAGTATTCGGTCGACAGCCCAGAAAAGGTTAACCCCCGTAGGTCTTGTTTTTCGCAGTTTTTCAGCCGCCGCCTCCAACTCGCGAATTAAAGCTTCCCTATCCTTCGCCTTTGAATGGTGGGCGGTTAACGCTAAACCGTAGGCGGCAGCCGCTCCAATCAGTGGCGCCCCTCTGATTTTCATGGTTTTGATGGCTTCAGCCACCTCGTCGCATGTTCGAAGCTTCAAAAACTCTGTTTCATGGGGAAGTTTCAACTGGTTAATTGTTACTACTGTTCCATCCTCTTGCCACTCTATTGTCCGCATTGGTTAGGCTTCCTCCGTTAACCGTTTAAAGCTGTTTAAGTATAAATTTTGTCAGCTACTCTTTTACGGAGGGTTTTGTTTGAAGAAGGAGGCAGTCGAAAAGCTTGTTGAAGCCTTTGGAAAGCCCTATTCAGAGGTTTTAGGCATAAACCTTGAAAGGGGACAGGACGAAGAAATCTTCAAATGGTTTTTGGCTTCAATCCTTTTCGGCGCACCCATAACAGAGACGTCGGTCATAAAAACCTACAAGTGCTTTGAAAAATATGACGTGCTCACTCCGGAAGCAATCCTTGCCACCGGCTGGGATGGACTCGTTAGGATTCTAGATGAAGGAAGCTACACCCGTTACGACTTCAAAACAGCTGACAAACTTCTCGAAGTTATGCGCAATCTTGTGGAAAAATATGGCGGCAGAATAACCGACCTCTATCAGAGAGCATGCAGCCATGAAGAACTTGAAAAAGCTTTGAAAAGTTTGGGTAAGGGCCTCGGCGACGTTACTGTGAGCATCTTCCTCAGGGAGCTTCGCGATGTCTGGAGGGATAAAGCCAAATCAAACCCCACAAGCCTTGTGGTTTTGGCGGCTAAAAACCTCGGCATTGTGGATGAAAAATCTCCAAAAAATGTTTTACAACAACTCGAAGAGTTTTGGGCTGAAAACGCCGTTCCAAACAAGTCATTTGTAAATTTTGAGACTGCACTGCTTCGTTTGGGCAAGAATTACTGTAGGAGGGCTAAATGCAGCGCATGTCCAGTTAAGGTTGAATGCTTAAACCCTAAGGCTGCTTGATGTAGGCTACAACCTCTATTGGGCAGTCTTCTGGCAGTTTCAATTTTTTCCTCCACTCATCTCCGACGGCTATGAGGGAGAAAACTCCTGAAACTTCTGCCTTGGCTTTACGCACAAGGTTCACAAGCGCCGCCTGTGTTTCGCCAGTCTTAATCATGTCGTCCACTATTAGGACGCTGTCCCGTTTTTTGATGGCTTCTTTTGGAACATAAAGCGTTATTGTAACGCCGGAGTCCTTAAGCGCGAAAGTTTCTTCGAGAAACTCTTTCACACCAACCTCTTTGCTTCTCTTAGCTATAACAAGGTTTACGCCTAAGGCGTTCGCCACCATGGTCGCCAAAGGAATGCCATCCACAGCCGCCGTAAAAACTTTTGTTATGCGTTTTCCAGCAAAATTCGCTAAGGCGTGGTTGGCTGCCTGCTGGAGAATGTTAAAATCTCCAATAATGTCGGTGTTATCAAAATAACCATTCTCGTCAAACTTTATCCTACTTCTAATCTCATTTTCCAAACCAACAAATTTGGACAAAACTTTCCAGAGCT
>Ga0185307_1000274_pt1 | contig 34403 bp, 34 predicted proteins | sample LHCtaG_FD_128010 | JGI IMG/M metagenome (GOLD analysis project Ga0185307, IMG submission 128010) | Hot spring microbial communities from Little Hot Creek, USA to study Microbial Dark Matter (Phase II) - LHC4sed_matched (SPADES... | ecosystem: Environmental > Aquatic > Thermal springs > Hot... | reverse complement strand
CCCACGCGATGGCTTTCCTCGCCTAGATAACTCTGCCCCTCTTGAATGGGATGAAGACCTTATCATCCCTCAATATGACCTCTCCTACTTCCCACCCTTCAACTCTCACTAGCCCTTAGCCTCTCCTTCCTCTACTCTATCCTCGGGAACTCATACCTTCACTCAACGTTCTCCCAGATTACATCTATCGCTCTCTGTAGTTTCCTCACGTTATGAGACCTCCAACTCCGGGGTCGTTTATTGAGATAGAGTAAATTTTGAATTGCTTAAAGGGTCTTCGATGAGTTTTCTCGCATCCTCAACCACCTTCTCATACTTACGGCTCACGCCGTAGAGCTTTCCCACGAAGCTCGAGACCATCGTTATTAGGTCTTCCACCAGATCCTCTCTTGGATCTCTATCCTCATTCAGCCCACTATCAACATCTGTCAAAACCTCGTAGTCTGGCATGTTATTGCTTTAAGCCCACTCCTCTAGCGCTTTAACCCGCCTCTTTAAATCATCCCTTGAGCATTCGATGATACCCTAGCGTAGAGGACAACCTTTCTCGGCTTGACCATCCCAGCAAGCCTTTCAACATCCTTCTCCCTAAACCGCCACCTACCACTAGCGGGGACAACTGGCTTAATTCAACCCCTCTTAACATACTCCCTCAAAGTCATGTAATGAATCCCTAGTCTCTCACAGACTCTTTAGGCCTCAGCATGCCTCCTCAATAAAAACAATCAATATAAACCCTTTAAACTTATATGAAACTCAAAACAGCAGACGAAGGCTTTTAGGATTTTACTCTACGCCACTTCTCAACAATCTTGTCCCTCTTAGTCGCCTTCTTAAACTCTTTATAATGTTCTTTACATAAATACGCTCTTTCGCCACTGCTAATCTTTAAGCCAGCGGCATGAACTTTATCTGCGCTGAGAGATCGAATAGCCATATTGCTGCATCCCTCCACACTACATTTAACGCCCCTCGATATCCTACCCATAACGGTCACCTACGTTAACACTTAATCAGATCACTCTACCCAGAATAATAATTGGTTTCTCCAACATTCCATTATACGCTGGAACTAGATTTACTTTTAACGTTTAAAAGTTTTGCTTATTCAACCTTAACTATCCTACTGTAGATTTGCGTAGCTCTTCGATGCACTTCTCTCATCCCCCTAAACCCTTTCGGGCCAACCTCCTCAATTACAAATGATGCGGCAGAGGATCCAACGCACGCACACCACAATGCATCCTCCCCTCTAAGATACTCCGCTAAGAAAGCACCTATGAATACGTCTCCGGCTCCTGTCGGATCAACGATTCTCCTCGGCTTAGCTGCTGGAATATTGAAAATCTTATCGTTGAGGGATATAAATGCCCCTCTGCCGCCAATTGTAGCGATTGCAATTTTTACACCGAGGTCCCTGGCTTTTCTAAGAGCCTTTAGCGCGTTTTCTACTCCTAAAAGAATCTTTAGCTCGTTCTCAGATGCCTTCAAAATCCCAACGCTGCTTAAGAAGCTCAAGTCATCTAATTTATGCAGAGTTACTCTCCCACAGCTGTCAAAATGTCTGAGTAGCCCCTGCGGGTCTAGCGAGATAAGCGAATCCTTCCCAACCATTTTCCTCACAGAGTCTATAGACACCTCATTGGCTATTGGCGATATATGAAGGGCTTTAGCTTCAACACCTTGAAGATCCTCTAAGTATATGGGTGGACCCTTACTTCTCAGTATCATATCCCTCTCCCCACTCAAGTAATATTTTATCTGGAAGCTCGTTGACTGAGAGTGGTGATCTACTTTAAGTCCAAGCAAGTCTATGCCCCGCCTCCTAAGCCACTCCAAATATCTCTTTGGGAAATCCCACCCAACCTTCGATACAACTGAAACTGTGGCCCCAAGCATCTTAGCTGATAGAGATGTATATACTGGTGGCCCACCGAGTCTCCTTTTAGGCCTTGTCTCGCCAGGTAAAACTATGAAGTCTATCGAGAAGTGTCCTACGGTAGCTATGTCGAACATATTTGTCCCCCGACGCCGTTAACTATATAATGTATGGTACGGTGACAAATATGCTATGGCGGCCGATATAATCAGCGATGGAAGCAGATTTGCCACCCTTATCTTTCTTATTTCCAGAATATTTATTCCTAAACCTATGAGCATTATTCCGCCAGCGGCACTCATCTCGTTTATAACATTCTCCGTGAAGAAGGCTCTTGAGAGGAAGGCGAGTGCAGTTATTCCCCCCTGATATAGGAGTAGTGGTATTGCTGAAAAGAGTACGCCTAGCCCAAGTACTGAGGCGAGTGAAATAGATGCGAATCCGTCGAGCATGGATTTGGCGTATAATATTGATGGGTTCCCATTTAACCCATCTTCTATAGAGCCAATAATTGTCATCGAGCCCATGCAAAATATTAGGAAAGCCGTTATAAAGCCCTCAACAAACTTATCCTGTTTAGAGCTAAATTTCGACTTAATGAAGTCCCCAAGACTTTCCATACGCCCCTCGATATTCAATATTTCACCTATTATGGCACCAATAAGTATGCTGAAAAATAATGCGACTAGATTACTGGCTCTCAGAGACATTTGAAATCCAATGAACAATGTTACAAGACCTATTCCCTGAAAGACGATTCCCTTAACCCTCTCTGGAAACCTGCCGCGTAGTATGATTCCAAGCGAGCTGCCAATTATGACGGCGACTGCGTTTACGATTGTTCCCAACATGGAATAAAGTAATATTCGATGATTGAAAAATTTTTGGCTTAAAAAGCGGTTGAGTCGCAGGAGTTATTTTAAGTAAAGATTCTCAAAATCTTTCTTCATAAGTAGGTTGGCTGAAGAGTCGTGGGCTACAATTCTCCCGCTGGCGAGAACATAAGCTCTATCGGATATTTTTAGGGCGATTTTAGCATTCTGCTCAACTATAACCACCGTTGTCCCCCTTTCCCTTATCTCTTGAATTTTGCTGGCTAGTAGACTTGCTGCTTTAGGCGCCAGGCCAGCAGTTGGCTCGTCGCATAGGAGGAGTTTAGGTCTCAGCATTAGGGCTCTAGCTACAGCAAGCATTTGTTTCTCTCCCCCGCTGAGCGTCTTCGCCAGATTATGTCTTCTCCTCTCTATCTCCGGAAATATCTTAAATATTTCTTCAACATCTCTTCTTATCTCCCCTTTATCCCCTCTTAGATATGCTCCGAGGATTAGGTTCTCCTCAACTGTGAAGTTTGGAAATATGTTTTGTTGCTGGGGTGAATAGCCTATCCCCATGGATACAATCTTATCTGGGCGTTTACCCTTAACGCTTACATCATTAAATTTTACGTCTCCCTTGAATATATCCGCCATCCCAACTATCGTGTTCAGTAGGGTTGTTTTGCCGGCGCCGTTAGGCCCAAGCAACGAAACTATTTCGCCTTCATCAACATACATGTTTATGTCTTCGAGAACAACCATCCTTCCATATCCGGATGAAACATCCTCTATCTTGAGGAGCGCCATTTTAGGCACCACCAATATAGGCTTCTATCACCTTTGGATCCAAGGCAACCTCGTCGGGGGTTCCTTGGGATAGAAGTCTACCCAGATGCAGAACATATACGTAGTCTACGTAGTCGAATAATAAGTCTATTCGATGCTCAATGATGAAGAATGTTAAATTATATGTCTTCCTCAGGTAGGCTATATGTTCAAAGAGGCTTCTTCCGACAGCATAGTGTACGCCCGCCGTCGGCTCATCTAAGAGTATGAGTTTAGCCCTTCCAAGTATCCCTTTACTAGTCTCGACAATTTTGACATGTCCCCCAGAGAGGTCTGATGCAGCCATCTTGTAGAGACCATCCATATCAAACTCCTTTAATAAGGCTCCAACCTCATTAGCTATCTGCAGTTCCTCGTTAATCCACATTTTTCTGAAGGGCGCCCTTAGGAGGCTTTCACCCCTCTGTCCTTTTGGGCTCAGCATCATGTTCTCTAGAGTTGTAAGCGATCCGAAAAGCCTTGGGGTCTGAAATGTCCTCGCTATCCCCATATCATATATTTCGTTTGGATTTAAGCCGTCTATCCGCTTTCCCTCAAAGAAGATGCTGCCTGAATCCGGCTTATAGAACCCAGTTATAACATTAAAGAGCGTACTCTTACCGCTTCCATTAGGGCCTATCAATCCAGTTATAGATCCTCTCTTAACCTCTAAGCTCACATCTCTGAGAGCCTCTACACCGCCAAATCTTTTACTTACATTTTTAACCTCTAAAATCGAATCCATTATTTTGTCTCCCTCCCGATAAGCCAGTAGAGGGCGCTCTTGAGATACTTGCCGGCTTTTAGAATCGCCGCCATAACCCTAGCTTGGCCTCTCCCGTTTTCTCCAAATATCTTCCATGCCTTAGTCTTTACGGGCCCCTCCTCTAATATGCCTTTAGGCTTATACATTAATGTTACCACTATTAATACACCAGTAATCATCCATCTTATGTAGTTTGGATCAATTAGAAGGTCTAAAAAGACGAAGCTTAAGATTGATGTAGCTCTGCTGAGTAAGGTAAATATGGATGCGCCCAATATGGCTCCAAGGTTATTTCCTCTCCCGCCAAGTATAACCATGCTCCAAACCTCAAATGTAACTGCAGTGACAAACATATCAGGCGTAACAGATCCAAGATAAAATGCGTAAAGTGCCCCGGCGACGCCGCTTATCCCCGAGGCAACGAAGAGTATTTCAGCTTTAATGCGTGGAACATGTTTACCTAAGCATAGAGATGCAACTTCATCTTCCCTAATAGACTTTAAGACTCTGCCATAAGGTGAATTAGCTAGGAGCTCGAAGTAAACAAAGACTGAAATAAGTATAGCTAGCGAGATGACTATAAATAATGTGTTCTTGGTTAATGGATCGGAGACCCATGCAAATGGATGCGGTATCCCAAGCAGACCATAAGATCCACCTGTCGGCTGGAAATGCTTCATGAAGACCCTAAACATCTCGCCAAAGCTTAGTATTGTTATTCCTAGGAATGCTGGTCCAACCCTTAATGTCGGGAATGAAACTAAGTATCCGGCTAAACCAGATATGAGGAATGCAAGTGCAAGCGAGAGTATGAAGACGGATACGTTCAGCCATGGAGTCTTTTCAGCGATTTTCCCCATAGCTATTATAGCTTCTAGGCTGTAGATGGGGTAATCATAGCCGTAAAATGAGAGGAAGACTGTCATTGACGTGTAGCCGGCGACAAAGGCACCTATGCCATAGAAGGCTACGAGGCCGAAGTTCGCCATACCGGCATAGCCAACCTCCATATTTAGGCATAGGGCTAAAATAGCGTATATGCAGAAGATTGGAAGCCAAGATGACAGGAAGCTTAATATATCAAGCATTTCCCTCCCTCCTACGTAGGAATCTAGCTATGTATCTGGTGATGTTATATCTGTAGGGTAATCCTCCTCCAGCCCCAGCTGGAGGCCTGATTAGAATCGTTAATACCAGAATGAGGAAGGATAGAAACGGTCGAAAGCTTAACTCAACACCAAAGTAGCGGTTAAGGAAAACTATTAGCACGTTTTCTGTTGACGAGATTATCATCGCCCCAATAAATGTTGTGGGTAGGCTAACGAGGCCGCCGATGACGGAGCATGCGAAGACCTGAAGTATAAGATTGTCTCCGGTCTCTGGGGAGACATAGGCGAATATGGACCAGACGAAGCCTCCCAGAGCCGCGATTCCACCTGAAATGGCCCATGTAGCTAACAGAATTTTCTCCTTCGATATACCCGTTAATTGGGCGAGCTCCGGATTATCCGCAATCGCCCTTATAGCCATGCCAACCTTGGTTCTCATCAAAAAGAAAGCTAGGAGAGCAAAAACAGATGCTGTTAACAGTACAGCTAATAGAAACCTCGCATTTACGTCCACTCCCATAATAAATATTGATGGTGGGATATCTATTATTGGATTAGTATAAGTTAACTGTGTCATCCAAGCCTTCTGCAGCACGCTGAGAGTCGCGTAAAACGCGTATTTAATGAAGATCCATAGACCCATTGAAGATATCATTAAGGTTACCGACGTCGCCCTTCTCTTAATGAGCGGCGAAAATACAAGAAGGTGGCTTAGCATAGCTAAAACCGCGCCGGCAGCAAAGGATGATAAAATGGCAACTATGGGAGAGACTCTTACCCCTAGACCCCTACTTATCAAGATAGGAATATAGGCTCCAATCGTTATATACACGCCGTGAGCAAAATTTAAAACTCTACTCGTCCTATAACTTAACGTTAATGGAACAGCCATTAGACTATATAGGCAAGCGTACCATGCAGTATTAATTAATTCCCTCGGTATCTCCAATCAAGACCATGCCCCGGCAGTTAGCTCATGCACATAAAAGGTAAAATAATGTAGGGAGCTTTTATATTTGTTTCTTCCCATTTTTAATCGATAGTTATGACTCCTCCAGAGTAGCTTCCAATGTCGACGTATTCGTATCTTCCATCGACTGGTTTGACTGTCCATATTGAGTAATCTTGGAACATCTTGTCTCCGTTCTCGTCAAATATGGCTAAACCCGATACGCCATAGTAGGTTTTTGCAGTCTTAACTAACGCTTCCCTAATTGCTTCGCCACTATATGCGTCTGCCCTAACTATTGACCAGCCAGCTAGTATGATGGCGTCATAGAGGTTGGCTGAGAAAACTGGCGGGTCATGTCCTCTTATGGATTTATATCGAGCCACAAACTCATGGAGTAACGGGTTCTCTCTGAAAAGTGGCCTTGTCCCAAGCAGATTTGTTTGCTGAATAAATGATGCTACTGGATCCTCTAGGAGGCCCATGGCTCCATGTATTCCCTCACTTGAGAACCATTTAAGCGACGAAAGATACGGGTCTTTACTGGCATGGCCCAATATGTTGACGCCGTCAGTATCAAATGTTATTATGACTATGCCTTCAACGCCTTCCTGCCTTGCTTTTGCACTTAACTGTGCTACTTCACTGGCATAATCCTCTAGAGTAGTGTCATATGCGATGCCTATCGACGTGCCTCCCAGCGCTGAAAACTCCCTTTCAAAGAATTCCTCAAAGGCTACACCATACTCATCATTTCTATGGAAGACTATAACTTTACTTACCCCTTGAGACTTAACTAGAGTCGCTAGAACTTTTGCCTGACCAGCATCTGATCCAACAGTCCTATAAATGAAGTCGTTAGGTATAGCTAATGTCGGAGCAGTTGAAGACGGAGATATAATAATTATCTTGTTATCGTCAGCATAGCTCTTTACAGCTTTTATTTGAGAGCTGGCCGCTGGGCCAATTACAACCTTTATTCCAGCTTGATAAAATGTTTGCACATTTGTCAACGCCTGGATATCCTCTGTCTTATCATCTAAAATCACTGGCGTAAATTTGACTCTTATCCCACACTTTTTCATCTCATTATTCAAGTCTTCAAAGGCCATATCTACAACTGTTCTCCACTGCCCTCCGACATCTTGAAGCTTGCCAGTTAATGGCAGTGTAACACCTATCTTATATTCTATTGTCCGGTTTAGTAGAGCTATTTGATTCTGCAGCTGCGTAATTCTGTTGTTAAGTTCATTTATTGTTGGGCTGACAGCCGAGTTTACATAGGCATAAGATGCTGCAGCACCTATAACTAAACCTATTACGAGAAACACTAAGAGTCTTGGAAGCTGAGCTGACACGCCACTTACCTCCTCGTTAACTTTTCTTCAAAATTCCGCAATATTTTTACGATTTTTATATATTTTCACTATATATAAATCTTTTCAATTGCGGGGGCTTGTAGAAAAACTTTGGGCATGTTTTGTGCTTTTTGGCAGGTTGTGTTAGGTATCTTGATAGGCATGGCTGCGGTTTTGCTGTTAAGTCCGAGAATAGTTTATTAGCCACATATTCTACGGTGGAGCACATGAGATGCACTTTTCCGTATCGATTCCTCAGGATTGGAGGATGCATGAGGAGCCACAATAAACGACACAAATTCGGACTTAGTTGGTGATAGACCTGCCCGATAGGCAGTTGGCCTCCTCCGCTATGCTTTGCTCTGCTCCGATCTAGTTTGTTTGGGTCCTGCAGCTTCGCGGCATGGCGTGCCATGACAGGTTTCATCATACGCCTCCATCACAGATCCTAAAGGATGCCTGCAAGGGCATGGAGGCTGCAACCCTTGCTAGGAGCTCCCTGACCATGCCTCAGGCTTCTTGGATGAAAGGGGCTCCGCCAAACTTCTGCTTAAGGGCGCTGAAGATGCTCTCAGATGCGAACCTCAGCCCATATCCCTTCTCATCCCTCGGCACCTAGCTCCATGAACTCTAAGATAAGGCGCCTCCATGCCGGATAGCCCTTTGGCCAGCTTTCCGGCGCCCTCCTTGGGCATGATGACGGGCTCTATGCCCATGTCTGCCAGGAGCTGGACGTTCTCCCTGTATGAGTAGGCTGGATCTGCCAGAAGCCTGGCGACGGCTAAGGCATCGATAACGGCTTCCAAGAAGGGGCTTCAGCATAGGAGAGTCGGCTACATCACCCCCAGTTGCCATCAAGAAGACGAAGCATCGTAGAGGGCATGGAGCTTAACGCTTTCATACTCCCTCATGGCTTCTACCTCGCTAACAGGGATGCGGGCTCCGAAGCCTGTGGAGTCTATGGCGGCGACGATGGGCTGCTTCACGACGGCTTAGGATGGATGCCTCCAGGAGAACCATAGGAAGGCGCTTAACAGCCTTTGCCGTATATGCTCCATAAGCCCAGGGGCTCCAGGATGCCCCTTCTAGCAGCAGCTCCCTATATGCTGCATGATAGACCTGCTTGGCAACAAGGAGGACAAGGGCCTTCGCCTGGCTTAGCCTGGCAAGCCCCCTTTTTCTTAATGCCGCTTAAGGCTGCGGCCAGGGGGAACAAAACCGTCAGGATAGCCTTCAGCATGTCGTAGGCAGCATCCCCAATACGCCACCTGACATTAAAGCCATACTTGACCATGGCAAATAAAACTGCTTGAAACTTGCCCAAAAGTTTTCTACAAGCCCCAATTGCGGAGCTGCATCCAATTTATTTATAGATCCATTTTCACTATTATCTTTGGGCAGCGTATTGTTTTCCTTTTTCTTGTTTTCGGTTGGCTCCCAGTAGTGCAGCGTAGACCTAGAAACCCCTACATCAAAGTATGCAATGGATAGGTTCTTCCCGTCCACGGGGAAATGGGCTAAGCAATTTAGAGACTGAAATGTTGAAAAGCGTAAGGTATAAGAAGGCATTCTTTATCTTTATCACCTGAATGTAATATATTAATGGAAGGGATGCTAGTTTATGCCACACAAACGTAAGAATAGAGGTCGTTCAAAGGGCCAGAAAGGTAGAAGCGATCTTGTCCAGTGCAGTGGCTGCGGCGAGCTTATTCCACGTGACAAGGCTAAGAAGGTTACACGTCGCGTTTCAGTTGTGGATCCAGCTTTAGCCAAGGAGCTAAGGCAGAAGGGCGCATATATATCAAGTAGAGTGGAAACATTCTATTACTGTGTTTCCTGCGCCGTCTTCAGAGGCATAGTTAGAATTAGATCCAGAGAAGAGCGAAAAATAAAGGCGCCATTAAAGCCGTAGATTTATTCCAAGTGTAAGAGAACTAAAAACTCTCCACTATTCTCTAGAGGTAACCTCCTAATTTTTAGATTTAGCCGTCCTTCCATAAAAGTATATAGCTCTCTGAAGGACTGTAATGTTTGATGATATTGCCAAGGCTATTATGCCGACTTTTAATATACCTATGCTCGGCCAGGTCATCTCAAGTAGGCTTGATAGACCTATAATTATTATTCTTTCAGATCTCTCTACTACGCCAATGGACTCCATTGATACGCCGGATACCTCAGCTCTAGCTCTAGAATAGCTTGTCAATAGTGAACCTATAAGGGCTATCATTCCCCAAGCTGAATCGCAGAGTCCGCTTAAGATTAAGCCGCATAAGACAGCTGAATCAACGTATCTATCTAGTAGAGAATCTAGGAAACCTCCAAGCACAGTTACCTCTCCACAGAGTCTAGCCAATGCTCCATCTAAGGCATCACAAAAGCCAGAAAAAAACAGGAGGAGTAGTGCAAGAGATAAGTAAGCCCTATACATGCCAAGATCATTTAGTGCCGCGCCAGCCAAATAGTAGGCTACGCCGGATAATACACCTAAAACAGCTCCTAAGGCGCTTATCGCGTTAGGCTTGAAGCCAAGCCTATACATTAGCCTTGCTCCACCAGCTATCATCTTCTGAACCTTAAATTTAAGTTTGGTTAGCATCGAGCTTCCTCAACATATCAATGGTTACGCCCTGGATACAGTATCTTCGCTACGTTCCTATTCCTTTCAACTCTAAAAAAGTTGGCTACATTTTCACATTTAGTTCTTAAAAGTAGAAGATGCGGTACTTTTATCTCCATCTCGGTTATTGTCTCAGCGTTACCCATGCCCTTGGCAATAACGAAATCAGCCCTCTCATAAATCTCTAGGAACTCCCTACTGCAATTAGAAGGCATTAGCCCCATCATATCAGTTCCAGTCGTAACCACTTTATCTGCAACCTCATCAATTCCAGATAAAAGAGCATCTTCGATGGTTGCATCATTATAGACTGGTTCACCTTTGACGGCTACAATAACCTTGCAGCCCAACTTCTTAAGCTCCCTAATAAGCAGCTTATCGAGTACTATCTCGCCAGCGTTATCCGCTAAATAAACAACTAGTTTAGATTCGCTGGCCAACATATACGCCTTGTAAATGTCGTCTATAGCTAGATTTTTTTCAGCATCCAAGATAAGATTACTTAACTCCTTTAAGTCGAAGGCGTGTCCAGGAATAAAGAACTCGATGGCGTTGCCTACAATAGCACATAAGCATGCCCTCCTAAACCTTAAATAACCTGGTTTCTCCTCCAAAATTATCCTCTCAGCAAATGGCAGAATCCTCATAGTCTCAATATTACTCATCTTTTTCCTCTCTGCCAGCGGATCCCTATTGCCAGTTACACTCTTAACTATTCTATCGCGCATCGTGCCAAGAACCGCTGGTATGGCGTTTGGACGGAAATTTTCTGCAAGCATCCTGAGGAGTTCACTTACTGCCTTAAACCTCAACCCGGAATCCTTTGTCGCCTCAAGCGCCTCAATATAACCCCTTTGAAGTATGCACAGGGCACACTCTGGGCTAATCTTCAACTGCATTAATGCCTCCATTTAAAACATGGAGACTAGCCGTTCGTCCCTGGAGGTTATTTTGTGGCGTTTTAGGGCGGTCTCCAGAGACTTTCTCCTCACCCACCTCTCCATCGGTAGCACTGCTATCTTTGGGGCGGGTTCATTGGGCATTGGGGACAACGGCACGGGCCCCTTGAGAGTTAAATATTTCTTCTCAATGTTTAGCACGTCCACCACATCTCTCTCCATCTCAATTCTACATTTTGGGCATTTCTTTCGGATCCCAAATAAGTGCCACAGTAATATCATAGCCCCTAACCCTTAGCCTTAAGCACCGCCTCTGCGAATTCAAGCATAACTTTATAGGGGTCTTTAGCCCTTACCACACCACTCGCGACGAGAACTCCCTCTGTTCCAAGCTTTATTGCCGCGGCAACATCATCGCCATTAGTTATTCCAGCTCCACATAAAACGGTTACTTCCGGACTAATCCTCTTGACGGCCTCCACAGTGCTTGTGACGACTTCAGGTTTGGCTTTTGACACCGGTATCCCGGTGCCTATAAGCTCCGGGGGTTCAACAGCAACCATGTCTGGTTTGAGAGCCGCTGCTGAGACGCTTACAGCGGTATTATTTGTGCATACAACTGTGATTAAGCCAACTTCACGCGCTCTTACTACAGCCGCATCTATGTCAGCTAATTTTAGTCTCCTTTCAGAGTGATTAATCAACGTTCCAATAGCGCCAGCGTATTTAACGGATTCCGGCAGTATGTGCCCGGTGTAGCTTCCAAACTTTATTGGATCTATATGCTGCGCGAAAACCGGTATACTAAATTTCCCGGCTATTATTGGTATATCAACAAATTGCGGAGATACACCAATACATACGCCGGTTTTAACACTGACTTTTTCAGCCATTTCAGCTAATTTAACGGCGTTCTCCCCGGTTGACTCAGCATAAGTCTTAAAGTTTACAAGTATAATGGGTGTTCTAACACTACTCAACTTATAGTCCTCCTAGACTCCAAGAGTTTATGTAGCATTATCCTTTTAATATTTTTCAGTTATTGTAGAGAAAAAAGGAGAAATATCCGCTGGCAGATCTATACGCCTATCTTAAAACTTTTCCATTTGTCCTGGGGACGTGGCAACTTAACATATAAAACCTTTATATACTAAGTTACCAGGTCTCCTTTAACCGTAGAAGGGTGGTTTATCACGTGTATTTTCCTGCATTTGCTGCTCGGCGATTTTCTTTGCGTCTTCAAGTAAATTGTCAAATGTTTCATCCAGTTCAGATATGTAAGCTTCCAGCGCCTCAATGTATAGCTGTAAAGCTTTAATCAAATCGTTTACGCTGTTACTGTAATCTAAGACCGCACTTATAAAATCGACTTCCCTCCTATCCTTGTCTGTCGCATCCATATCTTCCTTAATTTCTTCCAGCATTTTATAGAAGCATTTCTCTTCGATTTTAAATAAGTCTGATTTAAGATTCACATAGGCTTTTAAGCTCTCCAGAGTTTTCTTCACGGTTCTCCTACCTATAGTCTCAGTCAAATGCACACCTTCCCCTCAATCTTCTGTTTGCTAGGAGTCTAGGTTGGATAAAGCTTATAGGGGAGGCGTTATAACCCTTGTTAATAGGCTTATGTATTTCTGAAACTTGTTAGCATGATTATGCTGAGCAAGAGATCTTAAAGAACCATGGTATTTTACATGGCGAATTATTAAAGAGGAAGCATCGTCTTTTACATAGATTCGGTGAGAAAGCCCCTAACTTCAGTTGGAGGATGAATAGCCATTAGGCTTATATGCTTGTTGCTACCAGCGTAGTTTGATGCAGCATGTCGATGCCCATCAGAATTAAGAGGGAAACGATTGAGGAGCTTAAACGCCTAAAGTTTCATCCGAGAGAAACCTACGACGACGTTATTAAGAGGCTGATTGAAGCGTGGAAAGAACGAACACATTCATAGTTGAAGATGCCCATCAGCTTGGAATCTCAAAGATGGTTCTTGGAAGATTGAAGGGCATAAGAGGCAACAGCCACAACAGTGCTAAAGCAAACGCTATGATAAACAACTTCTAGAGCATCAACTATACTGTTAGGAGGTTCAGGGAGAAGAGTATGGTATAGAAGTCAGAGAGATAAGCGAATATAAGACGTCGGCCCGCGCTGCAGCTCCGAAAACATAGCGACTAGAGGGTGGCTCTTCAAATGCCTGGACTGCGGGTTGGAGGCGAATAGGGACGCTGTAGGCGTCTTAAATATAGGCTGCCTCCATGGAGGCAGCGTTAACGGAGTGGTGGCCTGCTTCTAAGGTGGAATGGGATGAGGTGGAAGCCTAAAAGGGCAATGAAAAACCAACCAATGAACACCCTAGAAGCAAGATTCTCCCGGCTTCAGCCGTGGAGAGTGTCAAAGTAGACATTTTAATTAAAGACCTTTATTGCAATATTGTGATGATGTAGGTTAATGCCTCGCTGCGTGATGTACTCTGAAGAAGCGGGGAATACACTGATGACGCAAAAAGCTAAGATTCTTCTCAGAGAAATGGGCATTAAAATTTAGCATAAAACCCCCTTCTCCTACTCTACTCACTTTCCTCTTCTTCCTTTTCCCTTCCCCTAAAAAGAAAAACCGCCTACATGAACTGCTCTAGTCTTGTTAAGCCGACGATTTCATCGAATTCCAAGTTTAATGCGTCTAGAACTTGATCAAATGTTGACCTAAGATAGCTGACGTACTTATCGACATCTACCTCTTTTGATGTTGCCAGCTGAACTGGTTTAACAAATGGTTCCTTAATAACCTTTACAAACCTTATTGTATCTCCTGCTTTAAGTTCGGTTCCTTTAGCCTGCAGTATGAGCGCAGCCTTAACATGCTGCGGCGTCGTCTTAGTGTAGGCTTCTGGAAGCTTTCCTAAGACAACTTCAAATGCTAGATCATTTATATCTTCCCATTCACGGTTCTTGAGTTTCATGTAGCATTCGCGTATAGTCCGCTCAATATCCTTCTTCGCGGCTTCGAATTCAGCTGGCGTCTTAACTTGGCTTAATATTATTTCTATTGCATCAAAATATCTTTTTATGAATAGCGGTATATGTCTCTTCTTACCAGTTAACCCCTTGACATCCACGCTTCCATCCTCTAAAACGCCTAGATAATTCTTTTTCCTAGAACTGAAAACCGCATAGCGATAATATTTATCGACGTCCAACTCCATTCCTAAAGTCTTCTCAGCCCACTCTGATAACTCCTTAATTCTCTCTGGAGTTGGGTTTTTTAGGAATAGGCTATCTGTATCTCCATATATCACTTCAATCCCAAGTTCACGTGCCTTGTTTATTGTAAGGGTAATTATGTTTCTGCCTATCGCTGAGGTTGCCTCTGCCGCTGGTGGACAATAAAGGTCAAATATTTCGGCGCCGAAGACTCCATAGGAGGCGTTTAAGATAACTTTAAGTGCGCTCTGTATCACATTATACCATTCTCTCTGCTCGCTTTGAAGAGACTTATCTTTTGACTTAGGCTTATACCATCTAACCCTTAAATCTCTGAGAGCGCCAATAAGTGCGCTTTCAAGGGCTCTATGCTTCTTACACACCCAGTGTGGTGTTTCAGGGACGATGTTGTCTTTACACTCTTCATGGACGCATCTAACAGTCTGATACCCGAGGTTGTAGACTTTGATTATGGATGGATATAGGCTTTGAAAGTCCATTACTGCTATATTGAAGTGTACTCCTGGCACTGGCTTGACAACTATTGCGCCCATATACTTCTTGCCCTTAATCATAGCTCTCGTCGTAGTTGTTCCCCTGGCAGCAATTATATCGTCGCTATTTGGGATCAGCATATTTCTCCTTCGATGTTCATAGTACATGAAGCTGCGAATCCATTTTGAAACACCCTGCCTGCTTACATCTTCCATTGGCATCCGACTTATTCTAGTTAAAATCATTAGAAGTTTCATTACTAGGTTATTATTATAGGATGTTAATTCCAGAGTAATTTCAGCGTCGTTAAGACAGTAGCGGGCGAGTTCACCATAGGAGAGTTCCGATACAGGTTTTGTCAGCTCAATTTTTGTTTTTCCAAGTAATGCCTGTGCAACTTCATCTAGGGTTACGTTGCGATATTTTTGTCCAAAAGCATATATTTGAATTGATCTATTTAGAAAGAACCTGTATAGATCTATGTGGACACCATATTTTAACGAGCAGATTTTCTGACCTCTCTCTATTGGTACGTCATTCCTTAAGAATCTTAGATTCTTAGCTCTGTGATATAGGTAATTTAAGTCGAAATCATCTCCATTAAACGTTATTACAAAAGGATATTTATTTAGCGCATTAAATATTGCTTGAAGCATCTCTCTTTCAGAATCATAGAATTCCATAATCACATCTTTTGGAAGGTTTAAGTCTCCCCCCTCAATCCCCTCACGCTTAAGTAATAAAACCCTCTTCTTTCCATCTGAATCAACGAGGGAGGCGCATATAACTGGTTGGGATGCTTCTTCTGGATCCGGAACTCGAGTTGCTATCGGCGAGTAAACTTCTATGTCAAGAGCTACACGCCGCATCACCGGAGCGGGATACTCTAGAAGTCTAGCCCAAATCTCCAAGTATGGTAGAAGATCCTTGGATTCGTCTTTAAAGAGGTTGTCAATCATCTTCCTAACATTCTTTTCAGCCTCTTCATAGACGTATGCTACTAATTCACCATCCTCGATTTTATATGGCATACCTGGTTGAAGGCCTCTATCATAAATATAGCATTGATAATATTTGATGGCCGCCTCCCAAACCTTGACTTCTCCGCTTCCTCCAAATAACAGTGAATAATCTTCTGGAATTATGTCTCTTAGACACCCTTTTGGCTGTCCACCTATGGATAATGGGTCTTTTGCGACAACCTTTGTCACATTAATTCTCCGATCATATAAAGCGTCATATTTTTCAACAACTTCGAAGTGGTCAAAACTTGGGTGGTTGACAACTCTTTCAATCTTCTCTAATTCTTCTACAGAAATATTTGTGAGGAGGTAAGGTTTATGGCCAGTATTGTCATACCAGTAATATATACGCTGCGAGACCGGCTCGTATAGCTTCACGTAGGCTGCTCCTCTCGAACCATCATAGCCTACTGAAACAAGGTATGCTGGAGGTAGATTCCTTGGCGTGTCTTCTATTTCTTCCTCAGCCTTCCCTACAAGAATCTCTTTATTCTCAGCTTCCACCACTTCTTTAGTTTTTGGATGGATCCCGCTATCTTTGTGATCCCTCCCATGGCTTTCGGGCTTATTTGCTTCATAGAATTCATCTAATCTCTTCTGCCGCATCTCCGCTCTATTTGAAATATATGTGATTGGTTAATTTAAAACTTCTGAGGATAGTTTCTTTAAATAGTCACTTTGCTAAATAGTTATTTAAAGGAGATTAAACGAGGTTTTAAAGTTGAATTGGGCGGCTATATTAAAACTCTTATTATGCTCTGAGGATTTCGAATCGTGGTTAATGGACTTTGCTTTAAGATATGGCTATCTAGGGATATTTTTTGCAAGCTTGATGGGAGCCCTATCCATAATAGTTCCAATACCGTACACGGCGCTAATATTTATGTTGGGTAAATGGCTCGATCCAATTCTTTTAGCTATCTCAGCTGGCTCCGGCTCGGCTTTAGGGGAAGTTTTCGGTTATATTGTTGGATATTATGGTAGGGCTCTTATAAGCGAGGAAAGAAGGAGGAAAATTGAGTATTTATTGAAAATCTTTAGAAAATATGGGTCTATAACGATCTTCTTCTTTGCTTTAACTCCTTTGCCAGACGACCTCCTCTTCATACCGCTTGGCATAATGCATTATCCTCTAATCAAATTTTTTATACCATGTTTTATCGGGAAAACCCTGATGTCTCTCATATTAGCTTACGGCGGAAGGTTCTCTATAAGCATCCTCGAAGCCTTAATTGGGGGAGAAGGTGGCGACCTCATATCGCTGATAGCGACAACAGTTCTCTTAATAGTCATATTGATCATAATGCTTAAAATAGATTGGGAAAAAATTCTCTCCTCAAAGAGACTGCAAAAATACTTTTCTATAAAAGAAGATTGAATTCTATACTATTCTGAATTCACTATAAAAGGGCGATGAAAAATCGACCAATGAACACTATAGAAGCAGGATTCTCCCGGCTTCAGCCGTAGAGAGCGTCAACCATTTTAAAATGGGTCTACGACTTCTCGTTTTCATGACGCTTTACATAATGTAACGTGGGGTAGACGGCTCAGTTGATTAGATAATCATCATTGTTTTCAGTGGAGGACCACTCTCTCATCCGCATCTACCCCAAAAATATTTTCAGCACCCGGCTATATATGAGTTATCTTGGCGGAGGTAAGTGGAAATATTAATCTTCTTAGTGAAGAGTTTTTAGCGATGAAGTTTTTCATTGCCTCCCAACCCTCAAGAAATATAAGGAGTAAAATGATAATCCTCTAATTAGGAGGTATTTGGGGTATGTATATGTTCAAAACATCAGTTATATCAGATGAGGTATCTCAAGATCTTAAGCGTGTAGCCGCCTTCGCTAAGAGATTTAATCTCAATGGAGTCGAAATTAGAAGCGTTTGGAATAAAGGCCCGCATCTCCTTCTTCAAGAGGTGGATGAAATTAAGAAGATTTTATCAGATCATGGGCTAAGGGTCAGCGCAATAGCTTCACCGTTCTTTAAGGCAGACATTGACAATGAGGGTGAATATAAGGAGCATCTAAACATATTGAGAAACTGCATTGAATTAGCAATTAAGCTGGATACAAAAATAATTAGGGGCTTTACATTCTGGCGTAAAGGCCGACTGGAGGAATATATTGACAGAATACTTGAGAAGTATCGGAAGCCGCTGGAGATAATAGAGGGAGAAGACATTATTCTAGGCATAGAGAATGAGCCGTCAACTTTTGTTGGAAATGGACGAGAGCTATCCATTTTCCTCTCAAGAATTAATTCGAGGAAGGTTAAGGCAATATGGGATCCCGGAAACGATATGTTTGATCCATCCGGAGAAGTACCCTACCCCGACGGCTACAGATACGTTAAAAACTGGATTGTTCATGTACATGCCAAAGATGGTGTAAGAAGGGGGAGGAATGGAAAGCCGGAGGTCACAGCCTTCGGTGAAGGCGAAGTAGACTACAGGGGGCAATTCAAAGCCCTAAAAGACGATGGATACAGCGGATATATTTCTCTAGAGACCCACTGGAGACCTAGAAGAAAACTTTCGGAGGACATTCTTGTAAGGCCGGGTGGAAAAGCCTTTTCTGAAGAGGGTGAGGAAGCATCGGAGATATGCATGCGGGCTCTTCTTCAGATGCTAGGCAGCATATAAGGAAGCGGCATCTCAACCTGAAGGTGCAACGTAAAGCCGGCGAGACTTAATCCTCACCCTCCCTCCATTTTAAGATTATCCCCAACGTGTTTTCCTTGGCGTTGATGAGTTTACTGTAGGCCTTTGCCGCCTCCTCAAACCTTAATCTCTCAGTGATTAGGTCTTGAACTTTTAGGAGTTTTTTGCCTAGAATATTTAAAACTAATCTTACTTCGTCTCTATATGTCCAGAATCTGCGGCTTGACTCATAGATTGGCCTAACACTATTATGGGCTCCAATTACCATGACGCCCTTCACGTGGACTAGGCTATAAAAGTTCACTGTTGAGATCCCCCTTGGGCTGCCTAAGAGGATAACTCGCCCACGCGGCCTTGCAAGGTCAAGTGCCAGGGAAATTGCATTTGGATCACCCGTGGCCTCAATCACAACGTCAGCGCCCTTTCCCTCCGTAATCTTCATCACAGCATCCTTCAAGTCTACCTTCGCGGGGTTTAGTGCTTCATCAGCACCGCACTTCTTTGCGACGTCTAGTCTATAGTCATACATGTCTACGCCTATCACCGGCATTCCGCCGCTCAGCTTAGAAAGCTGAAGCGCTAAGTTGCCAACCAACCCCTGACCAAGAACCAACACAGACTCACCGAGCTCTATACCCGCTTTCCTAACCCCTTGCATTGCTATTGTAGCTAGGGTGGAGAAAGAAGCTTCTTCAAGAGATACATTTTCAGGGATCTTCTCAGCTTCTCCTTCCTCAGCAATTACGTGGCTGGCGTGAGACTTTCGTGAAACCACTCTATCTCCTACATTAAAGGCGGATACCTCGCCTCCCTTAGCATACACTACCCCAGCATTCGAGTACCCCGGATACATAGGGAACTTTCCCGGAGTGTTCGGCAGAGCCATTAAAAACGCTGTTTCCGTACCCGGGCTGATTAACGTACAAACACTTTCTATCAATATTTGTTTTGAACCCGGCTCCGCTACGTTGAAATCCTCGATTTCAACTAAACCTCTATCTCTGAATACAATACGTTTTCCTCTTAACGTAGATAATTTTGAAGTAGACAACTAGCTAATCCTCCAATAAACCAATGGCTTCACCTCAATTATATGCTTTTAACATCATATGTGCATTTTCTCGCATAGAGCTCTTTTTTCTGCTATATATGAGCGATGCATAAGATTTTAAGGTTGAGGGAATGGACGCTACATTGCTATTAAAAGGTGGTTGAAGGGCAAGGCTTCAGAGATTAAGGTTCCGAAGGGAGGTAGCTGATGAAGTTAAGCAAATCATAATGTTGATGCCGGAATACTGTGAAACCATTGGCTCATTCATCTCAGAGGCGATAGGGAAATACATCGATAAGGCTTGAAAACTTTTCCAGCCACGCATACCTGCATCTCTCTGCACGGGGCATCCCCAGTTAACACTCCAGAGCCCAGAAACTTAAAAGGTTCTCTCTCCATCCCCGCCATGAATAGCGAGGTTTTCAGTTATAAAAATATGATTTAGAAGATAGATAATCTTGTTTAAAGTCTAAAATCATCTTTTAACACCGCTTCAATTAAACAAAATGTCTTATAAAGGGAGAGTTTCTAACATATTTTGGAGGTGTTCCTCTTGGAGCCAAGCAAGCTGCGTAGTTTCTTTATGAATGGCGCCGTAATGTGTGTTCAGTTAACTCCATTCAAAGAGAATGAGGATGTAGATTATGAGGGCTTAAGGGAAAACACTTCATTCTTGATAGAGGAAAGTAGGGGGCAACCCCTAGTTTTAACCCCTGTTGGAAGCACTGGGGAGAAATATGCTGTCACCGACGACGAGTGGAGGAGAATTGTTAAAACTGTTGTTGACGTCGCTAATGGGAAGGTTCCAGTTGTGCCGGGTGCATCGCATTCTGGCACCAGGGTCGCCCTTGAGCGGGCTAAATACGCTCAGGATGTAGGCGCCGATGGAGTGATGATAGTATTACCCTACTACCACGTTCCGGAGGAGGAGGGCTTATACCTACATTACAAGAGGATTGCGGATGCAATTGATATAGGTGTGGTTCCATACAACAACCCAGATGTGTCGAAAATATATATGATGCCGCATATCCTCAAGAGGCTTGTTGAAAACACAGATAATATCGTCGCTGTGAAGGAGAATACTCCATTCATTCCAACGCTATATGAGCATATAAAGGCTGTGGAGGATAAAGTTCCTATACTGCAGGGTAGGGGTGAATGGTGGTTTGCAGCAACAGTCTTCCTTGGAGTAAGGGGATATATTTCTGGATATGCAAACTTTATGCCGAAACTATGCTTTGAACTGCTTAAAGCTGGTTTAAACGGAGACTATGCGAAGGTTAAGGAGGTAATGAGGAAACTTGATCCCTACGAGGATTTCATAAAGAGGATATGTAGGAAGTATGGGCCGTCGACAACAGTATTGCCCTACCCATATGTAAGCTCCTATATGATTTTCGCTGTGATGAAGGCGACGATGGATATGCTGGGGCTTAGGGGTGGATCCATGAGGTTGCCGCTACTAAACTTGAGGGAGGAGGACAAGAGGGAACTAGAGAAAATAGTGTTCGATGTGTTGAGACTGGAGAAAATAAAGTAAGAGTTTCCCCAGGAAAATGCTAGGATGAAGATACTTCATATCTGCCCTGTAAACCCTTTATAATCCACGGCTCCTCAGACCTATGAAAGTAAAACCCATAGTACGAGGAGAGCTTTGCAGCTACATCCCTTCTCTCATCCACCATGTTTTTCCTCTCCCTAGGGTCTTCAGCTAAATCATATAGCTCGTCTGGTTGCCCCTCGGGTCTCTTTATATAACTCCACCTTTTATCCCTTATACATCTGTCTACAGCCTCATGGTAACCCACGATAATGTGGCTTCTATGTTCCTCCCTCTCTCCCTCAATCACCTCTAGAAAGCTCTGTCCCTGCATGCATCTAGCCTCAGATTCAAGCCCAAGTGCCTCCAGAGCTGTTGGCAGAATATCTGGAAATTGTATGAGCGCATATATATCCCTATGCTCACAATTGGGCAAATGCACTATAAACGGAACCTTTAGCAGTTCACTATACATTCTATCCGGACCCTTAAGGAATTTTCCATGATCTGCAAGTGGGTGCCCGTGGTCGGCGGTCACTACTATGATTGAATCATCGTAGTATCCCAGTTCCTTTAAGGCTTCAAGCATGGTTCCGAAGCAGTGGTCTACGAAAGACGCTTCCCCAGCATATAAACCTCTAATATAATCTATTTGTCCCTCAGTAGCCCAGCTATGCGCGTATCCGCCCATCGGCAATATTAGTCTAGGGCCATCATATGAGGGATCTGTATAAGAGTCGAATCTCGGAGGAGGATCCCACGGCTCATGGGGGTCGAAGCAGTCAACCCAGAGAAATATGTTCTTGTGCACCCGGTTCTCCTTAAGCCACTTAGCCGCCTCACTAAACACTTTGGCTGGAAAGTAATCCTCCTCAGATTTAAAGTCGTCGGTATTCGCCAGATATCTTGCAACGAGCCTCCTCCACGATTCTGGGTATTTTTCATTAATATAGCTATCAATTTTCCTCTTGGGCGGCGATGATATGTAGGCGTCATACTCTTGCCCCCTAATCCATCTAAAGCAGTTGAAGTTTCTATGGTAGTTCATATCTGGCCTAAAGAGATGATATGTGTCAGATATTAACCCGCAGATAAAGCCGCGCCTAGACAATATGTCAGCTGCAGTTATGTCTTTTGGATATGGTAGAAGCGGCTGCCATGGCCTATATGGCAATGAAAACATTCCGGTTAATATCTCATACCTCACTGGGATTGTTGGTAAACCGGATGGATAAGCGTTGTGGAAGACTATGTTCTCCTTTGCAAAAGAGTCTAGATTTGGAGTTCTACAAGCAGGTACTCTCTCAAATATCCTCTCCCCCTTATTATAGTAGCCGATATGATCCTGTCTAAAGCTGTCTAAAACAATTAGTATAAAGTTTCTAACATTTTTCATCTTATGCACCTCACCGTCAACCAAATTTTTAATAAATTAAGAATAAATTAAGATAGATAATCCAAGACATATAAATTGAAAGTTTAGAAATCTAAGCCCTTGCATGGTCTCGGCGAAAAAGCTTATGGTCTGTTTAACAGCGGGGTGAATTGTCGATAAATTTAATATAGTGACAGGTTATGTAGGCTTGTGGAAACCTATCGGCGTTCAAGGAATAAAGTCTTTTCAATCCAGTACCACTATCTCTCACTCAACAAAGTGTTCAAAATCCATGTTCTCTCCGTTTCCTAAAGGCAACTGCGGTTATGAGGAATATATTTAATAGGTGAAGTTCCCAAACTTAAATCTATGGTTGAAGCTAACCGGAGGTTTCTTACGATGAATGAGTATTTGCTGCCGGATAAAATAGAAAGTGAAGAGGAGCTAGATGATCTTCTCTCAAAGCCTACAAAGGAAACAATAAAAGATCTATCTGAGATCAACGGCGACATAATGATCCTCGGAGTCGCTGGGAAAATAGGGCCAACGCTCGCTAGACTCATTAAGAGGGCCGTTGACGAGGGTGGTTTAGATAAGAGGGTTATAGGAGTCTCAAGGTTTTCAAATCCCAGTGTAGCAAATAAACTTGCGCTTTCAGGCATAGAGGTAATTTCCTGCGACTTGCTGGATGAAGATGCCGTGAATAGCCTTCCGGAAGTATCTAACATAATATTTATGGTTGGAAGAAAGTTTGGTACAGAAGAAGACAACACGCTGACCTGGGCCACCAACATTTACCTTCCAGCGTTAGTTGCCAAGAAGTTCAGGAGATCTAGGATTGTCGTTTTTTCCACCGGAAACGTTTATCCAATGGTGAAAATATGCTATAGGGGTGCCGATGAAAGTGTCCCTCCAGACCCTATTGGCGAATATGCTCAGTCATGTTTGGGGCGCGAGAGGATCTTTGAGTACTTCTGTAGGAAATATGGGGCTAAAGCCCTCTTCTTAAGACTGAACTACGCGATAGACTTAAGGTATGGAGTTTTACTGGACATAGCTCAAAAAGTGTTTAGTGGCGCTCCAATAAGCCTTGCAATGGGATATGTGAACGTAATATGGCAGGGCGACGTGAATAATATCGCCGCCCGATCCCTGAAGCTATGCAGCAATCCACCGGAGATATTGAATGTAACTGGTCCGGAGATCATTCCAGTGCGGTGGCTGGCTAAACAGTTCGGTAAGATCTTTGGCAAGGAGCCTATATTCGAGGGGAAGGAGGCTGAAGACGCCCTGTTAAGTGACGCAACTAGATGCCACATGATCTTTGGTTACCCGAAAGTTACATTGGGGCATATGATTAAATGGGTGGCTCACTGGGTTATGATAGGCGGCCCAACTCTTGGTAAACCAACACATTTCGAGGTTAGGGATGGGAGGTTTTAAACATGAGCCACTATCCGCTTCCACCCAAACATATCCTATCCCTTCTTAGGAAGGGTGTTGTCATCCCAGCGCATCCTCTAGCTCTAACCTCTGATAGAAAACTCGATGAAATCCGGCAGCAGGCGCTTACAAGATATTATATTGCCGCCGGCGCTGGTGGAGTGGCTGTAGGCGTTCACACAACCCAATTCGAGATTCATGATCCCAAAGTAGGGCTCTACAAGCCAGTTCTTAAATTGGCTTCTGAAGTAATCGATGAATGTTCAAATAAAGTCAGCCGTCCAATAATCAAGGTAGCTGGAATCTTCGGTTCTACAGATCAGGCTGTTGAGGAGGCTAAAATTGCAGCTGACATGGGCTATCATGCGGGGCTTGTATGTTTAAGCGCTCTTAAGGGCGCGTCTAATGATAAACTTATATCCCACTGCAGGAAGATAGCTGAATCCCTGCCGATATTTGGCTTCTACCTCCAGCCAGCTGTTGGCGGAATGGTTTTGGGCTTCGATTTCTGGAGACGCCTCCTTGAGATTGAGAATGTTGTCGCCATTAAAATAGCGCCCTTCAACCGATACTATACGTTGGACGTCGTTAGAGCTGTAGCTGAGGCTGGAAGAGAAAATGACGTCGCCCTATACACGGGAAACGACGACAACATTGTTAATGACTTACTGACGGTCTTCTCTTTTAAAGCTGGAAATGAGGTGAAGAATTTAAGAATAGTTGGCGGGCTATTGGGGCAGTGGGCCGTCTGGACTAAAAAGGCCGTTGAACTACTGGAGAACATACATAAAATAGTTGAGTCAGGTCAGCCGATACCTAGAGAGCTACTTACTCTGGGGGCGCAGATAACCGATGCCAACGGCGCCATATTCGATGCAGCACATAACTTCGCCGGATGCATTCCAGGGATACATGAGGTTTTAAGGAGGCAGAGACTTCTGAGGGGAGTATGGTGCCTAAACCCCAATGAAACGCTATCACCGGGGCAGAGGGAGGAAATTGACAGGGTATATAAATCTTACCCGCATCTGAGCGATGATGAATTCGTCTCGAAACATTTGGAAGCCTGGCTTGAAGGGAAGATCTTTTAAATCCTCAACAAACTGAAGTCAAGAGACACATATGCGTCCGGTTCAAACCCTTAATGAACCTCAACTACTTGAGGGGAGGAGATCTACTCCTAGGCGACTGGAAGCGAATTACTCCCGCAGGGTGGTCGAGGCGAAACTAGCCGTTGAGAAGTAGATTGTTGGAAACCCGAAACCAACAACCATGAAAGGCTATGAATAGCCATCTACTGAGAAATGGTAAAACAATCTTCTTGAAGATTTTGGCGATATCTCATTAGATGAGGCAAGGCGCTCCTCTAGCAATACGTCATCAATGCCAACCTTGGCATAAGTTCTCAGTGTTTCTACATCCTGCTTCATGGCTCTTTCAGGCATAAAACAAACCAGCTCGAGTTTTCTGAGAAGGAATATCGTTATTCCCCCTAAATCCTAAGTAGCTGCTCAACCCGTCCAATAGGAGGAGCCGATGCTGGGCTCTGAGTTAAGTAGAGATAAGTGGTGGATTGTTACTTTAATTTAACGTTTGAGAAGACCACGCCTAACGCTTTCCTCTTGACTTCAAAGTATGAGTCTATTAGGTCTTTGGGCATCTACTGGGATTCTGAAGCCTTTAACTGCCTCCACAACCTATCCACCTCGCTTCTAGGGTAGCGGAGCTTGCCAGTCGGCAACCTAACAGCTCTTTCCCTTCCTCTGCCACTTCCAGAGAGTCTTAACTGAGATTCCGAAAATCTTCGCCACATCCCTTGGGCGTAAGAGTTCTTCACTCATCAAATAGACTATAGAGTACGTTGTAAACCTATCTACTTTGAAACCGCTAACTACGGCGCAGAAAACTTTTCAGAACATTTTTCTCCACAACAATCCTCGCATAGTCAAGTCTTCCACCAGTAAATTCTCCCACAGCTGCTATTGAGATTGATAAAAAGACCTTGACCGATAATAATCTACGGGATAAATTCCCTGAAAATAGGTTAAAGGAAAAGTGAGGATAGAGTGGTCTCTATGGGTTGTGTTGTTGGAGTATGCTTTGTAGTTCGTCTAGTACATCTGTTAGCTTTGGTGTGTCGAAGAACTTTCTTCCGGTCATTTCGTTTGCTGCAGCCATATACATCTGGCTTATCAGCGTCTTCAACTTAGGCTCCAGCTTCGGTGGAGCGGTTTTAACCAGCGTCTTCCAGCTCTCTACGCCTCTCTCCCTAGCCTCTCTCTTAGCCCACTCGACCTCCTTAGCCCAATCTGTCCGCCTATAATATATTCTTGCAACTTCCTTGCTTACATGAAGCCCCCTATATGTGAACCTACACTCATCCAATGTCCCAACAACATCAACAACCATCAGCCGTCTATCTGAGTCGAAAGCTAACTCAATTTTACCATCCTCGTTAACCAGCCCAGCTCCCTCAGCTATCTCGGTTATGGTCTCGTTAACCTTTAACAGTATGGCTTTAATCTCCTCAACCTCCTCGTCCGTTAATCCCGCGATTCTCTTGGCTTCATCCCAAGTAATATATCTGTCGCCCTCCTCAAGCTTAGTGCTAACATCAAAAATGGGCTTAGCAAGTCTCTCACCAGGCTTAGGCATATGATCTAAGCCAAGATCCTCCAGCGTTATAAGCCCCTGCTCAAGTCTCTTAAATATCGAGGAGCCCTCAGGCAAACCGTTCCTATAAATTATCTCCAGCGGCAGAAGATAATTCCTCAGTCTGGGCGTATAAATGGTGTAGTCATATTTAAGTTTTCCATCTTTCACATAGGCTCTTGGCTTATAAACGTTCACCAGGTTTATCTCCATTATATTTGTCGGTTCATCAAGCTCGTCGAAGCGGATAACCCTCTTTTTAGAATCAACCAACCCACGATAGTGTGTCCCTACACCTTTCTCCTCAAGTCTCTCAAAGCAATAGGCGCCTATAAGGCACAGCGAGGCACCCTTACCATCTATGTGGTCAGGCATCTCACCCCAATCAAAAACCGAATAACGGTTGGAAAAGTGGAATCTACCTATCCCCATAACATCGGTAGTCGGCTCCTTAATAACCTCCAGGTCCTTTACACTACCCAACGTTTTCAACCCCCAAATTTAACTTCACTCTTCCCATATTTTTGTTTTCAGTCAGTAGCGTTGTTTTTTCCGCTAATGAAACTCTATCTCATATTAGCAGTTATAGTCAGCGTGCATGTAATTTTGGTGGAATCCGCTGAAAAAACGGCTTTAAGTGAAGAATCTAGGGTTAAGAGAGGTATGAGCACCGCTTAGAGTGAGCGCCCCACCGTATAGGGAGAGAGATGGGAAAACTAAATCTGGTATGCGAGTTTTCTACTGCAAAAGCGAGATTAACATAAAATAAAAATGTGTTTAGCATTTAGATTTTATAGTTAAGATTGTTGGATGCGATGTCTATGGTTAATCTTTGGCGTGATATTCCGCTGGGCGATGACCCGCCAAATATCGTTAATGCGGTTATTGAAGTTGTCAGCTGGTCTAGGGATAAATATGAGTATCACAGGGAGTGGGAGGCATTCGTATTAGACCGCGTTCTGCACTCCTCCGTTGTCTTCCCAGTTGAGTACGGTTTTATTCCACAAACATGGTATCACGACAACGACCCACTCGACATTATGGTTCTCTCCTACGAGCCGCTTGAAGTGGGATGCATAGTTAAGGCTAGGCCTATAGGCGTATTAATTCTAGAGGACGAGGAGGGCGAAGACCCAAAGATTCTATCAGTGCCAGTCAGGGATCCAAGATTCGATGGAGTTAAGGGCCTATCAGATGTCCACCCACATAAACTGGCTGAAATAAGAGAGTTCTTCGAGGTTTATAAGAGACTTGAACCAAGAAAGTGGGTTAAATTCAAATCTTGGGGAAACGCTGAGGAAGCAAAGAAGCTAATAATGTACGCGGTGGACCTTTATGAAAGAACATTTAAACTGAAGTAATCTCCGTTTTGGTCTAGCGTTAACTTTCATCCCTTGCCTCCTCCTGTCATGGGAGGGCTTTCTGGGTGAACGGTTGAAGACCCCCTCTATCTGGTATTTATAGAGGAGGTTTTCACAGATATTTTATCTCCATCTTCTTCTAGTCCACATGTGTGGCGCTTCATCCGCCTATACCCATTCAGGCTTAGCTTGCCCCCACATGTTGGGTCCAACTAACATGCTCCGAAGTAGAGTTTGTTATAGGTATACTTGAATGGGTAGGATCATCTTGGCGATGGAGCATTCGACGCTAAACCGATGCTGAACATAATAGCATCCAAAGGATACATATCCATCATAAGGAGGGGTCTCTCAAGCCCAAGAGGATATGGGACGAGAATAATGAAACATTATATGCTTATAGAGGTGTTGGAGAGGGAATATTCGGAGCATTAACAGTGGAGTTTGGAGACAGAATAAAAGCGAAGAGGAGGGAGTCAACAGAAACAAGAATACCACTAAGAATCACAATATACTGCCTAAAAATCATAGTAAGATGGATTTATGAATAAGTTGGACACGCCCCCATTTTTAGAAAAATTTTTAAATAAGTGTTTATTCTTCTCTCTCAATAATGGGTGATGGGGCCCACCCTTAACCGCCCGCTCTGGCGTGCGGGCTGATGGCTCCTACTTGTCTAAAAGCATATGCCAGAAGCTGGTGGAAGGGGTTGAAGCCCCTACTTGCTCTGCAATCTCAGATAAACAGCTTAGTGGATTTAGACGTCATAGTAAAGTATATTTTCGAGCGGCAAAACCCGGACGGAGGCTATACGTTCTGCAGGTGGGCGGAGTCAAATGCCCAGGACACATTCTATGCCTTAAGCATTCTTGAGATCCTTGGCGTAGAACCAGTGAACTTAGATAAGACGATCAGTTTCTTGAAGAGTCTCCAGCATGATGATGGAAAATTTGACTCAATTAAGGTTGCATACTATGTGGTTGAATCGTTGGCTAAACTTAGAGAGCAGCCTTTGAAGCCAATAGAAGGTTTAGAGGATTACTTACCAGATTTGATTAGGAGCCTTGGAAGCCTATATGTAGATATTGAAGCTCTCTCAGAAGTTGAGAGTATATACATGCTTGTTGACCTCTGTAAAACGCTTAACATTAGAGTTGATTCAGATAGAATAATTGGGGCAGTATTAAGTATTAAGAGTGGCGATGGGAGCTTTGGGAGCCCTAAGAGGTCTAAGATGGCCTCAACATTCTATGCGCTTGCAACACTAAAGACTCTAGGCTACGATGTCTCCAACAATTTAATAGACACTTTAAGCTGGATTAGAAAATGCGAGTGCTCGGTTGGGGGCTTTTCGCAGTCCTCTGAAGCCGCACCAACCTATCTAGAGGATACATACTTCGGAATTAGGTCGCTTGAAATCTTAAATGAGAGAGTTAGGTATCCTCAAGAAACCCTAAAATTTATAGCGCGTTTTCAAAACCCAAATGGAGGCTTTCGCAGGTCAATATTTTTAGGTATATCAGATTTTGAATCAACTTACCAAGCGTTATACTCAATTAAAGTGTTACTCTCGTCTCTAAGGTTAGGGTGGATTTAAAATTGAACGGTAGGCTTCTACCGGACCCAATTATCAAAGTTATCTTAAGCGGATTACTAGATTCCTCATGGGGGAACTTCCACAGAAGCACAATAGTTAGATTCACAGTTTATAGAAACCATTTAGAGATTGGAATCGGCGAGGGAAGCATACACATGTGGGAGCTGAATATTTTAAGAGATAACCCGGTAAGACATGAATGGATTAACATTGATACGCCTAGACTAGTATATGTTGAAGGCGTAAAATATGTTCCGGAAACAAAGGTTTCAGGGATGCCGAGAGGTCTACTCCCAGTTCAAAGCAAAGATATATGCGTATTTATTAGCGATGAAAGACAAATGATATTTCCAGCATATAGATGCTTTGACATAAACTTTGGCGAGCGAAGAATCCTCTCCATACTAAGCCCAAGCACGCTAGTGAGGGACATGACTGAGGTAGTCCACCCAGTGTTCCGGCGGGAAAAATACCGGGGAAGAGTTCACAATGTAGAGGTTAACGCTGAAGCATTAAGTAGATATCTTAAATCTGGCTACGGTATTGGCATACTTAGGAAAGTAAGCATCGTGATGGGGGAAATTAAGGCTTTTCCACTTCTAGGAGGGGAGGATATGAAAATAATACTTGGCAATTTAGATTAAGAGGAAAATTTAAAGTTTATTTCAGTTTTCCTCAAAAATTTTCAGCTCTCTAATTTACGGAGTCTTAAGACTTGTCTCTATCTAAATATTAGAATTTTTCTTCATCGAATTACATCTGGCTCCCGAAACATTTATAAAAAGTGTTTTCATTAATTTTTGAAAATAAGGAGTATGTAGTACTGTATGCGTGGTCGGCGGAAGACTACTCTACAAGAAGTAATATTCCAGAAAGAAGCGGTGGATGTTCAAATTGGGCATCCATATCATCGCCGATTTCCTGGGAGTGGATCCCAGGAAAATTGCGAGGGTAGAAGATTTACGCGTTATTCTAGATAGGGTTGTCTCTGAATCCGGGCTTCATGTGGTTTCTTCAGTTTTTTATCAATTTGAGCCTTGCGGCGTCTCCGCCGCGTATATTTTATGTGAATCCCATTTAAGTATTCATACATGGCCTGAATGTTGTTATGTTGCATTGGATATATTTACCTGCGGCTCCGATGAATGTGCACTTAAAGCGTTTAATTTATTGGTTGAAGAGCTTAAACCTAGCGTTGTAGAGAAGAAGATATTGAGAAGGGAGTTTTATGAGAAAAGTAGAAACTCACATACTCAGAGCGCTTCTAGGGTCTGAGAAGAGCATTTGGGAGCTGCTTGACGTAAACTTTTTCACGGTGAAAGCCTTTGTGGATGCGGTGAACAACCTCTTCACGGATGGGCTAATAGCTGTGAAGGAGGGTAAACTCTGCTTAACTGAGAAGGGTTTAGAGATTGTTGATGAAAGGACCTTAGACTTTAAAAGTAGAGTTTGCTGTGAATGCGAAGGGAAGAGGATAATTCCCAATGGAAGATTCAGGGAAGTTGCTGAGAGTTTCCTGCAGTTAGTTAAGGATAGACCCATGCCAAACCCTGAATTCTTTCAGGGCTATATGCGTGAGCGAGATGTGATAGCAAGAATGGCATTAATGCATTACTATGATGATTTAGCGAATAAATCATTTATAATTGTAGGTGACGACGATCTGCTAAGTGTGGCTTTAGCCTTAACCGGCATGCCTTCAAGAATTGTTGTCTTAGATATTGATATGAGGCTCGGCGAATACTTAGATAAGATATGCGGCAAGTATGGTTTAAAAATAGAATTCTATAACTATGATGTCTCAGATCCGTTGCCGAAGGATTTGATCGGTAAATTTGATGTCTTCTCGTCAGAGCCATTAGAAACGTTAAGTGGCCTTAAAGCTTTCCTCTCTAGGGGGGTTGCATGTCTTAGGGAGGATGGCGTCGGCTACATTGGCCTCTCAACGGCCGAAGCCTCAACTGGAAAGTGGAGGGCTGTTGAAACGATGCTTCTAAAAATGAACTGCGTAATAACCGACATCATCAGAGACTTCTCGAAGTATGGAACGTTCTATGAAACCGCAAACTACGAAATGTTCACTTCAAGATTTAAATTCCCAGTTGACAGAAACCCCGGCATCTGCTGGTATAAATCCTCACTGCTGAGGTTTGAAGTCTCCGGATGTCCTAAGCCGCTAATAAAGCCTGAAAGAAAAATCTCCATTAAGTACATTGATCCAAGGGATGATGTAACAAATCCATTCCTCTACATGAAACCAAAGACCCGGAGACTTGGAAAAGTAAACTTAAAATAATCGTATGAAAATTGTTTTTATCAAGTTAGAAGCATAATATTATACGTGTGGAGGAGGATGAAAAGATGAGCAAAACCGAGAAGCCGCATCTGAACCTAATAGTGATTGGACATGTAGACCACGGTAAATCAACGACTATGGGCCACTTCCTATACCTAACTGGCATAATTGACGAGAGGACAATTAGGCAATATGAGGAAGAAGCAAAAAAGATGGGTAAAGAGTCGTTTAAGTTTGCTTGGGTCCTAGACAACCTCAAAGAAGAGCGGGAAAGAGGTCTAACAATAGATCTAAGATATCTAAAGTTTGAGACACCGAAATATTTCTTCACAATTATAGATGCACCTGGACACAGAGACTTCATTAAAAACATGATAACCGGCGCGAGCCAGGCGGATGCAGCGATCCTAGTTGTCTCGGCGAAGAAAGGTGAGTTCGAGGCTGGTATAGGGCCAGGCGGCCAAACTAGGGAGCACGCCTTCCTAGCATTCACGCTGGGAGTTAGGCAGATAATTGTCTTAATTAACAAGATGGATGACCAAACAGTTAACTGGAGCAAGGAGCGCTACGAGGAGATAAAAAATGAAGTTAGCAGGATGCTTAGGCTAGTTGGCTATAGATCCGATAAGATACCGTTTATACCAGTATCCGGATGGTATGGAGACAACCTGATTAAGCCGAGCCCCAACATGCCATGGTACAGCGGTCCAACACTATATGAAGCCTTAGACCTATTTGAGGTTCCACCTAAACCAATTGAGAAGCCGCTGAGAATACCGATACAGGATGTTTACTCGATAACTGGCGTTGGAACAGTGCCCGTTGGCCGCGTTGAAACTGGCGTACTTAAGGAGGGCGACACGGTGATAATAATGCCTCTAGGTAAGACCGGTGAGGTTAAGTCAATTGAGACCCACCATACAAAAATACCTAGAGCTGAACCTGGAGACAACATAGGTTTCAACGTTAAGGGTATAGCGAAGCAGGAGATTAAGAGAGGTGATGTGGTAGGTCACCCAACGAACCCGCCGACTGTAGCCAAAGAGTTCATAGGGCAGATTTTTGTCATCTACCACCCAACTGCTATAGCTGCTGGCTACACGCCTGTAATGCACATTCATACAGCGCAGGTTGCTGTTAGATTCGCTGAGCTATTGAAGAAGATTGATCCAAGAAGCGGCCAGACTGTAGAGGACAAGCCGGCTTTCCTCAAGACTGGTGATGCAGCCCTAGTTAGATTTGAGCCAATTAGACCCATATGTGCGGAGGTCTACACAGAGTTTCCACCGCTTGGGAGATTCGCTATACGTGATATGGGGACGACGATAGCTGCTGGCGTAGTGAAGGAGATAACTAAGAAAGCATAGGCTGAAAAGCCATCTACTTCTGTTTTACAACACCTTTTATTTTTAGTCTATCTATTAATTTGCTAAAAATTTATTTAGGTCCTTGTGGAAATGAGGTTAGAAGGCTTATGAACGGGGAAAAGAAAAAGGTTGAAATAATATACTTCTACTCGGATCTCTACGAGAGTAAGAAGAGTTTACTGCCTATAGCGAGGAGACTTCAAAGAATGAGGAAGGATATAAATGTCCGCTTAGTTAATGTAGAAGATCCGGAGAACGTTGAATTAGCGGAGCTCTACAATGTGAATAGTGTTCCCCTCGTGGTTTTTCTGACGCCTCAGGGTGATGTCGCATCGAGGAAAAGCATATCCTTGACGGATGAGAATACAATAAATGATATTGCAAACAAAATTGTTAAGGGAGATCTACCTAAACCCAACGTAAATGATCTCCGAAAGAAGATTCTGGATTCTTTAAAGGCGGTTTCTAGGAGAAATGATCTAACACAGCTAATAATTGAGCAGGTTGAGAGCGATATTCTTGAGGCGGACTCAGAGGAGGATATATGGAGAGCTGTAAACCTGCATGTAAGCGTGATCAATCATACAATTAGGGATCTGGAGGAGTATAAGAGAACGCTTCAAGCATATATTAAAAGAAACCAGGGTTTCATTATATAGGGGTAAAATTTTTCATCCAATATAAGATATTTTTCTCTCCTCAATTCTCCGCGCCTCTTCCTTAACGGACCTCTGCTGCTCCTCTATTCTTCGCATTTCCTCCTCTATTTGAGCTATTCGTTGTATCTCTTTATCCAAACCAGTTAAATCCAACTTTAAATTCAACATTCTCGTAATTACTGCGAGAACGCTTTTTGCGGCTTTAGGATCCGGTATATAGCCCGGGGTCTCGCTGAGTAAGCATACTCCACTGATACCTTTAAACTTAGCTAGACCAAGTATTAAGCCCGCCGCCCCAACGATTGGGCTACCTAAAGGGCTGCTTAACGATCCGGCTTCTAAAGCTTTCTTGAGGGCTTCTGGATCTGTAGCTGAGGCAAATACCTGCGGTGTATCTGTAACATCTCTTCTATAACCGCCAACTGTTATAATCATTTTAACATTC
>Ga0185307_1000273_pt1 | contig 34440 bp, 34 predicted proteins | sample LHCtaG_FD_128010 | JGI IMG/M metagenome (GOLD analysis project Ga0185307, IMG submission 128010) | Hot spring microbial communities from Little Hot Creek, USA to study Microbial Dark Matter (Phase II) - LHC4sed_matched (SPADES... | ecosystem: Environmental > Aquatic > Thermal springs > Hot... | reverse complement strand
GCCTTCTCAGATAAGCCTTGGCACCCTCTTTAATGGCGCTGGCAATTTCCCGCATCCTCTCTGTGCCGCTCTCTTGGCTTTTAACATACTTGTAAAGATAGCTTGCCAAAGCCACAGCAGCCAACCCGACTACCGGCGCTGCATAAAACCACTCCATAACCATCAACTTCTCCTCTTTTTCACAAACCCACTGAAATTAAGCCCCATCCATATAAATGCTACTATAGAAAACTCTAGAGGGGTATCGTATTTGTCAAAGCAGAACAGCACAAACATGAGTACTTGTAAATTGGCGCCGGGGAGGGGATTTGAACCCCTGCGAGCCCGAAGGCCCACTGGCTTGCTTGTCAGAGCCCCTGAGCGGTTTAGATCTCGAGGCCAGCGCGTTGACCACTCCGCCACCCCGGCCAAAACTGAAGAATGTGTTCGAGTCTAAAAAGGGTTTATGCCACAAGGGATGGGTAAAACCACTTTTTGCCCTTTGCTTTTTTTCTTTGATCCCATTCGTGGAGAATCTTTATCGCTTCGTTGGCGACTTTAATGGCGTCTTCTTCACCCGCGCCGGGTTTAAACTCGCCAGTGCATCTGTTCGCGTAGACAGCGCATATGGCTCCAGCCCTCAGCCCGTATAGGCTTGCTAACGTGAAGAGGGTTGCTGTCTCCATTTCAAAGTTGAGCACTCCAGCCTTTTGCAGAATCGGCAAAGTATTAAAGGTTTGAAGTTTTGTTTGCCGATTTTGTCCAGCATAAAAGTCAGACGTCGTAGCAGTTACACCTACATGATAGTTGCTTAAACCTAAAGCCTCAGCCGCCTCAATAAGGGCTAATAAAATTTCATGGTGAGCCACTGCAGGATATTCCGGCATTATGTAACAGTTGCTTGTATAGTCAAGACGAACAGCGGCAGAGGAAATAACCAAATCACCACATTCAACATTTTCCTGTATTGCTCCGGAACTGCCCACACGGATAAATGTGTTAACGCCTATGGCTGACGCTTCATTGACAACTATAGCCATACAAGCCGGGCCAATACCGCTAGATAAGGCGGATATGGGAACCCCCTTGTAAACGCCAGTCGCACTTCTAAATTCACGGTGACACGAAATTTCCTTAGCTGAATCCCAGAACTTGGTTATCTTCGGAATACGATCCGGATTGCCTGGAACAAGAAGATACTTTGCCAAATCACCTTTCTGGCAGTTGATGTGGTACTCCTTTTGATTTTTGCTTGCTGGATGCATTTTGTCACCCTTACGGTTTAGGGCTTTTTGCTTTTGGCATGACCAGATCTGCAATGTCCACACTATGCTCATATATTTGCCGTAGCGTTGAAACAGCGGCAAGCAAATAGGGCATAGTTTCAAGGCTTTGCTCTTTTGTGCTTTTTTCAACAACCTCCAAGGTTTTTTCAACTTGTGCCCTCATGTTTCGAACCTCCTCGGCCAAGGCAACTTTGCCCTCAAAGAAGGCTTTTAAAGCATTTTCATGCGCTTCAAAAACCAACGCGTGAAACTCAACGATCAACTTTTTAAGGGCCTCAGTTAGTTTTGCGCCTTTCAATTCCAAGACTTTGAAAGCTGCTCGCACACATTCATCACCTATCGTTTCAACAAGGCTTGCTGTTAGACGGTAATCAAGGCATTCAATGGGCTGTAATTCCAGTTTCTCGCTTAAGCTTGGATTTTGAATTATAGTTCTCAAAATTCTAACAAGCAGGAAATACAACCTATTAACTTCCTCGTCCCGTGCAATAACGCTCTTTGCCATGTGTAAATCTCCATTAACTAACGCGTTAACAACATCTCTATGCATGCCAGCCACTATTGCGTATTCTCTTCGAAGGATTTTTTCCGGCGGAAAACTCGCAGGTTCAAGAAGGCACTGCAAAACAATTTTAGAGTAATCCTCCTCAACAATTTCTAAACCAATCAAACGGCTAACCGTTTTCTTAACAATTTCCCGCATCTCAAAACTAATATTTTCTTTAGCCTCCACCCGTATTATGTCGAAACCCAACAAATACTTTCCAATAATTTCACGACCCAAATATGGGCCTGGTTCTAGGACAACCACTCGGGACGGTGGAGCGGCACCATATTCTGGGTCAATTAAAAGTTTACCGTCACTTGTCTCGTTTAAAGCCACAACCGACCCTCTTTTCAAGCCGTAGCGTTCAGCCCACTCTTTCGGTAGACAAACAAAGAAGGTTCCGCTTGGAGTTCTTTGAATCTTGCGAATTACGCCCACTTAAACCCACCATACAACGCTTTTAGGTGCTATAATAAGCAAATTTAAAATCAATACAAGAATATAAACTTAAGCGTAAGTGTTGAAATTGAAGAGTAAAGTTATAATTGGTATAGACTTGGCGGGCAAAGAAGAAAACCCGACTGGTTTTGCCCTTTTAAAACATAAAAGAATCGAAACATGTTTAATTTACACGAACAAGGAAATTCTTGAAGCTGTAAACGCTGCTAAACCAATAATTGTGGCATTAGACGCACCCCTTAAACTTCCAAAAAGGGGGATTTTCCGAAAAGGAGACCTAGAACTCATCAAAAACGGCTATCGTGTTTTTCCACCGGGCTTGCCAGCCATGAAAAAACTTACATTACGAGCTATAAAGCTAAATAAGTTAATAACAAAAAGCGGGATAAAAACAATTGAAGTACATCCCACATCAACGAGAAAGGCGCTGGGCATGCCAACAAAAAACTGGAACACTGTCCAAGAAATCTTCAAAAAGTTAGGCTTAAGCGGGACAATAAAAGAACGAAGGCTGACCCCCCATGAACTGGATGCGGTTACCGCCGCGTTCACTGCATTCCTTTATTTACAAGGCTTAACGATAAGCCTCGGAGACTCTGAAGAAGGCTTTATCGTAATACCAAAAAAGCTTAAGTGGCAGGAAATATCGATATGACCTTGCCATCCGAAAGACTCCAAAAGGCAGTTGAACTGACAATAGCGGCAGGCTACCAACTTAACAAGGATGCATTTGATTTTTTAACCCTTATATCGGCCACCGAAGACCCCGTAGACGTCATAAACAAAGCATTAGAGAAAATTAACGGGCTTAAAGAGAAGCCATTATTTATTGGGAGAACCTTCCTTGAGGAACTGGTTAAAAAACCAGTGACTAAAGACTTGACTTTGAATAATCAAATGTTGCATATTCCTTCTGCCCCTCCAATCCATCGTGAACAAACACAACAGTTTTTGGAAGGAAAAAGGGCTTTTCATCCTTATGCGAAAGAAGTAGAGACAGACATTGAGGTTATTGACAATCCTGGTGCTAACCTAAGCTCGTGTGGAACCATAAATGATTATTTGGAATATTTCAAGGATAGGTTTAAGCGGATGGAAAAGTTGTTGAGGCAAAGGATGGATGCCCGAGGAGCGGTTTCCATAATTGACGCGTTGAAGGCGCCATCCGGAACGAAACTTGAAGTAATAGGAATGATTACTGAAAAAAGGGAAGTGAAACAAAAAATCTTACTGACAATTGAGGATTTATATGCAAATGCAACGGTGCTGGTCCCTAATAGTGCTCCAAGGGAACTTTTAGAAAAAGCGAGAACACTAATTTTGGACCAAGTTGTCTGTGTAAGTGTTGTGAAAACTCGGGAAAAGTTGTTAGTAGCTCAAGACATTATATTGCCGGATCTGGCGCCCAAACCGCAAAAAAGGGCGTCTATTCCTATTTACGCCGTTCTCACGTCTGATATGCATGTTGGCAGCTCAAAATTTCAGAAGGACGCTTTTAACAGGTTTGTTTTGTGGCTTAACGGTAAATATGGAAATGAAAGGATGCGCGAGATAGCCAGCCATGTTAAATACGTCCTAATAGCAGGAGACCTTGTCGACGGTATAGGCATCTATCCTAACCAAGTTAAGGAACTGGCAGTTAAAGACATTTATGGACAATACAGGTTGGCAGCAAAGTTTATAGAACAAATTCCAGACTACATCGAGGTCATAATAATTCCTGGAAACCACGACGCTCCCAGAAAAGCGTTACCTCAACCACCTATTTCGAACGATTACCTCGAACCCATGCAAGAATCAAGGACAGTCTACTCGTTTGGAAACCCTTGCACAATAAGCCTTCACAAAGTTGAGTTTTTGCTATTTCATGGTCGCAGCCTTGATGATATAGTTCCAACGATCCCCGGAATGGAATACACCCACCCGGAAAAAGCTATGACGCTGCTCCTGCAAAGCCGTCACCTAGCACCAGTATACGGGGGAAAAACACCATTAGCTCCAGAAAGCAGGGACCATTTAGTTATAGAACGTGTACCAGACATCTTTCATGCGGGACACGTTCATACTTTGGGTTATACAAATTATCGTGGAGTCCTAGTTATTAACTCCGGATGCTGGCAAGAACAAACAGACTATATGCGACGTCTAGGACTAGTTCCAACACCTTGTCTGGTTCCAGTTGTTAACATGCAAACCTTCGAAGTAACCGTAATATCTTTCGCCTAAGTGCCTTTTTGGAGGCAGCGAGGTTCATAATCTACTAGGCGTTCAAGCATCGAGTCGCTGGAAAACGCCTCTCTGATGATTGCGCGCGTTACTTCCAGCCTTATCTTTTTGGTTCGCCCATAACGACCCATGCTTACAACCTGCGCATTTAAAAGCCCTAATGCGTCAAGCTCATTAACTAAGGTGCTTACCCTCCTCTGGGTTAGCGGTGTAACCCCGAGCTCCTTGCAAAGCTCGTTATAAACCTCATATATCTCTCCGGTTACCGCCTTGTATCCATTAGCCCGAATTAAATGGAAAACGCTTAGCATAACAAGTTTAGAGTGTAGAGTTAGATTTGCTAAAGCTTCAACAACACGGTTATGCTCTATTAATTTTTCAGCTTCACGAACATGCTCCTCTAGAATGGTTTTTGCACCTTTTCGCTCCGCAACCTCACCAGCCACCCGCAACAAATCCAAAGCCCTTCGAGCATCACCATGCTCAGCTGCAGCCAAAGCCGCACACAGGCTCAGTGCACCCTCACTTAAAACGTCCTCAAAGAAAGCCTTTTGCGCTCTTTCGGCCAGAATTGTCCTTAACTCGTTTGCATTATAAGGCCTAAAGACAAGTTCCTCTTCGCTTAGGGAACTTAAAACTCTTGGGTCAAGAAACTCTTTGAGTCGCAAATCATTAGAAATACCTATAATAGACACTTTGCTTTGCGACAAAGTTTCATTAACTCTTGTAAGTTCATAAAGGAGAATGTCGCTTCGCGACTTAATCAGCGCATCTACCTCATCTAAAGCAATAATCATTATTTTCTTTGCCATGTCCAAGCTTTTTACAAACCTTTCAAAAACCTCTCCCAAGGACAAACCAGTGAAAGGCACAGAAAGATGAAGGCTATTACATAGGCTGGCTAAAACTCGATATTCTGTACCAGCCAAGCGACAATTGACATAACAGAAGGACACCGGAGAACCAACCTCTTTGGCTTTAGCCTCTAAACGAGTTAAAACATACTTTGTGACAGCAGTCTTTCCAGTCCCTGTTTTTCCATAAACAAAAACATTGGAGCACCTTGCTCCCTTAAGAACAGGTACAACAATTTCGCCTAAACGCCTAATTTGATCTTCTCGATGTGGAAGTTTGTCAGGCAAATAGTCATGACGGAGAACTTCCCTATCCCGGAAAATACCCTTATCATTAAAGAAGCGATTGAACACTTCGTCAAGCACTTTAGCATCGCTCATAGTTCTCCTCTCAAATTGAAGCTCTACACAAACCATGAAAAGATAAGGAATACAGTACAAAAAACTCGACATTAACCGGCAAAAACCTAAAACTTTCAAAAATCGGTAAAGCACACAAGGGACACCCCTCTATTTCTAATGGAAACTCTGAAATTTTGGATTAGAATTAATCTGATTTCTTTAAGCAAAGAAATATACTCTGAAAGGTTAGAAGACTTTGTTGCAGTAAAAAACTGTTTGTAAAGAAAAATGTACAAACAATAATAAATGATTTTGCTATCAATCGTTTCTGTTAGGTCATCAAGTTTTCTAGCGGTTTTCCAGTGGTAAAATAGGGGTGCGGCCGCATCGAAACCTATATTACATTGTTTTAAACGCGTTCAATCACTTATATTACAACCCTAATTTTTTATGATAGAGACTCAAATTAGCGTCTTCTTCCATTCACAGTTCTGTGAAGGCCTTGTGAATTTTAGCATATTTTTCTTTATTATTCTCCCTAATTCGTCCATCTACAATATTTTTTAGTCCCTTTACAGTGAAGACCCCACCATTACGTTTCTAGTGCAAATAGGGAAAAAGCCACAGTTTTTCTTTTGTGTTTAACAAGCTGTGTTTTGTGAAATTTGAGAAACAAAATCTTTGAAAATTTTCTCTATTTTTGTTTTTTAAACTTATTTTTAAGGCTTAATTTTTAATGTTTCACCGTAACAGATATAACTTGTGAAGTGTAAATGTGAAGAAAAGGTTAGGTGTCTCTGCATAGATGCCAGCGAGGAAAATGCGGATTGAAATATTCGACAACGATGGCAACAAGTATAGCATATCCTTTGAAGGACAAATAACTCGAGAAAAAGCTTTACGCCTACTAGATCTCATTGAACTTCTAGGCGGTGCGAGCAACGCTCCTTTAGATGTCGGCATTTCTAAAAATGAATCGTCAAAGTTTGAGAAAGTGCTGTTGATTATTCAGAAAAACTTTCCAATAGCCTGGTTCACTTCAAGAGATATTCAAGCTGCATATGAGCAGGAGTTTAAGGAGCCCATAGGCTTAAGCACGGTTGCCACATACCTCGCTAGACTGGCCAGAAGAGGAGTCCTAGTCAAAACAGGATCGTCCAATCGTCTGAAATATAGAATTTCCCCGGACGCGTCTCACCTCATCGTCAAACAGCAATTGCCCTAAAATTTTAGGATGCTTCTGTTTCTGTTCTCCTTAAAATTTTCTCCATCTCCTTCTTAATACTATATCTAAATGGGATTTTGCTTGAATCCCTCTCAAGATAGCCATCTTCATATAACTTTTTCATCAACCTAGCCGTGTGCTCTCGACTAAGCTTAATCTTGTCTTTAACTTCAGGAGCCGTTTTGGGACCCTCGGAGGCAAGCAATTCTAAAACCGCCAATTCGGTTTCTGTTAAGGGGGCAAGCACTTTTTCCCTCTTTATGGGTATAACAGTCTCTACCCCGGGCTCGGCCATGGCTTGTGATTTTTGGGTCGTCTCTTCCAGACGGGAAACTTTTTGCGATAACTCTTTGGTGGAGGCTGTGATGTCACCGACTTGTTTTTCGAGGTCATTCACTTGTGATACTACTTTACTCCAATTTTTCAATGGCTCGTTAAGTTTATCCTCTAAGGCTTTTAGTTTTTCTTCCATTTCTTTCATTCTGTCAAGGGCTTCTTCGCTTCTTGTAGATGAGGTCTCAACTTTGAAGACAACTCTTTCAATGTTCTCAGCCACTCGTCTAAGCTCTCTGTTAAAACTAAGAATCATGTCGTTAAAAGCGCTTTTCGCTTTTTCATACTCCCTCTTTACCTTGATAATATGCCTATAATACTCTAACCCAAAACCCACGGCAATTGCAAATAACACCAAAGACATGAAAAATACTGGGTCAAGCATTTAAATCACCCGTGACTTTGTTGTGGCGCACTGTGATTTTTGCATGTAACATCACATATCACAGTATCTAATGTTGTTTGCATTTAAAACTTGTGTTGGGGATTGTCTTACCGTTATGATGTCACACGTCACGATTTAAGTTACGATAAAGTTTGCTAAAACTCCCATTTTAAAGCTATTTTTCTTTTTTGGTCTTTTTATCTAGGGTAAAAGCGTCTTGTTTGATTTGTGACTTGTGATGTCACAATGTATCTTCCGGAGACTTGGAGAGTTTTTCTAAGGTTGCCTCAAGCTCCTCTCTCAATATTTTCAGGAACTTAACTTGTTCTTCTAGATGGCTTTTGTTGTTTGGGGTTTGTTTGTGGGCTTCTATGTATTCCTGTAGTTTGTTTGCTAACTCAATATATGAATCTAATTTTGTGCTTTCAAAGATTCCTAAGTATCCGAGGAGAAGTATTGTGTAGATGGCTTTTATTACATTTTTTTCTGCCTGTTTTAATGTTCTGTTGAAGGCGCCTCGGCTTATTTTTGCCTTTGTTGGGCGTAATCTGGCTTTTTCATCGTATTTTAGGTTTTTTCCTGAAATATTATCGGCTAAAACGTTTATTAGCAAAGTTTCAAGTTGTGTTTTTGTTAAGTGGCTGTTTTTTGCCAGTATTTTCACAATAGGGTCTTCTAGGGTCGTTTTCAAATACTGTTGGACAACCTCTTTTATCTTCATTTCTTTTAGCACCTGAGTCTGCTCTGGTGAATACAGTTTTGTATACGAGTTTAAAAGCTTACTTGAAACAATTCATTTTATTAGTTGTCTAGCGATAACTATTTTTATGCGTGTTAAGTTGCATAGCAAACGTGAGAGGTAATTTAATGCCGAACTTTAAGGCAGCTGAACGCTTAAAAAACATAAAGCGGTCTGGAATACGCCGATTTTTTGCAGCGGCGCAAGAAATTCCCAACGTTATTAATTTGAGTGTAGGAGAACCGGATTTTACACCACCAAGACATGCTTTGGAAGAGGGATGGCGAGCGCTTTTGGAGGGAAAAACCCATTACGCCCCCACAAATGGAATTCCTGAACTTAGAGAAGCTTTAGTGGAAAAAGCCTATAAGGAGTATGGGCTGCGGTATGACCCAGATTCTGAAGTTTTAGTTACGGTCGGTGGAACTGAGGCTATTTTTATCGCGTTGCTTGCTTTGGTTAACCCTGGAGACGAGGTGTTAATTCCTAATCCCGGTTTCGTGTGTTATGCGCCTGGTGTTTCGTTAGCTGGCGGCGTAGCGGTCTCAGTTCCGCTTTTGGAGGATAATGGATTTAAACCTTCAATAGAGAATGTGATGTCACTTGTCACGGATAAATCACGTGTGATGATACTTAATTCGCCTAACAACCCCACGGGTATGGTGCTTTCTTATGATGAGGCGGCGGCTTTAGCGAAAATTGCTGTTGAGCGTGATTTAATTGTGATTTCTGACGAGGTTTATGAAAAAATACTGTACGATGATGCCAAACACTTTTGTATGGCGTCCTTTCCGGAGATGAGAGAGCGGACTCTGGTTGTTGGTTCTTTTTCAAAAACGTATGCTATGACAGGGCTTAGGGTTGGCTATGTTTATGGGCCAAAAGAGCTTATCGCTCACATGTGGCTTGTTCATCAATACCTTGCTGCGTGTGTTGATAATTTTGGTCAATTCGTGGCTCTGGCAGCTTTAAAAGGGCCGCAAGATTTTGTGGAAAACATGGTTAAGGAGTTTGATAGACGTCGACGCTTTGTTTTCAAGAGACTGAATGAGATAGATGGAATAAAGTGCATGCTTCCTAAAGGTGCTTTCTACGTTTTCCCGAACATTAAAAGTTTTCAGATGTCTTCTGAAGATTTTGCGCAAATGTTGTTGAAGGAAGCTCGTGTGGCGACTGTTCCGGGGTCAACATTTGGGTCGTATGGAGAAGGATACATTAGGATTTCCTATGCCGCTGCATATGAACAGTTAGAAGAGGCTATGGACCGCTTTGAGAAAGCTGTTAAGAGGCTTAAGGCTGCGTCCTAAAAATTCTCTACATTTTCCTTTAATTTGTCGAAAAGTTCTGGGCGCAGATCTCTTAGTGTTGGGACAAAGGCTTCTATGGGGGCTATATCTGAATAGTCAACTTCGCCTATCACCAAATCTTCTTCGTCGTATTTTGCAGCTGCCAAAACTCTCCCGTTTGGTCCTAGTAGTCTACTTCCTCCCCAGAACTGTAAACCGTTTTCTATGCCGACAAGGTTCACGTAGGCTAAAAATGCGGTGTTTTCTATGGCCCTTGCAGCTGTTAAGGTTTCAAAGAAGCCGCGTCGCACAGCAGGTGAGGCTGAAATGCATATGATTAATTGCGCCCCCTCGAGTCGTGTTAGGCGGCTTACTTCCGGAAAGAAGATGTCGTAGCATATGATAAGCCCTATCTTGCCCAGCTTGGTGTTAAATACACCGGTCTGGTATCCCGGCCTAAAGTATCTTTTTTCTTCGAAGACGCTGTGGGTTGGTAGATACATTTTGCGGTATTTTCCAACAAAACCTTGCGGTCCGACTAATACAGCAGTGTTGTATATGGTGGCTTGGGCTTTATCACTTAGTTCAGGTAAGCCATACACGATGAAGGCTTCATGTTTTTTGGCAATTTTTTCTATGGCTGTTGTGGAGGGGCCTGGAACGTGTTCTGCTAAGTCGTAAAGCTCGTCTCTTATGGTGTATCCGGTTAATGAAAGTTCTGGAAAGATCACGAGTTCAGCGTTTTGTTGCCGTGCCCTTGCAGTGTATTCTTCAATTTTTTGTATGTTTGCTTCTTTGTCTCCTCTTTTGCAGCTTATTTGGGCGAGGGCGACCTTAAACTTCTGTTTCATGGACTGCACCTTACTGACGGTTAAGCGACGGGTAGTCTAAAATCAAAGCCTATAGTCCTATATTGGAGTTTTGTCGTCAGGGGCATTCTTCTTTTGTGTTCCATGGATTTCCATCGTTTTTTCACTTTTTCCACCAAGTCCTTTGGTAGGCTTAGCTGCTCAGCTATTTGCTCCACTTTCATGAAGTGTTCAAGGCCGTAGAGGATTAGGTCGAGGACTTCATATTTTAAACCTAATTCTTCCTCTGCTGTTTGGTTCGGCCAAAGCCTTGGGGATGGCGGTTTTTCAATTATTTCTTCGGGGATTCCTATGTGCCTTGCCAGTTTTCGGACTTGGGTTTTGTATAAGTCCATCAGGGGGGATATGTCTGCTGCAACGTCTCCCCACTTTGTGAAGTAGCCTATCATCACCTCGGACTTGTCGGAGCTTCCACAAACAATCAAGTTCAGCTTATTAGCATAGTAGTATAGGTAAAGCATGCGGGTGCGGGCTTTTAAGTTACCCTTACACAGTTTGTCTTCTGGATCGTAGATGGGTATGCTTTTCCGCAACGCTTCAAGAGTTGGCGTGATGTCAATTGTTTCGGTTTTTATGCCGAATTTTTCTGCGACAAGTTTGGCATGACTGATGTCTGTGGGGTTGTATGTTTCTTTTTCTGGAAGCATTAAACCTAAAACTTTGTCTCCTCCCAAAGCTATGGCTGAAAGGGCTGCGGCGGTACTGCTGTCAATTCCTCCGGAGAGGCCTAGGACCACTCCTTTTGCCTTTGTTTTTTCTACATAGTCTCTTATGAAGCGGGTAATTTTGGTTTTAACCTCTTCCCAGTCTAAATCTAGGACTTGCTGGGTAAGCTTCAATTCGGAACCCTCAAATGCTTATTGGATTAGGCAAGTATTTAAGGGCGAAGACTAAAATATGTTAAGGTTGGCTCTCCATGAAGGATTGAGGTATGGGGCGTAGAAGAAGAAAAGTTGTTCGAATACCTAAAAAGAAACTGCCCAAGTTCTTTTCGTGTCCAAACTGTGGCAAACAAGCTGTCCGAGTGGAACTCTTTCGCGAAGAGGGTCGGGCAGTCGTTAGCTGCGGCAACTGCGGCGCAAAAGAGGAGTTTCCGTTTAAAGCAGCTCTTAGTGAAGTGGACTTTTATTGCATGTTCACCGATAGGTTTTACAGTGGAGTGAGGAAGCCGGGCTTCTGCGGAGATTGAAAGTTCAAAGTAAAAAGGGAAAAGTATGGTAGGCGCCGTAGAACAATATTTGATTAACAAGATCAGCGTTGAGGGAACTATACACATAACTTTGATAGACCCTGAGAAGGTTACGCCTTCTCAAGCTTTGGCGATTGCTGAAACAGCGAGGGCCAGTGGGACTTCCGCAATAATGGTTGGTGGCTCCACTTTTATTTCAACAAGTCATTTGGACAACGTTGTCAAGACGATTAAACGTGAAGTAAAGCTTCCTATTATTTTGTTTCCAAACAATGTCACGGCTATTAGCCGTTACGCAGACGCCATATGGTTTATGTCGTTGCTGAACTCTACAGACCCCTACTTTATAATTGGTGCCCATGTTTTGGGCGCCCCCCTAGTTAAGAAATATCGCCTAGAGCCCATTCCAATGGGCTACATTATTGTCGGTGAAGGTGGCACCGCGGGCATCGTTGGAAAAGCCATCCCGATTCCTTATGACAAACCTGAGTTGGCGGTGGCCCACGCCTTAGCCGGACAATATCTCGGTATGCGCTTCATTTACTTGGAAGCTGGTTCAGGCGCCAAAAGCCCCGTGCCTCAAGAAATGATTCGCATGGTTAAGCAGTCAATAGAGGTTCCGTTAATTGTTGGTGGAGGAATAAAGTCCAAAGATCAGGCAGAGGCGGCTACTTCAGCTGGTGCAGACATTATTGTTACTGGCAATGTCGTGGAAAATAACCAAGTAAAGGACAAGGTTTCTGAAATTGTTGAGGGAATAAAACGTGGCAAATCCCGGGTATGAACGGCTGTAAGTTTTTGTTTCTGGTGTTAAGAAGACTGAAATAAATAGGCACACTTAACTTAGGCGGGGGCTTTGTTTGGGGGTTCCAATGAGCAGTGCGTATGCAGAATATGTTAGCGGGTTAGAGAGGCAGCTTGAACAGTTATATGAAATAAGTAGAAAAGCCCGAGAAAAAGGCTTTGATCCATCACCTAAGCCCGAATGTGAAATAGCCAAGGACATGGCTGACCTTGTAGAGGGGCTCGTCGGCCCCAAGGGAGTTGCCCAGAGAATCCGTGAACTAAGTACAAAGCTTCCGCGAGAGGAGTTGGCTTTCAAGATCGCCGAGGAAATCGTTTATGGAAAATTTGGACATATGGAGCTGGAAGCAGCAGCTGAGCAAGCCATCCGCACTGCGCTGGCAATACTTACCGAAGGACTCACGGCTGCCCCCGTTCAAGGCGTGGCACAGGTTAAAATCAAAACGAACCCGGACCATTCGAAGTATTTGGCCATCTATTTCGCTGGGCCTATTCGCTCAGCTGGAGGTACGGATCAAGCCTTAACTTTGGTTATTGGTGATTTTATCCGTCGGCTTTTAGGACTTGACCGTTATAAGCCCACCGAGGAGGAGATTGCGCGTTTCATTGAAGAGATTAGGCTTTATGAACGTTCTGTCAGCCGTTTCCAATACCATGTTTCTGACGAGGAGTTGGCTAAAGCCCTTCGATGGCTGCCCGTAGAAGTTACCGGGACTGAAACAGATCCTTTCGAGGTTTCTTCTTACCGCAACCTACCCCGCATAGAAACCAATCGAGTTCGGGGCGGTGCGTTACGTGTTGTAAATGATGGGATTGTAGGGCGTGCCTCCAAAGTTTGGGCTATTGTAGAGAAGCTTGGAATCCAAGGCTGGGACTGGTTAAAGGAAATTCGAAAGATGTCTGAGAAAAAATCAGCCGGTTTTATGGACGATGTTGTCGCCGGCCGCCCAATTTTTTCATTCCCATCTAGACGGGGTGGGTTTCGCCTACGTTATGGGCGTTCTCGAAACACGGGATTAACAGCCGTCGGCGTTCACCCGGCGACCATGCTTGTTTTGCAGGGATTTATAGCGGCTGGCACACAGCTTCGCTTGGAGCTGCCCGGGAAAGGCGGCATAGCGTTGCCTGTGGATTTTTTGGAGCCGCCTGTCGTCAAGCTGCGGGATGGTTCGGTTGTTAAGGTTTCGCTGGACAATTTTTCCGTTGTTAAGGACCAGATCGAAAAGATTCTGTTTTTAGGCGACATTCTGGTGAGTTTTGGAGACTTCCTATATCAAGGAAAGAGTTTGGCTCCCGCTGGCTACGTGGAGGAATGGTGGGTTGCTGACTTGCAGAAGGTTATAAGCGACAGGTTTGAGGGAAGCCTTGAAAGGGCTGCAGCTGAGGCTGGAATTAGTGTGGATAGGCTTAAGCGGCTTCTTGAAGATCCTTTCGGTAATAGGCCTTCTTGCAGAGAGGCAATTGTTTTAGCTTTGAGGTTGGGAGTGCCTCTTCATCCCGCTTTTACAATTTTTTGGGTAAACCTCAGCTCTGTTGAGGATGTTAAACGCCTAAGGGCTTGGCTGCTCTCGTCTAGGATAGAGCGGGACGATATTTTTGTCTGCAAGATTGTGGGAGATTTTGACGGTGATGTTAAAAGGATGCTTGAGGCTATATGTTTGCCTCACAAGGTTTTGGATGGCAAAATAGTTGTTGAGGGCGATGATGCTTGTTCTTTCGCTTTCTGTTTAGGATACACCCGCTCCAATATTGATCTTTCCGGTTGCGAAACAGTTTTAGATACTCTTTCACGGCTCTCCGGCGTTAAGATTAGGGATAAGGCGCCAACTTTCGTTGGAGCCAGAATGGGACGACCGGAAAAAGCCAAAAGACGGGAAATGAAGCCCCTTGTTCACGTGCTTTTTCCTGTCGGTTTGGCTGGTGGGGTTCAAAGGGATCTCATAGAGGCTGCGGAAAAAGGAAGCGTTTTTGTTGAGATTATTAACCTTAAATGTCCAAACTGTGGCGTAAGCTCTTTTCGGATAAAATGTCCAACTTGTGGCTCTGAAACGGTTCCAGAGTTTATATGTCCCAGATGTGGAAGAAGCTTGGATGAAGGGGAAGAATGTCCAGTCTGCAAGGTACCTGCTTCTCCATGGAACAAGCGGGTCGTTAATGTTAAATGGTTACTCGAAGACGCTTGCAACAGTCTAGGGATGGCACCGCCTAAAATCCTGAAGGGGGTTAAAGGCTTAACTAATGAAATGAAAATGCCTGAAATCATTGAAAAGGGAGTTTTAAGGGCTAAATACGATCTGTCAGTGTATAAGGATGGCACCATCCGCTTTGACGCTACAAATGCCCCCCTAACCCATTTCAAACCTGCGGAAATTGGTGTTTCCGTTGAGAAGCTTGTGCAGATGGGCTATCGATATGATATTTATGGAGACCCATTAACAAGCCCAGAGCAGATTTGTGAATTGAAAATTCAAGATGTTGTGATTCCGATTAAATGCGCCGAATATTTTGTTAGGGTTGCAAACTTTCTGGATGAACTCTTGGTGAGGGTTTACGGGCTTCAATCATATTATAATGTTAGACGTGTTGAAGATCTTGTGGGACACTTGGTTGTTGGTTTGGCCCCTCACACTTCTGTTGGAATTTTGGGGCGCATCATCGGCTTTACGAATTTAAACGTGTGTTATGCACATCCTGTTTGGCATTCTGCTAAACGTAGGGACTGCGATGGCGACGAGGACGCTTTAATGCTTGCTTTGGATACTTTGCTAAACTTTTCGAGGAAATATTTGCCCGCCCAAATTGGCGGGATTATGGATGCGCCTTTGCTTCTTATTCCCGTTGTGAATCCTAAAGAGGTGCAGAGGCAAGCTCACGACTTTGATGTTGCAAGGGGCTACCCCCTAGAGTTTTACGAAAAGACTTGGGAGCGGGTTGAAGCCAAACATGTGAGCCCTCTAATCGATTTGATTGAGTATAGGCTTGGGACTGAAGCCCAATTTGAAGGCTTCCACTTTACATTGCCTGTTTCGAATATAAACATGGGTGTTGAGGAAAGTGCGTATAAAAGGTTTAAAACAATGATGGAAAAACTTAACGGGCAGCTTTCCCTTGCTGAGAAAATTGAAGCGGTTGATGTCAGAAAAGTGGCCCTTAAAGTTTTAATTAAGCATTTCATGCGTGACATTGCCGGAAACTTGAGGGCTTTCTCAACGCAGGGTTTTAGATGTAAAGCATGCAACAAACGTTTCCGCCGTCCGCCCTTAAGGGGGAAGTGTCCCCAGTGCGGTGGGGAACTCGCCCTAACGGTCTATAGGGGCGGAATAGAGAAATATTTGGAGGCTGCGGAACACATCGTTCGGAAATATAGCTTGCCAAAATATTATGCACAGAGAATCTCCCTTGTGAAGGATGAGATTAGCGCCCTTTTTGAGGGTGAAAAGCCAAAACAGATTACTCTAACAGACTTTGTTGAGTGAAACTTTTTCTACTTAGCGGTATTAAAAGGAATATTTGAGGGGTAATGCCTAGGGAAGGATATCATCCAAACGCGTATTTGAGGGCTTTCAGAAATGTTAAGCTTGGCTTGAGGGCGAGAACTGCTATACTTGACTTTTTGGAGAAGACTTCTGCAGATGCTAAGGAAATTGCAAAAAATACTGGTTTGCCATACAATGTTGTTTTGCATCACCTTAAACTCTTGGAGCAGAAGGGCATCGTGCAGAGGAAAAGCAGCCGCCCATCTGTTTGGACGCTTACGGGACTTGGGCAAAAAAGGTTAGTCTAGAATCTGCTTAAAAGGGGCATTGGCAAGGCGCTTGTCCACATTTTGGACACTTACCATCATATTTGTGGAGGGCTGCCTCTTCAAGGTTTACGTTGGCCACGTTTGCCAGCGAAGCCAACCATGCAATAACATCGGCAAACTCGTTTTCTAAAACCTTCCTATCCTCCGTCTTTAATGCCTCGCCTAACTCGGCAACCTCTTCCACCAACCATTCAAAAGTTTTTTCCAAGCCCCTTTTAGAGTCTTTGTGAAAGTATAGGCGACGCATCAAGTCTTGAAACTCGCATATGTGCATAGCTTTCCCAGCTGAACAGTGTCTGCTTTAACTGTTTAAAAGTTTAGGCTATTGGATAAGGCTTTGCTGTCCCTTAGCTATTATGTGGATAACTTTCACGCCTTTTCTTTCTAAGTGGGCTGCGATGAATCTTCTATGGCAGTATTTTGGGTTTGTCTCCATGCACATTATGCAGGTTCTTTTTTGAGAGGCTATTTCCAACAGTTTCTTTATGCCTTCTCTGAAAAGTTTGGTTCGCATGTGCCTTTTATACCCGCCTTTGCGGTAGCCTCCCAGTTCCTTGCCAAGCCAAACGTATTCTATCCCGTTTTCTTGAAGCCACCTCTCCATGTTTTCCTTTTTGAAGTGTTCGATTTTTGATGTTGGGAAACTGCGTACATCCACTAAGACTTGGATTTCATGCTCCTTTAAGAGTTCGAGAAACGCGATCGTAGAGCGGTTGCTGTGACCGATGGTCCAAATAGTTGTAGTGTCCAAACCGATATTTAACGGATTTTTATGTACTGGTAGGCTTCTGTTGCGTTTTCAAAGCAGTAATGCACCTTCTGGTAGGCTTTTCTGAACTCTGCTACGTCTGCCTTAACTTTTTCTGGAGGCTCCTTGTCTACCACTACGCGTTTTATGAATTCCGCTATTTCCACCATTTCAGACTCGCGCATTCCAAGCCTTGTAACTTCCGAAACGCCAAGGCGTATACCGCCCGGATGCTGGAAGTGTCTTCCCTCTTTAATGTCCCACGGTAAGAGGTTGCGGTTCACTATTATGTTTGCTTTTTCCAATGTTTCTTCGATGGTGCCTCCATCGCCATACTTTGTTATGTCTATTAGGATTACATGGGACTCTGTGAATCCTTTATGTTCGGCTAAGACGTTGAAGCCTCTTTCATAAAGTGCTTGAGCAAGAGCCTTCGCGTTTCCAACTACTTGACGGGCATATTCCCTTCCAAATTCGAGTAGTTCCGCTGCCGCTATAGCCACGCCCGCCACTGCATGCAAGTGGTGATTGCTAACCATTCCGGGAAAAGTGGCTCGCTTTATTTTATCGGCATATTTTTCCCAAGACAAGACTCCGCCGTGTTGCGGTCCGAAAAAGGTTTTGTGGGTGCTGAGGCTTACAACGTCGGCGCCCTCGCGGAGGGGGTCTTGGAAGCATTTTCCAGCAATTAATCCTGCTACGTGAGCTGCGTCATAGCCTACGGTTCCGCCTACCGCATGGATTGTGTCGGCAAGTTCCTTCACCGGATGCGGGAATGGGAAAACGCTTGCTCCGAACATTACAAGTTTTGGCGGTCTCCCCTCAGATGCCAGCTTTTCTATTCGCTGTTTCGCTTTGTCCACGTCGATGTTTAACTCCTTATAGTCTAATGGTAGGTATTCCACTATCAAGCCGTGAACTGCTCCCGCTGTGCCTCCCAACTCCTTCTTCCCCATGGTGATGTGGCCGCCACATGGAATGGATAAGGCCATCATGGTGTCGCCTGGTTCGGTGAAAGCCGTGTAGACAACAAGGTTGGCCACAACGCCGGATATTGGTCTAACATCAACAAACTCTGCATCAAAAAGTTTCTTCATCAACTCGATGCATTTGAATTCCACCAAGTCTATGAAGCGGCAACCAGCGTAAACACGTTCTCCCGGCCAGCCCTCAGCGTAGCGGTTTCCAAAGTCTGTTGTTAACGCTTCCCGCACCGCAGGACTTGGGATATTTTCACTTGCAATTAAGGGGATGCATTCACGGAACCATTCGTGGTGTTTTTGCAGAATATTCAAAACATAATCATACTCTTCACGGGGAGTCGGCACATGAAACACCTCGCATCTCTATCTCATCTTTGAATATAAAACCATTTTGAGTTCGACAAAACATTAATAATGGAGAAATCCGCATTTTAGACCGCAAATCCTCGTTCAGGGGGTTAGAATGAGCAAGAAGAAAAAAAGTGAGTCTGCGCCTATGCCCGCCGCAAGTGCTGGGCTGTTAAGGTTTTTTGAAGAGGAAACTGAAGGGGTTAAAGTTAGACCAGAACTTCTTGTAGCTGCCTCTATTGCCTTAATCGTTGTATGCATCTTGGCACGAATCTTTTTTCCGGTTTAGATTAACGGCGAGAGGGTGAATGTAAGACTTCTATTCTTTGGACAGCGTTTAGGTGAATGAAAATTTCGCTGCGTTCTTCCCTAGCGGCCACTTGTGGGATTGGTTGAGCTATGGTTGCCCTTAAAATGATGGCTTCGGCTTCTGAAAGCCATATGCCCGGCGGTTCATGGGTTACAGCCGCCAAGATTCCTTCAAAACCATATGAAGGGTCTAAAATGACTCGGATATTTTTGCCGATGTTTTTTTCAAGCATGTGAAATATTGTTGGGGGGATGTTTTGTTCGGGCATGGGGTTCCGCAAAGTTTTAAATAACTTTTGTGGGATAAAACAGTTGCTGTTCGCTTAAACATTCAATGGCACATTAAGAACAACCATAAGGTTTCCTATTCTTCGCAGATTTTTGCGACACTTTAATATGCTTGAAAAAGGTGTTTCATAAAAACGCTGTAGGTTATGTCCAATGAATGCTGACGATTCCCTCAATATGTACATGGACAAGGCTGTAAAGCATTACTCTTCACTGTTTACGCTGCCCTCATACATGAAAAGCCTCCTTTTTTCAGCGCTTGTTTGCATTATAGCGGGCTTAATCCACGTTTCGTTTTTATACCGTTCCCTTTTAGGATTGGTTTGTGGCTTGCTTCTCGGTGTTGTGCTTTTTAGTGTCACGGTTCTCCTAAATTATTTCTTAAGGTTCTATGTTTTTAAGAGAGATCCTGTTTATGACTTACGACGTTTGGCTTTTCTATCACTTTTCTGCTGGATTTTATGGTTGTTTTTCATTTTTGTTGGTGGTGTGGCCGCTGTCCTTTTTGATGTTATGTGGGCGGTTAGGCTTTGTCTTCTTGGTTTTTCTGTCGTTTTGATTCTGCGCCTTATTGTGCTCTATGTGACTTCTTCATCTGGAACTGGGCGTTTCTTGGCGGCATCCCTCGTCCATCCATTGGCATGTTTGGTTTCATTCACTCCTTTCTGGATAAGCGTAGTAGATATGTTTAAAATCGTTGTTTTCGTGCTTTACGCTTCTGGTGTCTCCCTCGCTTCAAGCTTTCTTTTCATAACTATCCTAAACAGCGTTGGCAAGGGAGAGGTTGGTTTTCCTTCCCTGTCCATCTTTCGGGCTTTCTTGTTGAATTGGATTGCAGACTTAAACATGCCCCTTGAAAGTTTTCTTGAAATGTTAGGCACGGAAACCAATGTCAATGTTTCGGTTTTAAGGTTTAAGGGAGGAGACAACGTCTTTATACTGGTTCCTTCTGTTCATCCTGGACCTTTTAGAAACATTGGAAGCAGCCTTTTGCCGTCACTGCTTAAGGACGGTGTGGAGCAGAAACTGGGTGGTGTTGCCTGTGTGCCTCTTGGACTGCTTGGACACGAACATGACTTGGCCTCTCATAACGAGTGCCAAAAAATAGTTGGATGGGTTGTTAAATCTGCTGCTGATATTGAAGCCAACGAGGAAAGGACAACACCATTCGTCAAAGTGCAGAACGATTTGGCAACGGTATGTTGTCAAACCTTTGGAGAAACAGTCCTCATAACTTTTTCTTTGGCGCCGAAGACTACGGAGGACTTTCCGCCTGAGCTTGGCTCAATTGTTCGGGAGAAAGCCGAAAAACTTGGTTTTAAGAGGTGTATTTGTGTAAACGCTCACAACAGCATAAATGGGGCCGTGGGTTTGCAAAGGGCTTTGGGAGCGTTGGAAGATGCTGCCATGTTATGTCTTGAAAGGGCGGCGTTGCTGGATAAATTGCCTTTTAAAGTGGGCGGCGCCACCTTGAAGCCAAAAGAGTTTAGCGTGGTAGACGGCATGGGGCATGGCGGTATAACGGCGGTTGTTGTTGAGGTTGGCGGGCGGAAAAACGCCTATGTAGTTTTTGATGGGAATAACATGGTTTCTGGTTTGCGTGAAAAAATCTTGTCTGCATTAAAGCCCATGGGCATTGATGACGGAGAAGTTTTAACAACAGATACACATTCAGTGAATGCTGTAACCTTAAACGCTCGTGGATACCATCCGATAGGCGAAGTTATGAACCATGACAAGTTAATTGAGTATGTAAACAAAGCAGTCCAAGCGGCAATTGCAAATTTGAGTCCTGCAAGAGTCGGGTTTCGCTGCGTAGAAATTCCAAAAGTCAAAGCCATCGGAAAAGAAGCCCTAGCAAGATTATGCATGCTTCCAGATAAAGTAATTCGCAGAGCTAAAATTGCGGCTGTCCCATTGTTTGCTGCAACCTTCCTAGTTTTGATGGCAGTTTTGCTTTGGGTCTAGGCTAACACTAATAAGCGTGTAAACAGTCAACTCTCAAACTCTGAGAAGGTTGAGGGCTTGCTTAAGGAAATTAGAATTCATGGTAGAGGAGGACAAGGCGCAGTCACAGCCGCACAGTTATTAGCCCATGCCGCGCACATTGAAGGCAAACATGTTCAAGCGTTCCCATACTTTGGAGCTGAACGCCGCGGGGCTCCAGTGAAAGCTTTTGCCAGAATTAGTGATAGCCCAATCCTTCTACACAGCCAAGTTTACAACCCGGATTATGTGGTGGTTTTAGACCCACAACTTTACAAGGTTATAGATGTGACTGAAGGTTTGAAAATGGGCGGATTGGTTGTTTTAAACTCAACGAGACATCCAAGCGAACTTAAACTGGGGAACTGTCGTGTGGCCACAGTTGACGCCACCGGTATAGCCCTTGAGCTTGGTCTTTGCGTGGCTGGACAACCAGTTGTTAACACTTCCATGGTTGGCGCTTTCGCGGGAGCCACCGGCGAGGTTCAGTTAGAAAGTGTTCTAAAAGCGATTAAGGAAAACTGGCGGGGAAGTGCTGGAGAGAAAAATGCTCGTGCAGCAGAGCTTGCTTATGAACGTTTAGTGAAGGGATGGTGAACAAACTATGCATGTGCCTAAAACCCGTAAAGAAATGCCTCTAACACCCTTGGCTTTGCCAACGGTTGGCAGCATGGGTAAAACGGGCACGTGGAGAACTTTCAGACCAATAATTGACTATTCCAAGTGCACGAAATGCACCCTTTGCTGGATCTTCTGCCCAGACGCGGCCATAACAAGACGGGAGGACGACTCGCCGGAAATAGATTATGACTACTGTAAGGGATGTGGGATATGCGCCAACGAGTGTCCTATTAAAGCTATCACCATGAAGAGAGAGTGAATAGAATGGCTAAGATAGTAATAGACACTGCAAATCATATTGCTGGTTACGCGGCGAAGGCAGCTAGAGTGAAAGTGGTTGCGGCCTATCCAATTACGCCTCAGACAACGATTGTTGAGAAAATCGCAGAGTTTGTGGAAAATGGAGAGATGGACGCTGAATACATACGTGTAGAGTCTGAACACAGCGCTATGGCTGCCTGTATAGGCGCTGCAGCCGCTGGCGTAAGAACTTTCACGGCAACATCGGCGCATGGTTTGGCTTTGATGCATGAAGCTTTGCACTGGGCTTCAGGGGCTCGCTTGCCCATTGTTATGGCTGTTGTTAACCGCGCGATGGGGGCGCCTTGGAGCATTTGGCCAGACTTCAGCGATTCTTTGTCGCAGAGAGATACTGGTTGGATTCAGTTTTACTGTGCCGATAACCAAGAAGTTTTCGACACCATTATACAGGCGTATCGGATCTGTGAGGATGAACGGGTTTTCCTTCCGGCGATGGTTTGTCTTGAAGGCTTCATCCTATCGCACACGTATATGCCCGTTAAAATCCACGATCAAGATGAGATAGATGCTTTCTTACCGCCATACAAGTCTGGGTGGGTTTTAGACGTAAATAATCCGCTGACCCATGCGAACCTAGTTTCGCCGGACTGGTACATGGAGTTTCGCTACATGATACAAGAAGCTATGGAAAACGCGAAACGGCTCATACCAGAAATCGACAAGGAGTATGGTGAACGATTCGGCTTTCAATATGGTGGGCTTATAGACAAGTACCGCTGTGAAGATGCGGAGTTGGTAATCTGCACAATGGGCACCATGGGCGCTGAAGCCAAAATAGCCGTTGACAACCTTAGAAAAGAAGGCTTAAAAGTTGGGGTTGCTCGAGTACGGGTTTTCCGTCCATTCCCATCCGAGGACATTAGAAAACTTGCGGAGCAAGCCCGTATGATTGCCACCATAGACCGCCATATCTCCTTTGGAATGGAAGGCTTCCTTGCAACCGAAGTTAAAGCATCATTATACCATATGGAAGACAAGCCTTTGATTGCAGGCTTCATTGCTGGACTCGGCGGAAGAGATGTCACATTCAAAACTATTGAAGGTATAGCCAAAAAATCCATGAAATGGTTGGAAAAAAGGAGGGTTGAAAAAGAAACAGAATGGGTTGATTTGAGGGAGTGAATAGCATGGTAACGATAAAAGAGCTTCCTAAAGAGGAGTATCTGCTTAAGGGACATGCGGCATGTGCGGGGTGCGGCCCATCAATAGCTTTACGCTTGCTTTTTAAAGCTTTGGGAAACAAGGTTTTTCTGGTAGTTCCAGCATGTTGCACAACGGTTATTCAAGGTCCCTACCCGTTCACCTCCTTTGCTGTACCTCTTCAAAACATGTTGTTTGAGGCTACTGGCGCCGCAGCATCTGGCATTGCTGCCGCCCTTCGCCTTCGAGGTTTAGAAGACATAACTATTATTGGTTGGGCTGGCGACGGCGGAACAGTAGACATAGGCCTACAAGCTTTATCTGGCGCTGCTGAGCGGGGAACAAACTTCATTTACATATGTTATGATAATGAGGCTTATGGGAACACGGGGCTCCAGCGAAGCGGCGCCACACCTTACGGTGCTTGGACAACAACAACGCCCACGGGCAAGAAGGAAAGGAAAAAGGATATGCCCTTCATTATGGCAGCCCATCGGATTCCCTATGTGGCGACGGCGTGCCCATCCTACCCTCTAGACTTCATAAACAAGCTTAGGAAAGCCAAAGAAATCAAGGGCACAAAATACATCCACATTTTGACGCCTTGTCCAACTGGCTGGAGATATGACGCAAGCAAAACCGTTGAGATTGGAAGGCTAGCCGTGCAAACTGGAATGTGGGCACTGTTTGAAATTGAGAATGGACGCTTCAAGTTGAACCCGCCGAGTGACAGGCTTGTTGATAAAACTAAACGCAAACCTGTTAAAGAGTACTTGTCAGTGCAGGAAAGGTTCCGTCATTTAACAGATGTGGACATTGAAAAAATCCAGAAATGGGTGGACGAAGACTGGGAATTCTACCGTACTTTATCATCCCTTGAAAGGTGTATTTAGCTACTATGCACATGGAAAAATATATGAGTCCCCCAAAATTACGGTATAGTTTGTCATTTACATCAACAGTCAACTGAAAAATGAGGAGGATGAATATGGCGGAACAAGCAAAGAAAAAGAATACAAAGGAAGAGAAAACGGCTAAACATGCAACGCAAGCAAACGAAGGCACAGTGCTTATTGGCAAAAAACCAGTTATGAATTATGTGCTTGCATGCCTAGCATTGCTAAACTCCGGCGCCAAAAAGCTTGTTATAAAAGCCAGAGGACGAGCGATAAGTAGAGCCGTTGACACTGTTGAACTACTCCGTAGAGCGTTTTTCAAGGATTTGCAGATCAAGGATATTGCTGTCGGCACGGAAGAGGTAGCCCGGCCCGAAGGGCAAAAAACCAATGTTTCAACCATCGAGATAACAGTAGTAAGAGCCTAACCTCAAAACTTTACGAAACAGAAGAGTTTGGCTTCAAAAGTCTACTTCTGATTCTTAACGAGTATATTGCATTCTGCTTAAAAGGGACAGAAATTAATATAAAGCCTAGCCATTCTAGAATTTAGTCCTATCTCGGTGGGTTGTATGACGGCTTATCCAAAGATAGTTGTAACTCCCCCAGGTCCAAAAGCCAGAGAGCTTGTGAAAAAGGACGAGAGATTCATTTCGCCTTCTTATGTGCGCTTTTATCCGCTGGTTGTGGAGTCTGCCGAGGGCTGTATAGTTAGAGATGTTGATGGGAACGAGTACATAGACTTTAACGCTGGTTTAGCATGTCTAAATGTTGGTCATAGACATCCAAAGGTTGTTGAAGCCATCAAAAGGCAGTGTGACCGCTTTCTCCACTACTCTAACACGGACTTCTATTACAACGAGGTTATTTTGCTGGCTGAAAAATTATCGGAGATTACTCCTGGAAATTTTGAAAAGAAAGTTTTCTTTGGCAACAGTGGGACGGAATCCATTGAGGCGGCTATAAAAATGGCGAAGTGGCATACGCGAAAACAGCTTTTCATTGGTTTTATAAATGCTTTTCATGGGCGAACTATCGGGGCGTTATCGTTCACGGCTAGCAAGCCAGCCCAGAGACGGTATTTCTTTCCGCTTATGCCGGGTGTGACACATGTGCCCTATCCATATTGTTACCGCTGTCCATTCAAACAGACTTATCCCGACTGTCACTATTGGTGCGTGGACTTTATAGACGAGTATGTATTGCAAAAGTTTGCTCCTCCGGAGGATGTTGCAGCTATATTATTTGAGCCAATTCAGGGCGAGGGCGGCTATGTTGTTCCACCCCCAGAGTATTTTAAACGTTTGAAAAAGTTGGCCGATAAGTATGGGCTTCTTTTGATAGACGATGAGGTGCAGTCTGGGATGGGTAGAACTGGAAAATGGTTCGCCATTGAACATTGGGGTGTTGAGCCAGACATAATTTGTAGCGCTAAAGCGTTGGCTTCTGGACTACCATTGGGGGCAACTATTGCAAAAGCCAAAATAATGGATTGGACGGGCGGCTCTCACGCGAGCACTTTCGGTGGAAACCCACTGTCTTGCGCAGCTGCCCTAGCTGTGATTGAGGTGATTAAAGAGGAGAGACTGCTGGAGAACGCTACAAAGCAAGGCACGTACATTTTGAAGAGGCTTGAAGAGCTTAAGGAAAACAGCGAAATTGTCGGCGATGTTAGAGGGAAAGGCTTAATGATAGGCATGGAGCTTGTGGCTGAAAAAGAAAGCAAAAAACCAGCTCCTGAAATAGCAAACGAGGTTATGATGCGGTCTTGGAAGCGTGGAGTTGCACTCGTAACATGCGGGATTTGCACCGTGCGGATTATGCCACCATTAAACATCACACGGGAACTTGTAGACGCTGCGCTTGACATAATTGAAGACGTTGTAAAAGAGGTTGAACGGGAAAAGCAGTGAAAATGGCGTATGGAAATTCGTAGACTTCGTGTTGATGACTATCCAGAGCTGGTTCACCTCTGGTTAAAAGCTGGGCTGCCCTTCAAACCAAAAGGAAGAGATAGCCCAGAAGCCATCGCAAGGCAGATGGAAATCAACCCGGACTTTTTCATAGGAGCTTTCGAAAACGGCAAACTTGTAGGCGCCGTTATTGCCAGCTCCGACGTGCGGAAAGGTTGGATAAACCGGCTGGCTGTCGACCCAGACTATAGACGTAGAGGTGTCGCTAAAACTTTGATTGCCGAAGCTGAAAAAGCGCTCAGGAAAAAAGGTTTGAGAATTTTTTGCGCGCTAATTGAAGAATCAAATGTTGCTTCTAGGGAACTTTTTAAGAAGTGCGGATACGTGGAGCACCGCGACATAATTTATTTCAGCAAAAGAGACAGCGACGAAATCTAAATCCTTTCAAGCTTCTCTTTTTTCCGGCTTCGGCTCATGCACAAAAAACATTACTAAAGCAATTGAAGGCAAAGCTAGACCCGCAACCAAGAGGAATGGAAGGTGGGGTGCAACTTTTTCGTAGAGGACTCCCCCTAATGCGCCGCCCATCGCCATGGCGATGTACGTGAAAAAGTTCATGGAACCCGTTACTTTTCCGCGGTGCTCTTGGGGAACTAGGTCGGCGAACAAGGATTGGTATGAAGAGAAGCCCAAAAGCATAGAAAATCCTGTAAGGGGCATTGCTATGAAAAGGAGAGGATAATTTCCATAAACGAACAGAAGAATCGCTGGGATCATCAGAAGGTGGGACAATATTAGGGGCTTTTTTCTTCCAGCCTTATCTATTAGTTTTCCCACTGGAAGGGCGAAAACCAACATGCAAATGAAAAGGGCAGTCATTATGTAACCCCATTTAATGCGGGCAAGCTGGAGCGCCGGGTCCTCTTGGGGGGCCATTCCAGGTGTTGATTGCCCTCCAATCTGTAACACGTAGAAGGCGTAAACTAGAAAGAGGGTTTGAATCATGGCGAGGGATGAGCGGGTTATCAATTCTGAAATGAATAGGAAAAGCATTGAACGTGGCACAATTTTCCATACATTTATTCCTTCCCGCAAGGCTTTGGGATAGGCGCGCACTGCCTCTTTGAAGCTGGCTTTCTCCACGTTTCTCATAGTTTCCTTCAGTTTTAATCTTACAGTTGCGGCTGCAAGATACAGCAAGACAACGATGGTGTAGGCTATGCGTATTCCAAGTTCAGAGCCGAAAGTGGCTACCAGAAAAAGGGCAACTACTGGCGCAGGAGTGGTTGAAACACTTGTTATGAGGTTTAGGATGGAAAAGCCTAATCCACGTTTTTCAGGAGGCAGTGAATCCGCCATCATGGCGTTTAATGCTGGCTGGTAAAGGAGGCAGAGGTTTTGGATGATTGCTCCAATAAGTATAAAGTGCCAGCTTAGAGCCACGGCATAAAAAACGAAAGATAGGGCGACGCCGAAGGTAAGCGTAGATATAAGCCAGCGTCTTCCGTATTTGTCTGCCAGATACCCTCCTGGAAACTGAACGGACGCCAGAGCTACCATTGAAGCGAAGGTTATGACTCCAAGAATTAGTGGGCTGCCGCCTAGCTGGATGACGTAGTCGGAGTAGTATGTTCCGGCGATTTCATGGGCGAAGTCCATTAAAATCCAGCTTATAATTAGAATTAGGTAGTTTCCCTTTAAAAATGAGAATTCAGTTTTCAACCTCTCTTTTAAAGCCATTTCGTCGCTCCTTTCCATTTTGTGTACCTAGAAGTTTGAGGGTTTTGCTATAACCTCTTTTATTTTCAATTCGAAGAATCTGCCAGTGTTGGCTGGCTTTATTCGTAGAGCGGTGTCAGCGCCTTTACCGGTTCCAGCTATGGCTACGATGTCTCTGTCAACTGGTATTAATCCCGAGTCAGCGGCCATGAGCGTGATTTCTACACAGACTTTTGTTCCCTCGCCCATTAGCCTGAGGGTGTGGGCGATAAGCTCTAAGGGTGCGACTGTGCCAAAATCTTTGCGGATTGCTCTTTCAACACTGCTTAAAGCATGAGTTCCAGTGAAGATTTTGGCTCCGTTTTGTAGGATTTCCTTTTTGAACTCCTCCTTTAGCTCGCTTTCGCCTGGATTTCGAAAGCCGAAGCAGTGAGTTACCACGACAACGTTATATCCCTTAAAGATTTTCGATGCTTTGGCGCCTGTTTCACCTGTTGTTGATGCAACAACTATATCTCTTATACCTTCTTTTTCAATGTAACTTTTTACAAATTCAAGTAGGGCGTCCGTGTTCTGTTTTCCAGCTGACTGGAAATATGCAACTCCTTTTTCGGTGTAGCTCATTTTCGTCACCTGTTCTCTTTTATTTTTCTATGAGGTTTTTCTTAACGGTTTTCTTTTAAGCTCGGTGCCACACACACTGCATTTTTTTAACTTGTAGTCTGCGGGGTATTTTCTGTGGCATGCCGGGCAATATCTGACCCATTTCAGTGGTTGACGTATTCCGAAGGTTGCGAGGGGGGTAAACTCTATGCTTAAATGTTTGGCCACATTTTGGATTGAGTAGTCGTCGGTTGCTATAAGCGGTGTGTATCCGTGGGTTTTAAGTTGGAGGGCTAGAGCTAAAACTTGTATGTCTGTTTCGGACAGGAAGAATAGGTCTCCAATGGTGCGGGCTGAAGCTTTAACCTTTTCGACAAAAAAGGTGTCGGGTGTTTTCACTTTTAATTTTCCGCTCTCCATCGCCGTTTTAAGTCTCGTTAACGCTAGGGGGTTTCCTGCAAACTCTTCTCTAACCATCGGTACCGTGTACTGTTCTTCGCTTATCGAGAACGGGTCATAACCAGCTACAAAGGCGGAAGTGTCTAAAACCACCACTTTCTTTTTAGGGGTTGCCGTTAGATTTTCCCCCAATTCCACGGAAAAGAAGCCTGCTTCTCAAACGACTGTAAAAGTTTTCCCTAAACCGAATGAAGGCGGTTTCGTTTTTTGACCGGGTAACCGTTATACACATATTTTGGGTTTCCAAAAAAGTTCTGTATGCGCCGTCCACAACGGTCAAAACCCTTTTTGGTCTAAGAACCTCTACGGTGATTTTGGATTCTGCTGGAAAAACTATTGAACGCAAAACGCTTAAAGAGCATACAGGTGTCAAGACAAAGGCGTCAACCGACGGGTCCAAGACAGGTCCTCCGGCTGAAAGGGAATATCCAGTAGAACCTGTTGGTGTGGCTATCATTACGCCGTCTGCTTGGCAGTTTAGGACTGGTTCGTTGTCCTTTGATATTTTGGCGTACATTATTTTCACAGGTTCGTCGACTGTTATTAGGACTTCGTTAAGGGCGTCTGGAAGCTTTCTGTCGCCTGCGGTTACGGAAAGCTTTGCACATTTTTCCGTTATAAAATCGCCTTTTAGGCATCTGTCAATGGCTGTAAAAGCGTCTTGGGGCTGAACTTCTGTTAGGAAGCCTCGGACTCCCATGTTTATTGCCAGTATTGGAGGTTCAGGTTTGGGAATTGCAACGCATGTTCTTAGTATGGTTCCATCTCCACCAATTGTTATTATGAGGTCTGTTCTCATTTTCTCAAGAGGACAGAAGTCCCATGTCCCTTTCAGTTTGCTTTTCAAAGTCTCTTCAACGTAAACTTTCAGTCCCTTTTTGGCGAGATATTCTGCTGTTTGTTCTGCCAGTTTTGTGGCTTTTCTCTTGTCGAAGCGGGCTATGATACCAGCGCTCTTGAACAATTTGTCTCCCTTTTCTTGAAGGCAACCGTAAGTTTGCTACCTTAACTTATATATGGGTGTTGTTTAAAATTGCTGTGGTAAACCATTAAGGCTGGTGATGATGTGAGCAAACCAGTTGATGTTGGAAGTCTCCGGGAAGGCGGATATATAATTGTGGATGGGGAGCCGTGCCGCATAGTTGAAATCACAAAATCAAAACCTGGAAAACATGGTTCTGCAAAGGCTCGAATCGTTGCCATAGGTGTTTTCGACGGCGTAAAAAGAAGCGTCGTCAAGCCAGTTGACGCCACCGCAGAAGTGCCCATAATCGAGAAGCGAAGCGGACAAGTTTTTGCCGTAACTCCTTCAAGCGTTCAAATAATGGATTTGGAAACCTACGAATATCTAGATGCGCCTTTTCCAGAAGAGGAGGATTTAAAAGCGAAACTTGCACCCGGCGTTGAAGTGGAGTACTGGCGCATACTTGGCAAAGTGAAAATAGTACGAACAAAATAGCCCCCGTGTACGCATTTTCATTTCCACCATTCCCAATCCAGTCTTTTGAAACCTACATATAGGATTAGGAGGATTATGCCCCAGCTTAGGGCTATAGCTGCTACTTCAAGGATTATATGTGCTTCGCTTAGGTACATGTATGTTGCCCAAGCACTTAGTCCGCATAAACCCACTAGGATTAGGAGGAAGGTTGCGCATTGTATGGCTCTTTCCGCAGTCAAAGGGGGATTCACCAGCCTTTAAGCCTAGAATTAGAGCTGCATCCATGTTTAAGGTTTTTGATAAAGCCTTATTTGGCTGTTTACCCACAATATTTTTGAAGCCGATGACGCGAGAAGAGCCGTCTGAACAATGATGACTTCTGAGGAGAGCTGAGGCTTCATTCGATGGGAATCTCATACTCATGTTTTCTCGGCAAACGAATCTCCAAAATGCCTCGCTTTAATCGGATCTCCATACGTTCCATGTAAACAGGCACTGGAATTCTTGTCCGGCAATGGAATCTTTGAAACTCTCCTCTATGATGGGTTATGCCAAAATCGTCGAGGCTAACCTTTCGTCTCATTTTAGCTGAAATTTCAATGGTGTCTTTGCCGACTGGCTTGACTTGTATGGTGTTCTGCTCCGCGTACGGCAAGTCAACAGTCACAATAACTTCGTCGCTGGTCACCATTATGTCGCGGAGAGGCTCTATGGTGCATGTTCTACAGTTCCAACTAGGTCTTTCGAAGAAGGTTTCTCTAACCCTTTCAGCCCAAGCTTCAAGGCTTTCGAAGTATTCGTCTATCAAGTCGAAGATTGAACGCCTTCTTCTGAAGCCTTCTTCCTCTGACACTTATTGGCCCTCCTCATTCACTTATGTAATGTAGAGTGGAATGTCGTACTCTTGTGTTTTCCTCATTTTCGCCAACTCTTGTTGGGTTCTCTTCATCATGTCCCTAGCCTTCAAACGGATTTCTTCACCTTTCTCTAGAAGCTTTGAAACGTCAACCTTTACGCCGGTAAAGCTTGCCAAGTGTTCAAGAACTTTGGCTGCAGCCTCTGGGTCGGGGTACTGGAAGAAACACTGCGCTAGCAGCGTTACTGCTGGTAGACCGAGGGTTGCGCAATATTGCAGCATTACTGCTTGGGGACCCACCATGTAACCTTCTCGCAGTATTTCTATGCCTTTATCTTGAGCCATTTTCAGCGTGTCCATGTCTGATGCTGCTGCGAAAACCTTCAACTCTTCGAGGTCTTGCCTGTCTTGGACTGGTATACCGCTCATGGAAATCATCATTTTTACTTCCTTGCTTTTTCCCCAATCGATTAGAGCGTGCATGATTGGATATATCAGCTCTCCTGAGAGGGCTGTTTCTGAAACCGCTAAAAGAATGTTATGGTTTCCGAAGATTCTTATTGGTGAATGGGGTAAACCTTCATGCAAAACGATTATGGGGGGTAGAAGCCGCGAATCAATGTATGCAACTTCTTCTAATCCAAGCTCCGAAATTAGATGAGAGGCAGCTATAACGCCGACCAACCCCACATCTGGAAAGCCGAAAATCATAACCGCCCCTTTTGGGATATCCTTCTTTTCAATAATTTTTATTTCTTCGATCAAATTTCACCCTCTCCAAAGTTTTTATTGAGTAAAGGGTAAAAACCTTGCGGGAGATAAAGGATTATTGTCCCAATTATGATGTTTTACCTTGTGTTATGAACTCGTCTATTCTTGCGAGAATTTTCTCCATTTGAAAGTGGGCTTTCATGTCTCTTTGCCAGTCTTCCGGAAGCTTCCGCTTAAACCGTCCAGCTGCCCGCCGGTCCATAATGACAATTACGCCTTTGTCTTCTGGGCTTCGTTGGAGTCGTCCAGCTGACTGGGCTAGCGCATTCAGGCATGGTATTGTGTTGGCGTATTCTAGGGCTTTGTCTCCGAATTTTTCCTTGAAGTATCTGTACAGTGCCTTTTGAAGTTCTGTCTTCTTTGGGTATGGCAGTCCAACAATGATGACGGCTGAAAGCATGCTTCTGCCTTCAGTGGTCAAGTCCACGCCTTCGCTTATTTTTCCACGGGCAACACCGAAAACGGCGCATTTCCCGTTTTTCTGCAAAAACTCCAAAACATCCACTATTCTTGTTCTCTTCTCTTCCACAAGCACGGGCGCGTCCAGCTCTACAAGTTTGGCTATGTCTTGCATAATCTCGTAGGATGGGAAATAGACGGCTACTCTGCCGCCGACTTTTTGAATTATCTGGTCTAGGTGTGTGGCAATGCGCTTCCACTGGATTTCGTTCCGCTTTTCAAACTTTGTCGTGACCGCTTCATCAACGAGAATGAGGCGGTTCTCCGATGGAAATGGGCTTGGAAGCTCAAGGCTTCGGCAGCGGCTTCTATCTAAGCCTAAAACGTCTATGTAGTAGTCCATGTCCCAGAGGGTTCCAGACATGAGAATGGCGGAGCGCAAATCATTGATGATGCTTGCCGCCAGCGACGGGTCAAGGCATCTTATTCCAAGACGCACCCGCTTTTTCCCATCTCTGTCAACCTCCACCTTGACATATTTGGCGTAGCTTGAACCCGTTAAGCTTACCCAGCCGGCGAGGAACTCCATGCAGCGGGAAAGGTAAGAAACTGGGCTTTTTCCCATCTCGCTTCTTTTTATGCGGACAACTTCACCACTGTCGGCGAGCTCTTGGATAATCTCTAAAAGCCTTTCATGGTTTAAGTCAAGCTTTTTCGCCAAAGCCTCAATTAAAGTTTCGCCTTCAATGATGTGTTCAACGTCCAATCCATAGTTTTTAAAAACCTTTTTTCCAAGTTCAATCATAACCGTGTACAATGCGTCCAAAAACCCGTAATCGTCAATTTCGAACGTTTTAGCCTCTTTTTTGGCTATACGCACAGACCTTGAGGAGAGCTCGTCGGAGAATATGCCCGCCGAGTAATAGGGCAAGCTGTGAGCCTCATCGAAGACGCAGTTAACCTCTCTAATGCGGATGCCAGCTCTTCCCAAAATTGAGCCGCGGATAGCCTCCACTAGTATGTAGTTGTAGTTGCCTATGACTATGTCTGCGTACCGGGTTAAAATTCTCGTAACTTCGTATGGGCATAGCTCCTCGTCGCGGCAAACCTTGTAAACTTCGTCTGGCAGAGCTGGGCCAACCCTTTTTATTTTGCCGATGACGTTGTAGGCTTGCCAGCTTGGCTTTCGTCCTTCATAGGTTCTTTCATAGTATTCGCATGTTTTGCCAAAGATTCCCTCCTTCAAACCCCTGCAATAGTGCAGAAAATCCCTGTACTTTATGTCTTTTAATTTCGGGTCTTCAAACGCATAGGGACACATTTCCTTTTTGCTTTTGAAGATTGATGCTACGAAGTTGACGCCGCAGTGTTCCTTTATGTTTTTCAATTCTCTTGAATAGATTTCCAGCTGATTTTTTGTTCTTGTTAGGGCTACAAGTCTTCCAAGGGCGGGGTTTAATTCTTTAGCCGCAAAATAGGCTGTTAAAACTGAGATGGATTTTCCAGTGCCGCACGGTGAACAAAGCAAGCCTATTTTTCCATCTCGCATAACCTCGTAGGCAAATTTTATGGCGTTAAGCTGGAAAGGTCGGAACTCGGCGTAGGGGAAGAACTCCTTAACTACGTTTTCAAAGTTGTCTTTGCTTTTCTTTACGGCAGTCTCGCGGCTGGTTTTTCTTGTCAACAATGTTCCGCAGTCTAGGCAGAAGCGGCTTTTCAAGTATTCCTCGATTGAATAGGATTTGCCGCATCGGCGACAGATGTAACGGAGGCTCTCCATTCCGAAGTTTTCACTCAACTTTTCAATGGGTTTTCGCCTTTAAAGAGGTTTGCCAAGTTTAGGTTTAAGTAGGAAGCCCAGACTAATTTGAAAGAGAGGTGCCTTAGCCCGTGTCCGACGTGTTTAAGCCGACGGTTTTTGCAGATAGCCGTGAAAGCATGGACGTTAAGGACTATTTGAGGGAGTTTGGCTGTGAGGTTGTGGAGAAGGCTCTTGCACCCGCCGATTATGTGGTGGCTGAAGACTATGCTGTTGAGAGGAAGGAAATCCACGACTTTTTCCGTTCAGTTTTCGATGGAAGACTTTTCGAACAAGCTGAGAGGCTTGCAGAAACATATGAAAACGCTTGCCTCGTGGTGGAGGGCGACTTTGTAAACGCTGTAAAATATGTGCAGACTCCCCAAGCTTTTTGGGGCGCCCTCGCCAAAGTTATGACTGAACACGCCATTTCCGTGGTTTTTACGCCGGATGAAGAGCACACAGCCATGTTTCTGTACGCGTTAGCCAAAAAACTGCAAGGTGAGGAGGGGC
>Ga0185307_1000272_pt1 | contig 34548 bp, 33 predicted proteins | sample LHCtaG_FD_128010 | JGI IMG/M metagenome (GOLD analysis project Ga0185307, IMG submission 128010) | Hot spring microbial communities from Little Hot Creek, USA to study Microbial Dark Matter (Phase II) - LHC4sed_matched (SPADES... | ecosystem: Environmental > Aquatic > Thermal springs > Hot... | reverse complement strand
GCCTAAACGAGGTTGAAGGCAGAATCATAAGGATGCTTAAGAAGAATATATGCGCAAACCACACATACCAAAGCATAGAGGAGCTGGAGGATGCAGCCAGACAATACCTAAGGAACCATAATAAACGAATACATCATTCGGACTTAACTTAAAAAGCGAATAAAAAGGGCTGTTTCATAGTTGATTAAGTTAATGCACCCGCCCTATGTAATTCTTCCTGTAAACCCATTTTTATGTTGAGTAGACGGGTTCTGCGGTTCACGTATTCTTCCCCATTGATTTTAGATTTACGGAACATTTCATCTAATTCATTAAGTTCTATATCCAGTTCATGTAATCTAGCCTTTATCTGATCAATATAGGAAAATGCCGAAGTAGTTAAGTTAAAATTGGATGGTGTTAGCACCTCCTTTATTAAGCCATCTTCAATTCTCATTATTCGATCAGCCGCCCTAGCTACGTTGGGATCATGTGTTACAATCACCGTGGTCTTTTTGAAGTCGCGGCTTACCTTAACCAAATACTCAGTTATTAATCTCGCATTCAAGGTGTCAAGTTCCCCCGTTGGTTCATCAGCAAGTATAATTGGCGGGTCATTTGCGAGAGCAGCTGCTATGGCAACCCTCTGTTGCTCCCCACCACTAAGCTCATCGGGTTTATGTCTCATCCTATGGGATAAGCCAACAACCTCCAGTAGCTGCTTCGCTCTCTCAATTCTCTCCCCCCTCGGAAGACCAAGAGCTATCATAGGCAACTCCACATTTTCCAGGGCAGTTAATGTCGGTATTAAATTCAGGTTTTGAAAGATATACCCAATATTTTTCCGCCTATATTCCGTTAGCTCGCGGGGCGATAGCTTTGAAACCTCGATTTCTCCAACCATTATAGAGCCTGCTGTGGGGCGATCTAAACCGCCTATAAGATTAAGTAGCGTTGTTTTTCCGCTTCCACTTGGCCCAATTATAGAGATAATCTCTCCGTCCTTTATGTGCGCGCTTAATCCCCTAAGTGCCTGCACCTCGATTTTTCCCAATCTATAAACCTTGAAAACATCTTTCAAAATTATCTCTAAACCCATATCACTCCCTCCAAACAAGCCTATTTGATCTTAATGTAACCATTATGACGACAGGTATTATGGTGGATGAAGCGAGGAGGGTGAAAACAACTATTAAATTTATTATGGTTTCAAGCGGGAAAATTATTCTTGGCGTAACAACGCCCGCTACAACTGCGGATGAAGATACATTCCCCCTATGGACTAAATATCCAACGAAGCCGCCTACTAAAATGGATAACAGCAGCGTGCTTAAGCTCTCTGCCAGAAGGATGGAGACAACCTGCTTAGGTGAGAAGCCTCTTACCATTAGCAGAGTTATCTCTTTTCTCCTTTCCATCAAAGAAACTAGTGTGACAAGTGCGGAGCCGATTGAGGCTGCTATAACTGAGAAGAAAACTCCAAGCTGAGAAATATTAAGCGCCCCGCTTAAGAGAAAGTTTTCACTGCGAAGCTTTATTTGCTCAAATGCAGATGTAACCCACTCAACCCCCGGAAGACTTCTAATCTCGCTAACCACTTTATCTACATTCGCATTCGGCTTAAGTTTTATAAGTAAGTATGCTCTTGATGAAACGTTCTTCTTAACTTGAGTGTAAATCCGCTCGCTAATAAGCGAGCGGGATATAAGTCTCAATCTAATCTGTTGCGCTTGAGGTAAACCGGATATATCTGCTGAGCTAGGTCCATAAAATCCTGCAACAATGAGGTTAAAGTTTTTTCCGCCAATAACAATTGAGACATTATCTCCAATACTAATGTAGTCAGAGAATCTGCCTTCGAGAATTATTGTATTGTTTGAAAGGGATTTAATTATTTGTTCCGCTGAGCCCCCTATAAACCATTCATCCTCATAATATGCTGCTTTAAGCCATTCCTCCGGGTTTATTGCAGCTAGCTGAGTTGAACTGTAATCGTCGGCTCCCAGCGCCGTTTGACCAGTAAAGCCTCTGTACTCTACGGTGACGCTCTCAATTCCCTCCACACCAGATAAGATCTTCTCTCTTAGGAAAAGAGCGATGTCCGTTGAGTTTAACAAAACGCCTATGTCTGAACCTACATTTTCATAGATGAGTCTCCTCGTGTAATCGCTTTGGGTTGCAACTTGACCAAAAGATGAAACAGCGTAACCGACGATTAAGGAGAGGAGGAAAGCCGTAGAAGCGACTCGAGCAGCATTCCTCTGCATATTTCTTTCAGCCAGAAGCCTCAGGTCTTTTATTAACGGAGATGTGATTTTTATTAATGCTTCATGGAAACTGAGCGATTGCGCTATAAAGATTTTTGTGAAACCCCAAAAGAAGAGTACTGGAGCAATATATAGGAGTATATTATCTGTGAAGCGCAGTATAAACAATACTATTGCTGCTAGAAAACCTCCCCTCCCACCTAGAACACTGCTTGCGGGTGGCAATATTTCATTTAAGCTTAAACCTAGTATGAGCATTACAATCTTATATGCTCCTAATCCAAAAGCCAGCCAAACCCAGATTTTTCTATGGGGCTTCGGGATCTCAACGCTGAAGTATTCGCTGAGGGCTTCAACTGGCTTAAGTTTAGCGGCTTTACGAGCAGGTTGAAAAACTGATAAGAATGTAATTATTATGCTGAAGGCAATAGTGAAGAAAAATGTGTCAGATTGCAGTATGGGTAAACCTGTGACCTGCCCCAGACTAAATAATGGCGTGAACGCGACGCCGAGAATTAAACCCATCACGGCGCCAATTATGCCTATTAAAGAAGCCTCGGCAAGAAATATTCCTAGGAGATGTCTCTCGGTAAAACCTTTAGAGAGAAGAAGCCCTATTTCGCGTCTACGAATGTTAAAAGATAAGTCTGAGACGGAGAGACCTAAATACCAAGATATAAAGAAAACTGGAACTGAGAGAATAACCCCTTGAAGCATCATAAACGTTGAGAAAACCTCATATAATCTAAGGGCGTTTCCAAGATTATTAGTTATTTGTAGATTGATTTCTCCGTAGCTAGTTCTAATAGTGTTGGTTAGAGTGGAAACAACCTTATCCATGTTACTTCTTGAGCCATCAATATCCCACGGGTTCAGCAAGCTATCCCTATCAAGGTTCACAAGTAGATATGTTATGATAGGCGAATAAGATGGCTTATAAGCGTAGGCTTCATTTAAAATATTTGCAAAAGTTTCTTCCCAATTAATGAAAATAATGTTGTGGTCAATCCTTCTGGCTATTGACGGCTGAATAGCTAGCGCCGTTGGGAAGGAATATATGCCCAACGACATAAGGTAGGATGGATCATCTATCGTTACATAGCCTGAAACCCTGAGGCTTCTCTCAATACAATGCACTTCAACATCTGTGCCCGAGCTGGTAACAATGGGTATAGTTACATTAATGACGTCGCCAACCTTAAGTTTAGGGGCAAGAGTAGACTTCGCTTCAACAAGGACTTCATCCGCATCAAGATCCATTTCCCCCTCAAAAACCATATGCCTATAAATATAGGAGCCCCTTGAAACACCTATCACCACGTCTACAAGCCTTTCAAGGGAAATGCTTGATCCATCAGGGAGAAGTATACGTACTGGTTTTGGGCTCATCGCGGTAAAAATTATTTTAGAGATAATATCCACGTTTTTAACTCCTTTAATAGATAGAAGAGTACCTCTCAGATCGGTGATGTTTTGAGAAGACAGGATTTGACGATTCGGCGAAGCAACCACAATATCAGCGTAAACCTGCTCAAGCTGCTGCTGCAAGCTTCTGAAGCCAATATTGTCAATACTTATATTAATGCCCGCGAAGAAGGAGGAGGCTGTTATCACGCTAGCTAGCAGGGCGACAAATAATTTCCAAGAACGAGAGACGCGCTTAAACGCGTATCCCATTATGGCCAACATAAAATATACCTCCCCTTACATCCATCTACTTCGGCTTCAAAAGTAGGTTTTTCTTCACCATTGTCCACGCCAATATCTCCTTTTCGACCTCCAGTAGAGAATTCTAATCACGGACACAACAACCATGACGATAGTTAAAATGATCAGAAATTCCCCTGGGAAAAAGCTGACTCCACTGAAGGCTAGGAGGTAGAAGATTACAAGTGAAATTATGAGTCCAATGGGCAACATCAACAGAACCCCTAGATAACGAGACCAGCTATGCGTCCCACCTCTGTATCCGGCTTTGAAATATCGCTCCTGTAATTTTCTAAGCCTATTCTCATCAAGATAGTATTTGCCATTAACTTTAACAAAGACCCCTAGCTGACCAAGTCTTCGATACATAGCCTGCTCGAACCACTGTGGCAACCCCAACTCTTGTGCGGTCAAGGCTTTATCAGAGCTGATGGCTCCCTTTTCCCGAAACTTCTCCACTAGTTCCATGAATCTTCTGTAGATTTCTTCTTTATTTCCAATCATCTTGATTCTCCAATCTCTATTTATCAGCAATCCTATCTGAAGCCCTAATAAAAGTAATGCATGTATCGTTCATTTCAACAATAGTAAGGATAGGCTCTCGCTGTTCCGGCATTTTAGAAAAAATGGAAGGTTAGGGGCGCAATGTTTTTGTTTTCAAACTATTCTTGCAATGCCCCTCTGCAGCAATAACATTGGTTTGTTAGATGTCTGTAGTAATGCTTTGCTTCACAGCGCATAAGCTTTTCCGCCCCACCAGAAGTAGACTGGCTAAACTTTAGAGTTATTTTGTTGCCTTGTCTGTTTACTCCTGGTGGGGTTAAAGGATGGATAACGCTCTACAATAAAGGGAGGGTTGAGAGGCCTCCTGAATTGAGTAGGCGGACGGTCTACATCAAGAATACGCTCTTCCTTCACAGTTAATATGCAAGATGCAACTCTTGGGTTCCCAACGCCGCGGTTCCGCTTTATATGGTATATAGGCTGCTCCGTTGACTTTCACAGAGCCTGTAACATTCACACATGGAGCGTCATCCTCTTTTCATCCAATCGTTATTACCAGATATGTTTCCGCTCTAAGTTGCTTTAATGTTTCCTCATCGATTCTTTGGAAAGCATAGCCCTTAACATCAATCGTTATCGTGCGAATAATCATATCTGCCGAGTCTGCGCTCATGGAGGTCTCTTAAGTTATTTCCCAGTTTTCCTCGTTAAGCGCATAAACGTATTCTGCTAGTGCGCTGCCAACAAGTGTTAAGTAGGCAACTAGTGCCGTTAATACAGTTGCTACTGTGATTATGCTTGAAGCCAGAATGGTCTTTTTCCGAGATGTTGCGTTTACCATTTTTCGCCTCCTTGAAAACCCCCTTTATTCTCATTATTTAAAAGAGTAGTGTACGATTCATATGGGCGAACCATCCATGCCTAGATAGTTATGCCAAAGGCTTCAGCAAACTTTTCAATCTTCGCGAACTCAAGAATGAAGGCCCTGCCCTTATCAGTCAACTTAAAAATTCTTCCATCATCATTTTTCTCCTCCGATATCAGGCCTAAATCGATGAGTTGTTTAAGATGCTTCATCAGTCTATCGTACGAAAGGTTAGCCCCAAGCAGAAGGTGTGTAGGTCCAGAGCTTCCGCCATGCCTGAGAAGCGAATTTAAAATATCGGCGTATATTCTGATTTTTGAACGGTATTCTTTGTGTTTTTTAGACATGAGTTCTATTCACCCTAGCCAGCATTATCAGAAGGCATACAAAACCTATCAGTCGCATTATCTGCCCGTAGAATAGCAGAAACTCATCAAAAATCATAAACAAGAAAAATAGGTGACTTAAGAACATGAAGCTGAAACCAAAGAAAACCAATGCGGAGTTCAAGCTTCTCTTATGCAAATAATTCATGAGTGAACTCACTACTACAAAACCCAGCATGGTTATTGCTAACAGCTCCAAAGTTGGAATGTAAAAGAGGCGGGCAACTGGGAAAACTGCCGCTGCTACAGCGCCTCCTACACCAAGATCTTGCTGACCCGAAGACCCATCTTGGATAACATAAGTCGCTATAAATAGGCTGTATGCGACGAGGTGCGTTGCTGTGAAGATTATTCCAGCGAAATTAGATAAGCTTAAAAGCGAGCTCGGGATATCTTCTATGATTCGAAAGACTAGGACAAAAAATGTAACTGTTATTGCCCTAAGAAAAATTCCAACACCAAGAATCGTGAAACCAAAGTATAGATAGAGAAAGCTTTTAGCTGAAGAGACTTTGTAACTTTTAAAAGCGTGGTATCCAACAAGAATACTTATGAAAGAGCTTATAAGATCCATTGTGAATGCGAGGAGAAAAAGCAACTGAGGAGACACACTTTTCCACCGTAGGTAAACACGTTCAAAATACTTTATTTAGTTTTTGGATGAATCATTCATAATTTTATTATGGCGTCTTGCTAGTCATAAGTGCAGCCATCCCTAATACTACGCGCAGAAAATTAAGAGAGATTTTTAGAATTCCGTTGCTCTCCGTAGTTTCCTCACGTGATGAGGTCTCCAATTCTAGAATCGTTTATTGAAACAGAGTACGTTCTAACTTGCTTAAGGATGTTAGATGATCTTTCTCGCACCCTCAATCACCCTCTTGTAGTTGCGGCTTCTCATGCCGTAGAGCTTTCCCGCGAAGTGCGAGATTATCGTTATTAAGCCACAAATCTAGAATAAAAATAAATTTCTCCGTCGACATTTTTACTCTAAGTGAGGTGGAAAGTGATAGGTGTTGGTGCTCAGAGACCCTTTTGGTAGACCTGTGGAGAACCTACGCATATCCATAACACAAAAATGTAATTTCGGATGCTTCTACTGTCATCGTGAGGGAGAAATTTATTCTTTAGGGGAAGAGATGCGCCCAGAAGAGATAGAGCGCATAGTTAGAGTGGCTGCTTCGCTGGGGATCTTAAGCATTAAGTTGACAGGCGGGGAGCCGTTGTTGAGAAGCGATGTCATCGAGATTGTGCATAGGATAAGCAGTGTGCCGAGAATAAAGGATGTTTCTATGACGACAAACGGCCTCCTCCTCGAAAAATACGCTGCACAACTAAAGGAGGCTGGGCTCTCAAGGGTTAATGTTAGCTTAGACACCTTAAACGGTGAGAAATTTAAAATGATAACTGGTGTAGATGCCCATGAGGAGGTTGTTAGGGGAATAGTTAGGGCGAAGGAGGCTGGGTTAAACCCGGTTAAAGTTAACATGGTTCTCCTCAGGGGCATAAATGAGGATGAAGTTGACGATATGATAGAGTTTGTTAAAGAGAATGGCTTAATACTACAGATAATCGAGTTGGAGCAGTTCAGAGAGGATGCTCTCTATAACCAGTACCACGTAAACCTTGACGAAGTAGAGAACAAAGTTAGGGAGAGATCTGTAAAAGTCATAGTCAGATCCATGCATCATAGAAGAAAATATATTTTGAATGATGGGGCAGAAATAGAGATTGTCAAGCCAATGCATAACACTGAATTCTGCCTCAACTGTAATAGAATACGCTTAACATCGAACGGAAAACTAAAGCCATGTCTTTTCAGAAACGACAACCTAATAGACATGCTGGGTCCATTGAGAAGCGGAGCCAGCGACGATGAATTAAGAAATCTCTTCATTGAGGCAGTTAAAAAGAGAAAGCCATTCTTCTCCTAAAAAATATTGATGAGATGAATTACATATTTCTATTCAGGACTTGGGAGAGGAATTATATGAAGGGGAAAGTCATAATATTAATGGGGTCAAAAAGCGATGTTGAATTTTCACGTGAGATCGCTAAATATCTAGATATTTTAGGAGTAGAATACGAGTTTAGAATAGCATCAGCGCATAAGACGCCGGAAAAGGTCCTTGAGATATTAAAGGAGTATGAGGGGGAAAAGATTATCTATATAACTGTCGCTGGCAGGTCAAACGCCTTAAGCGCGTTTGTAGACGCAAATACACTTAAGCCAGTGATAGCATGCCCGCCATACTCTGAAAAGTTCAGCGGGGCGGATATCTTCTCCTCACTTAGGGTGCCAAGCGGGATAGGTTCCCTAGTAATAATTGAACCGGAGGGGGCTGCAATAGCCGCGGCTAAAATCCTCGCACTTGAAGACCCAGCTTTAGCTAAGAAAATACGTAATTACCAGGTTTCTAAGAAGATGGAGATTGATGAGGAAGATAAGAAGATAAGAAAAACGGAAAAAGGTGCGTCAAAGAAAAATGACGGTTAATGGAACTCATCTTCTTTACTAAGAGACTCTAAGCGCCTCCTCCGCTGGTTTTTCTTCGGTTGAAGCCTCTTCCGCTGAAGTTTCAGGCGGCGCTTTAGCTTCCTCTGCGCATACGCATTCAGCGGGCTCAGCTGGTTTCGGCGTCACAACACTCTCTAATGCACTTTTTATTTCATTTATCTCGTTTTTCATCGATTCCAAACCCATTAAAAGAGCCTTACTCTGCCTCTCATATGCTTCATCATCTATTTCGCCAGCAGCATGAAGTATTTCAACGTTGGCTAAGAATATTTCTAAGATACCTACTTGTTTCTCTAGCTCACTCAATCTATCTTTCATCCTACAGGTTATCGTCTCCATATATTTTTCTACGTCTTTTTGGGCTTCACTTATTTCTTTATCTAGGCAATCAAATGTTTGCTGTGAAATTTTGTTGGATGAAAGCAGCTCGCTTAACGCCTGCTTTTTTCTTTTTAACAGTTCTAGATCTTTTGACGCCAACTCGAAAATGTATTTCCATGAACCCAACATCTAACACCGGAAAAACTTCCGGTGAAAACAAAAATAACATTTATTATCATGCAGATATATCTATGGATAATATTATAGTATATCTTAGAAACTTAAAAAGGGGTAAACTGCGAGGATTGAACAGCGCCCTTCTGACCGGCGTCGACATACTGCATCAAACTACACTAGTAGCAACAAGCAAACCTAACAACTCAACTAAAGTTAGAGGTTTTCTCGCCAAATCTAATGTAATTCTCACAAGCTTCGTTATGCCTAAACTAACAGAGAAAAGATTTATCCTACGTGAAGCCGCTGAATCATCCTCAGCAGCTATAACATGGTGAAATTGAATTCTTAACGTTAAGATGAAGCCTTCAGCGATATTAGATACGTTTATTGAGGAGGAGGGGAAAAGCAAATATTTATATAGAAAAGTTCAACTTAGAATTGTTAAGGAGGAGGAAACCTAATTTATGGAGAAAAGTATCCCAGCTGTTAAAGCCGTTGATGTTCACAAATACTATCAGTTAAAGGGTGAAGTTGTTAAAGCATTGCAGGGAGTGAGTCTAGAGGTACCTCGCGGCGAATATATTTCTATTATGGGTCCTTCAGGCTCCGGTAAGACAACCCTATTTAATATGATTGGGGGAATAGACAGGCCGACTAAAGGAGATATTTTTATTGATGGAATAGATCTATCCAAAATACCGTCAAAGTCTATGGCTTGGCTTAGGTGCCGTAAGATTGGGTATATATTTCAGACTTTCAACCTGATACCGGTCCTAACAGCGAAGGAGAATGTTGCCTTACCAATGACTTTCCTCGGCGTGCCGAGGGAGGAAAGAGAGAGAAAAGCTGTTGAACTCTTAAAAATAGTTGGTTTAGGCGACAGAGTTGATCACAGACCCACGGAGCTTTCTGGTGGTCAGCAGCAGCGTGTCGCCATCGCCAGAGCCCTAGCCAATGATCCGGCGATAATATTAGCTGATGAGCCAACAGGGAACTTAGACTTGAACACCGGTTTCGCAATAGTGCAACTGCTTTATCGTTTAAAGGTTGAGAGAGGCACGACAATTATATGTGCTACACATGACCTCAAAATGATAGATATAAGTGACAGAGTCGTTTTCCTCAGAGATGGAACTATAGAAAACATTGAGGAGAGGAGAGGTCTATCTTTAACAGCTGAGGAATTTTTTGCCGAAGAGGAGTAGGAGGTGAATAAAGCTTGGAGGCCTTAATGGAAAAGATCCAGTGTCCTTGCGGTAGGGTAATAAATAGTCCAGACGAGTATAAAGTGCTTTACTTAAAGCATGAATTAAAAGAGATAGACATTCTATGTCCAAACGATTCATGTTATCTGAGAGAACTCGGATACATAAAATTTGAGATTAAAGATGGAAAAGCAGTTTTTAAAGAGGCATCTTTCTATCCGCCATTCGTAACATGGAACTCCGGACGCTTAGGATTTGAAAAAGCGGAAAAAATTCTGAAAAGCCACCTCAAGGCCGTTGCTAAAAAAGTTGACTGGGCTAGATTAGGTGCATCTGAGGCAACACCACCGTCTCAGGCACGAGCCTAACAGCATCTTTTATTTTTTGTTGAATAAAAACGTCCATTTTCATCTAGCAAAAACAATAAATGAATCTGGGGCAGAAAGAAGATATTTTGTGTGGGAGATGGGGAGCTTCCCTTAACTTTTATTCTGAGACCCTTACATAGACTTCTGCTCTGGTCTCGTATCGTTCTACACGTCCATCTCGAAGATAAATTATTCTGTCGCTTACGTCTATCATCTTGAGGTCATGAGTGGCTGATATAACTGTTACACCCTTCTCCTTATTTAGCTCTCTGAGAAGAGTTATTATTTCAAGCCCTGTGTGAAGGTCAAGGTTTCCTGTGGGCTCGTCTGCCAACACTATTGCTGGATTGTTGGCTAGGGCTCTGGCGATGGCGACACGCTGCTGCTGACCACCAGAAAGCTCCGATGGTTTATGATTGAGCCTCTCGCCTAAACCAACCATTTCAAGCAGCTCTCTAGCTCTTCTAAAACGCTCTTCCCGCTCAACACCGGCAAATATCATTGGCAGCATTACGTTTTCCATTGCTGTTAGGACCGGTATCAGGTTGAAAGTCTGAAATATATACCCAATCTTACGGCACCTAAGCCAAGCCAGCTCGTAAGCATCCAGTCTAGCTATATCGACTCCGTCAATGTAAACCCTTCCTCGAGTCGGCCTGTCTATTCCCCCAATCATATTGAATAAGGTTGTCTTACCGGAGCCTGAAGGACCCATAATAGAAATATATTCGCCGCGTTTAACCCTTAAGTCTACGCCATCCAGAGCCTTAACTGTCACAGGTCCCATTTGATAGTACTTGGCTAAGTCTTCTGTTTCAACAACATATTCAAAGCTAATAAATCATTCCCCCAAACTCTATTTTACTAACAATATAGTGAGAAGGAACTTTCTTATAAAACTATCCCAATTTAAGGATGCGCCCAAAAATTCGTTATTGCCCATGGACTGAAGGGACTTGAGCCGCGAAAGGAGGATAATGCCTAGACCAGCCATCAATGCATGGAGAGATCATAGCTCAGTTGGGATAATAGCCAATTTTTGGATGCGCCCCCAATTTAAAATCTAAATATACATGGCTGTGAGATGCCCCGCCCAAAGGGGCAAAAATTTTTAGCGGGCAGAATATATAAATTGCTAGGAGGGGAAGAATATTGAAGAGAGTCAAAGTTGGTGTTATTGGTTCAGGCGGGATTTTCCAAGGTGCGCATCTGCCCGCTTATCCAGATGTGGAAGAAGCCAAACTAGTGGCTATATGCGACGTATCTGAAAGAACTTTAAAGGCTGCTGAGAGAAGGGTTAGAAGCATATATCAAGAAAGAGCTCAAAAAGCAAAAGATGGAGGGAACATCGATTTAGCTGAGAGGTTAATGGGGGACATAAGTGAACTTAAAACTTACACAAACTTTTCAGAGATGCTGTCAAGGGAAAATTTGGATTTAGTTGATATATGCACTCCAACAAAATACCATAGCCCCATAGCTATTGAAGCCTTGAAAAGCGGCGTCAACGTTATGTGCGAGAAGCCTATGGCTAGAACATACCTTGAATGCTTAGATGTTATTGAAGCCGTTAAGGATTCCAAGAAGTTTTATCAACATAACGAGAACTGGCTCTACCATCCGCTCTGGTATAATATTAAAAAGGCTATTGAAAGCGGCGCTATAGGTGAAACGCAGCTAATCTTTCTAGCAACTGCTCACGGTGGGCCAGAGTGGGCCTCTTGGTTCTGGGATCTAGATATAGCCGGCGGCGGAGCACTACTGGATAATGGAGTACACGCCATAACTTGCTCATGGTTTTTAAGCGGCTTTGAGAAGAAGCCTGTTGTTGTTAAGGCTGCTGAGCCATATGGCATATGTGTACGCATGAAAACCAGGATAATACAGGGAATGTTCAGAGATTTTGAAGTTGAGGATGACGCACATATTTTAGTGCGCTTTGAAGACGATGAGGGTAGATGGGTGACCACACATATTGAGGGCTCATGGTCGCATAGGGATTCAATGGATACGGCGATTATTGGAACATGTGGAGAAATAAAACCTGAAAGCCGGGGTGAGGAGACAATTCTAGTAATAACTGATGCTAAAGGCGGTAGAAGGGAATTTAACCTTGGAAAAATATCGTGGGTTCAGAGCTTTCTTGGCGAAATAAGAAACATGTGCAACTGCATTCTAGCTAATACTCGGCCCATATGCGATGAGAATATTGGAGCTGAAACTACGGCGGTCGTTCAAGCAGCGTATCTATCACAGAAGAGGGGGAAGAAAACAGTATCCCTTGAAGAATTTAAGAGATACGCTATGAAGATAAGAGAGAGGGAAGGGGAAAGGGCATCAGAGGTCTTGCTGAAAGACCTAGTTAAGGGTATAGGGAAATATTATTAAACATTACTGCCCTATATACTTTGTAATTTTTTCTTGCATAATTTCATCTTTCAGAAGCGTACTGGATCTCACCCACTCCTTTATAGGAATTGAAAACTTTGAATTTATATATTCCAAGGCTTCTCTAAGCGTATCAAATCTCCTATATTCGTGTTTAAATGCTTCTCGGACGCATTCCCTATTTATCCAAACGCCTAGAGGTGTAATGAAATCTGGATGTATTTCTCTCATGGCTACTACGCCAGCCTGTCTACCCTCCTTGGCTAGAAATTCCGCCACAGCAAGTCTAACAGCATAATAGCATCCGCCTAGAGAAGCATAAGTTGTTCTTCCACGATAACCCTCCCAGTCGCTCCCCATGGCTATGCCGTCACCAGACGGGTTCCATGCTGTTCCAGGGTACCATGCCTCTATCCACTCATACCTCCACTTCGATGGCATCAAAAGCACAACAAATTTGTTACCTAAATAATTAAGGCTATAAACTCGATATTCATTCACCTCAGGTTTACCTTTAATTTCATCCTCTATTAATCTCCTCGATATCAATGAGTCGACGGCCGTTATACTCCATCGAGTTGGTACAAGCCTCCGCTGCTTTTTAACGCCAAATGCGCCTACGCTGAAAGCTCTCTGAACCTTTGAAACTGGAACCCCATTAGCATATAAGTTTAATACGGCTTCCTCAGCCCTTAAGTCGCCGTCACAATACGCCCTTTCAATCCTATGATCAACCTTCACATTCCCAACTTCAATTTTAAGCAGCGGCGCTGATGGACCCATCGGCTGGACTTCATCATCGAAGAGAAAACTTCCAGAGGGCTTCCTCTTAAAGACTGCTTCAGCGTCAACAGGCTCCCTTGAAAGAGCTATCTCAACAGTCCTACTCAAAAACTGCGTGTTGTCGAATGGCTTCTTAACATTGACTCTGAAATTTCCACGCACTAACCCCGTCCTGAAATTAATTATTTCGTCAACTGTCCTCCCAACCCATTTTTCAGGCATATCTAATATAGATGTATCTCCAAGAAGGGGCGGTATTAATGGACCCGCATAAACATGTGGATACCCTATTCGCCCAACGAAGACTCCAGGAGGGGAAGAACCTAAAATCTCCTCGGAGCTAACTAGGCTTTTAACCTTTATAAAAGAGTATAATCTGGCAATAGCCGGGCATCTAGGCTTTCCGCAGAGCATTTTAGCCCCTCTGCAATATAGGCATGGGCTTCCCTCCCTAAAACGGAGGCCGAGAGAAACTTCTTCGCGGTTTAGATCTCCAGCAAATTTCTCATCGCTTATCACATGCTCGAGCCACGGAATATCCCGCTGAACCTTTTTAAGGATTTTTCTCCCCAGTATCTTCAACCTAACCAAACCTACAGTTTGCAACTATATAACTAACTATTTTATAATTGTTAAAAAAATGTTTGGGTTTTAGAAAATTATGCCAGTCAGTTCACTATTCTATTTTTATCGGCTCTCCCTTAGGAGCCTCCTTCTTCTTTGGAAGGGTTATCTCCAAAACACCGTTCTTGTAGGTTGATTTAGCCTGCTTTGGATCAACTTTTGCCGGTAAATCAACCTCCTTGTAATATTTGCGCTGCGGTGTATCGACACTTATTGTTAGGGTCGTCTCGGTGCCATGAAGCTTTATATCCTCCTTCTCAACGCCGGGCAACTCGGCTATGATCTTTATTTCGCCATCAGTATTGATTACATCTACAAGAGGCTCCCTTTCCTCCCTAATGGATACAGAGGGCTTACCGAACCTGCCGACGCTAGGCTTCACATTGCCAAACTCCCTTATCTCCGGCTTACCGTCCGGGCCGATAGTTATGCTGTAGCCATAGACGAATGGCCCCCACTCATGCACTTTGCTGCCATCCGGCAAAACCCTCTCGCGCACCAAGTCTTTCGGCACCCTCTTCGATAGATCCTCAAATTCCCTCTCGAACATCCGCTCCATCTCTCTGAACATCTCGTCTACTTCTTCAAAGAAGCTTGAAAATGGCCTCCGCCTTCTAAACCAGCGATCCCAGAATTCATCGAAACTAGACATACTCCTCACCAAAAGATAAATGTGTTAAGAGACTTTTAAAAACCTATCTGCTCTCTTAGGGAACGCGGCAGCTCAGCGGATTATTATTCGGCTGAATCAGGTTACAAAAAGCGCCTAGACCTTAAATGATGAAAATCTCGGCTATTTTGGAAATACGCTTGAAACGGGGTATAGGCATTAGTCAACAGCAAACTCAAGCTGCCACGTCCCTCTTAGGCAATTAAAGACTTAACTATATTAAGGAGCGCTTTGACGTCTTCCCCTCGAATCTTAAACTCCATTTTATGTGGGCATAGATCATCCAGGATAATTTTATGCGTATCCCAGCAATATATTAGCGGGTAAAAGCGGCATCCATATGGTCTAAATCTATATATTTTGCATTTGCCCCCCTCAAGGAAGAAGCATCTTCCATCAACATTCTTCAGCCTCCAGCCTATGCCAGATTTAACTGCAAAGTCGCTGAGCTTATAACCCAGCTTCATTATTCTATTGATGTCTAGCTTTGTTAGGGGCATCTCTGTCTCCCGGCAGCAAAGTGAACAACCGTGTTTAAGGCAGACCGCACCGCTTTTCAAAGGATTCTTATCCATAACTATCTGCCCCAAATATTTATGATTGATGAAGATATATGTGGATGATGAGCAGCCTTATTATAAACCTTAAATTATATTCTTTCCAGGTTAGTTTGAGATGAGCAAGCACGTTGGCGCTTTGATTAAGGCTCAAACCATCGCAGAGGCTTGGGAGAAATGTGTGTTAAAGTGCTGGAAAGATGGCGTCGAAGTTCCATCAGAGTATGGCGAGAGATGTAAAGAGATTCTAGGCTTACTGGTGGTTGTAGAGGAGCCTTTCGCCGAGCCTCGGATCCACAGGGGAGATGTACATGTCGCCGTAAAGGGCTCTCTGCAAAATTATATTGATGAAGTTTTAGAGGGCACCTTAGATTGGGCTGTCAGAGATGGAAAAATACATTACACTTACCATGAGAGACTCTTCAACTATCCGCCTGAGGGAATAGATCAGATCTCATATGTAATTGAGAAGCTAAAGAGAACTGGATTCTCACGGAGAGCTCAGGCAATAACATGGGTTCCTGAAAGGGATATGGGGGTTGATTCGCCGCCATGCTTACAGAGGGTTTGGTGTACTATTAGAGATGGCAAATTGATCCTACATACCTCATGGAGAAGCAGAGATATCTTTAGAGCCATGCATATGAATATGCTTGCAATGACTGAGCTGCAGAGGAGGATCTCTGAAGAGGTAGGCGTAGAGGTTGGCCCATATGTAGACTTCTCCAACAGCGCCCACATATATGAGAAGACCTACGGGGACGTCGAGCGCTTCATAAATGTTCTAGAAAGAAGAAGGAATAGCGAAGTTAATTTAGCCTAGAGGCAATTCAGCTATCTCGCTTAAACTCGTCAAGTCATTAGCCTTAATCTTTCCATCGCTTATAGTATATAGTATATCGCCGATGTAAATGGCTCTCTTAACCTCGTATATTGATGCGATTACATCACCCTCGTTATGTGTTATTCTACCCCTAAGATCTATGCCGTTTTCAGGCGAAACATGGAATACATATGCTCCCTGAAAAACCGGCCTACCGTAAGCCCATGGCGGAACCCCTTCAGGGTATTCCTCTGTAGATAACCTAGCCTCTGTTATTGGTATAACAAGTAAATTTCTCGCCTTGCTGAAGAGGAGCGCGTGGTGATCTCTCAGGACAGGTGAATCCGTACCCCTATCACCAATAATTATTTTATCAACTTCAGCTGGGCTCTCTATATCTGAGATATTGAAGAGCGATATCTTTAGACCCTGATACCATGCAAAGTCCCCTTCCTCGGCTGGAACAGCCTCCTTCCCTATTCCTATCAGATAGTTTTCACCGAATGGATGTAGATAGTCGCTGTAGCCTGGAATCTTAAGCTCGCCTAGAACATGCGGGTTAGCTGGATCAGAGAGGTTTATTGTGAATAATGGGTCAACCTTTTTGAATGTTACGAGGTGGCAGCGGCTCCCCATAAATCGGGCCGAATATATTCTCTCACCCAGCGCTAACCCTTCAAGTCTCCCGACGATTTTTAAAGTCGTTGCGTTGAGAACATACAGGTTATTCTTCCATGTGACCTCGCCTCTCGGAGAAAGAGAGCTCACCGTTGTAGCTATTCTAAAGTATCCTTCATATTCATCCATCGAGAATTGATTTAAGATTGCACCGGGAACCTCGCCGCCTGCTTCACAAGTGATATTTAATTCATTCACGGCAATTCGATAAATCTCAGTTTTCTCCTGCCAGTAGCCAGAGGACGTTGATTGAAAAGTTGGAAAAACAGCATAGAGATTACTCATGGACATATAAATGCAGGATACGGAGCCCGTTAAAACGGCTTTAGCCGCAGTTAACTCCGGATTCAGAATGTTTATAGCAGTGATTATCGTGTAGCCTATTGGTTTCTCTATCGCCTCAGAATAGTATATTTTGTCCGGTGAAACCTCCCTTAACCCACCGTTAACTGACAGACTCGGGAGAACAATTTCATTTGAGGTAAATGTCTGCATTGAAACTAGGTATACGTAGTTTTCAATCATTCTTGAATCTATATACCAACCGTCAACCGTTATATTGCCCAACAGCATCGGCTCTTCAAATTCAGCTAAACTATATATTCTGGCAAAAGTATATGTTTTGAAGCTTATAATGGCTGGTTTAATAGTTGCCTGACCACCTTCAAACTTATCTTCCAGCCACTCCTCGACCTGCGTGAAGACTATTAATCTATTTCCTCTAATAAAGAGGCCCAGAATATATCCGTCCAATTGTATTTTTGAGAGAACCTTCATGTTTTCGGGCGGATAAGCCTCCACTATATACACGTATTTTCCAGATGCAAAGAAGATTCTCTGACCGTCAGTCTTAACTATATCTGCTTCATCTACCCCCTCAACTTGAATATTAGTTGTGGAAAAGTCCGGAGCATTTAGGCTTTCTGCTTCTGCACGGGTGCTAAAAGCTGTCTTAGGAATAGACAGTGTATGCCTATATGGGTATGACTGCTTTTCACTTGCAATTTTTGAATTAATGAAGCTTTCAAGATCCGATATGGATCCAAAAGTCTTCAGAATTAAGGAGATATTCTGCGGCGTTTGAGTGTTCAGCGGAAGAGATGATATAATCATGAGAGAGACTGAAGCAATCGCCGCCACCGTTAAGGCTCTATATTTCCACTGCATGTTATTCACCATAATAATCTTTAGGAAGAAACCCTTTGATTATCCTATAATTTAGGACAAATGTTCAAAATAGTTGAACAGCCTTTATGAGAGAGAAACGATATATAGGAGCCTGGTTGAATATGAAGGACGTTGATCTAGAGGCAGAGCTGAGGGGAAAAACCCTAAAAGTATATAGGTATTTGCTGGAGAGGCATGGTTCAAAGGTTGGCGTTAGGGAGGTTCAAAGGAAACTTAAGTTCTCAAGCCCAAGTTTAGCAGCATACCACCTCGAGAAGCTAGTTTCCTTAGGCTTAGTTGGCAAGACTGAAACAGGTGAATACTTTTTAATCCAGGATATTAGGGTCGGAGTCTTAAAGTTTTTTGTTAAGCTTGGAAGATTCATGATTCCAAGGTTTCTCTTCTATGCTGTTTGGATGACTAGTATGCTAATAACCTACATTGCTTTCTACGAGCATACATGGAGCATACACAACATAGTTGCACTAATATTCGGCGTAACTGCATCAGTAATCCTATGGATTGAGAGCGTTAGACTAATACTTGAGAGCCGTTCAAAAACGTAGACTAATAAGCAAATTAAGCATTAAATATTAAATGGTGGAAAAATCTTGAGAAGACTCGTGCTTCACCTCTTGATTGCGGCTCTCCTAGGCACATCCATAATGTTAATTCCCCCAATTCTACTCAGAGAGGAGGCGACAGAGCAACAAGCATCCCCATTGCTTCCCAAAAAGTCTGAGCAGGCTGAAGAGAGAAGTAGCTTCACATATACCGTAGTAGAGAGAAGCATTGCATATTATTCGCTGGAGCTAGCTTTAATGATGCTTCTCGGGGCGGTTTTAGCCGCAATCGTATCTGCGGTGGCTAAATACCTTATTCTCCGATCACATGCACTTGAACGGAGCGCGTCTGCGGGCCATCCATTTCAATGAATAGTATTGATTGCCACGTTCCAAGCAACATTCTACCATCAGATATTGGAATTGTGACGCATGGCTTAATGAGGCAATTTAATATATGTGCATGCGCATTCTGCTCGCTCGGCATCCAACCATACTTAGCATTATGGCGGTAATCTCCCTTAACCGGCGCTATCTTCTCCATCACTGAAAGAATATCCTCCCATAAGTCAGGGTCATGTTCATTCACGGCTATAGATGCAGTTGTATGCGGAACCCAGATGTTGACAAAGCCATTTTTTATTCCGCTGCGCTCAATTACTCCGCTAACTTTACCAGTTACATTTATAATCTCCAGTCTTCTTTTGCTTTGAATTGAGAACTCTGAGAGACAATATCTCATGATCTCACCAATCAAACCTAAATCTAACTAAGAAAGATAATTTGTGGTTAACTTTAAATATTTCATTAAACTTTCCTCATTAATCAGCGTGGTGAAAGGGCTTTAGAATGACGTTAAACTCTAGAGAAAAATGTAAAAATAAATATATTGCAGCATCGTTAAAGAGCCCCAATCTAAACTGCACTTTACCCTCTTGTCTCCACTATTAGATACGTTTATGGAGGAATTAGCTATGTCTAGTGGCGGGTCAATCTTAGATCCATTTGGAGCAACCCTAATCGAGGACTATGAAAGACTCTACACAGAGTTCGGAATACAACCCTTTAAACCACTTTTACCTCAAATACCAAATCCATTTATGGCGATGCGCAGAGGCGTCATCTTTGGGCATAGGGATTTTGAGTACATACTTGAAGCCATGAAGAACGGAAGAGAATTCGCTGTTATGAGCGGCATAAAACCCACAGGTGAGTTCCATCTCGGAACATTGATGACCGTCCGAGAAATAATCTATTTCCAACAGCAGGGTGCAACAGCATTTTACTGCATCGCCGATATAGAAGCCTATGAGGATAACGGCATACCGTTTGAAGAAAGCGAGAAGATCTCTGTGAACAATGTCGCCGACCTACTGGCACTTGGATTCGACGTGAAGAGAGGATACATATATAGGCAATCCAAGGAGGATAGAGTCAAGAACCTGGCGATACTCTTCAGCAGAGGAGCCACCCTAGCAACTATGAAGGCAATTTACGGCGAGAGACATATGGGGCTATATCTATCTGCGCTCATACAGGCCGGCGACATATTAATGCCCCAGCTAGATGACTTCGGGGGACCCAAGCCGACGGTTGTCCCAGTTGGCGTCGACCAAGACCCACACCTCCGCTTTACAAGAGACCTTGCAAGCAAATTCTATAGTAAATTCAGGTTTATTCCGCCGTCCTCAACATATCATAAGCTCATTAGAGCATTAGATGGAAGTTACAAGATGAGTAAGCGTGATCCAATGAGCTACTTCACACTTGACGAGGAGCCGGAGATCATAAAGAAGAAGATCTTTAACGCATTCACCGGCGGCCGGCCTACCGCTGAGGAGCAGCGTAAGATTGGCGGCAACCCAAATATATGCCCGATATTCGACCTCTATCTATTCCACTTCCTTGAGGACGATAGAGACGTTATAAACCTCTATAATGACTGTAAATGTGGTAACATCCTCTGCGGCGAGGATAAAGCCCGTCTAACCAAAATAGTCACGGATTTCGTCAATGAGCACCAGAGGAGAAAACGCCAGTACATCGATAAGGCAATAGAAATACTTAGAATAAAACAGTAAAGGCAGCAGGGTTACATTTAAGAAGAAAAAATATCTATTTTCTTCACCTAAGTTTAACGGTGCATCCTATGAGTGGAGAAAACGGCGTCCGTGAGAAGAGATTTACTGTCGCGATATTTGGCTCGGCTAGAATAGACCGTAACAGCCCAATATACTGGGAGATTTACGAACTCGCCAAAATGATAGCTGAGGCTGGAATGAATATTGTCACTGGCGGCGGACCGGGGTTGATGAGCGCCGCAACCGAGGGGCATAAGGCTGGACGAAGAGGCGGTGAGACTAAAGCAATAGGCTTAAGGATCAAATTACCATTCGAGGAGAGGGAGGCAGATCACTTAGATATAAAGAGGGAGTTTGACAGGTTCTCCAGGCGCTTGGATGAATTTATGAGTATGGCGAATGCTGTCGTAGTTGCTCCTGGAGGCGTAGGAACTCTGCTTGAGCTGGCATACACTTGGCAGCTGCTTCAAGTTAAGCACATATCAAATATTCCAGTAATATTGCTGGGCGACATGTGGTTTGACTTCATAGATTGGATTGAAAAGTGGCCTTTAAAGCATGGCCTACTTGACCCGGAAGACGTCGCCTTACTCTTCCCCGTGAGAAGTATACTAGAGGCATTTGATGTAATCATGGAAGCATATCGGAAATCCAAAGAAGAATGCTGTGAATAGCCGAATCTATGTAAGCATGAATTCTCATTCCGTTAAGTGGGGTTTCGTTCGCTTAGTCAAGAGCCCGACTTTTCTAAAGCATTCTAAAGCCTCTTTCCAGTGCCCATCATATCCCATAATGTAATAGGTGAAGTAATTATCTACATTTGGATCTAATTTTACCCACGGCTGCACTTCAACGTAATAATGATGTGAAGCTGGATTATCAGGCGTGTTTTGCCACAAATGTATAAGGAAGGGTTGGTCAGCGTCAAAGCCCATTACGACAGATATATCCTCGACAGTGTCATATCCGGCAGCCCATCCCTCACTTTGATAGAAGCATTCACCATATAGGCGCGTGCATAGCACTCGCCGTTCCTCAATTCCCCTCTCCGCTGGGAAGTAATAAATATCCTGTGTGTCAGAGAGCCTTCCTAATTCGAGTAATGGATTAACGCCGAGAACATTGATTTCAGGTTTAACGTTAAGTCTATATCTAACCTCTAAAATTGGGCTGCCAGCATGTAAAGTGAAAATTTTCTCAACGAAATTACCCCTAACATTGGCTCTAGCTTTAACTCTCACCTTCTTCAGCCCCTTCTCCTCGATAGAGCATTCGAAGACAGCATGGCCGTCAAAGGTTGGATAACTCAGGAATTCTTCAAGGCCTCCGTAGGGCCAGTAGTCCGCTTTTCTACCCGGCCTCTTCCAATCATCCGGCTTTTTAGGCCATATTACAAAGAAGATATTCTCATTCCTATTTTTCAGGATATACTCTATCACTCTACCGCCTATTGGGAGAATAGTCACCTTTACAAACTCATTTTCCATAACTATTTCATCTAATCCATCCTTATCATAGTCCACCTTTCTGACTTTAACGTATCCACCTTCATCTCTAAAAGCTATCATCTTCATTGCTTTTTCAAATCCTAAAGCTGAAATCTTAATTGTATACTCGCCTGGCTCGTTAAGTGAAATCTTGGTCTCGAATTGCTTTTGGCTCCATCTTGGCACATCAACACTAAAGCTTTTCCTATCCAGCAATTCACTGTTGCGCCAAACTTCTATTTTAGCGTCGAATAATTGACCTGAAGTGTAATTATATATTGAAAATGGAATATTTACCTCCCCTACATCACTGTATAGAATCGAGTAAGTTGAAACTACTTCCGGTATATATTTATGTGCAAGCGCATATATTTTCTTCCCCAACCAAGAGAATGAAACTACAGCGATGTTTTCTCTAGAAACAGACGCGCTGGTAAATGTTACTGGAACACTTTTCTCAATTTTCTCCCCAGGTTTAAGTGAAACCTTGATTTCTCTAGTTTCAAGTTTGATGGCGCTTGAAGAGTTAATATTGATTTCTCCAACAAGCATTTTCTCGGAAAGATTCGATAAACATATTTTGAGGAGATCTCCATCGAAAAAGGCTTCAAGATCAACATCTTCACAGAAGGCCTCCTCAAGATAATCTCTTTCAACAATCAATATTTTTAGAACCTTCGATAAAATTGACGGCCCAAATATTTTCCCACATGGAAATATCGCTATTGCCCTTCTATCCAATATTGCTTTAAAAAGAGTTTCCTCACTTACTTCCTCGTTTTTCCTTATTAAAAGCACCATGCTTGGAGGATAATCTCTAACATTGCCTTCATACATGATTATGAAGGGCTTATCCAGCTTATTCACTAAATCGCCTTCATACCTCGAGATCAGGTAGCCGTTAAAGTCGCCCTCTTTAATAGTGTGGTCTACAGCATAGTATCTGATAAAGATGAGGCCGTTCCCCTCCTTAACATATTTGATGCAATATTCTAGAGGAGAGTCTTGAGGGTTAGGATAAACGGGCATTCTATACATGACTGCTTTGCCGTCACTTGAAAGTTGACCAGCCGATAGTAAGATGGGAATATTCAATTCTTCCATAAACTTTCTCACGGCGTTTAACGCCAAAGAATCATGATAACCGCAGAAAAGAACCCATCTACACCTCTCCCTAAAAGCCTTTGACACCACGTCTAATGGATTCTCAACTCTAGTTGAAATAGCATAGTATGCTGAGGGGTAGCCAGGCCAGCCTTTATAGAAGTGGTATTCATTGATGACCTTCAAGGTTTCCTTCACAAGGTCTAAGAATTCTAATGATTTCTCTCTTCTCCTCGACATCACTATAAATAAATTTTGATCACGAAAAGCCTTTACTTCACTCGCTAAAGCATCCTCCGGGATCATTTTCTCATAGTGACTTAAAATCTCCGGGTTTTCATCCAACAATATAAGAAAAGCCTTGTTTTGCCGCTTACATATTTCTAGATCATTTATTTTTGGAAAATTCAGTTCCTCAAAGCAGCCAGTTTTTGAAAGATTATTTATGAAGCCCCTCTCAACCCAGAGGCCGTCAACGCCCAGATCTTCTTCAAGTTGTAGGCGAATGTTTTCCAGAGCTCCATCTAAATCCGGTAATGATTCGCCTACTACTCCAAAAGCTCTCGCCCAAATCCAATTCAGCCTAACCCATTCTCCGCGATAGTAGCCTTCAAAGCCTTCTCTACTTAGACGGAAAGGCCCTAAATTCTTGCCCCGGAGAAGATGGTTCATGCTAAATCCTTCTTTAAATGCATTCTTGTAGGGAAAAGATATTTGGCATCTAAACTTTTTTGGAGAGCCACATTACTGCCTGCAGCCAAAACTTTGAATAATGCTCCCATTTCACGAAGTTTATGCCCCAGTGCGGGCATGGATCCGATGTAAAAGCCATGACCCTTCCCTTTTCATAGTCCCAAACCGCTATGAATGGATCCTCTTTATCCCCTATTGTCGCCAAAAGATGCGCCTCCTTTTTAACCCTGGTTTTATTGTAGCCTAGGAATGGTGGGCATTGGTCCCAGGGTATCCCAGCCATCACTGGATGTTCAGGGTTCACTGCTTTCACCACCACGCCTTCAGGCGCTTCAACTCTGTCATCGCCTGGGAGAATTTCTACAGGCAGTATGTCGGCGACCGCCGTCTTCCCCCAACCGCCGAACCCATGCCTCCCAGAGAAAGTAAACCAGCTTCCAGCCATTACCAGTGCTCCGCCATTCTCAACATACTCCTTTATGACCTTTGTTCTATTAGGTCTAACTATGAACTTTTCATATTCAGATGGAGTATAAAACTCCGGGTAAAATAAGATGGTTTCAGCTTCCACGTCGCTAATTATGATGACATCGTAGTTAGACATCTCTTTAACAGTTTTCGGAAAACTTCGAAAGGCATCCCAGGGAGCCATGTGCTTTACGTCAATCTCCGGACTCTTTTTAAGGGCGTCGATTAAGGGTTGAGCCCACACATGAACACTGAACCCTTTCAAATCCACTATGAAGGGTGAAGCGAAGAAGAATGGACCAGCTAAAGCTCCAGCGTCTCCAACATATAAGACCCTTATCAAAATCTCTCCTCCCAAGAGGCAGATCTCTTTAAACTGTACCCCCACTATTTATTCTTTTCTGAATAATTCGGATGCGGCAACTTAACATATAAAGCTTTCATATACTAAGTTGCCAGGTCTTAATTCCAGAGAGAACCTCACTAAAACCTGTTTTAGATTCAAAGATCACTTTTAATGTAGCGGAGAAAAACGCTCCTTTTTACTTAAGGCTTAAAACCCCAGAGAAAAAACTTAAGGACGCTAAAGCTGGGGAAAATATTCAAGTAAGACTCTTGTATAAAGATTGGGGGATATTATTTGAAATCGAATAACTGCCTTAAAATCTCTGAGAGAGTTGTTGTTAAACCCACCTACAGGGTAGTTGAGGATAAGATACCTTACTTTGGGAGCAGGCATTACCCCTATACCAAACTTAACATATTTGAAAACAAGCCAACTCCAACCCAGTATAGGGAGATAGCTGTGGAAAATGACTTCCTTGAAGTGGCCTTTAGACCCGATATTGGATCACGAATCTTCTCGGCATTTGATAAGATATTTGGAGACCACATATTTAATTGCATAGATCTGATTAGGCCAACCTTAATAGCTTGCAGAGGAGCATGGATCGCCGCGGGGTTAGAATTTAACCTATGTCCGTTTCCCTCACACACCGTAGATAATTTTTCTCCAGTGGATTACATAGTTAAGAGGGAGCGTGACTGCGCATCGATAGTTTTTGGCAGCTTAAATCTTATATCTAACGTTGAATATGCCGTGATTGTTAGGTTAAAAGCAGGCTCTTCGAGGATCGAGACCGAAATAAGGACTTTTAACACAAGTTTAATCCCGGAAAGATATTATTTCTGGTCTAACGCAGCTCTGCCAGCAAGTCAAGGCCTAAGAATATTTTATCCGGGACATCACAGTAATATCGGCATCTACCCAATAAATGAGCAAGGAATAGACTTAAGCTGGTACAGGAACTATATTAGGCCTACAAGCCTCTTTATATTAGACTCCGAGGAAGACTTTTTCGCCGCCTACAACTACGACAGAGGTATAGGCGTCGTTCATGTTGCAGACCATAATCTGGTTCCTGGAAAAAAGTTCTGGACATGGGGGGTGTCTGAAGACGGATTATTCTGGAAAGATCTGCTTTCAGACAAAGGCATCCCATATATAGAGATACAAAGCGGAAGGTTTTTGACGCAGGGAATTGTTGAACTTATAGATCCTTTAAGATTTGAATCATGGACTGAATTCTGGTATCCTGTTAGAGGACTCAACGGTTTAGTGTTTGCAAATGAAAACGCCGCCATCAATATAGAGAGAATTGATGAAGAAAAAGCTAGAATCACTATTGCGTCAACCATCGCATGTGAAAATGCTAAGCTCGAAGTTTTAGACTTAGAAGAAAACTTAAAGATCTATGAGGAAACTGTAGATTTGTCCCCTAGCTTCACGGTGGCGAGGGAAGTAACTATAAAAGCCAGAAAACCCATGCTTAGAGTTCTATCTCCACTGGGGGATGAAATAATATCGTGGGATTTTAGAGAATATAGAACGAATCCCCCTGAAACGCCGGCATGGAGAGATGAATCTGAGGATTGGGGTTGGAAGGATAGCGCTGAAGAACTCTGGCTGAAGGGAGTCGACTCATTTAAGAGAGAGCACCATGAAATAGCGAAGAGATTTTTCCAGAGGTCGTTGGAAAAAGATTCATCCTTCTCTAAAAGCATCACGTGGCTTGGCCTATTATCATATATCTCTGGACTTTACGAGGACGCTGAAATCCTCCTTAAGAAATCGTTGAGGAGAAACCCCTATGATGAAGAAGCGAGGTACTATCTATGTCTAACATTAATGTCCTTAAATAAGAATAGAGAGGCGGAGAGAAACCTCTGGAAACTCTACAACTTTGGAAAGAATAGATCTTTAATTTTCTATCTTCTAGGAATATTGAGACTTAGGTCAAGCCTCTATAGGGATGCTGAAGAAATGTTTAGAAGAGCCCTTGTTGAAAACGGGTTAAATCTAAGGGCTCTCACAACGCTATCCGCGGTTTTAAGGAGGCGGGGAAGAAAAGGGGAAGCCGCAGGAGCTTCGCAAAAAGGTTATGAGCTTATGCCATTAGATTACATGGTTCTCTCCGAGAGATACCTTACCTCACTTGATGAAGAAAGTGAAAGAACCTTATATACAGGCTATCAAAAGGTTCTTGAAGCGGCAAAAGAATACATTTTTGCAGGTTTATTTGACGACGCCATAACTATTTTAAAGGGCGCCTTAAACCACGGAATTAAAAATCCGTTGATATATTATTATCTAGGCTATGCCTTCAAGAGGCTGGGACAACTTGAGGAGGCTATAAAGTGTTATGAAAGCGGCGAAAAAGAAGATTTTGAGCGCATATTTCCACATAGGCTATTAGACATTGATGTCCTAAGAGATGTCGTTGATTCGCTTCAGAAATGTCAAGTGGCACATTACTTATTGGGCAACGTTCTATTCTATAGGGGCAGATGGAGCGAGGCTCTTAAAGAGTGGGAAAAAGCTTTGCAGAATGGATTAAAGAATTCGGTTTTATACCGTAATATAGGATTCTCTTACAGCATTCTAACAGATAGATGGGATAAGGCCATTGAAGCCTACAGGGAAGCCATTAGAGTGGAGCCAAAGAACCAAACCTTCTACATTGAATTAGACGATATTTACTCAAGGATTGGCCTTTTTGATGAGAGAGTGGATCTCTTAGAGAAGGCTCCTGCTGAAGCTAAAAGATACGCTTTAATCGCCAGGTTATGCTCAGCCTACATTGACGTTGGAAGGGAAGATAAAGCCCTAAACATGCTGCTTAATACATTTTTTGAGCCATCGGAGGGATATTATGGCTTCTGGGAAATATATGTCGACGCCCTTCTAGCAATAGGTCTAAAATCACTTAGGGAAAATAAGGTGAAAGAATCCTTACAGTACTTTAATGAGGCAACGAAATATCCGAGAAGCCTTGGCGTGGGGGCTCCTCACCAAGAGTATAGAAGAGACGTCATCCAAATGTATTGTATTGGACTAGCATATGAGACTTTAGGTGACAGAGAATCGGCTGAAAGAGTTTGGAATGAAGCCCTCCAAAGGAAAGTGGATCTGGTGAGTGAACATAAAGTTTTCCAAGCCCTAATTCTCAGGAAACTTGGAAGAAACGATGAGGCAAAGGCTTTGCTGGATAAAATAGTGAGTGAAGCACACAGCAGAATAAAGGAAGGCATTGAAAAAGTTGGTGATGTAAAAAGCCCCGTGGCGCGCCTATTATTCTATGACGATTCCATTGCATATATGTATTACGTAATTGGCATCGCAAAAATGGCTTGTGGCGATCACGCTGAGGGGCTAGAAGAAATCAATAAGGCCTTGAGTATAACTAAGAGCATCAGACATGCACGCTGGATTAAAGAGGGAACCCTCATTATTTAACATGTCTACAAAGGCTATATGTCGACAACTATTTCTTATCGACGCTCCCCACAGCTGAACAGTAGATCAAAATTTTGAGGAATTGCTGCAGTGCAGTCTTCGTCTAAAATAAAGATCCGCATTATATAAGATCTGACTATTATATTGACAGCAACTTCTGCGAGTACTTCTTGCCTGAGGTAGCCCAGCATCTTAGCGCAATAACTTATTTTCTCATCATATGCCTTCTCATAATATCTGTCTTCAATTTTTGGACCAGTGGTTTACCTCAAAACCTCTTTTCGACCAGTTGCAATGTAAATTATTGACTCGCAGATGTAGGCTGCGTGGTCTGCTATTCTTTCAAGGTATCTTACTATTAAAACGCTTGAGACCGCACATTTTATTGTGGCGCCGCATTTAATTAGCTCATCGATGAATTCAAAATACATCTTATCTACTTCTTTCTCCCTCTCAGATATTTTTTCCGCAATTTGAGTGTTATGACTTTTAAGCGATTCAATGCTTGATCTAACCATTTCCAATGTTTTTTCGCTCATTCTTTTAACATATGAATTTATCCATTCTTCGCAGCCTCTTAAACCACCGATTTGCTTGTTTATGGAGGATATGTCGAGGGCGTATCTTCCGAAGCGGGCGAAGTCGTAGGCTATCTTCATATACGACTTTATTGTCCTCAAATCTGAGGCAACTGGCTGGAATCTAGCAATTAGCTCGAAGGCCTTGTCTTCCACATGATCCGCCATAGCCACGAGCGTATCTGCAATTTCACGAACTTCCTCATGGGCTTCTTTGCCTTCAATGCATCCTATAAGAGCTTCTAAAACAGCGCGATGGGCTAGTTCCCCCATTCTGTAAAGGGTTACTGAAAGCTCTTTAAGATCTTTATCAATAATTCTGCTCATTTCCTTCACCTTAGCCAAACTTTCCAGTTAAATATTTTTCCGTTAACTCATGCTTGGGATTTTCAAAAATTTGTTTGGTCGCGCCATATTCTATTAGTTCGCCAAGGTAAAGGAAGGCTGTGTAATCTGAGACTCTTGCTGCTTGTTGCATGTTATGGGTTACAATAACAATAGTGTAATTCTTAGCCAGTTCTCTTATAAGGGTCTCTATTTTTGCTGTTGCTATTGGGTCGAGGGCTGAGCAAGGTTCATCCATCAATAGGACTTCTGGTTCAACAGCTAACGCGCGTGCTATGCAAAGTCTCTGTTGCTGCCCGCCGGATAAGCTTGTTCCAGACTTTTTCAAGTCGTCCTTAACTTCGTCCCAAAGATTGGCTAGCTCCAAACTTCGCCTAACGGCAGCGTCGAGGATTTTCTTGTCTCGGACGCCATTCAATTTTAAGCCAATAGCTACATTATCGTAGACGGACATCATGGGAAAGGGGTTTGGCTTTTGGAAAACCATGCCTATTTTCCTCCTCACCATAACAGGGTCAACACCGTTATCATAGATGTTTACTCCATTAAATATGACCTTTCCAGAAACCCGTGCACCGGGGGTAATTTCATGCATCCTGTTGAGACAACGGATAAAGGTGGTTTTACCACACCCAGAGGGTCCGATGATGGCTGTCACGGCATTCTCTTCAATTTTCATATTAATGTTTTTCAACACGTGCTTTGAACCAAACCATGCATTTAAGTTTTGGATATCAAACTTAACCGTCATTAGTATCTCTCCCTGATTAAAACTCTTGCAGCTATACTTATTCCCAAAACTAGGAGAATAAGTACAAGCGCTGATCCCCACGCGAGGACTACCCAATTTTCGAAAGGCGACATGGCAAATATAAAGACGTTTAGGGCAAGATTAGCAACTGGACGATTCAATCCCGCGAACCACCATCGCCAAAAGCCCATGCTGACAAGCACGGGCGCTGATTCTCCGGCAATCCTCGCGATGGAAAGTAGTATTCCGGTGACAATAGCCTTTTTTGCGCTGCTAAGCACGACTATAATTGTGGTTTTCCATCTTGGGATGCCTAGAGCAATCGCTGCTTCCCGTACGCTCATGGGCACAAGTTTTAACGCTTCTTCAGTTGTCCTAGTCACTATGGGAATCATGATCACAGCCAGTGCAAAAGCCGCCGCAGTTACTGAGAACCCAATTGAACGCGTAATTAAGGTGTAGGCGAAAACTCCTATAACGATCGATGGAACCCCATTTAAAACGTCATGAAGGAATCTAACAGCCGCAGATAGATTCGATTCGCCATATTCGCTTAGGAATATTCCAGACATTAACCCTATTGGGACACCGATAAGAGAAGCTAATCCAATAGTTATCAATGTTCCTTGGATGGCGTTTGCGACTCCTCCACCAGTCTCACCAACAGTAGGTGTGGGTCTAATGAAGAATTCGATGTTAATTGTGGAAAAGCCCCTTGCAATCACCTCATACAGTATGCTGAAGAGGGGAACTAAAGCCGAGAAGAGGGCTAGGTAAACAAGAAACTGCACGAGACGATCTTTGATGACCCTAAACTTATAATGGTCCATATCTCTATTCCCTCACAATCCCCCTCGTCAATCTGAGAGCCCGCCAAACAATCAGCCTGGCGAGAATGTTGATTACCAAAGCTACGAATAGCAGAACTAGCCCAACATTGATTAAGGCGCTAATATAGAGGTCGTAAGTTGCCTCCAAAAGTTCGTTAGCTATAATGGCAGCCATCGTGTACCAAGAATCAAATAGTGAGGATGGCCAAATATGGAATCTGTTTCCGATAACCATTGTTATTGCCATGGTTTCACCAACCGCACGTCCAAGACCGAGAATTATGGCGCCTATAACTCCTGAGCGGGCGTAGCTGATTATGGTTTTTACCGTTTCCCATTTTGTTGCGCCAAGGGCTATTATAGCCTCCCGCTGGGAGTTCGGCACAGCTGAAAAAAGATCGCGCATGACGGCGGAAACAGTTGGAATAATCATTATTGCCAAAACTATTCCGCCTGTTAAGACGCCGCCGCCATAAATGGACCCGGAGAAAGGGGGGATGAAACCGAAAACTGACTGCAGATATGGATATACATGATCACGGAGGAAGGGGATAAGCACGTATATTCCCCAAAGACCATAAATAACGCTTGGAACAGCGGCTAAAAGCTCGACTAGAAAGGAAACTGCAAACCCGAATTTTTTAGGTAAATATTCTGAAAGAGCCAATCCGGCTCCAAGGCTTATGGGCACGCCTATTAAGAGGGCAATGGCTGAGGTGACTAATGTGCCCAGTATTAGCGGTAAGGCTCCGAAAACCCTAGAAACGGCGGGATCCCATGTGGTGCCCACGATAAACTTTAAACCAAAAGTTTGTATGGAAAGCCAAGATCCCTTAACCAATTCGTAAACCATTAAACCGAGAATTAAAAAGATGCTTAAAGCGAATAAGATGCTTATAAGTTTGAAAACATGATCGCCTTTAAGAGGATTTTTAGGATGTAAAAGGGATTTTACCTTTAAACCAAAAGAAGATAAAGATGTTTTTCTGAGTATTCTCATTTCACTCATCATCCGCGCAGTTGTTGTCCATTGAATGTTATCAAACGGATTGTCTCCTCGTTATGTGCCACAACGCTTGAGGGCAAGGGAACATAGTATAAATCAGCTGCGTAGTTTTGTCCATCATGCACAGCCCACCAGAAGAAATCCACTAAGGCCTTGGCAGTAGCCCTGTCCATGTTAGGCAAAACATTCAATTCCTTATATACAAGGATGTAGGAGAAGCTTGTTATTGGATAAGCCCCACTTGCTTGTTTGTTGCCTGCTAAACTGTCAACTATTGAAACTTTTGACCAGCTTTCATCTCCCCTCGGCAGGGTTAAAGCAGCATATTCTGCCGCTTTGGAGAATGATTCTATGCTGGGCTCGATGAATTCGCCAGCCGCATTTTGAACACATCCATATGCTAGATTATTCTTTTTTGCGTATGTGAATTCAACATAGCCGATGGAGTAAGGTGTCTGCTGCACGAGAGCCGCAACCCCATCATTTCCCTTCCCTCCAAGGCCAGTCGGCCAATTAACAGATGTCCCCCTTCCAACAGTTTCTTTCCATTCTGGGCTGACATTTGACAAGTAGCTCGTCCAGATGAAAGTGGTTCCGCTTCCATCAGACCTACGCACCACAACAATTGCTTGGTCAGGAAGGCTTATGCCCGGGTTAATCGCAGTAAGCCTAGGATCATTCCATTTGGTGATCTTTCCGAGGTATATGTCTGCAAGAATTTTCCCTGTGAATTTAAGTCCTTTAGGTACACCCGGCAGATTGTATATTGGGACAACTCCTCCAATAGTTATGGGTATGTGCAAAGTGTTAGGTGCCTTCTCAGCCTGCGCCTCTGTGAGCGGTGCATCGCTGGCTGCGAAATGCACAGTCTTTTCAGTATGTTGTTGTATTCCTCCACCACTTCCAATTCCTTGATAATTAATTTGGACGTTAGGTTTAATCTTATGGTATTCCGCTGCCCACTTATCAATCAACGGGAAGGGGAATGTTGCTCCCGCACCATTCAGAGTTACTGTCTGCTCCGCTGTCGAATATAGGTAAACAAACGCGCTGGCGACAGCTACGGCGATTATGGCTATTGGAATAGCGACTTTATATATGGTTTTCATATATTTCACCTTTTACATTATTTAGGAAAGAAAAAATTATATACTTTGCCCAAATAAAAAATATAGAAGAAAATTATCTATATAGAGAGGATATGGATGGAAGAGCAAACAAATGAGGAGATAAGAAAAATTCAGTTTACTGGAAAATCCACGTACATAATCTCACTTCCGAAGAAGTGGGTTACTTCGCTGGGGTTAAAGGCTGGGAGCCCAATTACGATAACTCAACAAAACAGTTCACTTATTTTAACCCCAAAAGAAAAGGCTAAACCTGCAACTCAGTCTGCGGAAGCCACCCTTACCATTTCAAGTAAAGATGATCCCGATACTACAATAAGGGCCATAATCTCCCTATATTTGATAGGCTACAACTCCATTATAGTGCGAACGAGAGAGGAGCGCATAGGCGTCATGCAAAGAAATGTGATAAAGGAGATAACGAGGAAAAAGCTAGTCGGCACAGAAATTATATCGGAAACCTCAAACGAAATCAAACTACAAACGTTAGCAAGCTATCCTGAGCTCTCCGTTGAAAATGCTTTAAGACGCATGTGCATAATTGCCACTTCGATGCACAACGATGCAATACAAGCATTGAAAAATTTGGACAAAAAGCTTGCCCAAGAAGTAATTCAGCTTGACGACGAAGTTGACCGCTTCAGCCTCTATATAATACGCCAGTTAAAAGTAGCTGTGCAAAACGGAAAAATACTAAGGGATATTGGACTTTCCAGCCCACGGGACTGTTTAGGCTATAGGGTAATCGTAAAGTTTGTAGAAAGAATAGCTGATCACGCTACACGAATTGCAGAAAACGTTTTATCACTAGAAGAAAAACCAAGCGAAGAAGTTTTCCAGATACTTTATGAAATGAGCACGCTAGCCCAAAATGTTTTCGAAGATGCAATAAAAGCCCTATTCAAAAAAGACTACGCCTTGGCAGACCAAGTGATATCCAAAGCAAAAGCAATAGTAGCTCTCGAGAACAAAGCAATAAAAGAACTCCAGTCTAAAGCCAATCAGTCCGACATCTCTACCATAAGAATGATTACGGAAAGCATACGACGGACAGCAGAATATGCAAGCGACATAGCAGAAATAGTCCTAAACCTAAACATAAACCAAATAATTGTAGCATAATAATTTGGGGAAACATAGTTTAGTCCAGCATCTTTCAGTCTACTTTTCATCGTGGATTTTTGCCAAAAAACCTTAAGTTTATATATAAAGTATTATGGAAGATGCGGAACCTTCTTGTATGGAGGTTTCATGGTTGAGGTACGAGGTTAAATTGATATCTATTCAGGAGAAGGATAGGTTAATGGAGAAATACAGCGATCGCCTTCTTTACGAGGAGAGGGCCGACATATATGGGTGCTGCATCAAGCTACTGACGGATATAAAGTATGTGAAGGAACGTTGGGAAGAGAGCTTTTATCCTATGTCTGCAAGCATCCGTTCCCATGGGAGGCTGGTGGTTACAAACGAGGCTGGCGGGGAGCAGCGGGTTCTCTACGATCCTCTTTCAAAGACGGCTTTTCTAATCAACGTAGACTATTATGGCTGGATTAAATCCATAGCCTTGAGCGTTGCGGGCGACATACTTGAAGATGAGCATGGTATAAACTCTGTTCATGGCGCATGCGTAGATGTAGATGGACTGGGCGTATGTCTAATCGCTCCATCTGGGACCGGTAAGACTACGCATACATATGGGCTTTTAAGGCTTGAGGGCGTACGCGTTGTCTCA